>JGI12383J13903_1000031_pt1 | contig 122920 bp, 109 predicted proteins | sample Passage237B_FD_13903 | JGI IMG/M metagenome (IMG submission 13903)
TTCGGCTTCGGCAAAAGTGAGCTGATTCATAATCGATTACCCTAAGAGTTGAGCTGTGCTAATTATGCCAAATTTTTGGACTTAACCAGAGGCTCCCTAGACATTCCGGACAAACTCGTGGACTCTTTACAAGGATATAGGGGGTATCTATAACTCGCTGAAAAGAACGATACACCGGTGCAATTTTTGATTGGTATTCCGACAACCCTAAAGTTGATAATAATGGCGTTGCATCATATTCCCCAGATAACAACTGATGGATAGGTGCGCGATTATTTTTCCAATTCAGCCCTGCATAATGCAAAAGATGTCCGATATGCTTAAATCCATTTTGCTCAGATACTCTTATGAGATAGCTCACCAAGCACTCGTCGGATCGCGGCGCAGGTTTTGCCAAGAGCATGAGAATTAAATCTCTACTTGCACCAACGGATCTGCCGTTAGTGCCCAGCGATGTTTAAATTTTTGTAAAAGCTCGATGAGATGCAAATATTCTTGGTGCTGGCACTTCATCTCTCTCTTCTTTTGAAAGAATATCGGCATAATAAAGCCCTTCCTTTAAAGGCGAAAAATCCAAGCCAAGCCGTTTTGCCGAACACATCATCAAGCCACAAAACTCCTCCCTTGTTGTCCGATATTTATCTCGTGGCGGTTTAAATACCTCTGTGTAGAAAAGTATTTGCCGGCACCGATGCTCCCCCGGAACCTCCCAATTCCAACTTTGCGGATGTGTGTTCAAGCACCGAAAACATTGCGGTCTAGCAGATTCATGATCTTCCGTCTGATCGATACCCAGCTCAATAAAAAGACCAGAAATGATTCTAACCAAGCCACTGTAAGTACAACTAATGTGATACCTTCTTTTTGATGATTTAGCCAAAAATAGCTTGAACAGTCTGATGTCGCAAAATCCGTTTTTATACCCCAACTCATTCAGATAATCGCCAAATCCTTGCTGATCATTTGGCCTGCTTCTATCCAGTAAAATTTTTCCTCACATGAACTATTTACGTATGCAGCTAATCAGCCTGTCAAACAATAGATTTTATTGTCTTTTAGTATCCCGTATTCAATGTACTCAGCGTTTACTATTGCGTTTTTATTTGCACGACTGCCAAAATTCCAGTCCGAATGAACAACCAGTTCCCTCAATACAAGCTTTTCTAGTGGCAACTCGAATGCATTGAAATCATCTTCAACACCATAACGACGAACCACATTCGCAAACAGCTGAATGTCAATCTTCTTACCCTCCATGTCTGAGAGTATAAATGCATCACAAACCAGATTTGCGGTAGCAGCCAGATTACCGCTGGTTGCAGCAAAGCAGCGCAATGCAAAGGAAACGTCTTCTATTTTTAAATTTTTTGATATTCCATAGTGGTCGCCCAAAAACTTCAACAGTCGCCTGTAATCATCTCTCGCTTCTTTTTGACTTACTCGATATGGCGGAATGACGTAACGATATGCAATCCGACGCTTGAGCTGCCGATTCGAATCAACCAGATATCTACTCCAAGGCATCCCCATAAAAACAATCGGAATCTCTGCATCATTAATCAGATCTTTAAAAAGGTCGGCAATACCAGTAACGACTTTGGCACTGCGTCGTTCAATAATTACCTGGATTTCATCAAGAACGAGCAACTCAAGGCCAACTGTATTTATGAGAATAATCAACCGTTCATACAGCTCTCCCTTATTTCTTGCCCCGCGCCCTTGCTGAGGATCGCCTATAGCTACCAATAGAGATCTCAAGAATTCTTCTGGCGTTGCCACTGAGCGCAATTCATAATGTAGGACTCGTATATGTGTTCTTTTTTCACCCTCAACAACCGGATGATTTTTCACATAGTTTTTCGCCAATTCACTTTTTCCGCTTCCTGATTCGCCGGTTAACAACAAACACGACGCCACCCAATAGTGCTTTTTCTTATGGCGCAGTGAATCAAAGAGGTTGATCATGTCAGTTAAAAAAGGATTTTTTATAAACGGGCGCTCTAGGATTTTATGAGCCATCAATCTACGCTCCAACCGCCCAGATCAAGATCATCATCAGAGCCTTCGAACTCCACTTGCATAACTTGCTTGGAATTATCTACCACTAATTTTATGTCGCTGACACCAATTTTCTCTGATCTGGCAGCTTTCGACGTCGTCACCTGGTGTTTTCTCCGGGAATTTCTGGCATGAAACTCCTCTCGTTCTTTCGACAGCTTGACCCTGGCTTTCTGAAGATCTAGGTTATCCAGCTTGGATTTACCGGTTGCCCTGGCTGCCTCTCTTACCTTCCCATGCTCGTATGCCGATAGGCCTGATGCATATTCAAAATTTTCACTTTCGATCTTCAGATATACTTTGTTGACAGAATCGAGCACCAAAATATAACCGATATCAAAGGGGTTATACTTAATGGTGACTGTTCCTGGACCATCCCTGCGGTAAAGATCTTTTAAAAGATTGGAATTGTAATCCAGCACAAACTTTCTGATCCCTCCTTTGCTTAGTTCGCGCGTTTCTGTTGCCATGAGAATCGGCGTAATCTCCATTTCATCCTCAACAGGCACCGGAAAATCACGCTCTGATTCTGTCCATAATTCATGTGGCGTCATCCCCAAACCCTCGACCGGAATGTGGTGGTAGACTTTGGTTATCCAATCAACAAGATATCTTTTAAACTCCGAGAACGTAATCGTTGCTTCCTGTCTGCCGTCATAAGTATCGCCACACTTGCCTGCCTTTCGAACCACACCAGGCAAGTCATCCAATACCATAGAATTCACAATGCCAAAGAATCGTTCTACTCGACTTTTATAGTTGCCTTTTCGTATCGGGCAATACTGAAACAAGGAACCTATTTCATCTGCGACAGCGCTGAAGTTTCTTCCCCAAAATTCATTACCATTGTCCGTCACAAGCGTAGTGGGTATTCCGTGGGCAGGCCATGCGCCATCCGAACCGACCGCTTCCATAAAAGCATCTTTCGGTAAAAACGCATTGACACAAGCGATACAAACTGATGCAAACGACGGCTTTTCAAACGAAAGCTGAAAGCCTAGGAGCATATGAGAGTAGTGGTCGATAAGAACGGTAATATTTGGTCTGCCCAATAGGGTTTTGTGATCGTCATGAAGCACGTGGATATCTAACAGGGTGTGATCTATTTCAACCCGTTCAAGGACTCTGGTAGTTTCTATTCCACTTTCAGAGCTGGCTAGTTCCGCCTGTAGAGTTCTTATTCCCTGTCGCGCTTTCTGCTTTGACTGATAACTTGCTTCTAAAACACGAGATTTTACGGTGAGATAATTTGGAACCTTCAGCTGCTCACCAGGATGATCCAAATTGTGCTCGATAATTTTATCCTCAACATTGCGGTAGACTGACGCCATTGAAGGCTGGCTCTTATTGAAATATCGCTTGGCGGCCTCTTTTATAATTTGCAGCACCTTTTGATCAATTTTAGGCTCTCGATCACCTTTAAAACGGTGCCGTGGATACAAACCACGCATTTTGCTGCCAGACTCGACAAAACTTTTATACCAACTTCTCACAGACTGCCAGTGTGGCGGCTTTTCACTAAGCTCTGAAGCGACTTCAAGAATGATCTGCCCAGAACTTTTTTCCGTTATTTTTGTAACGCCGCGCTCGGTCAATTTCTTGATGTATTTATATTTCCTGTTGGTCTCTTTTTGTTCTTTTTCGGTGAGATCCGTAAACTTCAGCTCACCAAAGTCACGTGACTCGGCTAGAAACCTAGCACCGCCAGACTTGTAAATATCGTCAAGATCTTTTGTGCCAACGCTAATACTTGCCCCAGTTGATACATCCGCAAGAATTACTTCGCTTTTTCCAACAGATCTGATGATCGCCCGGTGACAAGGTGTAGCGCCGCTGAACTCGACAATGACACCTTCTTCCCACAAATCAATGGACATTGAATCTCACCTCCGTCGACATTGTCAGTTCTTCCGAGTGCATATCAAACGTTAAGAACTCTAATGCTAACCAAGAGTAAATTTCTCTAAGGCTTGCCTTATCTCCGAGCTTCGCAATTAAGCGGGATAGAGGCATCGCCAAACTTATGAGCTCAGCGCACCGGTGAAGATTTCGTACATCCAAGGTGGGCCGCTTTCTGTATTGATAAAGCTTTTCGTAGTTTGATAGTAGTGGTCGCTGGTAGATCTCTGTTTCATCAACCAGTAAAAAACTTGCACCAGTGTTTTCTAGCGATTCTTCGAAACCAGCGAAAAGTTCTTGGTAATGCTCGCTCTTGGCTCGCAATGATGGTTTCACCTCGACATATTTCCGGCCACCAGATACGTATCGCACTTCAAAATCCGGCGTGTAGGTACGTAGTTCAGCACCGACGGAAACCGTGAATGTTCGAGGCTGTGGAAAATATTCCTCAACGCTCGAATCAAATTCGAGATAGAGGCAATATTTTGATTCCAGAATGGATTCTACGAGGATGGATTTTCCGCCATTCGCCTTAACCGGCGGAAACCGAACGATGTTTTTGACAGCAGATCTTTTGAGCTTGCGGGCTGGGGCGTTCATGTAAAGGCGTATCCAAAGCATCCTTGCTCAAACTATACGCCACTTTATAAGGTTTCCCTAAAAAAATTTATAATGTAGTCCTATAAATTTATAGGTTTCCCCTATAATTTACAAAACCGCCGCCTCCGCCAAATCCCCCTTGGTTTCCAGCCACGTCTTCCTATCCGCCGCGCGTTTTTTCGCAAGCAACATATCGAGAATTTGATGAGTTTCATCGTCATCGTCGATGGTTAATTGCACCAAACGGCGGGTATCGGGGGCCATGGTGGTTTCGCGGAGTTGTAGGGGGTTCATTTCGCCCAGACCTTTGAAACGCTGGACATTGGGTTTGCCTTTTTTCTTTTCGGCGGCAAGGCGGTCGAGAATGCCTTGTTTTTCGCCTTCGTCGAGGGCGTAGTAAACGTCCTGGCCGACATCAATGCGATACAACGGCGGCATGGCGACAAAAACGTGGCCGGCTTTTACCAGGGAAGGGAAATGGCGCACGAACAGTGCGCATAACAAAGTAGCAATGTGCAAACCGTCGGAGTCAGCATCGGCGAGGATGCAGATTTTGTGGTAACGCAATTTGCTTAAATCATCGCTGCCCGGATCGATTCCCAAAGCTACCGAAATATCGTGCACTTCTTGCGAGGCGAGTACTTCAGCGCTGTCGACTTCCCAGGTGTTCAGAATTTTTCCGCGCAGCGGCATGATGGCTTGGGTTTCGCGGTCGCGCGCTTGTTTGGCGGAGCCGCCTGCGGAGTCACCTTCCACCAAAAATAATTCACCACGGGATGGATCGTCGGTGGAACAGTCGGCGAGTTTTCCAGGCAATGCTGGTCCAGCCGTTACTCGTTTGCGTTCGATTTTTTTGCTGGAGCGCACGCGTTTTTGGGCGTTGTTGATAACGAAGTCGGCGAGCTTGTCACCGTCTTCGGTATTTTGGTTGAGCCACAAGCTGAACGCGTCTTTACAGACACCGGCGACAAATGCCGCCGCTTCGCGCGATGACAAACGCTCTTTGGTTTGGCCGGAAAATTGTGGATCTTCCAATTTGTAGGAAAGCACGTAGCAGCAGTTGATCCAGATATCTTCCGGTGCGAGTTTGACGCCGCGCGGAACCAAATTGCGCAGCTCGCAATATTCGCGCATGGCTTCCATTAAACCGGTGCGCAAACCATTGACGTGGGTTCCGCCTTGCGCGGTGGGAATCAGGTTGACGTAACTTTCCTGTACCAAGTCGCCACCTTCCGGCAACCATTGCACCGCCCAATCCACAGCTTCGTGCGCGCTGTTGAAATTGCCAATAAAAGGTGTTTCCGGAAGCGTCGGCCAATTTTGTGTCGCGCCGGTTAAATAATCGCGCAGGCCGTCTTCGTAATACCACTCATCTTTTTCGCCGCTTTGTTCATCCAAAAAGGAAATATACAATCCGGGACACAAAACAGCTTTTGCGCGCAGTACGTGGCGCAGACGCGAAACGGAAAATTTCGGTGAGTCGAAATATTTTGGATTCGGCAAAAATCGCACGGCGGTGCCGGTATCGCGTTTGGCGCAAGTGCCAACTTCGTGCAGATCTACGGTTTTGTCGCCATCCTGAAAGCCGATGCGATAAATTTTGCCATCGCGTTTGATGGTGACTTCCAAAATTTTGGAGAGTGCGTTTACAACCGACACCCCCACACCGTGCAAACCACCGGAAAATTGGTAATTTTTGTTGGAGAATTTTCCACCCGCGTGCAGCGTGGACAAAATTACTTCCACACCGGATTTACCTTGTTCCGGGTGAATATCCACCGGCATACCGCGACCGTCGTCGGCAACGGTAACGGAATTATCTTTGTGGAGGATGACATCGATTTTTTTGGCGTGACCCGCGAGCGCTTCATCGACGCTGTTGTCGATAATTTCTTGCGCGAGGTGATTGGGGCGGGTGGTGTCGGTGTACATTCCTGGGCGTTTTTTAACGGGCTCCAGGCCGGTGAGAACTTCGATATCTTCAGCGGTGTATTTGCTCATAACACTCTTGTTTCCGAATTTGATTGGTTCACCGCGTCCCTGCCGTTCTTATTTGTGCGCTTCTCGAAGTTATCGCAAATTCGGCCGAATCAGCCAGATAACTTTATTTGTATGAAGCGCTTTCGTGTTTATTAAACGAGTATTCTTCAAAAAAAGCGGCGATTTCCGCCAACCAGCCTTCGTAACCTTCGAAAGCATGATTGCCGCCCGTTTCTACGGTTTGCCGGCATCCCTGATATTTTTTGACAGCATCGCGATAATCCAGTGTTTCATCACCCGTTTGCACCAGCAGCCAGTAGAGATCTGTATCGTGCAGACGTTCCACATCGCACGCTTCCAGTTCTTCCAGATCCTGCTGGGTCAGGGTGAAAGGTTGGCCGGTATGGTAGTTTTTTAAAGGTTGACCAACAAGCTCCGTAAACCGCCGCTGCGGGCTGACCGCAGGATTGATCAAAACAGCGGGAAGGTTGTAACGCTCCGCCAGATAGGTCGACCAGAACCCACCCAAAGAGCTGCCGACCAGATAGATGTCTTCGTCTTCTTCCAACAATCGGGTGACTTGGGCTTCAAGCTCAGAGCGGGCTTCGATGGGGCGGGAGGATAAGAACGGACATTCATATCGCCATTCGGGGCGGTGGTATCGTAACCAACGGTGGGTCGCCAGGGCTTTGGCCGATTTGGGGGAACTCAGGAACCCATGGATGTACAACAAAGTAGGCATAACTTTCATCCTTTGATTAAGCAGGACGGGCAGCACCGTCGCGCAAAGCCGTTATGAAAAAATACCATCCAGAAAAGCATCAGGCCCCGAGGGGGCCTGATGTGGGTATTGGCGGGGTAGAAAAACGGTCAATAGCCGTCAGAGGCCATATCGATCATATAGGTGCGTTCGACTACCCGGCTGACCTGAGTAGTATAGACCCCGTTGGGATGAAGGTCGTAGACCCGATAACCGGGCATGGCGCTGTCCACCGTAAAGTCGTCGCGCAGCGGTTTGAACTGCACACAGGTGGAGGGAGTTGCCAATAAATCGACGCCATTGCGCACGGTATAAAACTCCTGGTGGACATGTCCCCAGGACACCGCACGCACATTCTCGAAACGATCAGTAATGGCGAAAAATTCTGCCGCGTTGCTCACCACATATTGATCGATCCAGGCGCTGCCAACAGGTACGAGCTGGTGATGCAGGAAAATCAACGTAGGCGATACGGGATCGGATTCCAATAAGCGCTCCAGGCGATCCAATTCCCGCTGCGGCAACTCGCCGCGTTCTTCAAAAGGCACGCGCGAATTCAGCAGGATAATGTTCCAGCCGCCGATGCTGACAAAATCGGATTTGGGCGCGGCGGAAACAATGGTGCGCATGCTTGCGGGGTCGTCGTGATTGCCGGGCAACCACGCCAGTGGCGTGGAGGGCAAATAACGCCGTACGGATTGAATAAACCGATCGTAGGAAGCCGTGGTGCCGTCGTTGGAAATATCGCCGCTGCACAACACGAGATCGAAAGGTTTTTCCTGTTCGACAACGCGTTCCAACACGTCTGTCAGGCTGTCCGCCGTTCTGAGACCGAGCAGCGATTCGTCGGCGTCGCGCCCCAGATGGCAATCCGAAATTTGCAAAATCCTAATAGATGAACCGTTCAAGCTCGTCATTCTCCCACCACTACTTCAAACTGCCTCAGGTCGCTCGATTTATCGAAAATATCCGATTGATATGAAGCTAGTTTGAACGTGAATTCCGATTTCGCCAGTGGCTAGTTTCTGTTAATGCGAATCGACTCACAGATTGCATTGTCGGCAATTCCCAATTTACGGCAGTGCACCAGCAGCTCGCTCAAAAAGCGGTTGAGCGCCATTTTTTCATCCGGGTGGTACATATGCGGATTGGGGTATTGATACACCGGCCGCCAGTGGCGATGGCGATTCCAGGCAATCACCTCAGCCATGCCTACATCGTGATACAAACGCACACGCAATTGCGGTGCCTGAAGATAAAAAGGGGCTAAATAGGTTTGCGTGATCAGCAGAGTGGAGGTGTAGGGAGCAGCTTCTTCCAGCTCGACTTTAACAGCGGTTTCGCGAATGGCGCCTATGGTAAATGTCCAGCTCGCACGGTCACCCCGGCAACCGGGGAAAAGAGACATACAGAGGTGGTAATTGATTTCACAGCAGGAGTGATGATCAGGCAGGCTCACGGTCAGAGACTGCTTAACTCTGGGTCGTTCGAGCACCTTTACCATCGCGGTTTTCTCATCACGGATTCTCCTGTGTGCCTACGACCAGCTTTGCCATTGTGCGCGCAATCGAGGGCGGTTGAGCTGAAGCCACTGCAAACCTATTAATGTGGCGGCGTTGTTCATTCTACTCTGAAGCATAGCATTGAACACATCGTCGGCTGGGTAAGCGGTGAACAGTATGTCCTCGTTCTCACCATCCACGCCGAACAGTCCACCTGCGCCACTTAAGTCGCAGATGGCACAGAACAAATGGGTGTATTCGTTGCAGCTGCCGGGGGTTGGGTAGAAGCCGGTGATGGGCAGCAAATCCTTGGCTTGCAGACCGGCTTCCTCCTGCAACTCGCGCAACATCATATTCGCCGGACTCTCACCTTCCTCGACCATGCCGGCAACACTTTCCAGAGTCCAGGGACCATAAGGTGAGTCGAGAGTGCCCACGCGGAATTGGTCCACCAGCCCGATCAAATCCAGCACCGGGTCGTAAACCACGGCAGAAGCCGCTTCCGCCTTGGCGAAGAGTTCGCGGCTGAATTCACGACTCCAGCCGCCGCGGAACAGGCGGTGGCGGAGACGTACATTGACCAGGCGAAAGAAGCCGGAATAGATCGGCTCTTCTTTCACCACCTCGACGTCCTGTCGGGAAAATTTCACGTCTCGCACCATAACCTGTCCTCGTCTCTCAACTTTTAAACCTTGTGGTAGATCTCGCTGCCGCTTGCGCGGAATTCACGCGCCTTGGCTTCCATCTCCGCCTGCACATCCACCAGGGTAACGGTTTCCGCTTCGACATCCGTCACCACTCCCTGAGAAGCTGCATAGTCGCGCACTTCCTGGGTAATTTTCATCGAGCAGAATTTCGGGCCGCACATGGAGCAAAAGTGGGCGACCTTGGCGGAATCCTTGGGCAGGGTTTCGTCGTGGTATTCGCGCGCGGTGTCCGGGTCCAAGCCCAGGTTGAACTGGTCTTCCCAGCGGAATTCAAAGCGCGCTTTGGACAGCGCATTGTCGCGCAGCTGCGCACCTGGGTGACCTTTGGCCAAGTCGGCGGCATGAGCGGCAATCTTGTAGGTGATGATGCCTTCTTTCACATCGTCCTTGTTGGGCAGTCCCAGATGCTCTTTCGGCGTCACATAACAGAGCATGGCGCAACCGAACCAGCCGATCATGGCCGCACCAATACCGGAGGTGATGTGGTCGTAGCCCGGCGCTATGTCGGTGGTCAGCGGCCCCAAGGTGTAGAAAGGCGCCTCTTTGCAGACTTCCAATTGCTTATCCATGTTCTCCTTGATCATATGCATAGGCACGTGACCGGGGCCTTCGATCATGGTCTGCACATCGTGCTTCCAGGCGATTTGGGTTAATTCACCGAGAGTTTCCAATTCGCCAAATTGCGCTGCGTCGTTGGCATCGGCAATGGAGCCAGGACGCAAACCATCTCCCAGAGAGAAGCTCACATCATAGGCCTTCATGATTTCGCAGATTTCTTCGAAATGGGTGTAGAGGAAGTTTTCCTTGTGATGCGCCAGGCACCATTTCGCCATGATGGAACCGCCGCGACTGACGATGCCGGTGACGCGCTTGGCGGTGAGGGGCACATAGCGCAGCAATACGCCCGCATGAATGGTGAAATAATCCACTCCCTGTTCCGCCTGCTCGATCAAGGTGTCGCGGAAGATTTCCCAGGTCAGCTCTTCGGCGATGCCGCCGACTTTTTCCAACGCCTGATAAATCGGCACAGTACCAATGGGCACGGGCGAGTTGCGGATAATCCACTCGCGGGTTTCGTGAATGTTTTTACCGGTGGACAAATCCATGATGGTGTCCGCGCCCCAGCGGGTTCCCCAGGTCAGCTTCGCCACTTCTTCATCAATAGAGGAGCTGATCGCGCTATTACCGATATTGCCGTTAATTTTGACCAAAAAATTACGGCCGATAATCATCGGCTCCAATTCGGTGTGGTTGATATTGGCGGGGATGATCGCCCGTCCGCGCGCCACTTCCGAGCGAACAAATTCCGGGGTGATTTCTTTGGGAATGCTCGCACCGAAGCTCATGCCCGGATGTTGTTCTGCCAACACGCCCTGCTCGCGCGCCTGCTGCAAACTCATATTTTCGCGAATGGCGATGTACTCCATCTCTGGAGTAATAATGCCTTTGCGCGCGTAGTGCATTTGTGTGACGTTGTGGCCGGGCTTGGCGCGGCGCGGACTGCGAATATGCTCAAACCGCAGCGCTGCCAGTTTCGGGTCGTGCAGGCGTTCGCGGGTAAAGGTCGAACTGTTGCCGCGCAATAATTCCGTATCGCCGCGTTCTTCAATCCACGCGCTGCGCACATCCGGCAAACCTTTGCGTATATCAATTTTTACATTCGGGTCGGTGTAAGGACCGGAAGTGTCGTACACCCGCACTGGTGGATTTTTCTCGCCGCCAAAATCCGTCGGCGTATCCGCCAAGGTGATTTCACGCATAGGCACGAGGATATCGGGACGCGAGCCTTGCACATAAATCTTGCGGGATTGGGGAAATGGCTGAACCGAGGACTCATCCACCCGGGCCTGCGAATTGACAAAAGAATGTTCGGATTGCGGTTTCATAGAGCTCCTCTCTGGATGGGGGGTCACTTTTACCAATATTGGTAAAAGTGGTGGATCGGGCCGTTGTGGGGTACCAGCTGTAAACGCGGGCTGTGAGCAATGGCGCCCTGGATATAGGTCTTGGCCGCCGCCACTGCCTGCTCAAGCGCGAGCCCTTGCGCCAGACTGGCTGCAATAGCGGAAGCCAGGGTGCAGCCGCCGCCGTGGGTGTGGCTGGTTTCCTGGCGCGGTGCAGAGAAGGGTTTGACGCCTTCGTCGGTCACCAGATAATCCACCGCCAGGGGCAATTGTGCATCGCCACCTTTGAGCAGCACCGCGCGGCCACTACGTTTATGCAGGGCGAGCGCTTGTTGCTCCAACTCTTCGTAACTGGAAGCCAGTGGCGCATCCAATAAACGGGCGGCTTCCGCCACATTGGGCGTGACCACTGTGGCAAGAGGCAATAATCGATCGCGGAAAAATTCAGTGACACCTTGTTCGGTCACCAGACTGCTGCCGCTGGTGGCGCCCATTACAGGGTCGAGCACCACCGGCAGGTTTGTGGTTTCCAGCAGGCGCGCAACGGTTTCGGCAAGTTCAATATTGGCCAGCATGCCGATTTTGATGGCCGAGACCGGCAAGCCGTTGAGCACCGCCTGGATCTGGGCCTCAAGCTGCGCGGCGGTCATCGGATATATGCCGGTCACGCCCGCCGAATTTTGCGCGGTGATGGCGGTAATCGCGGTCGCGACAAATACACCAAATGCCGCGCCGGTTTTTAAATCGGCCTGGATTCCCGCACCGCCGCTACTGTCGCTACCGGCAATACTTAAAACCACTGCCGCAGGTTTCCTGGATTCAGGCGCAATCGCCATGACAACTCACATCTCTAATAAAAAATTCAGGGAAAGTTAGACGCGGGCAAGGGAGGGATAAGAAATGCAAAAAGACAGGCATTTAATTTCGCTCGTTCCCTCCGCCGGTACTAACCGGATCAGGTCAGCGGGTGTTTCTCAGCCGAGCAGCGTTTTCACCTTTGCTACCCAGCACCCCGACAAGACGAGCGCACAGTCTACCCAAGCATGACCACCTTTTCGAGTTCGTCTTTCCACAATCGGGCACTTTGTCGGAATTAATTCTGCCAACGAAGACCGACTGGTCGTTTTCCGCTTTGCAACTTGTGCCTATAATTGCTGTCAATCTCAGCCGTCCGCGAGCGCACCCCATCACAACGGGCAGTGTTTGAGAATCGCCCGGAGTTGCGTCCATGTCCGTTAATTTAAATCCTGGCTTTGTTTACCCCCTTGGCCCAACCAATCCATTGGCGGGTGAGCAGCGTACCAACGAGTCAGTGGCGGCGGGATCGCGAACGGAATCGGTCTCAAACCGGACAAAAACCGAGGACTATGTTGCCGCGTTGCGCGAGCTGAAAAACCAGGATGGGTATTTAAAACGGGATTTAGCGTCCCGCACTTATTTGGACATTGCTCATTATGACGGGGGCTTTCATTTGATTGATGTCTACACTTGAAGCCTGACGCAACGGCCCGCTTAACAGAAATTCACATGCATAACTCACGATCCGTGGTTACACTCGCCACGTCCCGATTGATCGATACCAAACTTTGACCGACACGACTTAAAGGACCCTCATGAAAACACGTATCGCTTCAGGCTTGAGTTCGGTTTGCTGTGCGCTTGTTTTGCTCACACAAACTTCTCAGGCAGAAACTCTCCAAGATATCTACGCCCAGGCACTGGCCAACGACCACCGTTTTAAAGCGGCTCAGGCACAGCGAGACGCGGGAGTCGAGAACCGAGGCATTACTCGTGCGGGACTGCTGCCACAAATCGCTGGAACAGCCGATTGGAGCAAAACTCGGTTGGACACAGAGGTAGCGACACAAACTCGCCCAGCCGGTAAATATGATTTGGAAAGCACAGGCTACGGAGCATCGCTGCGGCAATCCATTATCGACCTGAGCACTTGGTACAACTATTCGCGCGGCAAAGCACTGGCAGATACAGCGGAAGCGCAATTTGTATTGGCCCAGGAAGATCTGATTCTGCGCACTGCCAATGCGTATTTCGCAGCTCTCCAGGCGGTAGACAATCTGGCCACCGCGAAAGCCGAACAAGACGCGTTGGCGCATCAGCTGGAGCAAACCAAACAGCGCTTTGCCGTGGGTCTGACCGCGATTACCGAAGTGCACGAAGCCCAAGCTGCGTATGACTCCGCCACCGCCAACCGCCTGGTTGCGGAAGGTAGCCTCGGTATCGCCTTCGAAGCCTTGGAAGTTCTAACAGGCCAGAGCTATAGCGGTTTGTCACCTCTGTCCGAACAGTTTCCGGTGACTCCTCCGGAACCTCTGAACCGCGACGAGTGGGTCAAATTGGCGCTGGATAATAACGCTTCCCTCAAAGCTGCCTGGTTTGCCGCCCAATCTGCGGAAGCCAGTGCCAAAGCTGCCAAAAGCGCGCACTTGCCGACTTTGACCGGATCTTTGACCTACGGCCATTCCGAACAAGAGTTGGAAGATATCTCCATTGAAGATCAGAACGCCGCCACCGTTCGTCTCGACTTGTCCGTCCCGCTGTTTTCCGGTGGCGGTATTTCCGCAAGCCGACGCCAGGCAGCTGCGCAGTATGTCCAGGCGCGCGAAACCTATCTGCAAACCCAGCGCGACACCGTGCAAAACACCCGTTCACGTCACCTGGATGTATTGACCACTGCCGCGACCGTAAAAGCACGTCTGCAGGCAATCACCTCCAGCCGCAGCGCTTTGGAAGCAACTCAAGCAGGTTATGAAGTAGGGACGCGCGATCTGGTCGACGTATTGAACGCCCAGCGCAACCTCTACAGCGCTCAGCGCGACTACTACAACGCACTCTACAGCTACGTTCTGGCGACTCTGCAATTGAAACAGGCCGCTGGCGTTCTGGTTGCTGCGGATGTCAGCGAGCTGGATCAGTGGCTGGATAAATCCCGCACCGTTAATTACACACCCTAATCTCAAAAGTCGGGGATTTCTGTCCCCGACTTTCTATCTATACTGCTGTACCACTTTTTCTTTCTATCCGACCTGGAAAGCGAGCTTCTCCCATGACACCTTCCTCGCTCGACCCTTGTTTTGCGGTCAGCACAGATCTGGTCAGTCTCTCCCGCCTTTCGCATTTGCAAGAACGCCTCTTCCAGAACACCACTCCCGAACAACGCACGACGCTGACGCATCTTCTACAAGGTGATCGCCTGCAGCAGTGGCATAAAGTGCTGATCGGCAGTGCATTTACCGCAACCCAATTGTGCGATCACCCGGACTGGTTGCTGTATGTACTGGAGAATCTGGGCGAATTCGGCGTAGCCGACTTTAAGCAAGGGCTGCCGGACAAAGATCTGTCGACGGAAGAGTGGGAGCGTGGCCTGCGTCTGTGGCGCAATCGCCATATGACGCGTTTGATCTGGCGCGACTTCAACCGCCTGGCCGACACCCGCCGCACAGTGATCGAACTGACCACCTTGGCGGAGTTGGCCATACAAACCGCGCTCGACTACCACTACGAGCGCTTGTGCCGGGAGATGGGCGAGCCGGTCAATAAAAAAGGCGAACGCCAGCCGCTGCTGATTATCGGCATGGGCAAACTAGGCGCCTGGGAGCTGAACCTCTCTTCCGATATCGACCTGATTTTTGCCTTCCCGGAAAACGGCGAAACCACTGGCGCAGCGCGTTCCTATAGCAACCAGGAATTTTTCACCCGCCTGGGGCAGCGTCTTATCAAATCCCTCGATCAAGTCACCCCCGAAGGTTTCGTGTTCCGCGTCGATATGCGTCTGCGCCCTTACGGCCAGAGTGGCACATTGGTCAGCAGCTTCGATTCTCTCGAGCGCTATTACCAGACCCAGGGGCGCGAGTGGGAGCGTTTTGCCATGATCAAAGCGCGAGTGGTGGCCAGCAACGGCAACGCCACCCATGAGCAGGAGCTGATGGCGCTGCTGCGCAGCTTCACCTATCGCAAATATGTGGATTTCTCGGCGATCGATGCTCTGCGCAATCTCAAACAGCTGATCAATCGGGAAGTCTCACGCCGGCGCGCGATCGACAATGTCAAGGTCGGGCGCGGCGGTATTCGCGAAGTGGAATTTATCGCCCAGGCGTTCCAGATCATCCGCGGCGGCCGCGATATAGAGTTGCAGGAGCGGCGGGTTCTGCAGGTTCTGCCCATGCTGCAGCGCCTGCAATGTCTACCGCCGGACGTCGACCAGCGCCTGTGTGAAGCCTATTGTTTCTTGCGCGATGTGGAACACGCCATTCAAGGATACGACGACAAACAAACCCAGGAATTGCCGAAAGACGATATATCCTGTCGTCGCATCGCTTATGTGATGGGCTTTGCTAGCTGGGACGCGTTTTACGCTCAACTCAACCAGTACCGCGATTTTGTCCACCAACAGTTCAGCGCAGTTATAGCCACACCGGACGAACAGAAAAACGATGCCGATCAGCAGGAACTCGCCGACTGGCGTCTGTTCTGGCACCAACTGACCCACCCGGGTACCGATGCCGCAGCATTACTGACTAGGTTAGGCTTTCCCAACCCCGAACGCGCGCTGCTGTTGCTGCGTGAAGAGCTGCTGGCCTCGCCGGCGGTCATGTCCATGGCGGCCCTCAGCCGCGAGCGCTTCGACGAATTCATGCCGCGCCTATTGCAGCGCTTGGCCACCACTGCCGACCCGTGCGAAACCCTCGCCCGGGTGATCCCCTTGCTGACCGCCACCGCGCGCCGCAGCGCCTACGTTTTGCTGCTGACGGAAAACCCAGAAGCGCTCAATCAACTGGTAGTGCTGATCGAAGCCAGCCCCTGGATCGCCGCCCAACTCGCCCACCATCCGGCGCTGTTGGACGAGCTGTTGAATCCCACCACCCTGTACAGCGTGCCGCCGCTGGAAGAACTCGCCCAGGACTTGCGCCAGGAGCTGTTGCGCATTGACCCGGAGGATCTGGAACAGCAGATGGAAGCGCTGCGCTATTTCCGTTCCGCCCATGCTCTGCGGGTGGCGGCGTGCGAAGTGACCGGCAAATTGCCCTTGATGCGGGTGAGCGATTATCTGACCGAGCTGGCGGAAGTGATTCTCGGCTATGTGCTGCAGCTGACCTGGCAACAAATGGTCCGCCGCCACGGTTATCCGGATGGCGACGTAAGCGAAGTCCCCAATTTCGCTATTATCGGCTACGGCAAACTGGGCGGTATTGAGCTCGCCCACGGCTCCGACCTGGACCTGGTGTTTATCCACGGCGCCGATCCTATGGGCAGCACAGTGACGCAATCGGACAGCCAGCGCAGTATCGACAACACCATGTTCTACGCGCGCATGGGGCAGAAGATCATTCACATCCTCAACACCCAGACGCCGTCGGGCAAACTCTACGAAGTGGATATGCGCCTGCGCCCGTCCGGCAACTCCGGCTTGCTGGTATCCAGCTTCAACGCCTTTGAAAAATACCAATTCGAATCCGCCTGGACCTGGGAACACCAGGCTCTGGTGCGCGCCCGCGCCATCACCGGGCGCCCGGAACTGATGCAGCGTTTCACCGAGCTGCGCGGCCGGGTGCTCAGTCAGAAGCGCGACCTGACCAAGCTCAAACGCGAGGTTGCCGATATGCGCCAGAAAATGCGCAATCAACTCGGCAGCAATAAACAGCAGCAAGCGGAAGGGCTGTTTAACCTCAAACAAGATGCCGGTGGTATCGTCGATATTGAATTTATGGTTCAATACGCGGTTCTGGCCTGGGCGCACAGTGACCCATCATTATTTGAGTTCACCGACAATATCCGAATCCTTACTTGCCTCGGAACGTCCGGCCAGTTAAGTGCCCAAGAGGTCAACCAGTTAATCGAAGCCTACAAAGCCTTCCGGTCCCTCGGTCACCGCCTGGCGTTACAACAGCAGCCAGGAATCGTAGCGGGTGATCAAGTGGAATCTGAGCGTCGGATTGTGACCCAAGTCTGGCGGCGTCTTTTGGATTCCGATGCAACACTTGAAAAAGACACTTAGTTTTAAACCCGTTATTGGAGAATCCTATGTCATTTGCCGATAGAGACGGCGTCATCTGGTTCGACGGCGAACTGGTTCCCTGGCGTGACGCCCGCGTTCATGTTTTGACCCACACACTGCACTACGGAATGGGCGTATTCGAAGGCGTGCGCGCCTATCACGCCGGCGATAAGGGCAGCTGCATCTTCCGTCTGAAAGAGCACACCGACCGCCTGTTCAATTCCGCGCACATCATGGGCATGAAGATGCCCTGGTCGAAAGAGCAGATCAACGAAGCCCATCGCCAAGTAGTGCGCGAAAACGGCCTCGACGAAGCCTACCTGCGCCCCATGGCGTTTTACGGCGCCGAAGGTATGGGACTGCGCGCTGACAACCTGAAGACCCACGTGATTGTCGCCGCCTGGAACTGGCCTTCTTACATGTCGCCAGAAGCCAAACAGCAGGGCATCAAAGTCCGCACTTCCAGCTACACCCGCCACCACGTCAACATCGCCATGTGTAAGGCCAAAGCCAACGGCCATTACATCAACTCGATGCTGGCCCTTCGCGAAGCCCTGGATTGCGGCTGTGAAGAAGCCTTGTTGCTGGACAGCGAAGGCTATGTGGCGGAAGGCAGCGGCGAGAACATCTTCATCGTCCGCGACGGCGTGCTCTACACACCTGAACTGACGTCCTGCCTGGACGGCATCACCCGCCGCACCATTTTCCAACTGGCATCTGAAGCGGGTTACACAGTGCGCGAAAAACGCATTACTCGCGATGAGGTGTATATCGCGGATGAAGCCTTCTTTACCGGAACTGCAGCAGAAGTTCTGCCGATCCGCATGCTCGACGGCCGAGTCATAGGCGCGGGTCAGCGCGGCCCGGTTACCTCCAAGTTGCAAAGCCTGTATTTCGACGCAGTGAAAGGCAAACTCGACCAGCATCAGGAATGGCTAACACCCGTCAAATAAGCCACATCGCAGCAGGCCAGCATCACGGGGATGATGATCATCCCCGTTGTCTTATCTGTTCCAGCCGCTAATCCAACCACCATGCCGGAACGCCGTCATCATGTCTGCCTATAACAGCGCTCAGCTCTATAAACGCCTGTTGACCTACGCTTTTCGCTATCGCTGGTTTGTCGCCATCAGCTTGTTCGGCTTTGTCTTGTTCTCCGCTATGGAAGCCGCCATGGCGCAGATGATGGAGTACTTCATCACCGGCCTGGAGAAACGCGACGCGCAATACATGTTGGTGGTGCCCATCGCCGTGGTGGTGCTGCGGGTGTTGCATGGCCTCGGCGGTTATCTCGGCAACTTTTTTATCGCGCGAGTGGGCGTGAATGTGGTGGCGGACCTGCGCAAAGAGCTGTTCGCCAAACTCGTCTATCTGCCCACCACCTATTACGACCAGCACAACAGCGGTGAACTCGTGTCCCTGCTGGTGTACAACATCACCCAGGTCACAGGTTCGGTCACCAACGCGGTGAAAACGGTGTTGCGCGATGGCCTGACGGTTATAGCGCTACTCGGCCTGATGCTCTATCACAACTGGCAGCTCACCCTGTGCTTCCTGATCACCGCGCCGATTCTTGCGGTTCTGGTTAGTATCGCCAGCCGCTATTTCCGCCGTATCAGCCGGCGCATGCAGACCACCATGGGCGGCGTTACCCATATCGCCAACGAGGCGCTGCAGGGGTTCCGACTGGTGCGCAGTTTCGTCGGCCAGAAATATGAAATCCGCCGCTTCAATGACAACACTGATGAAAACACCCGGCTGTCCATCAAGTACGAACGGGTGGCGGCGTTGCAGGGGCCAGTGTTTCAGATCGTAGTGGCTATAGCACTCGCGGTGATTCTGTTTCTCGTATTGCTCATGTGGGACGATAACGTCGGCTCCGCAATTGCCTATCTGGGCGCTTCTGCCATGATCACCAAACCGCTACGCCAGCTGACCGCGGTCAACGAAATCATCCAAAGGGGTTTAGCGGCGGCGGAAACCATCTTCGAAGTAATCGATATGGAGCCGGAGCCCGACACCGGCACTCAGCCACTGCAGGTGAGCAAAGGGCGGATCGAATTACGCAACCTGAGCTTTACCTATGGCAAAGACGTGCAGGCCCTGCGCGATATCAATCTGACCATTGAGCCGGGGACCACGGTAGCGCTGGTGGGTCGATCCGGCAGTGGCAAAACCACCATCACCAACTTGTTGCTGCGCCTATACGATCCCACCAGTGGAGCGATTTTGATTGATGACCAGGATCTTCGCTCGGTAACGCTTAACAGCCTGCGCCGGCAAATAGCACTGGTGAACCAGCAGACGATTTTGTTTAACGACACAGTTGCCCGCAATATCGCCTATGGCGAAGACGAGCCGGATCTTGCCCGCGTGACCGAAGCTGCACGGCACGCCAACGCTCTGGAATTTATCGAGGCCATGCCACAAGGATTCGATACTTTAGTTGGCGAGCAAGGCGCGCGCTTGTCTGGCGGTCAGCGCCAGCGCATCGCGGTCGCGCGGGCCCTCTATAAAAACGCCCCGATCCTAATATTGGATGAGGCCACTTCTGCACTCGACAACGAATCAGAGAAAGCCATTCAAGCAGCGCTGGAAGTGCTGCAGAAAGGTCGGACAACCTTGGTTATCGCGCACCGCCTGTCGACCATTGAGAACGCCGATGTCATAGTGGCGATGGATCAGGGAAGGGTGGTCGAAGTGGGGCGGCACGCCGAGCTTTTGGCTCGCAACGGCTACTACGCCAGCCTCTACGCCGCCCAATTCAACGAATCCGCCGATTGATTGGACAGGCGCCTCTATGCTGCGCTTTCTCTATACACTGATCTTTATCATCGCCCTGCCGGTAGTGTTCTACCGGCTGTGGATCAAAGATAAAAAAGTCCCCGGTTACAAAATCCGCTGGCCCGAGCGGTTTGGCATCTATACAGAGACGCCGCAACAACGACCGGTGGTTTGGGTGCACGCGGTTTCGGTAGGAGAAGTGGTAGCAGCAACACCGATTATTCGCCGCCTGTTGGACCACGGAGGCGTGTCGGTTATGGTCACGACCATGACCCCCACAGGTTCCACTCGCGTAACCAATACCTTCGGCAAGCAGGTTCTGCACGTATACGCCCCTTACGACCTGCCCTGGACTGTTGCCGCCTTCCTGCGCCGAACCCGGCCGATTCTGTCCATCATTATGGAAACCGAGCTTTGGCCCAATATGCTGCATGAATGCGCCCGGCAGCAGCTGCCGATCATTCTGGCCAACGCCCGCTTGTCCGAGCGCTCCGCCAAGCGCTATGCCCGTTTTGCAAAAACGACACGGGCGTTACTGGAATGCCTGAGTCACGTCGCCGTGCAAAATGCTGAGGATGGCCAGCGCTTTCTCGACCTCGGCTTGGCAGCCAACAAGCTCAGGGTAATCGGCAGTGTGAAATTTGATATCACCTTGTCCCCTGAAATCAGAGCCGCCGCTACTGCTCTAAGACAGACCTACGGCGCGGACCGGCCAGTCGTGATCGCCGCCAGCACTCATGAAGGGGAAGATGAGATAGTGCTGGATGCCTTTGCCAATCTATTGCGACGCCAGCAAACAGCACTTTTGATCCTGGTGCCGCGCCATCCCGAGCGCTTCGATACGGTTTATTCCCTGAGTTCCGCCCGGTTCAATACCTGCCGCCGCAGCAGCGGAACCTGTCCGGAGCACACAGAAGTGATTGTGGGAGACACAATGGGGGAGATGATGCTGCTGTACGGCTGCGCGGATGTGGCGTTTGTCGGCGGCAGCCTGATCGAACGCGGCGGTCACAACATCATTGAACCGGCCTGTTGGGGTCTGCCAATTCTGTGCGGGCCGCACACCTTCAATTTTGCCGACATCAGCAAGCGGCTGGAGCAATGCGGAGGGATGAAGACAGTGCACGATGCAGCGACGCTCGCCCGACAGTTGGACAGCTGGTTCGAGCGCCCAGAGGAACGCTTGCAGGTCGGCGCCAAAGCGTTGGAGTTTACTGAGCAGAACCGCGGGGCAGTGGATCGCTTAATGGAAGTGGTCGACCCCTATCTACCTCACCCAATCAATAATTCACCCAACTGCTGAGCGATCCCAATTTAAATGGAGTGCCGTTATAGGACAGTAGCACGCCATCGGCCAAAATCCGCTCCAGCAATACTCCTTCGCGAGTCGCCATTCCCACCTGCAATTCCTCTTTGTTGAGCACCACAATGCCGTTGTCGTACTGATGCTTGGCGTACATCAAAGTAGGAATTTTGTTTTGTGTGGTCACCGGCAATTCGTGCAGAAAAGGCACCGTGGGATGCCCGGCGAGAGTCTCTTCCGGCAGTATATCGGCAGGCAATTCGTTGGTTTTTGTCCTGGCGGGTTCGGCTTTTACCGCAACAGGTTGCGGCTGCGGCATCAGCGGGAGCGGTACCGGCTCGCCGAATTCCCGTTTGGTCTCTTCCCATAGCGCACGTATCGTCTCTTCGTTCAGGTCATTCCGGCGCGCTGGAGTTGCCGGCGCTGGCGGTTGCACAGGTACCGCCTGAACTTTCGGCTCTACGACCTGTACTACCCGGGTATCTTCCTGCGGTTGATAAAGGGCCTGAACTTCCTGATCCAAAAAGGTTACAGGCTTAGACACAACTTCGGTTACAGGGGGGGCTGGTTTTGCCGGAGGGGTGCTTGCTGCAGACGGCTGTGCCATCTCGGAGTTTGCCTGCGCCACAGGCTCCACCACCGCTGGCGTCGAGCTGCGCCACCAGACAACAAGGAGCAGTACCAGCAGCACCAATAAACCTGCGGATAATCCCGCAATAATCCAGTGGTGGCGCACCTGCTTCGCGCGCGCCACACCGTGAACTGTGTTGATGTCCGGCACTGTATCGCGATATTCGCGCTCGCGATCCGCCTTATTTAACGCATCGAGAATCAGCGACATAGGTGTTCACCGTTGTCAGGGTTTAACATCGCAGATTATCCACCCGTCGTAATCAATGTCGGCGCCAAATCCGTTAAGGATTTTTCCACCCCGAGTGCTTCATTGAGCTTCAACAAGGTTTGCATGCCGACGAAACCATCGTCGTTCAAATTGTTTGCCCGCTGAAATAATTTGACGCGCTTTTGCAGCTGCGCGTTGAAATGATCGCGGGTCAAGGGCGCGCTCTGCTGGTCCAGAACAGCAAACTGCTCAGCAACCCAGCTCACCAGCGGACCTTTCGATCCCAAACCTATAGGATCCTTAAATTGTTCAGGTCGCCGCCAGATAAACACCACCTCACCGGTCCACAGACGCCCCAATTCAGCAAGAGAAACAGTGGTCATCCGATCTTTCTGTTTGATCCAGGCTTGCGTGTCGTTGATGCCAACCACTGTCACGTAAGCACTGTGACGACCCGGCGTGATAATGGACAGCACAGCAGGTCGATTAAGGACTTTAAAGTCTTCCCACGTGTTCACTTTTTGGGTTTCGCATTTGAAGCCCTGCTTGCTCACCACCCAGCAGGGGTACATGGCACCGTCGTAGCTGATCTCCAACACACCGAGCAAATCCGCCAGGGCGTGATCCTGACTCAATTGCCACCAGGTTTCTTCACGAGCTGCGGATAAAAGCGGCGCGGCTACAGGGCTGGCATTGGTTTCACGGATAATGCTGCCACCGATTTTCGGCGGTTCGGGAACTGCGCGACCTGCACCCAGCGATAACCAGATAATAGCCCCGATGAGAACAAATCCGATCAGCGCCGTGCCGGCATAGATCCAATGCGGCTGCAGCTGGAACGACCGCCGCTTTGGCATTATGCCCTCGCCCAGCACTTCGATGGCGGCCTGACGGCAGATATCGGAGTCGATCAGCGTTGCCTCGCGACTGTAGGCGCCGAGCAACATCCGGTCGCAGAGCACATTAATCAAGCGGGGAATACCGCGGCTGATCTGGTGCACACGGCGCACGACTTTTGGCGGAAATGGCTGTCTGCCCGGCGGCATTCCCGCCACCGCCAGACGATGTTTGATATAGGCCTCCGTCTCCTCGACGCTCAAAGGCCGCAGGTGATAACGCGCCGTAATGCGCTGGGACAGCTGGCGCAAGGCGGGTTTGGCGAGCAACTCGTTGAGTTCTGGCTGGCCGACCAGAATGATTTGCAACAGTTTTTGCGTGTTGGTTTCCAGATTCGTCAGCAGGCGCACCTGTTCCAGGGTGGAAATCCGCAATAACTGCGCTTCATCGATCAAGACGATGGTCTTGCGCCCCTGGCGGTGGTTCTCAACCAAAAACTCACTGAGCTTATCGGTCAGAACTTTGATACTCGCTTCATCGGCTGAGTATTCCACGCCGAATTCGTCGCAAATACTGCACAACAGATCGCGCGCGCTTGCCGAAGGGTTCATCACAATGGCGAGGTCGGCATTATCCGGCAGCTGTTCGAGTAAACACCGAATAATGGTGGTTTTGCCCGTGCCAACCTCGCCGGTCAGCATCACAAAACCGCCACTGCTTACCCCGTAAAGCAAATGCGCCAGCGCCTCCCGGTGCTGGGTGCTCATATAGAGGTAACGCGGGTTTACTGCAATGGAGAACGCTTGTTCATCCAAGCCGAAATAACTGTGATACATAGATAAAAGCAGCTGGCGACGGTATATGTGTTTTTATGGCCCCCGGATGATACCCGGATTCTAAAGGCAGCATAAGTGCGGATATAGCGCACTTGCGTATGTAGAGTCCCGTCCCGGCGAGTGGGTTCAATAGGGCGAAGATAACCGTAGGTCGGCTGCGTGCGACAAGGGAAATGGCATCAGGTGCGCTCTGCCTGCCTTATTCCCAAGGCAGGTTGTATAACATCTTGCGGCGACTTTCGATCATTTCCTCGTAAGTCTGAAGCGTCGCGTCAGTCGCAAAATCTTCCCGCATGCGAATGCGTTCCAATTGTCTTTCCAAACATGTGATTTCGCGCACTAACTGCTGCTTGAGAATTGACGTATCGTGACTGTCAATGCCCGAAACATTTTGAGGGGCTGTATTCATAATGATCCGTGCCTTGTTTCGTTATGCTTATGGGTCGGCTGTTGCCTGAATTTACTGCAATCTGATGGTCCGTCCGACAGGAGTCTGTATCCGGAGGCTGGAACAAAAGCATAGTCAATTTTCCCCGACGCCGCCCAAGCGAAGCTCGATTACAACGACTTTTTTGCAACAACAAGCGCCACAATTTTAAATCGCTTGTTTGTACCGCCCCGTTCCGTCTCTATATTTCCGCAGTAAGCAAGCGCTTCACCGATCTGAACCCGGCTTATCTCACTGCGTCGTCGCTTAACTGCTATGCGGTCGAATTAGCCGCTATTTGGCACGGGTTTGCATAACTAATTTGGCAGTTAGCCGCGGCAATTAGGCTGTTTGAGCAGCAATATAGTCACGCGCTAAATACAAGGCGGCGATGGTGCGCGCCTCGGTGATATCGCCCCGCTCCAACCAAGCTGGCAGTTCATTTAAATGTAAAATTTCGAGTTCCAAAGGTTCGGGCTCATCACCTTCGAGTTTTTCCGGATAAAGATCCTGAGCCAGAACAATTTGGGTGCGATGTGACAAATAATTGGGTGCCTGTGTCAGGCATTTAAGCAAAGTGAGTTTGCGGGCACCATAACCGGCCTCTTCCTTCAATTCGCGATCCGCGGCTTCCTCCAGGCTCTCCCCCGCATCCACTCGCCCTTTGGGAAGGGATACGTGATAGTCGTGAATGCCCGCCCCGTACTCGCGCACCAGAATCACCCGCTGATCGTCCAGCATGGGTACGACTATGACGGCGGGCACACCGCTGCCAATCAAGCGCTCAAAGGTTCGCTCCTGTCCATTGCTGAAACGTAAATCCAGGGATTCCACGCGAAAGAGGCGACTCTCACATTCTAGGGTGCGCTTTAATATCTCGGGTTTTGTAGGCATACTGGCCACCGGTTTTTTTAGTTCAACTTTGCCCATGATTGATTGGAATGCAGTGGATACCGTTTTGCTGGATATGGACGGCACACTGCTCGACCTGCATTTCGACAACTACTTCTGGTTGACCCACCTGCCCCAACGTTACGCGGAGTTCCACGGCCTAGCCCTGCCCGACGCGCAACATGAATTAGGCCAGCTGATAGCGTCCCACGAAGGCACCTTGCAATGGTACTGCCTGGATTACTGGTCGGATCTCGTGCGCATGGATATTCCCGCGTTGAAGCGCGAGATTCAACATAAAATTCAAACCCGGCCGCACGCAGAAACGTTTTTACGCTTTCTCAAGGATATGCGCAAAAAAGTCATTTTGGCGACCAACAGCCATCGCAAGGGGCTTGCCTTGAAGCTGGAAGTCACCAAAATCGACCGCTGGCTGGACTTGGTGGTGTCATCCCACGATTACCGTTATCCAAAGGAAGTCCAGGAGTTTTGGCATTGCCTGGCGCAGGCAGAAAATATCGACCCGTCCCGAACCCTTTTTATCGATGACAATGTCACAGTATTACGCACTGCCCAAACATTCGGGCTTCGTTACTTGGTCTGCATCAATCAACCCGATTCCCAAAAACCGGCGCAGCGCTCTGGCGAATTTATCGATGTCATCGACTTCGATGAATTGATTCCTTCACAAGCCGTACACAGTCCAGAGTCACCATGAATACTGAACCCTTAAACAAGGTACGCATCGACAAATGGTTATGGGCCGCACGTTTTTTCAAGACGCGCAGCCTGGCCAAGCAGGCCATTGAAGGTGGCAAAGTTCACGTCGACGGCCAGCGCGTCAAAGCCAGCCGCGATATAACACCTGGAATGGTTCTGCAAATCCGCCAGGGTTTCGATGAGCGCGAGGTCATAGTGAAAGCACTCTCCGAGCAGCGCCGCGGCGCACCGGAAGCGGCCCTGCTTTATGAAGAGACGCAGGAAAGCATCGCGCGTCGCGAACTTTCCGCCCAGCAACGCAAATTGGCGTACGCCCTGCAGCCTGTCACTGAAGGTCGCCCGACCAAAAAACAGCGCCGCCAAATCCATCAATTCAAAGAATCCCAATATTGGGATTGACCCTTTATCAAAGGAAAATACGATGAAGTCATCCAGTGCGGATCAGATCCACCGTTTTGTTTTTGACGATTGCGATATTCGAGGCGAAATCGTTTCCCTCGATACAGCGTTAAAAGATGCCACGGCCCATCAAAATATCTCGCTCGAAGCTCGTGCGTTATTGGGTGAATTTTTTGCGGCGGTCAGCTTGATTGTGGAAATTCTGAAATTTTCTGGCACCCTGACATTGCAAGCGCGGGGAGCTGGGCCGGTGCCGCTGGTAATGGCGGAGGCAACCGACCAACGCACACTGCGAGGAATCGTAAAATTTGGCGAACATGGAGAGCCGGATCTGCGCAATCTGACTTTCCCTGAAATGATTGGCAACGGCATACTGACGCTTACACTGGATCCAACTCAAGGGCAACGTTATCAAGGCATAGTTGCATTGGAAGGCAACACCTTGGCGGATTGTTTGACCGAGTATTTCGCCCGTTCAGAACAGTTACCGACCCGTCTTTGGCTCTGCTCCGACGGAGATCGTGCGGGAGGATTGTTATTGCAAGCGCTACCGCCCAGTGAAGGGCGAAACAATGGTCAAGACGCCTGGGAAACGGTCGAGCATTTGGCCCAAACAGTCACCACACAAGAACTTCTTGAACTGGACCATTCAACACTCCTGGTGCGCCTATTCCACGAATTTCAACTGCGCTTATTTCCAGCTCAGCAACTCGCTTTTAAGTGCCCCTGTTCACGCGAACGCGGCCTGCAAGCCTTGTCGTCACTAGGCCGCAACGACGCGCAAGCGTTGTTGAGTGAGCGAGACATTATTCAAATCAATTGCGAGTTTTGCGGCGCCGTGTATCAATACGGCCAAGCTGATCTCGATGAGCTTTTTCCTTCCGACCAGAATCCTCTGCACTAAACCCTAATTTTATCCTGCATCGCCGGCCTTATTAGAAAGGCGGCGGTGCACACATCCTTTGTTTCCTATCCCACATAATCACACTTAGAAGCCCTTCACTCGTATAATTGCGAAATATTCCTTGGCATAAGACATCTTTATAAGTTGCTTACATTCTTCGATTCTTTTCGAATTTGTGCATGCAAACAAACTAGTTGCGCGCCAGAATTTCCATCATTGAAACGTTTTCTCCGAATACATACCTATAATCACCAGCAACGTTTTATAACAATAAAAACCCACCAGACCGAACGAAACACCAACTGTTTTGAATAAGGAGTGGTTTCATGAAAATTAAAAGATTAATAACAACGTTCTCCCTAGCATCAGTTGTAATCTTCTGCAGCGAAGCCCATGCAGACATCTCCGACACAGGATTTACCATCATCAAAGCTTCGCCAGATACTAAAAAAATTTATGTCAGCAGCTCGGAAGGCGACAATAAAAATGATTGTTCAAGCCCACAAAAGCCTTGCAAAACAATTGGTGCCGGATTGGAAAAAATGCGCAAGGGTTATCCAGACCACCTTTATCTCAAAAGAGGGGATGTATGGCGTGATCAGCGATTTATCAATCTTCACTCGGGCAGAAGTGCCCAGGAACCAGCTGTGATCAGTTATTACGGCGACCACAAAGAGAGACCAAAACTCGAAAACGCAGCCGCTGCCCTACACATTTTCAAAGGCAAGATGACAAATTTTCATTTTATAGGACTTGAATTCTCCGCCTATAAAATGGATCCCAATAATCCGGAATTCACTGGAGCTAACGGAGCCGACATTACTCTGCTCGGCGGAAATGAAAATATCTTATTCGAAGACAATAAATTCACCTACACCGAGGTAATTCTTCAACTTTGGAATGGCGAGAATCCCAAAAACATCTCTCTGAGACGCAATATTTGGACCGGTGCCTACTACAATCAATCTTCTTTCAATCGAAATAAAAGACCATCTAATTTGTATGCAGATGGGGTAGATGGATTGTTAATGGAAGAAAATGTCTTTGATCACGGTGGATGGCATCAAACCGTCGCTGGCGCCGGCGCCAATATGTTTAATCACAATATTTATGTGCAACACTCGACGGTCGGACAGAATCTGATATTACGCAACAATATTATCACCAGAGCCTCAAGCCATGGCGCACAGTTGCGTTCAGGAGGCCTTGCTGAAAATAACTTTTTTGCCCGCAACGCTATAGGTTTATTAATTGGATACAGTGACAAACCTCTTGTTTCCGGTGTGCGCGCGCATGCCGTCAACAACGTTGTATCTGAAGGGCATTCCATGGTCAAAGGTGACAAACCATGCTCTGGTAATGTTTTGTGTACACCTGCCCTTTGGGGTATCGACTTCAATATCAACGGTGACGCTGATTACCAAGCTCACGGCAATATTGTTTTCGGGCAATCTCCAGAGGACACAAACTGGAATAAAACTTATAAAAGTCTGGTCAGAAAGGCCTTTTTAGGACTCGACAGCGGTTCCATAAAAGCGAGCAATAATATTCTATGGAAATGGGACACGCCCAACCAAGGAGCTGAAAAAAAATATAGCGCACCCGGACGTACTCTTGGAGGCTACAATCAAATCCTCGGAGGGCAAAATAGTTTCGATGAATTTATGACTGCGGTTCTTAATAGGCAGGTTGGAACCTGGGATGCAAAATATTCAGCTGCTGCCATCAATCAATTTATTCGCGACGGATTCAAATAAAACTTTCAATTCACAACGCGACCGGCGGCTGTAAAATCGGACCGCCGGTTGAACAAACTTAAATCAATTCCCCGTTTTTCTTCCTGCAAATTATTTTTGATTTTCCTGTCATATTTGGCACTTTAGTCAACACCCCATCCCTCCCATAAACCAAACTCTCCGACGACCTAGTGCTACGGTGCTATTTGCTCCGCTTTGTTAGATGTCATTGGAGTTGCAATGAAATTATTTACCGCTTTTCTGCTTTCTTTGCCCCTATTAGGATTTTCGCTAAACGCAGCTTCGGCCGTATCCAATATTCAATCCCTACAACTTATTGGTGTTACTGAATCTCAGGAGTCAGTCAAGCTAGCAATTCTGTTTAACGGCGCCACTATAGATTTGTCTGGATACAATATCGATCAACTCAATATCTTGGCTCAACCTGTCGACGAATCTCTCGTCGGCAGCGTGCATTTTTCTCTGCAAGGTCCGCTTCAAATCAACCGCTGGGAAAATATGGCAGATTTCACCCTGGAAGCCGAAACAGACAATCTGCGCATTAAAGACGATGGCCTTCCGGTAGGCAAATATAAGCTCGCCGTAACACCTTACGAAGGGCCTGATATGGAAGGCGAAAAAGGACAGACCAAAGAAATTTCCTTCACAGTGGTCGATAGCAAAAAACCGACACCGGCCGTTCCTGCGATCATTGCTGCCGACTTAGTTGCTGTGCATGAAGGTACCGGCTCGATTCATCCGATCACTCGTATTAACGAGGGAAAGGTAATTGACAACAGCATGCTGAGCGAAGAGTGGGGCAATATTGTTGCCATCAGTGAGAATTCAGAAAAAACCGGCAGCGTGCTTTTTGAATTGGACGGACCTATCACAGCCAGCCGCATCGCCAACAGTGCCACCTATACCTTGGCTGACGAAGCTGAACATATGCCTTTAGCCAACGGTTTTACCGATGGCGAATATACACTTATCGTCACCCCTTACGCCGAGCCAGATGCACAAGGTGAAGCCGGCGTTCCGCTTGTGGTGAATTTCAGCATCGGCGTGCCGGGACAGGAGGAGGAAGAAATTACGGAAGCTGCATCCGAGGCAAGTAACGAGACAATTCCATTGGATAATAGACCCGCAATGGAAAATGGCTTCACCACGATTCGCCCGTCAAAAGATTCAAAATTGATCTATGTCAGCAGTTCCACCGGGGATGACGACAATACTTGCTTGAGTGAAACGTCGCCTTGCAAAACTCTGCGTGCGGGCCTTGCGAAAATGCGCAACGGTTATCCCGATCACCTTTACTTAAAACGCGGAGATACCTGGCGCAATGAACAATTGATTAAATTGGTTTCTGGCCGCAGCGAAGCTGAGCCCGCAGTTATCGCTTATTACGGCATTTCAGGCGAACGTCCCAAGCTGGAAAATTCCCGCACTGCTTTTTTTGCCATGAACGATTCTTTCGCCAACCTTCATGTGATAGGACTAGAATTTTCCGCTTATCAGCTTGTGCCTGAACATGCAGAATTTACCGGCAAAGGCATGGCGGACATCCTGCTAACAGGAAAAAACAACGATATTTTATTTGAAGACAATAAATTCTCTTATACAAATGTGGTTGTGCAATCGGCCGAAAACGAAAGCTCATCCAATATTCGCCTGCGCCGAAATATCTGGATTGGAGATACCGCAAGCTACGCAAAAAATGAAGAAAGAATTACTGCAAACTTATTTATGCAGAACGCCATTGGCGTGTTACTTGAAGAAAATGTTTTTTATCCTGAGAAAAACGCCTCTGCAGTGTCGATTTACGTAAACGAAAATCGAGACGTGGAAGCGCATAGCAATATTTTTGCCGGCGGGACTATCCAAGCCCCATCAGAAAAGGAAGGCGAATGGTTTGCCAGCAATTTATTTTTTGAAGCCGAAATAGCGGCACAGGAAAATATGATTCAACGAGCCATCAAGCGCCCAATAGGCGTTTGGGAAAAGTCCAATTTATTAGCTGGGAACACGGAAAAAGCGGGACAGTCAACTTGAGAAAAAGGGCGACCAAGTGTCGCCCTTTTATTTTTAGAAGTTCAAACGTGCACCAATCGCAAAAGTAGTGACATCTGATCCCAAACCTACATCAACTGTAGCCGCGATCATATCGTTGAACCAATAGGCGAGCAGGCCATTGATGGAAGTGTTGCCATCAAATGTAGTGCTGTGCTGCAGTTCAAGACCACCTTCCAATTCCTTCGTCAAAAAGCCGCGGATACCAGCGGCAAAGATCAAACCTGAATCGCTTTTCCAGTGATCCGGAGAAATGGTTTCAAAGCTCAAGCTTCCGTAGGCTGTCAGATTGCGATCCAATTGCGTGTGGAAACCACCTCCAACCTGTACATTTCTGGAGCCACACCCGTGATCGCCACCCACGTCAGCAAATGATGCACGAGCGTACCAACCATCTTGGATGTCGAGGCTACCATAAATATTAGGTCCATCCTGGTCACAATTGGCGTCGTCCTGGTCCAGATCCTGGAACATATAACGTGCACCCACATGCGTGAAGCTGATGACAGGTGCACGATTAGAAGCAGAATAATTTTGTACATTGCTGTTAGTCTGAGCCTCAGCGGCCGAGGCTCCGAGCGCCGCGACTAAAGAACCCAGCAACAAACTGCTTTTGATTGATTTCATAAATAACCCCCAAGGTTATACTGGTTAAAAACCCGCGTATGTTACCACTGGCCATATCGCCTCGACACGGTCCAGCAAGTGATCCAGTCGTAAAAAGTCGTAAATTCTGCGTTTGTTATCGAACATTATTCGGCTTCAGAAAATCGAAAGTGGTGTAACTCACTTAATTATCGACGTTGCAGGATCGCCAAGGATCTCACAGTCCCAACCCAGGAAAATGTCTGTTTTTTCAACGTTTCCTGCAACGCAAGATAGGGCGCTTGTCCACCGTCGGCAGGATTGGGAAAGATATCGTGAATTAACAAATACCCGCCGGGAACCACAAATTCTGACCAAGTAAGGCAGTCAAACAGGGCCTGCTCCAAACTGTGGCCGCCATCGACAAAGACGAGTCCAAGAGGCATGGCCCATTTTTTTGCCACCACTTGCGAAGGCGCAACTATGGGGACCACGGTTTGTTGTAGAGAAAAAAGATCCAAGGTTTTGCGCAGCGCCGGAAAGGTATCCACTCGTCCCGCGTTGCGGTCAAATAAATCCGGATCGTGATATTCCTCGCCAGCTTGATGCTCTTCCGAACCCCGGTGATGATCGATGGTAAATAAAATACTGTCTTGCGCGCGACAGGCAGATCCGAGATACACGCTGGATTTGCCGCAATAGCTGCCGATTTCCAGACAGGGGCCGAGTGAACTGCTATGCAGCGCATACTGATACAACGCTTCAGCTTCATCCTGCGCCAAAAAACCTTTAATCTGATGCTGTTCAAGCGCTTGGTGCAATTCCGTTAATTTAGACATATCCTTCAACGACATTTCATTCATGTGCGATTAGCCCTGTGCGTAAAGATCATCGACCTTTTTTTATCAAATATCTCAGCGGCCGTATTAATGATTGGTATGTCCGGCGATTTGTTGTGCCGCAATTCGATCAGCTCGGCGTTCACCCACTGATCGTCAAACCGCGCTCTTGCGAAATTCACGGTCGCAATATTTCCGCCGGGAATTTTTTGCATCTGATCAGCCATCCCACAAAACCCGTCAGAATGACCACTTGGTCGAGCCGGCAGGGGCAGGGCTTCATTGAAATTGGTGATTATTGCCTGATCGCCCCCGGCGTGGAAATTACCTCTGCCATCGGTATTCGCATCGGTTCCAATTGCATGATCGCGACGGAGTGTAGCATCAACGATTGCGACTGGCATGGGCTGTACAATCGCACGCGACCTTTTCGCTGCTCAGAACCTGTGACCCTCGGCGATAATGTCTGGCTCGGCGCTCGCGTAATTGTCTGCAAAGGAGTCACGATTGGCGATAACAGTGTAATTGGCGCGGGCGCTGTGGTGGCATCCGATATTCCTGCTAACGTAGTCGCAGCAGGTAATCCCGCACGCGTTATCAAACATCTGAATCCACGCAAGCGCATGCTGAAACGGGAATTTTTATTCCGCAAAGGAAATTTTTATTGGCAAAACCAGGTTGAACTCGACCGCTATCTCACCGCGGGAAATAGTTTCTGGAAATGGTTAAAAACGTGTTTTGCACCAACCCGCGAAGATTAATTAAGGAAATGGCGACGCACTGAACTTTCCAATGCATCAGCAAGTTGCCCAACTGCTTGGTTCAACGCTTCCACATATGCAGGATAGGATTTATTCGCAGTGGTTACCTGAAACGATTGCCTTTCAGTGGCAATGACCTTCATCCCAAAATCATCCGTCAAGCGCCATTTGGCGACCAATTCCACCGGCCCACCCAAAGGTCCGCCCATGGACTCGATAATCAATAAAATTTGCTTTTGCGGCTTGCTGCGCGAATCCCAGGGATGCGCCCAGATATCATTAAATTGCAGTTGTTGACTGAGCGATGTCGCTATGGTTCGGCTGATCGCAAGTTTAGGATCGCCCGCCCAGATGTGATTGGGGTTACTGATAATGCGATTATCACCGGACAGCACAACAATTTCCTTTTGCCGCCAATATTCCGGTAATTCAATCGGCCCAACTCCCAAGCCGCCGGATAATTCTGCCGCGCCGCCCGCAGTAGGGGGAATATCGCGCGCAAAAGTGTAGCGGTTGATTTCCGGCGTAGAACTACAAGCGAACAATTGCCAAAGTAAGACGATAAGAAAAATTCGGCGCATAGGATTAATTTCCGAAAATCAGTGCGTTCGGTTTTTGATTCAGTTTTTCGCCCAAGCGTTCCATGGATTCGGCGGCGGATTGCAAGGCTTCCAAAGTGGAGCGCAACTCATATTGAGTACCGGAATCCGGACTGAGAATGCCATCAATTGACTTGAGTGTGCTCGCCATATCGCGCATGGCGCTCTGTGCTTCCAGCATGGTGGATTCCAATTGTTCGCTGGCGACGCTGACATTGCCGAGCGTTTGGTCGAGTTTGGCTATAGTATTGTTCTGCTGCAGTTCCTTCAGCATGGAATTGAGATTGGCAAAGCTCTCGGCCAAATCCGTGCCCATTTTTTCCAATGGAATTTTGTTGATTTTTTTGGCCAACTGATTGATTTGCTGCTCCAAATCTTCCGCCGCGTCGTCCATGGCTGGAATTTCTCCGTAGCGCTCTGAGTGAACGAATGCACCCGGCGTCGGCTCATGCGGGAACACCAAGTCAATCATTTTTGCACCGGTCAACAAATTGGCGGTTTTCAAATTCGCGCGCAACCCCTGACTGACGAGATCTTCCATTAACTGGTCAAACTCTTCCCGCGTCGGTTCGTGCTTGGGATCAAGGCGCTGTGGCTCCATGGAAATATAAACATGCAGACTATGCGGATTTTTATCCACCGACTGCAGCTGCACATCGACGACCTCTCCCACTTTAATTCCGCGAAATTCCACGGGAGCGCCTTCCTGCAAACCGCGCGCCGTGTGGCTGAATTTAATGAGATAAAAATATTTCAGGGTATAACGCTCATCCATGACCGACCTGCGGTCCGGATACAAATAGAACTGATGATCACTCGGCGCCCGGCGCGGTGGCTCGAAGCCGACAGTATTTTCGAATGCAATACCGCCATTGATGATCGATGCCAAAGAGCCAACTTCGGCTTTGATACCGTCGGCACCAATGCTCACATCCACGCCACTGACATTCCAAAAGCGGCTGCGTTGCAATACGAGTTTGTCGTGCGGCGCTTTGATAAAAATACGAATTTCAACATTGTTGCCTTTGTCATCCAGGCGATAGCTGGTCACTTCACCGACTTTCAATTGGCGAAAATATACCGGCGAACCCAAATCAATCGATCCCAGAGAATCCGCCAACAATACGTATTGCGTTCCCTGATCGTCGGATTGAATTGCGGGAGGCTCGGTCAAGCCGGTAAAAACATCGCGAAAATCCCCGGGTTTTCCCGGGTCCATGACGATGTAAATTCCTGAAATCAAGGTGCCGAGGTTGGACACGCCGCTGGCGCTGACACGCGGACTCACCAGCCAGAAACGCGTGTTCTCACTTAAATGGCGACTGACTTGGCGATCGAGTAATGCAAATACACGCACTTGCGATAAATCTTCGCTCAAGCGCATGCGGGTAACTTTTCCCACCGGCACATCTTTCAAACGCACTTGGGTTTGCCCGACCTGAATACCGTTGGCGTTATCGAACAGGATTTCGATTTCCGTACCTTTTTGCCGCCAGGAATGCACGGCGAGCCACGCAGCAATGACAAGCGCTACGATAGGCACAATCCAGATGGGTGATATGGAGGGCGCATTTTTGAGACTGGCGTCAGACAAATTCACAGCCGCTCTCCTGCGCCGCGGGCGCTTGAACAACCACTTATGGCTAAAGGAAAAATCATAATGTCGATTTAATCAGAGTTATTCATTGAATTGAGTTGTGCAAGGGTGCGACCGCGCATATGGCCTGCGGCAGCATCAGGCGGTGCGTTGTCCCAAATAAATCGCGGATCAAATGTCTCCGCCGCCAACATGGTTAAAACCACTACAGCAGCAAATGGCAAGAGCGCAGGCCCCGGCTCAACATGGCCAACCAGACCAAATTGGACGACAGAAGTTAATAAGGTCACCACGTACACATCCACCATCGACCAGCGGCCGATAAATTTGGTTACCCGATACATGGTCGTGCGCACTGTGTACATGCCTTCCATACGCACTTTGACCGACCATACCAAAAATATCAGCATCAACAATTTAGCGATCGGCACCACTATGCTCGCCACAAACACTACTAACGCCACCATCCACAATCCTGCCGCAGCAAGATCAATAACACCCGCCAAAATCGTGCTGTCGTAATTTGTTCCGAGTTCTTCGTACAGCATGATCGAATACAGATTTGCGGGGATATACAAAATAATGGCCGCCAAAATCAGCGCCGTGGTTTTTTGCAGACTTTGCGGAATGCGCGTGTAAATCCGCGCACCACAGCGTGGACAATAGCCGTGATGGCGAATAATGCTTTCGCCGACCATGGCTTTGCAGACATCGCAATCATATAAAACATCTTCGTCGCTCTGACTGAAACAATTATTCGGGTAGAGCCAACTCCAAATATTGCGTTTATCCATAAACCAATAACCCGCCTGCAACGCCGCCACCAACAAAAAAAACAATGGCAATCCCGGACCGGGAACAACGGTGGCACTATCACCCAGTTTTACGGTAGTCACCAGCACGCCCAATAAAAATACGTCGTGCATAATCCAGTGCTGCAACCGCTCCAACCAACGCATCACATGAATTTGTCCGGGCAGGCGTTTGTTGAAACGGTAGGGCAACAATAAATACAGCAGCGCGGCAATTTCCAAAATCGGCAAAATAAATGTGGTGACCAACACCAAACTCGCCAACAGCCACTCTTCGCGCTCAATAAGAGAACCTGCGCCCGCCAAAATAGTGATGGTTTGACTGCTGTTGCCGAGCACCAGGGTAAAAAAATCGAAGACGTGGGCGGCGATAAACAAGACCAGTGCCGACACTGCCATTGCGGTGGTTTTATCGAGCCATGAGCCGCGGCCAAAATACAGCGGGTGACCGCAGTTGCAACACACCAGCTGTAAATCGCGCGCGACCGGCACGACCTTTTGTGCAACGCCGCAGTCGTGGCAGACCAGCCAATCGCGATACTCGGCAATAAGGGGAGGCGTCGGCTGAGCGGTGCGGGCGGGCATAGGAGATCAGATTTCTCCAGCGGCGGTCTGCATCAACAGCCGCTTTAGCCACAATTGGCGATCAACCCAATTCAGCCCATGGTTGCGCGCCACTAAAAACAAGGGTGAAGGATTGCCGAACAATCTTTTGAAGCCCTCCATGGATGCCATGGCGGTGAGATTGTGCAGCTTGCGCTGGCGTTGATAGCGCTGCACCACTGAAGGATGCTGTAAAGGCACGCCGCGACTGTGCGCGCGGGTTATCTCGCCCGCCAGAGCCCGCGCATCGTAAAGTCCGAGATTAACGCCCTGACCTGCCAGAGGGTGAATCGTGTGTGCGGCATCGCCAATCAAGGCAAAACCGGGGCGACCGTAGTCGCGCGCGTGGCGCTGCCACAAAGGAATCAAATGCCGGCGATCCGCCCACTCGACCTCTCCCAGACACGCCTCACTCACCCGCGTCAGCTCACGACAGAATGCTTGGTCGCCGAGGTTCATCATGCGCTCAGCCACCTCTTCGTCCAGAGACCAGACGATGGAGCAATAGCGTCCAATTTCTCCGTTTGGGCCACCGTGCAACGGCAAAAATGCCAATGGTCCCTGATGGCTAAAACGCTGGCGGGCGGTGAAACGATGGTGTTGCTGCGTGCGAATGGTGGTGACAATGGCGGAGTGATGGTAGGCCCAGGCATTCACGGGTATGCCCGCCATTTCGCGCAACTGGGAATGGGCGCCGTCCGCACCTGTGACCAGTGATGCGGTGACTGTGGAACCATCGGACAGAACAAGCTTTTGCAGATCATTGACCTGGTGCCACTCGGTGACGCTTACCGGAGTCAGCCAAGTCACACGCGGCGTCATGGCCGCATGCAGCGCCTGCAACACCACGCTGTTTTCCACGATTACGCCGAGTTCGTCTCTGTGGACCTCGTTGCAGGAAAACGCAATCCGGCCGTTGCCTTCGCCATCCCAGACCTCCATATCCTGATACGCACAATAACGCCGCTCGTCGATGTTCTGCCAAACCTGCAGCTCACGCAGAAACTTGATGGCGGCGGGACTTAAGGCAACCACACGATGATCGAACCGATCAGCTGAAGGGGAAGGCGGGGGCGTTTGGTTGTCGATCACCACGATGCGCAAATCAGGCGCACTGCTCAGTGCGCAGGCGAGGGCGCTACCCACCAGACCGGCGCCAACAATTACCACGTCCGCTGTATGCGAGCGTTCTGTATCCACTGACATCTCCTCAATTGATGCGCTGGTTACCAACCCAGGGATTGGCTCGGCGATCCCCGCGCCCGGACAACTGGCGGATAAAGGCATTGCGTATCACGGAACTCCATTCCACCCCGATCATTCCCAGATTGCGCAGCAGTATCAAAGGGAGCTGGTCGGCGCGGAACAACTCATTAAAACCATCGCTCAAGCGCACCGTATTGCGCTGATCGTTCGCCTGCCGGCGTTCGTATTCCTGCAACAGGCTAAGTTCACCCAGATTGCCATTACCAGCTTCCTGTAGGACCTCAGCCAAACGCAGACCGTCGCGCAGCGCCAGGTTGTAACCCTGCCCCGCAACCGGGTGAAGAAAATGCGCCGCATTGCCCATCAGTACCACGCCACTGCGTACTTGCTCGCGCGCCAGACACAAGCGCAATGGGTAACTCTGCCGCACCCCCACCTGCCGCAACCGTCCCAGACGGTAGCCGAATTCGGACTGCAAACGCGCAAGAAACGCTTCGTCATTTAAGGACATGGCCTGTTCCGCTTGCTCCGCCGGCCAAGTCCACACCACTGCGCTGATCCGACCTTCTGCACCTCCCAGAGGAAGAAATGCCAAGGGTCCGTGGTGGGTGAAACGCTCAAACGCAACTCCCTGATGCGGCTCTTCATGGCGAACATTAGCGATCACCGCACTCTGGCGGTAATCCTTGTTAGATTCACCAATCCCCAGCCCATGTCGCAGGGGTGAATCAGCGCCGTCGGCAATCACCACCAGTTCGGCACTAAATTGCGTCTCCGCCGTTTCAACAAAGGTTTTCCCTTGGGCAGGCCGGACGCGTTTAACACACACCGGCGCTTCTATATGCAAACCTGGGCACGCCAATAGAGCGTCGATCAAGGCGCGTCCCAAAGCGCGATTCTCGACCACAAAACCTAAGGGATCGTCGTGATTATTGTCAGTGTCCAGCCGCACCCAACCTAAATGGCCGCGATCGGAGACCTGTACCCGTCGAATCGCCGTGGCATGAGTTGCCAGAGCAGGCCAAACGCCCAAACGGCGCAAGGTGGCAACACTCGTAGGGGCGAGAGCCGTGGAGCGGGCATCAAAATTGGGTTGCGCCAGCACATGATCAGCGACTGCTTCGAGAGCCTGCTGCTCCAACAACAGAACACGGCGCCCGGGCAGGGTTTTGCAGAACAACAAAGCCAGGGCGGCGCCCATAAGGCCGCCGCCGACTATCGCGATATCGTAATGGGCGACAGGGTGATGGGTTTCGCTCACGCGCTCTGCGCCCTTTTTGACCGACCGGCCGCCATCAGCGCTTCAATCTCTTCCACGGTTTTAGGCACACCAGATGTGAGAATCTCGCAGCCGTCTTTGGTGACCACCACGTCGTCCTCTATGCGAATGCCGATACCGCACCATTTTTTGGCGACCTGAGTGTTGTCTGGTGATACATAAAGACCCGGCTCAACCGTCAACACCATGCCCGGCTCAAACACGCGCCATTGCCCGTGAACCTTGTAATCGCCGACATCGTGAACGTCCATGCCGAGCCAGTGGCCGGTACGGTGCATATAAAACTCGCGATAGGCTTCCTTCTCGATCAACTCATCCACATTGCCGTTCAAGAGCCCGTGGCGAACCAGACCTTCAGTCAGCACTCGCACAGCCGCATCGTGCGGTTCATTCCAATGATTGCCGGGTTTCACCTTGGCGATAGCGGCAGCCTGGGCTTCCAAAACCACTTCGTACAGCGCTTTCTGTTCGCGCGAAAACACCCCGTTTGCCGGGAAAGTTCGCGTGATATCCGAGGCGTAATACTCGTATTCGCAACCGGCGTCGATCAGCACCAGATCGCCATCGCGCAGAACCTGGTTGTTGTCGATGTAATGGAGAATGCAACCGTTGGCGCCGCCGCCGACGATGGTGTTGTAGGCCGCATTACGGGCGCCGTTGATGGCGAATTCGTGGAGGATTTCCGCCTCCAGCTGATATTCGTACACGCCTGGTTTGCAATATTGCATGGCGCGCACATGAGCCTGGGCGGCAATTTCCCCAGCGCGGGCCATCAAACGCACTTCCGCCGTACTTTTAAATAGACGCAAATCGTGGAGGAAATGGTTGAGGTCGAGAAATTCCCCGGGAGGAATAGCGCCGGAGCGAACTTTGGCGCGAATCCGGTTGATCCAGCCCATGACTTGCGCATCGAATTCGGGATCGCGCCCGAGGGCGTAATAAACGCGTTCGCGGCCCTCGATCAAACCCGGCAGAATCTCGTCTATGTCGTCGATGGGAAATGCGTCGTCGGCGCCGTAGATCTTGCACGCCCCTTCCGGCCCTGCGCGATAGCCGTCCCAAATTTCTTTCGCCTTGTCGCGCTCGCGGCAGAAAATCACAAACTCGCCGTGTTCGCGCCCGGGAATCAACACCAGCACCACATCAGGTTCGTCAAAACCGCTGAGGTAGTGCACATCACTGTCCTGCCGGAAGGTGTAGTGAGTGTCGCGGCTGCGAATTTTTTCCTTGGCCGATGGGACTATGGCGATACTGTTGGGCTCCATCAGCTCCATCAACGCTTTGCGACGGCGTGCGTATTCGGTTTTGCTAATCGACATAGGGCGAGTTCTCTTAGTGACGGGTCGCAGAAGAGTATGGCACCTCCGCCGAGAGCGGTCGGAGTTGAGAGACGATGCTAAAGAACGTCATACGTGCATATTCGACCAGCGACAGCAGATTCTGCTCGTTTTCTTCGCTGTCATCACACTGGTCGTCCAGCTGGGCAATTTCCGCTAAATCCTTCACCGCTTCGCGGGTTTCCTCGTCCAGCCGCTCGAGCAGGTCCTCGCTGCCGGCAAACCCGTGCAAAAAGCCCTGGCACCACAAAGCCAGCCCTTCTGCCCGCGAAGCGACAGGCAACACATCGTCAGGCAGCAGCAACTGCATATGGTATTGACCGTCGTTCAAAGCCGCGCCTATGGCTTCGTACTGCGCTTCCAGCGCCGCATTCACGGCATTTAGATCGCATCCATCCAGCAGATCCATAAACGCTCGGGCATCGGCCATCCAATCGTTTTTCGGCTCTCGACAGTGCATGCCGCACAAGAGTCCGTGCAGTTCCGCCGGGGAACACACTGCACCGACTCTCAGTAAAAAATCACTCCAATCTTGATAGGAAATCTGCATCGGGTTCGTCACCTCAAAAATATACGAAGCATGCATGTGAGGGAGGAGCCGCCGATTTATAGACGGCCGCAGGAAGTCGATCATGCTACCACGAATTACCCCTCACTTTAGCCGCCATAACACCGTTCATGCCTTGACCCGCCATGGGCCGGAACCTATAGTTACCCGCCAATCATCGCGTCACGGGCGAACCCTATGTCGGAACGACTAATGGCGGAAGTGGAAGCCAAGCTGGATAGATTGATCCAGCAGTTTTATCAGCTACAAGCGGAAAACCGCAGCCTGCGCCAAAAAGAACAGGAATGGATGGAAGAGCGCGCCCGTTTACAGGAAATTAATAATCTCGCCTGTAGTCGTATTGAATCCCTGATTTCCCGCCTCAAACAATTCGAGATCGACCCAGAATGAGCCACGACAGCAAACGTGTAAACGTACGTATATTGGATAAGGATTACCAAGTCGCCTGCCGTGCCGAAGAGAAGGATGCTCTGCTGTTAGCGGCACGCGAACTGGACCAGCGCATGCGCCAGGTGCGCAATGCCGGCCCTTCGGTTTTGGGAACAGATCGCATCGCCGTCATGGTGGCGTTGAACCTGTGCCATGAACTACAGCAGGAACGCCGCAAAACCGCGGCGCCAGCGGAGCAGAGTGCCGCACTTGAACGTTTGGCGGAAAAGCTGGACGGAGCGCTAAACCCATAATCCTGCGTTTGTCCAGTCCTCTGCAGGAAAATTTAAGGCTTTTTTCGCCCCCCCACTTTGATATACTTGGTCAACGCCTTGGGTGTTCGCCAGTTGACGAATCCCTGAGCCGATACTGTAAGAACCGGAGGCTTCTAGTTTGTGTTGTGTGCATGTCCGCGCGTCGGAAAGCCTAATACGCAACAGATCCCTCCCCCTTGAACCGTCGGGTTCAAGGTATAGTCGACAGCGGCACCCCAGGCTTCTAATTTCCCTCCTGCGCTAATGTCTCTCTCTTCCAAACAACAACTTCGCCGCCATCTGCGCAAACTGCGTCGGGAACTGCCTTTGCGCACCCAGCAAAATGCCGCGCACCAGCTCTGTGCTCGCATTCTGCTGCTGCCGCAATACCGCCACGCCCGCCATATCGCCTTTTATTGGCCTGCCGATGGTGAAATGGATTTGCGCCCGCTGATGCGCTGGTCACTGCGGCGCGGAAAACACTGTTATTTGCCGGTGATTCGCGGTCGCGATCAGATTATTTTTCGCCGCCATCAACCCCAAAAGGTTTTGCATCGCAACCGCTATGGCATACCCGAGCCTGGACCGCGGCAAAAAGCCAGACCCTTACACAAGCTGGATATCGTATTTTTGCCTTTGGTGGGATTCGATAAAAAATGCAATCGCCTGGGAATGGGGGCGGGATTTTACGATCGAGCCCTGGAAAAATTGCACGCCCAGCGCCCGCTTCTGTGCGGCATCGCCTACGAATTACAGCGCGTCGACCACCTGCCCACAGATCCCTGGGACATACCTTTGGATCTGATCGCTACGGAAAAAAAACTGTATCGACGACGACAAAGAAGGTTTTAAAAAGGCCTGAAACGAAAAAATCCGCTGTTTCTTCCGCCTAAAAAGGCCGGGAAATAGCGGATTTTTTCTTTGATCTGAGTATGACGGCTTCGCTGGACGGATGATCAATTCCGGACAACGACAACTCCCTGCTGAAGCGCTGCTGGAGGAGCAGACACCTCTGGTTCAAATACATCCATGATGCCCAAACCACTCACAACCAAGCCTATGACAAAGACTATGGCCGCTAGCGTCAAAACATCAGACTTCATTTGGGTGGACCTCAGTATTTCTTAAAATGCGTTGGAAAAATCAGGCGGGATGGAGCGAGACTGGCTTTATACCGAAGTTGCCAGTCTGCGCACAATAACCTGTGAAATAAAATTTACTCACTATTCAACTTAGTTCTAATTGCTGTAAATGCAAATACAACTTAAGGAGAATTGACAAGGATCACATAAATAGCAGCCACTCACCCCAAAAAGGTTTTGTTATTAGAGTGGTTAAAATTTGATCTTGGTGGCACCCAGTTGATCCAGACTGATGGGACCGCGCGGTTACGCAGTGATTCCATCAAGTACGCAATGATTAAGCCTGCGGTCAGCGGAAAAAGAGTCCGCACCTCGTAGAGCGAACTCCTTTTGAGAGACTTTTAAGCCAGAAAGAACCTGTAGGCCTCGTTGTCGGTTTCTTCGGTGTACGGGTAATTCAGCTCGCGCAGGGACTGTTCCACCTCCTCGCGCTCTTCCGGCGGTACCTGCATGCCGACGAGAACCCGGCCGAAGGCGGCGCCGTGGTTGCGGTAGTGGAACATGGTGATGTTCCAGCGCCCGGCGAGCTTGTCCAAAAACTTATACAAAGCGCCGGGGCGCTCGGGGAATTCAAAGCGGTAAACCACCTCGTTATCCAGCTCTTTTGGCGCGTGACCGCCGACCATGTGGCGAATATGCAGTTTCGCCACTTCGTTATCCGTCATATCCACGACGAAATAACCTTTCTTAGTCAGGGTTTCGAACAACTCCTGGCGCTCGTTTTTGTAAGGGTTGACCTGCAAGCCGACAAAAATATTCGCCTGGCCGCTGTCGGAATAGCGATAGTTGAATTCGGTGATCGAGCGTTTGCCGAGCAGGCTGCAGAATTTTTTGTAGCTGCCGGGTTTTTCCGGAATCACCACTGCAAATACCGCTTCGCGGCCTTCACCGATTTCCGTGCGCTCGGAAATGTAGCGCAGGCGGTCGAAATTGGTGTTGGCGCCGCTGTGGACCGCCACCAGGGTCTGCCCGGTAATGCCTTCACTATCGACATATTTTTTCAAGCCGGCAAGAGAGCAAGCACCCGCAGGTTCGGCGATGGAGCGGGTGTCTTCAAAAATATCCTTGATGGCCGCGCAAATTTCGTCGGTGCTGACGGTAATCACGCCATCGATGCAGTCTTTGATCACGCGGAAGGTTTCTTCACCGATCTGCGCTACCGCCACACCGTCGGCAAAGATACCGACCTCATCGAGTACTACCCGACGCTTGTGTTTCATAGCGGCTTTCAAACAGGCTGCGTCTTCCGGCTCCACCGCGAACACCTTGGTTTGCGGCCGGACAAATTTGATATAGGCCGCCATACCGGCGCACAGTCCGCCGCCGCCGACCGGAATAAACACCGCGTCTATATGCGCTGGATGCTGGCGCAACAATTCCATGGCCACGGTTCCCTGGCCGGCGATGACGTCCGGGTCGTCGTAGGGCGGGATATAGATCATGCCTTTTTCCGCCACCAATGCCTGGGCGTAGGCGGAGGCTTCATCGTAGGTATCGCCCTGCAATACCACCTTCCCGCCGTGCCGCTTCACCGCGTCCACCTTGATGGATGGCGTGGTGCGGGGCATCACTATAATGGCGGTGACGCCAAGGTGTTTGGCAGAGAGCGCCAGACCTTGGGCGTGGTTTCCGGCCGAGGCAGCGATCACGCCGCGCGCACGTTCCTCTTCGGTCAGCTGCAACAATTTGTTGTAGGCGCCGCGCACTTTGAAGGAGAACACCGGCTGCAAATCTTCGCGCTTGAGCAGAACGTTATTTTCGGTTCGCTCGCTCAACAGCGGAGCGTCATCCAGAGGGGTTTCAACCGCCAGATCGTAGATACGCGCATCCAATATGCGCTTGATGTAACTTTGGGGCATTGGCAAACCGGGAGAAGTGAGTGTGTGTGGAAAGGCTAGCAATGGTAATGGATGAAGGAAAGGAAGTCATGACGCAGTCGCGCGAGAAACCCGCTACAATGCGCGCTTTTTCTATCCCGATTTCCCCACGCTATGAATCAGAATCAGCTCAAACAGGCGGTTGCCCAGGCCGCTATCGACCGTATTGTGCCGCATCTGGAGCCCTCCGCCGTGCTCGGCATAGGCACTGGCTCCACCGCCAATTTTTTTATTGATTTGTTGGCCGAATACAAGGACAAATTCGCCGCGGCAGTTGCCAGTTCCAACGCTTCCGCCGAGCGATTGCGCAAGCACGGCATAGAGGTGCGCGATTTGAATGATGTCAGCGAGATCGGTTTTTATATCGACGGCGCGGATGAAGCCGACCCCAATCTTGCGCTGATCAAAGGCGGCGGCGCCGCTCTGACGCAGGAAAAAATCGTCGCCGCGGTAGCGCGTACGTTTATCTGTATCGCTGATCAGAGCAAGCAGGTGCAGGTGCTCGGCAAATTCCCGCTGCCAGTCGAAGTGATTCCCCTGGCGCGCAATTACGTCGCGCGCGAGCTGAGCAAACTCGGCGGACGCCCCGTGTACCGCGCTGGCGTTGTCACAGACAACGGCTGCCATGTTCTCGATGTCCACGATCTGCAGATCCACGATCCCGTAGGGCTGGAACAGCGCATCAATCAAATTACGGGTGTGGTGACCAATGGTTTGTTCGCCATGCGCCGTGCGGACGTGTTGTTGCTCGGTACGGAAACGGGTGTACAGACGATTACGCGCGACTCTGTGCTCAATCCATAACCAGCCTGTGTTAAACTTGGCGCCCCTTTTTTACGGGGGTTGCCCCCTCCCATCCGGTGCCGATTCATCATGAACGCGAAGATTTCTCTGGATAAAGACAAGATCAAATTTGTGCTGCTGGAGGGTGTGCATCCTTCCGCAGTAGCCAGCCTCAATGCGGCGGGCTATACCAACATTGAATACCTCAAAACCGCCCTGGCGGAAGACGAGCTGATCGAACACATCAAAGATGCTCACTTTCTCGGCATCCGTTCGCGTACCCAGGTCACCGCCAAGGTCTTCGCCAATGCGCCCAAACTGATTTCCGTGGGTTGCTTCTGTATCGGCACCAATCAGGTGGATTTGAAGGCGGCGCAGGAACACGGCGTTGTGGTCTTTAACGCCCCTTACTCCAACACCCGCAGCGTCGCCGAACTGGTGATCGCCGAAGCGATTCTGTTGTTGCGCGATATCCCCGCCAAAAACGCGGCCTGCCATCGCGGAGAGTGGATCAAATCCGCTATCGGCTCTTATGAAATCCGCGGCAAAACTCTCGGTGTTGTCGGCTATGGCGCCATCGGCAGCCAGTTGAGTGTGCTGGCCGAAGGCTTGGGGATGCGCGTGGTGTTTTACGATGTGATCAGCAAATTGCCGATGGGTAATGCCACCCAGTGCGGATCGCTGGAAGATTTGCTGCAGCAGGCAGACATCGTCACCTTGCACGTTCCCGAACTGCCCAGCACCAAGAATATGATCGGCGAAAAAGAAATTCGCACCATGAAAAAAGGTGCAATTCTGATTAACGCGTCGCGCGGTACAGTGGTGGATATAGACGCTCTGGCGCGCGCGCTGGCCGATAAACACCTTGCCGGCACGGCTATCGACGTATTTCCGGTCGAACCCAAAGGCAATGACGAAGAATTCGTCAGTCCGCTGCGCCAGTTCGACAACGCGCTGCTCACTCCCCATATCGGTGGTTCCACCATGGAGGCGCAGGAAAATATCGGGGTGGAAGTGGCCGATAAATTCATCAAATATTCGGACAATGGCACCACCATCGGCTCGGTGAATTTCCCCGAAGTGGCGCTGCCGACGCACAAAGGTGTGCACCGCCTGTTGCACGTTCACCAAAACGTGCCCGGCGTGCTGATGGCGATCAACCAGATATTCTCCGACAACAACATCAACATCGCCGGCCAGTATCTGCAAACCAGAGACAAGGTGGGTTACGTGGTGATCGATCTGGATTCGGGCTATAGCGAGCTCGCTCTGGAACAGCTCAAAGCCATTCCGGCCACTATTCGCTGCAGGGTATTGTTTTAATGGATTACGCCTTCCGTCTCGACTTCAAAGTGCGCGATTACGAGTGCGATCTACAAGGCATCGTAAACAACAGTGTCTATCAGAATTATTTGGAGCACACGCGCCACGAATATTTGCTCAGCCACAATCTGGATTTCGCCCAGCTGGCCGCCAAAGGCATCAATCTGGTGGTCACGCGGGTTGAATTGGATTACCGCTTCCCGCTGCGCAGCGGCGACCATTTTTGGGTGGGGTTGAATGTCAGTCGAGCGGGTAAGATTCGCGGCGAATTCGTGCAGGACATCTACCGCAGCGACGGCAAGCTGATTCTCAACGGCAAGGTTCAGTGGGCTGCAATCAATGACCGCGGCAGGCCGTTCTTTCCACCGGAATTGGCCGCTCTGCTGCCGCAACTGGAAGCCGATACCGCCAATTAATTTCCTCGGCGCAGAAACTGGCCCAAACCCGTGAACACAGGTTTGCGCCAGGTATCGGCCTCGTTCACCAGATGGTGCATGGCACCTTCGATGTAATTCACTTGGCAATTCGGGAAACGCTCCTGAATTGCCGGCACGTTGTAACGCCAATCCACCACTCGATCCGCCGTTCCCTGGACGATCAACGCCGGGGTCGGGTCTTTCGGCTGCAGTGAAAATCCGTCCACCCACTCGTGCAACGCGCCTATCCACTCAATCGACAACCAGCGCGCTTGTAACGGATCGTTGTAGCGCAAAAAGCTGTGAAACTCCGCGTTATGGGAATTGGGGACGGCAAAATCCCGCGTCAGGCGTTTGAGGTAGCGCCCCACACAGCGAAAAACCATGCGTCCCCAGGTCCACCGGCGCGGGCGCACCAAAGGCCCGAGAAATGCCATGCGCTTAAAAGGCGCTGCTTCACCCTGCTTCAAGCTGCTGAAACTGAAGGCCATCAGCACCGCAGCACCAGTGCTTTGGCCGACGCCATAAACCGGCCCTTCCGGCAGCTGCCAGCGGAAGAACTTAAAGGTGTCCTCCAAAACCGCGCCGTAATCAAAAAAAGATTTGATCACCGTAGCTTCGCCGCTGCTCAACCCATGGCCCGGCAGGTCTATGGCCACGACCGAATACTGCTGGGCGAGCAGATAAGCGACCAGCTTTTGAAACAAACCGACGTGGTCAAATAATCCGTGCACCACAAAGACCGTCGCTTTTGCCTCCGGCAGACGCCAGTAATGAGTGGCAATGCGCAGTTGATCTCCGCGGCAGGGGCAGGTGCGATAGCCCCAAAAATAATCCACATTGGAATCTTTCAGCACTTCCAGAAAGCCGTAAAACTCCAGGTAAATCTGCGCTGTTTCTGACAGAGAGGCACTCGCTGGATTGCAGGGCGTATCCAGGGAAAAATCGGGCAGTATTTCCCGCAGCTCGGCACATAAGGATTCAGTGAACACTGAGATCAGACTCCCCTGAGTTGGCCGCGCCAGGCGCAGCAGTGGGATCGAACAGCAGGTTAATAGGCATATACACGCCGTCCGTGTTCATTATTGTGGTAACGGAAGTGCGACAATGTGGCAGATTCCACGAATTTACGTCGTGCAAAACCCCACATTGGTTCTTTAAAACACATTGTGGATTCCTTGGTTTTCTTCGACTGTTGCCTTCAGTTTAGGCCTCTCCCACCGGGACGGCTAAAAACGAATCTCCTGGCTGACTTTCGCGCAGAAAAAATGCCGTGTTTCATCGTGAATCTGCTGGCGCAGATCGCGCAGGCATTCCGCGTAATGCGGCATCGCCTTAATACGGCTGGTGGAATGGCGTATATCGATTTGATACACAAAGTCATAGGGGGCCTTGTCGTACCAGGGGCTGATCACTGCGCCGGTTTGCACACAGTAATAGTCCAGCTTCTCCAGATAGCCCTTGGGGGCGGGGAATTTGTGAGTGTAGTAGCGCCATTGACCGCGGATTCCCCGTTGAATCTCACGCTCGCACTCTGCGATAGAGGTAACGGAGCGATCGTAGAAAAATACGACGGTCGTCATGTTGGAATTGAGGATCTGGCGCTTGCTCAACAGATACACGCGTCCGCTGTCTGCAGTGGCCAACACCATCGGAAAAAATCCCGCCAACAATAGAAGCCACTTCATAGGACGATACGCCTTTACCTAATCCAAACTGAGTATAGGAAAGGCCGTTGGGTTGCGCCGGAAGTCGTTGCGACAAATCGGACAAAAGGCAAAAACTCTATTAAGTTCAGGCACATGGAATCAACGTTCAAAGAATTTGGCGGCTCTGGACATCAATGAGGCTTTGTGCAAGTTGATGGTCCGGTAATGGGTCAACATGCGGCTTTCCGGATCTATAAAGCAGTGAACCGCCTCTTCCTGGTAATCGGTCAAATTGCCTGTGCGCACAAACATAAAGATCTTGTATTGCCCGGTTTTGACGTCGAGGCGCGTGGAGTGCTCGTCGATATAACTGAGCACCAGATTTTTACCGTAACGACGAGCGGTCTTAAGACGACAGTATTCTGTGGCGTCCACCATATTGAAGGGCACACGGGAATAATCCCGGTGGGGATCGATCAACAGCTTGTCGACCGACGCCTCGTAGTTTTGGTAGGCCATATACATGGCAGCGGCACCCGCCAACGCACTCACGCACACGCAAATCAGAGCCCATTTCCCTATGCGCCATACGGATGGTGTAGCCAAGTCTTGCGCAAGCGATTCGGAAGCCAAAATTTCTTTACCTACTGATGCCAAAGCTCCGCCGCACCTGCTCCAGCGCGACTCCAAGCGACTGTCTAGTCGCAGATCAGCCCGGCGTTTCTAACACCGTGCCCAAATTCATTGTGGGTGGCAGTTGCAGGTGGGGCAATTTGAGGATTAGAACGATTCGGCGCAAGAAAACCGAATCGCAGCCTTACTGTTATAGATAGATAGGGTCAAGCAGACCCGATTCACCCGATAGGAAGTGGTCACCACTTTGGATAAGCCATGATAACTGCCAAACCTTAGTGCCCACATACCTAGCCAAGCCACAAGGGCAGTCACTTGGCGCGGACATTCTGGAGTGAACCCTCACAGATTAATTTGACTATGCTCAAAGAGCTAACCGAGCCATAGCGAAAGCTTTTGGAGACACAGCCCGCAGTTAGGTTCTGTTGCGCACCACTGTGTTGGGTAAACGGATATTCTGTCGCTCGGCTGTAAGTGAAGGTGAACTGATTCCTTTCCTTCCGACGCAATGATCGATATAAACTTGGCATACAAAACAGCAATTTGTTTAACACATGCGCATTTCTACCGACATGGGCTGGCTCGATCCGCTGCGCGTTGAGCATGCCGAACCTCTGTTTGAGCTAATCCACAACAGCCGAAGTCATTTGTACCCTTGGCTGCCGTGGCTCAAGCGCATCCATTCACCTCAGGACACAGAAGCCTTTATTCGCCAACTCTGCACCGAACGCGGCCCGCAATTTGTCATCATGGTGGACGATCGAGTATGCGGCGGCGTCGGTTTTTACCACCTGGAAAAAGCAGAGCGGAAAGCGACCGTCGGTTACTGGCTCGGCGCAGAATATGTAGGCCAGGGCATAATGACCGATGCGGTGCGCCACCTATGCCACTACGGTTTCGAACACCTTGATTTGAAACGGGTTGAAATACGCTGCGCTTCGCAGAACATGAGCAGCCGCAAGATCCCGGAGCGCCTGGGATTTTTCTATGAGGGTGTGCAACCCAAGGCGGAATGGTTGACCGATCGTTACGTGGATCACGCCATCTACTCCATCCTGAAAGAAGAATTCAGCCTTGCTTTTGCACAGGATTCAGAGCCGGCCCCAATCTCACCCAGGGAGGAACGCGCGCTGGTGCCTGGGGAGCGTCCAGCGGAAGCGCCGGGGGCGTCCAAATCAGACAAAGACCATTGGCCGGAGTGGCCGCGCCTCAACTGGTAATCCCGGCGAGGGTATCCCGCCAAACTTCGCAAAAGGTTCGGCAACAAACAGCGTGCGACAGACTACACGAGTTAGATATATACGGAGGGATCTATAACCAGAATAAACTTTTCTGCCAAAGTAGCCTCTATCAGCAGTAGTTCACTCCGCCACATTCCGTTGCGGTGAAAAACTATCCGGACAATAGCTATGAATGAATCTGAATACGGTCGCAATAAAACCTTTCCGATCCTGTTGTTAGTGGTTGCCCTTGTCGCCATTGGCGGCGCAGTTTACTGGATGCTGCTGCGCAATAAGCCAAAAACAGAGCCGACGGTTCTGCCACCCGCTCCTGTTGCCGAGGTTGCACCGGAGATTGCTTTGCCGCCCGACCCGGCTCCGCCCGGAGACACTGAAGCGGCTGCCCCCCTCGTGGAAGCGCCTCGGCAATCATCTGAACCTGCGGGTAAACTTCCACCTCTGGATCGCAGCGACGCGGTTGTTCTCAGTTATTTGTTGGAATCATCCGAAGGCAGCTTCCAATCCTGGCTGATCGAAGACCATCTGATCCGCAAATTTGTCCGCGCGGTCAATGCTCTTGAAGAAGGAAAGCTGGTGAGCCAATACCGGCCGTTTCAGGATCCGCAAACGCCGTTTAGCGCCGCTAACAACGGCGAAGCCTGGAGCATCAGTGCCGAGAACTACGCGCGTTACACACCTTACTTGGAAAGTCTGGAAAAGGTCGGCCCGGAAAAATTGCTGCAGATGTACGAACGCTACTACCCGTTGCTGGAGCAGGCTTACGAGGAACTTGGCGTAAGAAAGGGGGATTTCCGCGAAGTGACTATTCGGGCACTGACCCGCATCGTCAAAGCTCCGGCACCACCGCCAGATGCGACACTTGCACGGCCATCCGTTGCTTATCGTTTTTCTACAGCGGAACTGGAACAACGCTCCGCAGTGGAAAAATTATTGTTTCGCATAGGACCTGAAAATACGCAACGTTTAAAAAAATTAGCGCAAGATCTTTTGGATCAACTGCAATAAAAAGCAAGCGCCGCTGTGCGGCGCTTAATTAATTCAATCGCAGCAAACCAAAACCATTTAACGCACTTATTTGTAATTCCTACATGCTTATAACGGATAAATCCGTTACCTCACCCATTTCCTCCTGTAATTTTTCTTTCTCCATCTTGTTAAGCAATATCGCATTTTTTATTAGATGTTGATTTTGCAACCTTGCGGTATACCGCTTGCATTGCCGATGGTCTCCTACCACTATCGAGGTGAGGGTGCTTTATGACCATTACACTATTGGATGCACGGGGAACCCCCCTGGAGCAGCAAAAATTCACCTGGCGAGAACTGACGCCAAAACCGCTGAGCAAACTCGATGACGATGCTTTCACACGCGTACGTGTGATTTTGATGAATGGAATTGAACAGCAGGTCAATCGATTTTCTCATATGTGCGGCCAATTCAACCCCGCGTTGCGCTATGCACTAGCGGATATAAGACGCGTCGAACACCATCAACAAACCATGATTAATTGGCTGCTCGGGGCCGACCATTCGCCACTGGAAACTACGATTGGTTATGAGCAGGTTGCCATTGAAGTCACCGCCGCCATTGCCCAGCAAGAACCAGATGAATATTTAGCTCAGGCGTACCGTTTTGGCTTGCTGGAAGATTTCGATCATATGTATCGATATTCTGCGCTGATGGATCGCGTGGAAGGCAAAGACGCCAATAATATTTTGCAGTGCTACACCGATATTCTGCCCGGCAGACCTACCAGTGTAGAACACCGCGCACCCGAAGATGATTTGCGCGAGCCCTATGACAAACACGCAACGGATCCTATCTCCAAATTAAATGCGCTGACGATTTTTTCCGGTGAATATCAGACGCGTGATTACTACATGAATATTGGGCCAACATTTAGCGACCCGGTTGCACGCGCACTTTATGCAGAAATTGCTTCCATCGAGGAACAGCACGTTACGCAATATGGCTCGATTATCGACCCCAATGAAACCTGGCTGGAAAAATGGCTGCTGTATGAAGCAAACGAAGTTTATAACTACTACAGCTGCATGGAGACAGAATCCAATCCAAGGATAAAAGCGATTTGGGAACGTTTTCTGGATTACGAGTTGGGTCATCTGAATAAAGTAATGGCTTTATTCAAGAAATATGAGCGGCGCGATCCGGCGGAAATATTGCCAGAAAGACTGCCCGATCCCATCGCCTATCAAAGTCAACGCGAATTCGTGCGCAAAACCTTGAGCGAAGAAATCGACTTGCGCGCACGCGGAACGGAATTCGTCCACAAGACCGAGGAAGGAGAAGCCTCCAAACGTTATCGCGAGCAACTCAATTCCACCGGTTCACCCAGCGACGCCGTCGCCATGAACTACCGCTGGCAACCAGGTACTGAACTGGCGAAAAAAATCGCATAGGTCGACAACTTTTTAGAGGGCAATCATTATGGACCAACATTTGGGCATGAATCGCACCGGCATAGATATGTCGCCGATTCTGATTAAAAAGATGATGCATGTGGATGAAGATATACCGACCACTACCAATGGCGCTACGACAAAGTCCACCATCGAAGATTTTTTCCTGGAAAATGCTGAACCCCTTGGCTCTGTTCCTTTACCAGGGACCGCCAAAAGCATGATTAAAACTGTTATCAAAATGGCATCCGGCAAACATCCGGAAGTTTTTATCAATAAATTAGGTGAGCGCTTGGCGTACGAGCGAACAGGTGTGCGCGTCTATGAGCAATTAATTGCAAAATGTCTGCATTCTCCTAACGATCTATCGCCCGATGTACAACTTCCCATCGACAAGTTGGAAGAATTTCGCCGGCAGGAAGAAGAGCATTTTGAGTTGCTTGCGGACTGCTTAAAACAAATTGGCGCTGACCCTACCGCCCAAACCCCCGATGCGGATGCATCAGGCGTAGCGGCATCGGGCTTGATGAAAGTCATTTCCGACCCGCGCACCAGCATTAGTCAAAGCCTACAAGCCATGCTGGCGATAGAGATGGCGGATAATGCAGCCTGGGAATTGTTGATGAAGCTGGCCGAAGACATGCACATGACGGATATGGCCAGTCGATTTCAACATGCGCTGGAACAAGAAGATGTGCACCTGCGCCATATTCGCCAATGGTATGAAGAAAGTGTGCGCAGCCAAGCCAAAATGGCAGCCATGAAATAGAACATCCGCATAGGGCAATTGTTTGTCCAACGGATTGATCTAGATGCTCCCTTTTAGATCAATCCGTTTTTCTCTAGCGAGATTATTTTCTCTCTGGGTGACCTAATGGAAAAGTTTCCTTTGGTGAACTGTCCCACCGGTCCCGGCATATTATTCGGTATCGGCTGCATGGCCGCCGTGGATGAAATTATTTTTCATCAACTCCTTGGCTGGCACCATTTTTATGACCTGGCGACACCTACCTTCGGCCTGCTATCGGATGGCCTACTCCATGCTGTAGAACTACTGGCACTTATTGCTGGATTTTTTATTTTTTTGGAGCAGCGCCGTAGGGGAGCTGCAGACATAATTGCAATCTGGGCGGGATTTTTTATGGGTGCGGGAGGGTTCCAGTTATTTGACGGCACCATTAATCATAAAATCTTGAAGCTTCACCAAATACGTTACGGTGTAAACAATATTTTGCCTTACGACTTCGCATGGAACGTTGCTGCAATTCTATTGTTGATCATTGGAGTGATATTCTTCGCGCGCTATCGCCTGATGCATCCCAAATGAATCCCTTTTTACCCACCACACTGATTCTGAGTTTAGCTCTGATATATTCAGCCGGAGTATTGAGGCAAATTTTGTGGAAAAAACGCATCTGGAATTTATGGCGTTTGGCCAGTTTTTGGTTTGGCACAGCGTTAATTATTTTTGCTGTAACACCGCTACATCAGAATGACCACCATACGTTTTATCATCATATGCAACAGCATTTGCTGATTGGTATGGTGGCGCCAACGTTTTTAGTAATGGCAGCTCCCATTAGTCTGCTCTTGCGCCATTTACCCAGACGCGGCGCAAAAGCGTGTGTGCAATTCCTTCACAGCCGAATAATTCGCCTGTGGTGTCATCCGATCACCGCATTGGTTCTCAACTTCGGCGGCATGCTGGTTCTTTATCTCACACCTTTATATCGATCCTCGTTGCACCAACCCTGGTCGCACCATTTCATTCACCTGCATTTTTTACTCGCAGGCTATTTATTTGCGTGGAGCATGGCAGGTCCGGATCCTGCACCATCGCGCCCGGGTTTTCGCGACCGCTTGAGCATCCTCCTCCTGGCGATGGCGATTCACGGCATCAGCAGTAAATTGATGTATATCCATCTATTCCCTTATGCCACCCCTCATAGCCAGGCGGACATTCAAGCGGCCGCGCAGTTGATGTACTACGGCGGCGATCTCGCGGAACTGTTGATCGCCATCCTGTTATTTGCCGCCTGGCGCAAGCACATAGGGCAACGGGCAGAAGCTAGTTCTTATCCTGCATCGCTTGCGCCGGGCGATCCGTAACGCGGCGCCATTTTCAACATGACGAATGTCAAAGTTTTGTCATAAGCCTCGGCAATAATCCGATAAAAACTTGCCGGATGGGACTGACCTCACACCGCGAAACAAATGAACAGGGTTTAATCCAGACCAAGGGCGGTTTTTTTGCTCGGCTAAAACAATAACAACCACGCTTAAGCGCAGGCGGTGCGCTGGGGGATTCATGACCAGTTACATCCACAGTCGGCGGGTGTACAAGGAAACCGAATATCTCTTTTCGGCGGAAGAGTACAACCTCTATCCACACCTCGCTCGTTTGCTGCAGCAGGGCTACAATTTTGTAGTGCTGCGTCGTTGCCCTCCGTTTCGCGAGTCGCCGCAATACACCTACTTGCTCGCCTGTGAAATTATCTGCTCCAACGGTACGGAGCTGCTTCACCGGCACGAAGGGCTGACACCCGACTTCCCGAATTTGGCGGACTTGGAACACTTTATCCGCCACAACATGATCCGAGTGTTACACCGACATTTTTTTGGGCGCGATTTGGAAGTGGTACGTTAGAAGTTTCTCGATCCTATCGGCATTGGTTGACGCTCCACTTATATCTATTCGACTCACCGTTTTTTCCGATAAAGATGTTTAGCGATGTATTTGTAGTGAACCCATGCGGGGGTTCTTCATCAAAAGGGACAGTCTCGATTATTCGCGTTTTTCAGTTTCCGGCGAAATATTCTTCACTTGGCTCTAACCGCAAACAAGGAGTATCCCCAAATCATGTTCTATAACACCGCGAACCTGCGCGTCCTTGGACCAATGATGACAATCGGGGGGAAAAATGCATTTGTGTTGTTGCTGGCGCTGTGTTGTTGCTTGGTTACTCGCTCAGTCTCAGCTGGCGGTGCGATCGGCGACGTGGCTCCCAATTGGATTTTGATGGATCAGAAGGGCGCGCCTGTGTCCCTGTATCAGGAGGCCGATGCGGGAAAAACCACAGTCATGTTTTTTTGGGCCAGTTGGTGCAAAAGCTGTAACAGTCTGATGCCGGTGATCCGACAACTCGATCAGGCCAAAGGCGAACGTCCGATTCAGTTTTATTTGATGAACGTGTGGGAGGACGACGACCCGCAGGCATTTCTGCAAAAACACCAAATGACCTTGCCAGTGTTGCTGCAAGCGGAAAATGTGGCGCAGAGATATAACATCCGCATCACACCGGGAATCGTGGTGGTGGACCCCGAGCGACGTATTCGCTACGTGCGCAGTCCGCAACAAGGAGTGGCCGAGATCGCCGCCGAGTTACAGAAAGTGCTCGGTATTCGTTTGGCTGGCGAAAAACCCACGGGTCTGCACTAAAAATCAATCTTCCAGATTTTCTTCGAAGTCTTCCAACAGATCGAGTGGTTCGACTTCATCGCCTTCCAGATCACTGTTCCAGTTGGGTCCAACCAAGGTCAAATCCTCGTGCATGCCGGGCAGCCAGTCTTCGAGCAGCTCTTCCAGGGCTATAGGCACCGCGCGATAGTTTTTCCATTCGCCTTCGATATGGGATTCAGCATATTCTGGCTGGGACCACATGGGCATCACGTCAATTTCTTCATTGTTGATGGAGGCGCACAGCGCGAATCCTTCATCGCTTTCCAACGCCCAGACGCAACCAGTCTCTATGGCATCGCTGAGAAACTTCACGTAGTTCTGATCAAAATCGTCGCCCAATTGTTCGCTCATAGCGCTGCCTCTTGATTAACCGAAACGTTTGTCGGCCACGAACGGGTTGCTACGCCGCTCTTCACCGATGGTAGACATAGGGCCGTGACCGGGCACGAATCGCACATGATCCCCCAGCGGCCAAAGTTTGCTGCGAATGGCCTGCACCAGGGTTTCATAATTGCCGCGCGGGAAATCCGTGCGCCCGATGGAGCCGGCGAAAAGGACATCGCCAACCCAGGCGATGCCGTCTTGTCTGTGGAAAAACACAATATGCCCCGGTGTGTGGCCTGGGCAGTGGAGTACTTCGAGTGTCTGTGCACCGACCTTGACCGTGTCGCCCTCGTGCAACCAGCGGTCGGGACGCAGCGGTGGAACTTCAGCAAATCCCATCATCGGGGCCTGTTGCGGCAGCAAATCGAGCCAAAAAGTTTCGTCGGGATGAGGCCCGACAATCGGCACCTGTAGATGATCGGCCAGCGCCCGCGCGCCACCGGCGTGGTCGATGTGCCCGTGAGTCAACAGGACCTGCTCGACCTGCAGCTTCTGCGCTTGGATTCGTTGCAGAAGATGTTCCACATCGCCGCCCGGATCTATCACGGCCGCTTTACCTGTGTCACCGCACCAGACCAGTGAACAGTTCTGCTGGTAATGGGTAACCGGGATAAGAGTGAAATGAATTGTCATACAGCAAAGGGCGCGTCATATGAATTCCGGGCGGCATTCTAGCGCCCGGCGACTAGAATAGATATTACGCCCCACGATTTTGCCAAGAGCCGCAAGGCATGAACACCACTATTACCCTGAGCGAAGACTACCGCGATTGCCTGCAAGAGGTGACGAATATCGCTATGGGACAAGCGGGCGACCGCCTGGCGCGCCTGCTGGATACGTTTGTGGTGCTCTCCATTCCCCACATTGAAATTCTTGCCCCATCCGACATCGCCATGGCGATCAACGCCATCGACGGTTCAGCGTCGGTTTCCGGTGTCTGCCAGGGATTTATCGGCGGCGGCATCGCCGGGGAGGCGATTCTGCTCTTCAACGACACCAGTTTTTCCGACCTTTCCCGCCTGCTGAAATACGATGGCGAGCTGGATCATCAAGCGGAACGCGAACTCTTGATGGACACCGCCAATGTCCTGCTCGGCGCGTTTTTGCGCGGTGTCGCTGTACAACTGGATATGTCCTTCAGCCTCGGCCCACCGTTGGTTCTCGGCCAGCACCAACGCCTGGACAACCTGTTTGATCCCAAAACTGTCACTTGGCAACAGGCGCTGGTAACGGAAATCAACTATAAATTGGAAGGCTATAACGTCAATTGCGACCTGCTGGTGATTTTCACTGAGGAGTTTATTGACCTGTTGTGCAAGAAACTTGACTACCTGTTGTTGTGAATATGACCCCTACCACCCCAGATTTCGCCAATGAACTCCACTGGGTAATGGACATATTGCACAACATAGATGTGGGTCTGGTGGTGGTCGATCTGAACATGCACATCCGGCTGTGGAACGGGTTTATGCAAAACCACAGCGCCAAAGCACCGGAAGCCGTACTGAATCAAAATATTTTCGATATTTTCCCCGAACTTCCGGAAACCTGGTTTCGCCGCAAAATCGAGACGGTTGCAGTGCTGCAAACCGCTGCGTTTACCACCTGGGAACAGCGCCCCTACCTGTTTCACTTCAAGAATTACCGCCCGGTCACCGGCTCTGCCAAATTCATGTACCAGAACTGCACCATGCTGCCCCTAACCAACGCCCAGGGGGAGGTCAATCATGTCTGCGTGATCATTTACGACGTGACCGAAGTAGCGATCCACCGCGAGCAGCTGCAGCAGGCCAACGAGCAGCTGCAACATATCAACCGCACGGACGGGCTGACGGGTTTGCTCAATCGCAAAGCCTGGGAGCAGTCCCTGCGGCAGGAATTCAAACGCTATCAGCGTTATCACCGCGCAAGCTCGCTGATCATGCTGGACATTGACCATTTCAAAGATATCAACGATACCTACGGTCATCCTGCGGGCGACGAAGTCATCCGCCGCACAGCGGCCGCCTTAGTAAGTAGCTTGCGCGATTCGGATGTGGCGGGGCGCTACGGCGGCGAGGAGTTTGCGGTGATACTGGTGGACACCGACGCCACTGGCGCAGAGATTGTGGCGGAACGTTTGCGCACCTCCGTTGAAGCCTCATCCGTGGCCTATGAAGAGCACGTCATCAACTACACCATCAGCCTCGGCATCGCCGAACTCACCCCCAAAATCACCGACCCCACCATGTGGATCGACACCGCCGACCGCGGCCTTTACAACGCCAAACGGGCGGGGCGGAACCGGTCGAGCATCTATTACACCTGATCGCGTCCAATAGATTCCGCAAACTTGTGCAACCGCTCTAGCTCTCCCGCGCCTATGCGAGCAATTGGCCCCCGTCATCTGGCGGCTTGCCATTGGCCAACATTTTGCGAAACACCCGAGCCTAATCCAACCGCTGCACCGTCACCGCAACCCTGAGCTCGTGCTTGTCACCGCCGCCAAAAATCACGCCGCGCAGCGGGGTTACGTCGGAATAGTCGCGCCCCCAGGCGGTGACTATGTGTTGCTCGGAGGCGGGTTTGTTGTTGGTGGGGTCGAATTCGACCCAGCCGGTTTCGGGAGAGTAGACGGCAAACCAGGCGTGGGTGGCGTCGGCGCCTATAAGTTTTTCCTTGCCCGGCGGCGGCAGTGTTTCCAGATAGCCGGACACATAGCGGGCGGGAAATCCCGCAGCGCGCAGGCAGCCGATGGCGAAGTGGGCGAAGTCCTGGCAGACGCCGCGTTTGTGTTCGAGCACGTCCTGCAGCGGTGTCGCCACAGTGGTGAAGCCGGGGTCGTAGGTGAAATCCCGATAGATGCGCTCATTCAAATCGCGCACCGCGTCGAGAAAGGGGCGCTCGGGGTGGAGCGAAACCGCAGCATAGTCGCGCAAGGCAGGGAAGCTGCGGATCATGGGCGAGTCGAGAATAAACTCGCGCGCGAGCAAGCATTCCGCCGCGCTGCTGGATTGCAACCGCGCCAACACCTCGGCGCAACTGCTGCTCGGAGCCAGTGCCGGCGCCCGGCGGATTTCCACTTCGTTTTCCGCCGTGATGCACAGATTATCGTGGGACTTCTGGATGGCAAAAAAATAGGCGGTGTTGCCGAAATAGTCTTCGTGCTTTTGCACTTGCGCTGGGCTGGGATCGACCCGGATTTTGCTCTGGGTGCAACTCTGCCGGGGTGTATCGCGGGGGATCATATGACTGAGGTTGTAGCAGCGCCGCACCGGAATGCTATAGCTGTACTGGGTCTCGTGGATGATCCTATAACGCATCAAGCCTCCCATACCGCGCGCACCAGCTGCTGGGGCGCGATTTGATGATCGAAATATTTGTCGCTGACGTCCGACGCAATGGTCGTCAGCAGGTGATAAAGACGGCTGAGCAACTGATCCAGCTGATCGCGGCGGTCACTGTCTTCGCTCACCGCCACCAGCTCCACCAGCCGGCTTAGACGCAAGGTTGCGTGTGCATCCAACAGAGCGCGCTGCTCAGCGTGCAGCTCACGACTAGCCGGTCCCGCATCCGGCAGATCGGCCAATAAAGCCTGCAGTTGTTCCAATTGATATAACAATGAACGGGGATTGCTGGTATCGAGCAGGGTCAGCTCCAGGCCATAGGCAATATCCATACGACCGCGATAACGGCGGCGGTAGGTCATCAAGACCTCCAGGGTTTTAAGCACGGCCTTGAGAATCGTCGCCTGCTCCGTCTCTGGCATATCGCGCACCAGCAGCGCGCGAATCAGAGCGATGATTTGCAGACCGCGCTCCAGGCGGCGACCGACCTCCATAAAGCGCCAGCCGTCACCGCGAATCATGCTTTCCTGAGACAGACCGCTGAAGGCCATCAGGGTGGTAACTAAAGGATCGAGCGCTTCTTCCGACGCGGCCGCCAGACTGGTGCCCATGGCGTCGCTCAAGCCTTCCAACGCATCGCGTATATCGTTGAAAACGCGCAATATGTCAGGGGACAGCAGCTCTTTGCATTCTTCAGCGCAGTTGAGCATGGCCCGCAACGACGAACTCGCACTGCCCAGGCGATTGCTGTCGACCACTATGGAGAGCAGCTCTTTGTCCGGCGCGTTCATCAGCTCCGGCTGGCCGGCAAAACCGGGAAAGGTACAAGTCACTTCGGTCAGCGCGCGCAACAACTGGCGACGGCTGTCGGCTGGCAACACCTCGGCGCCGTTGAGCATCGCAAAAGTGGTACGCAACATCCGCAGAGAAGCTTCGGCACGCTCGGCGTAACGGCCAAGCCAGAACAGGTTTTCCACCACGCGGCTCGGCAAGCCGGCTTTTTGCTGCAGCAATGGTCGGCGCTCTCCCAGGGGCACGCTTTCCACCGGGCGTTCAGGTTCAGAGGCGACCACCCAGGTATCTTTGTTGATGGAACCCAGCTGGTTGGAGATCAGGGGCGAGCCCGCCGTCAGGCCGACGCGGGTCAATCCCCCCGGCATAACGGTGTAGGACGACTCACTCGCTGCGGCAAAACCGCGCAGAATCGCCGGGCGGGGTTGCAGAGTGCCGTCCACGACGGTCGGCACATGGGACGGAACCAAGCGCTCCTGAGCCACATACAGATGCGGCTGCGCCTGGACTTGTTTGAGCAGCGCCTGTCGCTCCGCGAGGCTCAGTTCGGACACCACCTGACTGCGTCCCTGGCCGCGGAAAATCGGTTTGATGATCAGTTGTTCCTGGTTGGCCAGTACATAGGCCAAGTCCTTGCGATCGCCACACCAATAGGTGGCGACTGATTTAAGGCGCGGCTCGCGGCCGAGCAGACGTTTGCCGATCTGCGGCAGATAGCGCAGCAGTACCGGGTTTTCCAGCACCCCGGAACCGAGCGGGTTGGCTATGGCAACGCGATTCTGGCGGGCGATTTCCAACAGACCGGGCACGCCCAGCTGGGAATCACTTTTGAGCTCCAGCGGATCGCAGTACCAGTCGTCCACCCTGCGCAAAATGACATCCACCCGCGCCAAGCCCTCCAAGGATTTCATCCAGACAAAGCCGTTGCGCACCACCAGATCACCGCTTTGCACCAGTGGGTAACCGAGGTAATTGGCAAGGTAGGCGTGTTCGAAATAGGTTTCGTTGAGCGCGCCGGGCGTGAGCACCACCACCCGCGGCTCGTCGACATGGGGTGCTAGTTGCGCGAGCTTGACCCGCAGGCGCTGGAAAAAATGTGCTAGGCGGTGCACTTGGCTGTCGCGAAACAGGCTGGGCAGCACGCGCGACATAACAGTGCGGTTTTCCAATGCGTAGCCGGCACCGCTGGGAGACTGGCTGCGGTCGGCAAACACGCACCATTCACCATCGCTGGTACGCACCATATCGACGGCATGAATAATCAGATCGTGATCGCCGGGCAGATGGATGCCGGAGCAGGCGCGCAGAAAGCCGCCGTGGGCAAATACGGCTTCCGGTGGAATCACACCGGTGCGGACCAGGTCGCGCGGGCCGTAGAGATCGCGCAGCAACTGGTTGAACAGCTCTGCGCGCTCCAGCAGGCCGGATTCGATTTGTCCCCATTCCTCGCTGCCGACCACAAAGGGCACCAGGTCTAACTCCCACGGCCGCATGGTGCCGTGGACGTTATAGGTGGCGCCGTCATCGCGCAACAAACGCCGGGCCTTCTCCCCGCGCTCATTCAGCCCCTGGGGACCGAGCGCCTGCAGCCCGTCGAGCAGGTAGCGCCAGCCCTCGCGCAAATCGCCTTCCGGGGTGCGAGATTCGTCGCGTATGACCAAGTGACCAAGTTGGGATTGCGCTTGTACAGCGCGGTCAGTTACATCGGAATTCATGGTGGCAAACGGGACCTTAATTTTCTTGGCTATTTAGAGGGTCGTGTTATTTGGTGATTGACCCATAAAGTCACCGGCCATTTTCCGGTCTGGCCAAATTTTCGCCACCATCAGGTCTCAAAAAGGCGACGCAAGTCCAAGGTATGTGGATATTCCCCCGTTGATTCCGGCGCCGGAGGTGTCATTGGGCGCGACTCTGTATGTGGTTTAAGCACCCGTTTCGCATCCACCCAGGGCCTTGGCGTATAAGGTCCTTGAGTGTGGCCTATATCGGTAAACCGATTGACCCGTCGCGCCTCTGCTTCAAACGCATTCACCGGGAAGGTGTCGTAATTGCGTCCGCCCGGGTGCGATACGTAGTAGGTACAACCGCCGATGGAGCGGCCATTCCAGGTATCGACCAGATCAAACACCAAAGGCGCGTGCACGCCTATGGTGGGGTGCAACGCCGATGGCGGCTGCCAAGCCCGGTAGCGCACGCCCGCAACATACTCGCCATGGCGCCCGGTCGGATTCATAGGTACACGGCGGCCGTTACACACCACAATATAGCGGCTATCGGTCAAACCGGTAGCTTTGATCTGCACCCGCTCGACTGATGAGTCCACATAACGCGCCGTGCCGAAACTGCCCACTTCCTCGCCCAACACGTGCCAGGGTTCGATGGCCCAGCGCAGCTCCAGCGAGGCATCATCCAACTGCACTCGCCCGTAGTGAGGGAAACGGAATTCCTCGAACGGCAACAGCCAATCGAGATCGAATTCGATGCCGTGCTCGTTCAAATCTTTGACCACGTCCTTAACATCTGCCCAAACATAGTGCGGCAGCATAAAGCGGTCATGCAGCAAGGTTCCCCAGCGCACCAGGGGTTTGTGGTAGGGCTCTTTCCAGAAGCGCGCCAGCAAACTTCTTAAAAGCAGGGTTTGTACCAGCGCCATGCGCTCGTGCGGCGGCATTTCAAAACCGCGGAATTCCAACAGGCCGAGACGGCCGGTGCTGGAACCCGGCGCATAGAGTTTGTCGATGCAGAATTCCGCCCGGTGGGTATTGCCGGTGACATCGATCAACAAGTTGCGCAGCAGGCGATCCACCAGCCAGGGCTGATTGACTATGCCGTTGGGCATCTGCTGGAAGGCGACCTCCAGCTCGTACAACATCTCGTCGCGACCTTCATCGACCCGTGGAGCCTGGGAAGTGGGGCCGATAAACATGCCGGAAAACAGGTAGGACAAGCTCGGATGGTGCTGCCAGAAGGTGATAAAGCTGCGCAGCACATCGGGACGGCGCAGGAACGGGCTGTCTGCCGGAGTGGCGCCACCCATGGTGACGTGGTTGCCGCCGCCGGTGCCAGTGTGGCGGCCGTCGAGCATGAATTTTTCCGTGGCGAGGCGCGCCTGACGCGCTTCTTCGTACAGGGCCGTGGTGGTTTCCACCAACTCTTGCCAATTGCTGGCCGGGTGGATATTCACTTCGATGACACCCGGGTCTGGCGTCACCAACAGCTTGACCAGACGGGAGTCGCGCGGCGGCTCGTAGCCTTCGATCACAATGGGCAGATTCAAATCCTCTGCCGTAGCCTCCAGACACGCCACCAGATTGAGATAGTGCTCCAGCTGGGTCAGCGGCGGCATAAATACATGCAAACGACCGTGGCGCGGCTCGACGCACAAGCAAGTGCGCAGCACTTCCCAATACTCGCGAATCGTCTCTTTGACCTTGCCCGGCTTGGGTTTGCCTTCGTCATCGCGCGGCTGAGGCTGGCGCAGGATCTGGGCGTCTTGCACCAGATAAGCTGGTGGAGACAGGGTTTGCTGCTCGATCAGGTCATATTGGGTGATCATTTCGTTGTGTTTGGGCAGCGTGTCGGCTGGAGCCCAAGGATCGCGTTCTACCTCAATTTCCCGCAGGGTCTCTTCCACAAACGGCAGATCGTTCAGCGGCAGGCGCAGACCTATAGGGGAGTCGCCCGGAATCAGCACTATGCGACCGCGACGCGTCTGCCAATTGCTGCTACACCAGTGCGCCGTACCGAAGTTCCACGCCAGGGGTAAAACGTATCCAGTAGGAGTGCCAATGCCCTGTTCCAGCACCCGCGCCAAGCGGCGGCGCGCCAGGGAGTCTTTGGCGCTGGCGATCTCAGCGTCGAGATTGACGGGCAAATTCTGCTCTTGCAGCAGGTAATGCAGGCCGTCTTCATAGGCGGGCTGGCAAAAGCTGTCCCATAAGCCCAGACGATTGCACAAGTGCTTTAGGAAGCGTTCGGCGTCGTTGATGGTGTGGCCGTAGTCCTTATCCACCCGCGCCAAATATTTCGGGTTGAACCATAGAGATTCACCATCTTTGCGCCAGAACAGGCCGAGTGCCCAGCGGGGGATTTCTTCGCCCGGGTACCACTTGCCCTGGCCGTAGTGCAGAAGTCCAAAGGGGGCAAAACGGTCGCGCAGGCGCAGCAGCAAATCCTTGGCGAGGCGCAATTTATCCGCACCCAATGCCTCAGTGTTCCACTGGGCGGATTCCATATCGTCGACCGAGACAAAGGTCGGCTCACCTCCCATGGTCAGGCGCACGTCCTGTTCATTCAGCAAGTGGTCGACCTTGTCGCCCAGTTGCATGACGGCGTCCCATTGATCTTCGGTATAGGGTTTGGTTACGCGTGGATCTTCATGGACGCGCGCAACCGTGTTGCTGAAGGAGAACTCCACTTCGCATTTGTCGGTGTAGCCGGTTATGGGGGCTGCCGATACAGGATCGGGCGTACAGGCCAGGGGAATATGGCCCTCACCGGCAAACAGGCCAGACGTAGGATCTAGCCCCACCCAGCCAGCGCCAGGCAAATAGACTTCACACCAAGCGTGCAGGTCGGTGAAATCCTCTTCCGCACCGGAAGGGCCATCCAGGGATTTGGTATCGGGTTTGAGCTGCACCAGATAACCCGACGCAAAGCGCGCGGCCAAACCGAAATGGCGCAGCAACTGCACCAGCAACCAGGCGGAGTCGCGGCAGGAACCGCGGGCGAGCTTGAGCGTTTCCTCCGGCGCCTGCACCCCGGGTTCCATACGAATGGTGTATTCAATTTCCTTCTGCAGGCGCTGGTTGAATTCGACGAGCAAATCAATGGTGCGCCATTTTTTATTCAGATCCACCGACGCCAGCCAGCGGGTAAACAGCGGCCCGCCTTCCAGCACTTCCAGGTAGGGCGCCAGCTCCTTCAGGGTTTGTTTGTCGTAGTTGAAGGGGTAATGGGTGGCGTACTCCTCGAGGAAAAAATCGAACGGATTGATCACCGTCATATCGGCGATGACTTCCACCTCCACCGCCAGACGGCGGGTTTTCTCCGGAAATACCAGACGCGCAAGATAGTTGCCGAAGGCGTCCTGCTGCCAGTTGATAAAGTGATTTTCCGGCTGAATTTTCAAGCTGTAGCTGTGAATCCGGGTGCGACAGTGGGGCGCGGGACGCAGGCGCACCGTGTGGGGAGACAGATTGATCGGCCGGTCAAAGTCGTAATAAGTGTTATGCCGAATGGCCACTCGTATGGTCATGGTGATTGCATCCTAATCGGTCTCGATCCACCCCGACCTCCCCTGAGCCAAGATCGGCCCGCTCTGAAAAGGGGTATGGAAGGGGGCTGGATTTGAAGGTCCGGTTTAAATTCGTTGAATTCTCCTAACCCCACCCCAATCCTCGCCAGGAAACTCACCTGCAAGATCACATCGGGAGGGGTCAGCGGTTTAGTTAAACCACTGCTTGGCGAAAACCGCGTGCAGCTGCCCCAACTCCACCTGGAGCTGGTTCAAGTATTCCCGCGTGGACTCGCCCAGGTCTGAGTAGTCCACCCCTTTGAATATCCGCCCCTGCAGCGCCTTGATGTATTTGCTGACCGGCTCGCAGCGCGGCAACTTAGCGGCGGAGTCGGCGATAGCGTTGAGGCAGTGGGCAATAGTGCGCGGGAACTGCGGGTCTTCCAGCAGATACTGGGCGACGTCGGCGCCTTGCACGGCCGCGCGCAGTTTGCGTCGGTAGGATTGTTCGCCGCCGAGAGAGCGCAGCACATTGCCCCAGATAATCTGCCGGGCATTGACCGCCGCTTCGTTGGCTTCGGTTTGGACTATGGCGACACAACCGGCGTCGAGCAGGCGTGTGGTCATATCCGCGCGTTCGAGGTTGCGCCCCAGGCGCAGGAAGTCCCATGCTTCATCGTGCGTCATGGTGCCGTACAGCAAACCGTTGATGCGCTGGCAGCCGCGAATGATGCCTTCCAGACAGTCGTGGCGCTGGCCGCGGTTGAGCGCTTTGGCGCTGTTTTCACTGACGAAGATGGACAGCTCGTTGATCATCTCCCAGGTATCCGCCGGCACCACATCGCGGGTGGTGCGCACGTTTTCCCGCACCATGTTCAGCGAGGTCACCACAGAAACAGGATTGCTTTCATCGGCGAGCAGAAACTTCACCACATTGCGCTCGTCCTGCACCTTGTAGCGTTCCATAAAAGAGTCTTCCAGGCAGCTCAGGCGCACCAGGTTGTACCAGCCGAGATTGACGCCTTTGGGCAAGTCGAGCAGCAGATTGGTATAGACGGCCACCAGACGCGCGGTATTTTCCACGCGTTCGATATAGCGGGCAGTCCAATAAACTCGTTCGGCAACTTTGGACAGCATCAGTAATTCACCTCCGTATCCACCACCCAGGTATCTTTACTGCCGCCACCTTGAGACGAGTTGACGACCAGAGAACCCTTGCGCATGGCGACTCGTGTCAGGCCGCCAGTGGTGACGTAGATATCCGAGGACTGCAGGATAAACGGCCGCAAATCCAGGTGGCGCGGCTCCAGATGATTGCCGATCAAAGTGGGCGCAGTAGAGAGCGACAAAGTCGGCTGCGCGATGTAATTGCGCGGATTGGCTTTGATCAGTTCGGCAAATTCAGCGCGTTCTTTTTTGCTGGCGTGAGGACCGATCAACATGCCGTAACCGCCGGACTCGTTCGCCGGTTTCACCACCAATTTATCCAGGTTGGCCAGCACATATTCGCGCTGCTTATCGTCAAAACAGAGATAGGTTTCCACGTTGGGAACAATCGGATCTTGATCCAGATAGTAACGAATGATGTCCGGCACATAGGCGTATACCACTTTGTCGTCCGCCACTCCGGCGCCCGGCGCATTAGCCATACCGACATTGCCTTTGCGCCATGCGCGCATCAAACCGGGTACCCCGAGAACAGAATCCGGATGAAAAACTTCCGGGTCGAGGAACATATCGTCGATGCGGCGATAGATCACATCCACGCGTTCCAGGCCGGCGACGGTCTTCATATACACGCAGTCGTCCTGCACCACGAGATCGCTTCCTTCCACCAATTCCGCCCCCATTTGTTGCGCGAGGAAGGCGTGCTCAAAATAGGCAGAGTTATAAATCCCCGGTGTCAGCACCACCACCACCGGCTGTTTGATTTTGCGCGGCGACAGCGAGATGAGCATGTCGAACAGTCGCTCGCAGTAATCATTTACCGGTTCGATATGAACTTTTTCGAATAAATCGGGTAATACCCGTTTAGTGATTGCGCGGTTCTCCAACATATAGGCAACGCCGGAGGGCACACGCAGATTATCCTCCAACACATAAAACTCACCGTCCTTATCGCGCACCAAATCGGTGCCACAGATATGCGCCCACACCCCAAAAGGGGGCGAAACACCAACGCATTCGGGACGGAAATTTTTGGATTGTTTGATGATGTAATCGGGCACTACACCATCCTTCAGAATTTTTTGCTCGTGATAAAGATCATCAATAAAAAGATTGAGAGCCTGCAGACGTTGTTTTAGTCCGGCAGCGGTTTTATCCCATTGTTTTTTTGCGATGGTTCGCGGAATGATATCGAACGGCCAAGCGCGATCGATATTTCCTTCTTCGGTATAAACCGTAAAAGTCACGCCCAATTCGCGAATCGTCGCTTCTGCGGCTTGGCGTCTTTGTTCAATTTCGTCTTGCCGCAGCGATTTTAAATATGAGATCAAGCGGCGCGCCGGTTTGCGAGGATTACCGGGGCTGCTGAAAAGCTCATCATAAAAATCGGCGGGAGAATAATCGCTCCAATTAATCGTCATAGATGATTCCGGCTGAGGGGTGTGGTGAACGCTAAGCGAAGCTTGGGGAGGTCTTGAAAGTCGTGAGGGACCACTGAGTGTAGGTCGAGTTTGAATATTTGCCTGTTCTGCACCTGCTTTCACAAAAATATTCCGATATCTTGCACACATAGTTCGTGCAATCAGATTTCGTGCCAATGCCTCGCTCGCTTGTCTCAAGTTTTTTGTGTGGCTGCCGATAACTTTTTTAGAACGTTTTTGTTGAGGATTTTTGGATCGCTGTTAAACAGCGCATAAGGATTTATGACTGGCGACGAATGGAGCTCAGAAGCAGATAAGAATAGAGGTTGGCGCGGCCGTTCTGCGGTTTACAAGCGACCACCCTGTGCTAAGTTTAAATTAACATAAACGCCCCATCGCAGTTCCGACATTTCCGTCTGGATATGGGGCCGAAGTTGTATGAGAGTCCCATGAGCGCACAAAGATTTACCCCAAACCCCGCGTCATCCCAAAGCACTTCCATTCATTCCAAACGCCCTGTCGGTGTTAATGGACGGACAAAAAAGGCGATTGCGTTGTTTGGTACTGCACTCATGGTTGCGGTCGCCACTACCATTCCTGTGCAAAGGCATGCTCCATCCGAGAGCATCGCCGCACAAGGCCACGCCAAACGGTATTTGCGTATCAACGAGTACCTCTTCCACGGCGTCCAAAAGAAAACTGCTATTGCGTTTCACTCAGCAGAAATCGACAACACACACGTGTAATCCACATTCAACCGGCAGCTCGGATCAGGACGATCTCTGCCGATGCGAAGCGTACGCAGGAACTATAACTTTATGATCACACGATCTCTCTCGACGAAATTGATGATCGCTCTTTCGGTCGCCATGGTGGTGGTTTCCATCGCGGTTTTATTGGTGGCTTATAAGATCATCGAAGCGCAACAAAAACATTCTTTTGAAGCGGATATAAACGCGCAGATTGAGTTGGCCAACTCGGCATTTTCGGAAGCGGTTTTCGCTTACGACTTCCAGCAAATCGAGGCCATCGCCAAATCTTTCGTCAAAACGGATTTGGTCAACGAAATCAAAGTATTCGACCACCGCGGAAAAACACTGGCCTCAGCTCAGGAAGTTGGCACTGTTGATTATTCACCAAAAGTTGGTCGCACCGGTGTTGAAATCAAACGCGGTGAGGATGTGATCGGTCGTTACGATATCGTTTTCTCTACCCAGAGCCTGCAAGCAATTCTGGCTCAGCAAATTCGCGTCAGCGCCATAGTGGTCATCATCTTGTTGATCGCCAGCCTGGCGACAGTTCACCTCCTGTCGCGCAAACTGATTATTTATCCTGTCAATCAGATCAGCGAATCCCTGAGACTCATTGCCGCAGGTGGTGGCGATCTGACTCGTCGCCTGCCCACCGACAGCGGTGACGAAGTGGCCGAGCTCGCCAACAATTTCAACTTGGTGATGGAGCAGATCGGCTCGATCATCAAAAACGTCACAGTAGTCACGGAAAAAGTTCGCCATAATGTGCGCGTCATGTCCGGCGCTACCGACAGCACTGTCACCTCCACCAGCCAGCAGCTGCGCGAAATCGAACAAATCGCTGCCGCGCTGCAGGAGCTGTCGCATTCCGCTGACGAAGTCGCCCGTCACGCCAGCGCCACGGCCGACCGCACCCGCGAGACCGCGCGTTTTGCCGAGCAGGGCTCACAAGTCGTGTCGTCTTCCCGTGATACCGTCAATCGCCTGACCGATCAGATCCGCGCCACCGCAGAGAAGATCAACACCCTCAAACACAGCAGCGAAAACATCGGCTCTGTGATGGAGGTCATCCGCTCCATCGCCGAACAGACCAACCTACTCGCCCTCAACGCCGCTATTGAAGCTGCGCGCGCGGGTGAACAAGGCCGCGGTTTTGCCGTGGTCGCTGACGAAGTCCGCTCACTGGCGCAAAAAACCCAGGCTTCCACCGAAGAAATCGGCTCGATCATCGTGCAATTACAACGCGCTGCCGATGAAGCTCATCAGTCGATGAACACCAGTATTGCCTCCGTACAGGAAACCCTGGAAACCTCCACCAAGGTGGAAGAGTCGCTCAACCGCATCCGCGCCAATATCGACACCATCAATGAGATGAACCACCAGATCGCCACCGCGTCCGACGAGCAGAGCTCGGTCGCCAACGAGGTGAGCAAAAACATCACGGCGATTCACTCTCTGTCTGAGCGTGTATCCGACAACGCCAAGGTCATTTCCGACAACGGCAACCAGCTCGAAGCCGAAAGTGTTGAGCTGAAGCGCCAGATGGACAGTTTCAAAATTTGATCCTTCCGCACCCGCCGTACCAAACGGCGGGTCGATTTCCCCTCTGCCGCTCTGGGCGCTCGATAACAAGATCGGGTAGACTGCTCCCCCTATTGTGACCACTCTTGCCAAATTGCTATGACCCAGGCCGCATTCTTAGACGAAGTCAAATGGAACTCCGAAGGGCTGGTGCCCGCTATAGCTCAGGACGCCCGCTCCGGCAGGATCCTGATGATGGCCTGGATGAACCGCGAAGCACTCTGCCTGACCATTGAGAAACGCGAAGCGGTGTACTGGTCGCGCTCGCGCAACAAGCTGTGGCACAAAGGCGAGACCTCCGGCCATCAGCAACGTGTCGAGGAAATCCGTCTCGATTGCGATGGCGACGTCATAGTGCTGCAAGTGCAGCAAAAAGGCGGCATCGCTTGTCATACCGGCCGCGAATCCTGCTTTTACCGGGTGCTGCGCGACGGCGAATGGCAAGCGGCGGACCCGGTTCTCAAAGCGCCCGAGGATATCTACGGAGCTTGAGCGCGAAGTAAATTTCTCAATCTGAAGAACAAATAAATGAACGACATACTCAAAGAGCTCACCACAGTACTCGAAGATCGCAAAAACAACGCTAGTCCAGAGTCTTCCTACGTGGCTCAGCTCCACCACAAGGGCCTGAATCAGATCCTGAAAAAGCTCGGAGAAGAGTGCTCAGAGACGATTATTGCCGCGAAAGACGCAGAGTTGAGCGGTGATACGAGTCACGTAATATATGAAACAGCGGATTTATGGTTTCATTCTTTGGTAATGTTGTCGCATCTTGGCACTAATGCGGACGCCGTGCTGGCAGAGCTCGCGCGGCGTTTTAATTTGTCCGGATTGACGGAAAAGGCCATGCGCCAGTCATAAGTATGAAAGATAACTGTCATAGGTTATGGCGGTAGAGACCAACTCAACCTTGAGATGGCTTCTATATTTAAACGGTCTACCAACACACAGGCGGCCAATATCTTGGGCTATTTAGTAATTTAAAGGTGTATTTATGGGAATCGGCGGCATCAGCATTTGGCAACTCCTTATTATCCTGGTCATCGTCCTGCTATTATTCGGAACCAAACGCTTGAAAAATCTCGGCGGCGACCTGGGTGGTGCCATCAAAGGCTTTAAAAAAGCCCTGACCGACGAAGAGAACAAAGACGAATCTGCGGAAGTGAAACGAGTCGCGGAAGACGCCAAAACCAAAACCGAAGCCGAACAGCCTAAATCTGAAACCAAACAGTCGTAAGCCGTGTTCGACGTGAGCTTTTTCGAACTTCTTGTTATCGGCGTCGTTGCCCTTATCGTGATAGGTCCCGAGCGCCTGCCCGGCGCTGTGCGCACTACCGCGCTGTGGATCGGCAGGATCAAAAGAAGCCTGGCGGAAACACGACGAGAGCTGGAAAAACACATAGGCGCCGATGAAATCCGCCGGGAGCTTCATAATGAACAGGTTCTGTATAACCTGGAAAAAATGAAAGATACCCGCCAGGAACTCGAAGCCAGAATACGCGAGTTCGAAAGCGGGAATTTGCTGACCGGCGAAGCGCAATCTTCCGCGCCCCCAGCCTCCTCGGATCACACCGAAGGCCAATCTTCCCCTACGGTACAAACCGACTCCCAAGAACCACCAAGCGCTCAATCCGAAAGTTCAGCTCCGCTTTCCAGCGACAGCTCGTCCGCGGATGACCGCTCCAAGCATTGATGGTTTATGACGCATAACAACGAACCGGAAGAACAGCTGCCCGCTCAGCCGTTTATCGAGCACCTTATCGAGCTGCGCACCCGCCTGCTGAAGGCCATAGTGGTGCTGATCGTGATTTTGTGCGGCCTGCTGTATTTCTCTAACGATATTTACGAATTCGTCGCCGACCCGTTGCTCAAGCACCTCCCGGCGGAAAGCAACAGCAGCCTGATCGTCACCGACGTTACACAAGCGTTTCTGACGCCCTTCAAGCTGACGTTTTTTGTGGCGGTCTTTATCAGCATGCCGTTTTTGTTGTACCAGCTCTGGGCTTTTATTGCTCCAGCGCTGTATCAAAACGAAAAATCGCTGGCGATTCCTATTTTTATTTCCAGCGTGATTTTGTTTTATCTCGGCGTGGCGTTTGCGTATTTCATTGTGTTTCCGATGCTATTCGAGTTTTTTACTGCCATAGCACCCAAGTCCGTTACGGTGATGCCGGATATCGCGAGCCACCTCAGCCTCGTAATTAAATTATTTTTTGCTTTTGGATTCGCGTTTGAAATCCCTGTCGCCACCGTCATTCTGATTGTGGCCGGCATTATTTCCCCCGAAGGACTCGCGCAAAAACGTCCCTACGTGATCGTCGGTTGTTTTGTTATCGGCATGTTGCTGACACCTCCCGACGTATTTTCACAGGCCATGCTGGCAGTGCCCATGTGGGGATTGTTCGAACTGGGAGTTTTCTTCGGCAAGTTTTTGGTGAAGAAGAAAAGTGAAAGCGAAGTCTGATTTTCAAAACAGTCGGTCATATAGACTCTGGTAGTTTCATCAAATGAACTGCAGTTTCAAAACAATAGGAAACGAACATCAGCCATTGATGGTAATAGACGATTTTCATCCTCTACCAGCAGACCTGGTTGAAGCTGCAAGACATCAAAAATTTATTCAAGACAAAACCTCTTACCCGGGTGTTCGGGCACCCGCGCCGCAAGGCTACGCAGAACACCTAGCCCTGACCGTCAACAAGATGGTATTGCCGAGTTTCGGTTTACATAATCGAACTGTCCGCTTCCTCTTTTCAACCTATGCATGCGTGACACGCTCACCGGAAGAACTTCATATTCTTCAGAGGATTCCCCATTTCGATTCAAATGAGCCAGAGCAACTTGCTTGCATCCACTATTTGAGCAGACCAGAGTTGAACTGTGGGGGGACGGCGTTTTACAGGCATGTCAAAACGGGTTTCGAGTATGTCGACAGCCTGCGCGTCGAAACCTATAGCGAAGTTTTAGAAAGGCAGATTCAAAATGGCGAAGTCCCAGATCCGCCGCAATATATTTGTGACAACAGCAATCTGTTTACTCAAATTCACACAGAAGAGGCGGGCTACAATAGATTGGTTATCTACCGTTCGACCAGTCTGCACTCTGGTCTAATCACAAATGAATACAAACATCAGGGTCATCCTGCGGATGGGAGATTAACTATTACTTCCTTTATGAAGTTATCTCCCTTCCAACCTTAATGTCTTTTGGGCAGTTGAAATTTATTGCATGACCCCACTATTGCAGTAGGACTTTAAATAGTCCGCATGGGTGGGCAGCCTACTGACGACCTCATTGATATACCGCCGCATCTTGTCGAAATATTCCCGCAAATCAGCTTCCGATGTGATATCCGCTATCGGATGGTATTCACGCGGGGTAATGCCTTGGCCCAGCATTACTTGATTCCATGAATTTATGGTGAAAAGCTCCTCTGGAGCTCTGAAGATACGGGCAGATTGCTCGTACATCGCCAACCGGTGATGGAGTTTTTCAGGCACTTCCATTTGCCGGCAATAATTCCAAAAATTGGAGTCGCCTCGGTTATTAACTTTATAGTGCAAAATTATGAAGTCTCGCACTTCGGCCATCTCGACGTCCATCTGCCTGTTAAACTCATTCACATCCTCTTCCGATATTTCTTTAATTGGAATAAGACGTATCAATCTTAAGATGGCAGAAGAAATCAAATGGATACTGGTCGATTCCAGCGGCTCCAAAAAGCCACTCGACAAACCAATCGCCACACAGTTTTTATTCCAGCTTTTTCTCCTTTTCCCGGTCTTAAAAGAGATCAAGCGGGGTTCACTCAGTGGAGCTCCCTTGATGTTGTTCAGGAGAACGCCTTTGGCCTCCTCGGCGGAACAATAATCACTGCAAAAAACGAGTCCGTTACCAACTCTATGCTGCAGAGGTATTCGCCATTGCCATCCAAAAGAATGCGCTATTGCGCGAGTGAACGGTACTGGATCTTCAACGGATTCTGTTTGAACCGCAACTGCGCCATTACACGGCAACCAATGCGACCAATCTTCGTAGCCGGTATGCAGAGCCCCCTCCATTAATAGTGCTCTAAACCCCGTACAATCTACGAATAAATCGCCACCGACTTCTTCACCCGATTCAAGAATCAGCGAGCGTATATGACCCGAATGTTCATCCAGTTTGATATGCTTAATTTTTCCCTCCGTCCTGATTACACCATTTTTTTCCGCCATCTCCCGTAGATATTTTGCGTATGCCGTAGCATCCAGATGGTAGGCGTAATTTAAACGCGGCTCAAATTCAGCAGCAAATCTTTTAGCTGCTGCTGCTTGCAACTCTATAGAGTAACTGCCAAAGGCGTCAGCAATTCCTAATTTCTTAGCTCTCAGCCAAAAGTGCTGAAATTCAGCTGCCCAGGTATCTTTACCAGCCGTTCCAAACGAATGGAAATATTCACTGCCGATTTCCTTCCAACCCTCGAATCGGATACCCAATTTAAATGTTGCGTTGGTCTGTCGCATAAAGGTTCGCTCATCAATTCCCAGCAGACGATGAAAGACCTGCATTGTAGGAATCGTGGACTCGCCAACACCTACAGTACCAATCTGATCTGACTCAATCAGCCTGATCGACAAACGATGTGACATCAACTTACCCAGAGCAGCCGCAGTCATCCAACCTGCTGTGCCACCACCAGCAATTACAATTTTTAGGCGTTCTGGATTTTTCAAGTCTTTTCCTCTACTAAATTCTATTCATTTAATCTAAACAGACTTTAGCGATTAAGCCGATTTAGTAACCAAGCACGAATTTGCCGCGCATTATCTTCATTTAGCGGAGCCAAACATCCCCTGGCTGGCGGCGGTATGTGATCAAATTTATTTTCCTGATCAGAAAAAACATAAAATTCAAACAGTTCACGCCACGCTTTTTTTTCACTTGGGGGCAAATCTCGTATATTTAATATGGCGTGTTTTAATGCCTCAATCCCAGGTCCCATAAAACGCGGAACATCACGCATCCAGTAGTTGATCAGCACGTTGAAGCTGGAACTGGCTTTTACTTGATGCCACCACATTCCCGGGAGAAATAACGCATCTCCCGCTTCTAATTCGGCAACAAAGGCACGCTCCAACGCTTCTTTAAATTTAGGAAATTTGGAAAAATCCGGATTGTCGAAATCAACCATGCTAATGGCCTGACCGGATGGGGTTTTATCAAGTGGCCCCACGTAGAGATTCGCGACTTGGTCAGGCGGAAATACGGTAAACGTTCTGCGCCCCGCGGCGCAGCAGGCCAAGTTGGCAGGCGCATCAAAATGAGCCGCAACAGTGGTTCCATTACCAACCCAAAGGCTGACCAGAGGGGGAGCTGGAGATTCAATGAGAATATTATTCTCAGCACTCAGCCCAGGTAAATACACGTCTACGGTTGTGGACCCTACGTATACCGAAGGAGGCTGCTCGACGTCTTGCAAACGCGCTAACTCTTGCAAAACATAACTTAGCGGGGCTTTCGTGGAGTTAAAATTTAAATCGGTTCCATCTTCTGTATAAAAAAACTTTCCCTTCAGCTCTGGCGGCGTAGAGTAAACAACTACCGGTTTTTCAATGCAGAAATGCTTCAAATACTCAATGGCTTGCTCATTGGACTCTTTAGCACGTTGCACAAGCGGCCAATGGGATATTAGTCCTTTGAAAACTATTGGAGATTGCGAATCCAATATATCTTTGGAGATGGAACCCAACCGAGTTCCATCTATCTCTTTGACTTTTGCAACCATCTAATTCACCACACCAAAAACCGGACTCAACAGTCATAAAGCAAGGCGCGACCATAAAGCAAGGCGCGACTTGGGAGAATTACCAGAAGCCACTCAGCCTAGTGCACTCCCGCTACTTCATGTTGCGCCCTCAGCTCCGCGATAATCTCGCCTCTTTTCTTTTTATGAGCGTCTTTATATTACTGAGCGAATCTATTGCCATATAGGCCAACTGCAACAATCCTGATTTATGCATTGCGGCAACCGCCGACTCATTTAAGCCAAACAATTTCTCCTTATTAATTGTGTAAAACATATCCGTCTTAAACTTGGCTTCATTGCGGAATGTTATATCCAAGGTGACCCGCTCTATTAGATCAAGATCAAGAAATTGCGCCATCATCTGCTTGCTGGACGCAATGCCATTATGCATATGCACAAGCGTTTCGCGAACTTCGTTCAAGTAGTCAGTGTTGCCGCCGTTATCCAAAAACACTGGTTGCCCAGTACCATCAGTGCTGATTCTTGGACTATTCATATCCACATGGACAACCATGGTAGGTTCAGAACTGCCCGATTCCTGCTGGAAGCCGATAAAAAATGGCTCTCGCCTAATGACCGCTGGAATATAGTTTGCCTCCCAGTCATCACCTAGAAAGAGATTTTCATTTTCCTCAAAGCCAAAAAATGCGATTGCCTGGAACTCACCAGTATTCTCATCTTTTTGAAATAAAATTGGATATTCTTTGTGAACAGCGGAAAACTCAAACGGGTAAATAACCGCTCCTGCAACAGAGTCGCCAAACTCCTTCTTTTTGGCCGTATTAATACGTAAATTTTTATGATTTATGTTGTTAAGAAGCTCAATTCTAGGCATAGCTCACCTTAATAAGAAGTACTCAGATCTTTTGTAGACCGTGAACGCGAATTTTCTCTATCAAATCAAAATTTTTCGGCAATCTTTCTGAAAATTTTCCGACCAATTCAAAATTTCTTTTAATGGCCTCAATACCCACTTCCACCCTATCGGATTTTTTGCCAAAGGTTTCGTTTGCTCGAAATCCCATTCCATAAAGTACATATTGATAGCTCGCACTAGGAAATACTTCCTCAACTGATTGGAAGTCATAGCTGCTCGGCGCACGATAACGCCATAATTCGAGCAAGTCATTCAAGCCATCTGGAATGGATTCAGGGGATCTCGCATCAATCCAATATTGGGTATCTGATCTCGAACTCAACACATAGTGCAGCTTGAGGAACTCGACGACCTTTTCCCATCTATATCGAAATGTTCTATTAAATCGCTGCGCAGCTATTTCCATGGTTTTTCGAGTCATCGGCATTTCATTGGTGATCATCTTCGCCGAGAGTTCGACCAGAGCCAACGCGGATGCCTCGAGGGGTTCAATAAATCCCGCAGACATTCCTATGGCTACGCAATTATTAACCCACATTTTTTCTCGATAACCCGCAGCAATGCGCAGCTGCCTTAACTCAATCTCATCCACATTTGAATGAGATGCTCCTTTTTTCAAATATTCCCTGAGTTCATTTTCCGCGGCTTCGTCATCGATATAAGCACTGGAATATACGTACCCAACACCGCGGCGTGTAGACAGCCCAATATCCCAAATCCAGCCCGCGGACATGGCTGTAGCCATGGTCATTGAGGCTATATCGGGCCTTTCGCTTCCGTAGGGGACCCTAGCCGCTAGCACCCTGTCGTTTACGGAATATTTTGACTGATCGATTAATTTAATGCCGTAGTGTTGCCCGATGAGCAAGCTTCTTCCACCGCTGCAATCGATAAATAAATCGCCTTGCACGATGCCGGAATTTTTTGTCATTAGGGATTCAACATCCCCATTTTCCGCAGAATTTACTTGGGTCACATGATCGCGAATGACTGTAACACCCAATTTCCGCTGGCAATGATCGCTCAGCAAAACTCCTAACCGGTCGGCATCCAAATGATATCCGTAATTCAATGCTCCAGCGTATTCTGCCATTGCAATATTTTTGGGCGCCAATCCCAGATCGCTGATCCTGCTTTGAAAACTCACAGCTTCGGAAAATGGCACATTCGGACAGTAATTGCGCCACGCGGCAACCAAATTGCATTCCGTTCCACTGCTCGGCAAGGTGAATGGATGATGATAAACATCATCTCCGCGCCCAGTCGTCCAGCCAATAAATTTCGAACCCTGCTTAAAGGAAGCTGAGCAGTCTCGAATAAACTCCGTTTCTGAAATTCCAATTTTATTCAGCGTATTACGCATGGTGGGCCAAGTACCTTCGCCCACACCAATGGTACTCACTTCGGGTGATTCAACGAGTACAACTTCGACAGCTTGGCACTCAGCGGCGATCAAACCTGCCGTAAGCCAGCCAGCACTGCCTCCGCCCAATATCACGATTTTTTTGATCATGAACCTTCCTTCCAACACCCCGGTCTTTAACTTTACCGTATAAATGAGTGGCAAGAAAAAAGCCGCTGTCTCCAGCGGCTTTCCTGAAGGGGCAAAGTCAACCCAACATTAGAAGTTGTAACGGAGACCTACGCTGTAACGAGCGCCAAGATCTTCCAAACTCCACATCATTTCTTTTGTACGGCTGTGGCGACGAGAGTTTTCGCCAGTGATGTTCAAGCCCTCAGCAGTCAGCGTCAAATTGTCGGTCAGATCGTAACTGATCGACGCATCAATTTGAGAATATGCTTCGGTAAATGATGGTTCATTGTTGTATTGAGTGCGGTTATCCAGGAACTGATCTCGCCAGTTATAAGCCAAACGAGCTTGCAAACCATCCGCATCGTAGAACACAGAGAAGTTAGCACTGTCGCTCAAGCCGATCATGGCGAATTGACCACCGCGCTTGTTCACATCGAACTTAACATCCGCATTCACAGCGGTATAGTTCGCCTGGAAGCCGAAACCAGAGGCGCCGAACCAATGCTGGATGGCAATCTCAAAGCCATTGATTTCGTTGTCGCGGTCGTTAACCGGAGTATTGGTGATCCAAAGCGCTGGATCATCATCACTGTTACCGGCGATGTAGGTTGTTTCATCGTTCGGATCCAGGCCGGCGTTGATCAGCATACGGGTATGAATATTTTCATCCGTCAGCTGTATCCCTTCAGATCTCAGCTGTTCCACAGCTTCGTCATAACGCGGTCCAGTACGTGGATCTCTCAGGTCCCACCATGGAGAAACAAACGTGTCAGTTCCAATAAAGTTGGACACTTTCTTATAGAACAGACCTACCGACAAGTAGCTGGCATCGTCGTAGTACCATTCCGTTGAGAAATCCAGGTTGAAAGACTCCATCGGCTTCAACGCTGGGTTACCAATATTCGCCGTCAGAGCTCGGATGTTGTTGATTGCCACAGCACTGCGCAAATCGGCGTAACCAGCGCGCGCCATTGTTTTGCTCGCAGAAAAACGTACTTTTACGTCTTCTGATGGGCTGACGCTAAAGTCCAAACTTGGCAACACGTTGCGGTAGTCACTTTTTGCAGAGATCAGAGCCTGCTCATTCGACAATACCTGGCTCCAGTCGTCCTGGTCATCCCAGTGCAATTCGACTGGAATGAAAGTATTGGTCGTTGAAGTGATATCGGTTTGTTCTACACGAACGCCGGCAACGACATTGGCGGGCATATCATTTAAGGTAAAGTCTAAGCCGTACTGCACAAACAGACTGGTAACTTCTTCCTCGATCTCGCGGTCTACGTTGTAGATGCCGGTAACAAAGCTGTTAGGCTGAACCTTGCCGCCTGGGAAGTCCTTGAAGTTGACCGGGTCAACACCTGAAGCATAGATTTCTTCGATGCGTCGTTCGATGGTGTGATAATCCGCATTCAAACCGAAATTCAGGAATCGCGGGTTAGTAGTACTCACATCATAGTCAGGGAATGCTTTGCCAAAGTTCTCGGCGGTGAAAAAGCTATCCCAACCCTCACCAAAAATATCCGGATTCACACCACCCCAGTTACCCATGGTGATACGTCCAGTCGCTTCACCATTGTCCACGCGAGTCGTGTTGGTGTCTTTGCGAATTTCAGCACCGAATTTCAAGAAGCTGTCATCAGTGAGGTCGAATTTGCCATTCAACCGCAGCTGTGAAATTTCAGTTTCTTGTTTTGCATAACGCACGGTTCCCATGGCGCCGCTCACATCGCCACCATTGAGTATGCCGTCGTTATTACCCTTGGTTAAAACGGAGTCATCAATGGTAATGCCCATCACCGGCAAATCACTGGTGAAGTCTGCGTACTCACCGATAACAATGTTGGCGTTCAAGCCAAGCTCTTTTTGCAGACCGACGTTTTCAGCAACGGAATTATGCGCGTCCAACTCAAAAGACAACCGGTCAGTCACTTGCCAATTCAAGTTAAGACCGATGGAGTCCATGGTGGTAGTCGCTTCAAAATACTGTTGCGCAAATGAAACGTCTTTACCGTAGCCTTCCTCACCCGGTAATGGATAGTCCTCCACATAGATCGCTGGAGAGGCAATCGCATTGCGGTTGAACTCGATGAATGAAATGTTTGAAAAGTTAAACCAAGTAGATTGCTGAGAACGCTCTGCTTCCAGCTCATTTTCGGCGTAGGTGTAGTCCAGAGTTGCAGTAAATGCATCAGAAGGACTGAATTGCAGGGTCAACTGTCCATTGGTACGAGTACGCGTATTGTCTTCAATCACATAGCGAATATCGCTAGGGAGATAGAAAATACCAAACGGTGTATTCAGTACTTGTGAAGGATCTGTGGGGTCCAAATGGACGAGAGAGGGGTTATCCCAAGTTGCCTCATTCCACTGGTTGATAAAAGCGTTAGAACGCGAGTTGTCACGAACCTGATAAGACCCTGCGACTGCCACACCAAATACGCTGTCATCATCAGTCCAGCTGTACAGACCTGAGATTTCAGGGGTGAGATCATCACCATTTCTTACAGTGGTATCGTGTACCGCTTTAACACCGATAGAAGCTTGCTCACCAACTTCGAGTGGTCGCAAGGTTTTGATATTGATGACCGCACCCAAACCACCAGAAGTGATCGCTGCATTTCCGGTTTTATAGACTTCAACCCCGTTGACGACCTCTGATGCCAAGTTGGCGAAGTCGAATGCGCGAGATGCCGTGTCATCGACGTTACCATTGTTGGTCACCGCAGGCATGTTGCGACCATTCAAGGTAACCATGTTCATGGATGGGTCTATACCACGAACCGTGACCCGGGAGCCTTCACCGTTTGTTCGGTCAATCGAAATACCGGTAATACGCTGCAAAGATTCTGCAAGGTTCGCGTCGGGCATTTTACCGATGTCTTCAGCGGAGATAGCGTCCACGACACCGGTTGAATCTCGTTTGATATCCATTGCGGCTTCTGTAGCGGCACGAATACCAAATACTTGAACCTCCTCGATAATCTTGGCATCTTCCTGCGCGTTCGCCCCAAAAGTTAAGGACGCAAGCATGCAAGACGAGATACTAGAGGCGAGCAGTTTCTTTTTGAAAGAACTAGGTTTAGCTCCCATAGATTTTCCTCAGCACAAAAGGCGTTTTTTTGTTAAAAAAAGCATGCAAACTGCACGTGCAGAATGCATACGATTCGTTCCCGCTTTCCTTTAATTATTTCCAAGCCATTACGGCACTAGGTGCAAGCAGATCAAGTAGATATAGTCTTGATTTAACAAGGAGGGATTTAATGATGAGAACAAGACTCCCCCTTAGGCCCAGTTTTATAGTTTTAGTATTTTTGTAGTTCTATATTTGTATTTATCAAGGCGATTAAAGAATTGATCAAATTTCAACCAATTCTGGCGCAATTTCAACCGCTTATTGTCATAATCACCCGGCCACAACCTTACTCCAAAACGATAGGGGGGGGCAACGGTCACGCAACTTATAGTTGTGGTAAATAACACACAATTTGGCATCAATAATTGCAATCCAATCATCTATTCCAACGTGACAACCAAGCCAATTGGTTAATTTTTGCCCAAAAAACCCATGTCTTGATGCAAAGCAGCCCTTCACCTACTCTGTTAAGACATAGGGCTGAGCCATAAGCGCGGCGGAGCAACTCATGCAAGTTCTTTTCCCCGACATTCGCACTTACGCCGAACACCTTCTGAAGGTGGACGAAATTCATACACTGTATGTAGAAGAAAGCGGCAATCCCCAAGGCATTCCCGTGCTGTTCGTGCACGGCGGTCCCGGTGCTGGATGCGGGAAATACGACCGGCGTTTTTTTGATCCGGATCGTTATCGCATCGTTCTTTTCGATCAAAGGGGCTCAGGCAGATCCACACCTCATGCAGAGTTGGAAAATAACACCACAGCGCATTTAGTCGCCGATATGGAAGCCATTCGCAAACATCTCGGCATCGACAAATGGTTGCTGTTTGGCGGCTCCTGGGGATCAACCCTGTCGCTGGTCTATGCAGAAACCTATCCGGAAAAAGTGCTCGGCATGATTTTGCGCGGAATCTTTTTGTGCCGCGAAAAAGATTTGTATTGGTTTTACCAAGCGGGCGCCGATCGAATTTTTCCCGATTATTGGAAGGAATATTGCGCAGCGATTCCCAGCGAAGAACAAAATGATTTTATCGGTGCTTATTACCGACGCCTGACCGGCACCAATGAGCTCGCCAAAATGGCCGCAGCCAAAGCTTGGTCAATTTGGGAAGGCCGCTGCGCCACACTGCGACCCAATCCCGATGTCGTGCATATTTTTTCCGATCCACACATGGCGTTGTCGCTGGCGCGCATCGAGGCGCATTATTTTGTCAACAACGCTTTTTTAGAGCCGGATCAAATCATTAAAAACGCCAACAAACTTGCGGGCATACCCGGATTTATTATTCACGGCCGCTACGACATGGTCTGCCCTCTCGACAATGCCACCGCATTGCACGAAGCCTGGCCTGACGCAGAACTTCATATTATTCGCGACGCCGGTCATTCCTCCCACGAACCCAGCATCGTTGATGCGTTAATTAAAGCAACAAATGAAATGGCCAAAATGTTGGCGCAGGATGGGGATTTGCAAGGCTAGTCCACGCAAAATCCTCATTTGATATCTAACATTTCCTCACTCGCTATTAAACGTTACGCTTCTTGAAAACACTTTTCTTAAAAAGAAAAGAGAAGTGTCTTGTCTTTGTCTAAAAAAACATTATCTAAATCAAACAACTCTATTTGCGCCCCCAAGCTCTTCTTGCACTCCCCCACGCCCTGAAGTACTGTATTTATATACAGTATTGAAGCGCAGCGGACCATGCTCTACGCCCATCTCAACACCACAACCAACTTCACCTTCTTGACGGGGGCCTCGCACCCGCAGGAGTTGGTGTTGCGCGCGCTGGAGCTGGGTTACGAGGCGCTGGCCATAACGGACGAATGTTCGCTGGCCGGGATAGTGAAAGCCTATATCACCGTCAAGAACCTGCCAGAAGAGCTGCGCGATGACTTCAAGCTGCTGATCGGCAGCCGGTTTCACCTGTCCAATGGACTACATCTGATTGCCATAGCGCCGGATCGCAAGGCTTATGCGGAATTGTCCGGTTTTATTACGCTGGCGCGGCGCAGGGCAGCGAAAGGTTCCTACGAAGCGCATATGGAGGATCTGCGCTTTCGCCTGCAAACCTGTCTGGTGATCTGGCTTGCCGATCGGAATTTCACGGGCGCTTATGGCAAAGCCACCGAGCTAAAACGCGCTTTTAAAGGACGCTTGTGGATTGGCATGGATCATCAGCTGCTCGGCGGTGAGCAGCAGTGCTTTATTCATTGGCATAAACTCGGACAGGCACTGGATATACCTCTGGTCGCCTGTGGTGAGGCGCTGATGCACGAACGCGCGCGCAAGCCTCTGCAAGATGTGCTGACCGGCATTCGCGAAAATACACCGATCAGCGAACTCGGCACGCGTCTGCGCAGCAATGCGGAAGCGTATTTAAAACCTGTCGCAGATTTGCAAAAGCTCTACCCCAAAACCCTGCTGCAGCAAACCAGGGTAATCGCCAATCGCTGCGAAAAATTTATGCATCAGCTGCGCTACCAGTATCCACACGAGCTGGTGCCAGCAGGCAAAACGCCGATTCAATATCTGCGTCAACTGGTGGAAGAAGGAAAACATAAACGTTTTCCGGACGGTGTGCCGGAATCTGTCGAACAATTATTGGAAAAAGAATTAACCCTGATTGAAGAAGAAAAATACGAATATTTTTTTCTGACGGTTTACGACATTGTCCAATACGCGCGCAAAAAAGATATTCTCTGTCAGGGCCGAGGTTCGGCAGCGAATTCGGTGGTGTGCTACTGTCTGTTTATTACGGAAATTCGTCCGGGCCAGATCAATGTTTTATTCGAGCGATTTATTTCCAAGGAAAGAAATGAGCCCCCCGATATAGATGTGGATTTTGAACATCAAAGACGCGAAGAGGTTATTCAATATATCTATCAAAAATATGGCCGTGAACGCGCCGCTATAGCGGCTACGGTTATCACCTACCGAACCCGCAGCGCCATTCGGGATGTCGGCAAAGCCCTGGGTTTGGATCCTACCTTGATCGATCATCTCGCCAAATCCCACGCCTGGTGGGATAGCGAAAGCCAATTAAGAGAACGCCTGACAGCAAGCGGTCTGGATGCGAAAAATCATTTGCTGTCGTTGTTTTTTAAATTGGTCCATCAGATCAAAGGATTTCCCCGGCATTTATCCCAGCATGTAGGCGGCTTTGTGATTGCGCAGGATCGCGTGAGCGATTTGGTCCCATTGGAAAATGCCAGCATGCCCGATCGCACCATTATTCAATGGGACAAAGAAGATCTGGAATCCATGCGCTTATTGAAAGTGGATGTATTGGCACTCGGCATGCTCACCGCCTTAAAAAAAATGTTCCAGTACGTCAGTTCTTATGGGCCACAAATCAAAAGCATTGACGATATTCCGGAGAGAGATCCGGAAACCTACGAAATGCTATGCCGCGCAGATAGCGTAGGGGTTTTTCAGGTGGAATCGCGCGCACAAATGTCCATGCTGCCGCGCTTAAGGCCGCGCGAGTTTTACGATTTGGTGATTCAAATTGCGATAGTAAGACCCGGACCTATACAGGGCGATATGGTGCATCCCTATCTGCGCCGTCGCAATGGTTTGGAAGACATTACTTATTACAACGAAGCAATAAAAAGCGTGTTGGAGCCTACGCTGGGCATTCCGATTTTTCAGGAACAGGCCATTCGTTTAGCCATGGTTGCCGCAGGTTTTAGCGGCGGAGAGGCGGATGAATTGCGCCGCGCCATGGCCAGCTGGGGAAAAAACGGCAATTTATTGAAATTCGAAAAACGCTTTATTGAAGGCATGCTCGAACGCGATTATCCCCTGGAATTAGCGCAACATCTGTTTGAACAATTAAAAGGTTTTGGTGGTTATGGCTTTCCAGAATCCCACTCCGCCAGTTTTGCCCTGCTTTGTTATGCGTCTTCCTGGCTTAAATGTCATCATCCGGCGGCATTTTATTGCGCTTTATTAAATAGCCAGCCAATGGGTTTTTATTCTGCATCGCAATTAGTGCAGGATGCCAGGCGCCATAATATCGCCGTGTTGCCGGTGGATGTGAATGCCAGCGATTATGATCACACCTTGGAAAAAGTCGACGGCAATTGGGGCGTTCGTTTAGGTTTTTGCCAAATCAAATCCCTCACTCAAGAAAAAGCCAAGACTATTGCTTCTTATCGACAAAACAAACCATTTAGCTCACTGCAGGATTTGGCGCGCCGCGCGCAATTATCGCAAATCGATTTACAACATCTGGCCTCCGCCGATGCCTTGCGCTCTTTAAGCGGCAATCGCCATCAGGCCCATTGGCAAGCCGCCGCCGTCAAACCCTATCGCGAGCTTTTGGCAGCAGCGGAAAATGCGCAGGATGAATTGCTGACAGCAGAGCCAACAGTGGCAAAGGATATGCTGGACGATTACTGCACCACAGGCTTATCGCTGCGCCCTCATCCCATGGCTTTATTGCGCTCGCAATATCCTTTCAATCGCTGCAAAAAATACAGCGAGCTCGAACATCTGCGGCACGGCGGTTTTGTGCGGGTTGCCGGATTGGTTACCGGCAGACAGCGGCCCGGCACAGCCAAGAATACGGTGTTTGTCACATTGGAAGACGAGACGGGCAATATCAATGTGGTGGTATGGCAGGCTACGCAAGAGCAATTTCGCCGCGAACTGCTCGGGGCGCAGCTATTGATGGTCAAGGGAAAATTGGAAATCAGTAACGAAAGAGATAAAAAAACCAACCAGATTTATAAAGTCATTCATGTGGTTGCAGGACATCTCACCGATTACACCCATAGACTGGCGCAGGACTTTCAACTGAAATCCCGGGACTTTCATTGATGCGGTCTTATTCCGCAAATATCTAATGCCGCCGGTCACCTAACACCACAAAGTCTCACACGAATCCCGCCCTCCTATATACTGTATATAAAAACAGTATCTGATTTGTGAGATGACATCTGCAAAACCTAGCCCAACCAACCCGCCCAGCCTGGAGCAACTACTGCGCCGGGGCGATGTATGGCGTGGGCAATCGCAACAATTTGTCCCGCAAGCGGCCTTGGACACAGGATACGCAGAACTCAACGAGCATCTTTTAAATCACGGCTGGCCTCTGGCAAGCTTGGTAGAAATCGATCAACCCGGTGGTTCGCGCGCCATTGGAGACAATATAGGTTGTGGCGAATGGCTGTTGTTAGCTCCCGCTCTACGCCAACTAAAGGAGGGTTATATAGTGCTATTAAATCCTCCCGCCATGCCGTTTGCCCAGGGTTTGATTCAGGCGGGAATGGATCTGGACCGACTTTTAATTGTGGAGACGGAGAAAAAAGCGGATTTTCTGGCAAGTTTCACCGAACTGGCGCGCGCCAGTATTTGTGTAGCGTTGATGGCCTGGCAACCCAAACAAAACCTCACTTACACCGAATTGCGCAAATGCCAACTCGCCTGCAATGACGGTCAGGGCCTTTATATGCTTTTTCGTCCCCTGACCGCGCAGCAACAAAGCTCACCGGCAGCATTGCGTCTGCGAACCAAATTGAATTTTCAAGCGCTGGAAATTCAAATTACCAAACAAAAAGGCTCGCTCAACAAAGAGCATCAAGCCATCCATTTACCCGTACCGGAAACCTGGCTGCCGCAAGCGCCTCACGCGCAACTTGGTCAAAACGAAGACCACTTGGAACTGCCGCCCGATCTTAAAAGAAAACATCTATGAACGGGTTTTTATGGCTTGCCTTGCGCCTGCCGGATCTGCCGCTGCAGAGTTTCCCAGCGTATCCGGAAGAACAGGCCGTTTGCGTTTTGGAAAAGCAGCATGTAATTGCCGCTAATGCAGCGGCTTTCAAAGCGGGAGTTCGTATCGGCATGGATGCAACTACCGCACATCTGTTATCCGATTGCCTTACATATCCGCGCGACATTGCAAAAGAACAGGAAAATCTCGATCAATTAGCCGAACGACTCTATGCCCTTACGCCATACGTGCATATTTATCGCTCAGCAGCTGTGCCTGACTCTGGTGTTATTCTGGAAATTTCCCGCTGCCTAAGATTATTCGGCGGCGTTCTATCATTGTGTGAAAAAGTTTTTGCCAGCCTGGAAGATATATCGTATTCCTATGGCTTAGCCCATACCAAAGAAGGCGCCTGGCTGCTCAGTTACGAAAAATTCCCAATTGATGCGAACGATGATGCGGCTATTTTTATCAACCGCCTAAAAAGCCTTCCTCTAGAAAGACTTTTTGATTGGCCAGAGGCTGTCGTAGCATTGAAAAGAAGTGGCTTTATTTCACTCGGTGATATAGCACGGCAAATTTCCGCACAATCCATCGGCAGCATTCAAAAACGGTTGGGCGCGGATTTTACGGAATTTTTGCAACGGGTTTTTTCGATAGAAAGCAACTTTCAACAGAGTGCTCTTTTTAAAAAACCCGTTGAAGTCTATCAGCCAAAAGAATTTTTCTTCGATAGCATGGAGTTTGATTACCCGATTGCTCAGGTTGAGCTGCTCTATATTCCCATTGAAACCATGCTGCAAAAACTGGCTGAATTTCTGCGCAAGCGCAAACTGGCCTGCCAGCATATTGAGTGGCGTTTTTTTGATATTCACCAGCGATCTCATCAGCTAAAGGTTTACTGTGCTCAGCCACAAATCACATGGAAGTTGTTATATGAGCTGACCTTGATTCAATTGCAAAGCCAGCAACTTCCGTTTGAAGTGGATGCGATAGAGCTTACTTGCCAAAACCTGCAACCCTGGCGCGAACAAAATAGGGAACTGGATTTTTCCAGCAAGCGCAGAAAAAGCCGCAGCAGCGACGATCTCGCTTTGCTGGATGCCAAACTCAAAGCGCGCCTGGGAGAACAAGCCGTGTATAAAATCAGCTATAAAGACAGTCATGTTCCCGAACTGTCTTATCAGGCCATTTCCGTTTTTGCTAAACCGGAACAAACACTTCCCATGCAACAAAAAACCTCGCCGCGCCCAACCTGGTTATTCAAAACGCCATTGCCGGTCAGGCAGCAACACAACGCGCTATTCTGGCGAGGAAAACTCGAATTATCCATGGGGCCGGAGAGAATGGAGGGGCAGTGGTGGGTGCAACACACTGCTCGGGATTATTACATAGCCATCCGCGACGATGGCTTGAGGGTGTGGATTTACCGGGATTTATTCGCGGGCGATTGGTTTGTGCAAGGTGTTTTTGCTTATTGAATAAGGGCCCAAACACCCGCCCACATTAATCCAAACACCGCAAAACCTCCGGTAAATATCACCAACCAATGACTCATAAACAGCGTATAAACCAGCGAATTAAAATCCCGCCCGAATAAAACGCATCCACTGACACCACCGGCATTGACCTGCCCGCCGGAAATACGGGCCAAACCAACTCCTAACATGGTCGTTGCTATTGGCAAAACGCCAATAGCCAAACTGAGTAACGCCAGCTTGCCAGGCGTCATATCCTTAAATACCACGGAAGATATCAACCCAATTCCAGCGATAAAAAAGCTGACAATCGTCAAAGCAAGTAAACCTCCACATCCCACAGTCAAAATAAAAGCGGCTTTAACAACCAGACCGCCTTCGCGCACATTAAATTTGCCATCAGGTGACTTTGGTAAAAAAGGAGTCAGACACCAACCCAATAATCCGAGCAGAACTCCGGCGCAGAGAAGGTAAATGCCGATCAGAAAAAATGTATTCATTTTTGCTCCTCCTGTTGCAGCTTACACATTGTGACCGTCAGCGAACCATAATCTCTAATTAAATACTCTTCATCACTCAACTCACACACAACTGAAAAAGGCGCGCCGCCAAATTCCGAATTTTCCTCCGCTTCACGTTTGGCGTTGGACCAGAAAATCTTCTTTTCACCCTTGATCACAACCGATAACTGCTGACCAACAACCACCTCTATGGGTAACAACCGGGAAATGGAAGATTCAAAAACGGCCGGAAAATACACATACCCATTTTCGTCAGTTAAGGCTTGATCGGACTTGGGTTTGCTCCAATTCCACTGGCGGGTCACCCTGGCATTTGCAACCGGCTGCCCATTCAATAAAAGATGAGCCTTTACTTCGGAAAACACACAGGTTTTGAGAGAATCGAAAAATGACACAGCAAAAGCCTGCGACGTGATGAAAAACGATACGAGAATCCAATAACGCATAAGTCTTGCCTACTGGACGCTAAGGTTTTAGGTAGTCGATGTTACGGAAGGGAAATTGGGTGGGAGCATCGGGTTGCAATCCATTCATAATACAGTCCTTAAGTTATCCCTCTAGGGTGAGGACTTATCCTAGCAAAAGATTCTGCTCATTCCCACCGGCACAAAGTGTTCATTCTCGAGCCAAAGTCCCGATAAATTTGCATCTCATCGGTCAGGTCACAGATCAACGCTATAGGTTTGCCATTAAACTCGGCATTTTCGTCGGGCTCGCGCTTGGAATTGGACCAGAATTTCTTCTCTTCGCCATCGACAACCACGTACAGACCTTGCGCAATCACCAGCTCTACCGGCAGCAAGCGGGTGATGGAAGATTCGAAAGCAGCAGGAAATTCGAAGTAACCATGGTCATCCGTTTGCGTGTTTTCTTCGCGCAATTCCTTCCATTCCCATTTGCGAATCACCTTTGCCTGTTTAACCGGCTCACCATTGAAGGTTATCCGTGCTTTAATGGCAGAAAAGACACAGGTTTTTGTTAAAGGCATAGCCGCAGTCTCCATAGCAATCAAAAGCATTAAAAAAACGCCAACCTTGCGCATCCTTATTCCCTCATTAAACATATATATTCCTGCTTTAAACATCCTTTTGCAGAACCAATAAATCCAGATGCTGTAACGGCTGACCAACATCTGCATCGGGGTAGGGCAATCGATTATGAGTATTGCGATAACCGCGCCGCTGATAAAAATCCACCAAACTGGTATTGGCCGACACAACGGTCACCTGAAACTTTCGGCTGTAAGGCCGGGCGCACTGTTCGGCATAGCTCAACAGTGCTTTACCAATATTTTTACCTTGATATTGCTCAGCCACCGCAAACAATCCAAACTCTGTAACATCATTTAATTGTTTGATTGCGATACAACAGACGGGAAAATTATCCCGGTATCCCACAATAAAGTCGGTTTTGTCGTCGCGAATAATCTCTTCCAACTCCTGCAGGCGAATGCGATCCCCTTTCACCAGATGTGCTTCCGTCGTCCACCGCCCTTCGCCGTCCGTTCCCCGGTAGGCGGTGTTGATCATATCGGCGATTTCTTGAAAGTCGAATAAATCGGTTTTATGGGTGTAGCGCATGAATGACTCGAACACAAATTTTGGATGGGAAGTTGTTATAAATAACAATAAGCTATTAAAAATTAATTTTTAATATAAACAAACTATTGTGTTTTCTAGTATTTCGTTTATTTCGTTTATTTCGTTTATGCTATTCTTCTCTTACCACAACGAATGTAATGTTTAATAAGGAATTGAACCATGTCTGGTCAAAAAATAGTCCATCTACCTACATCTGCTGAGGTAGAACAGGCCAAAGCATCCAGTCGCACCCTATCAAAATATGCTGATGTCGATAGGGTGCAGTTGTCGATCCGAGGCTGCAATGGCGAATCTGATAATTTGGTATTACCAGGGTATGTGCTGCAAATTTTATTGGATGTACTATCTGAAATGGCCAAGGGGAATGCCATTAGCCTCATTCCACACCATCAAGAGGTCAGCACTCAAGAGGCGGCGAGCCTGCTAAATGTCAGCAGACCATTTCTTGTGGCTTTGCTCGAAAAAGGCGAGATTCCATTTCGGAAGGTTGGCGCGCATCGTAGGATTCTATTGACCGATGTTCTTGCATACAAGGAACGTTGTGATCGCCAGCGCGCTAACGTACTGGATGAATTGACTGTGTTTTCTCAGGAAAACGATATGGGATACTAACAAGCATGGCCAGGTTTTCTGTTGTGTACGATGCCAACGTCCTTTATCCCGCACCGCTCCGGGATTTACTTATGCGATTGGCTCTGACAGATCTCTTTAAAGCGCACTGGACCACTTCAATCCATAATGAATGGATAGAGGCTTTATTGCGACAAGGCAAGCACACACGCAAAAAATTAGAACATGTTAGAGATCTTATGGACGCGCATGTAAAAGATGCCTTAGTGACAGGTTATGAGCCTTTGATTGAAGGGCTTTCATTACCTGACCCAAATGACCGACATGTACTTGCAGCAGCAATAGTCTGCGGAGCAGATGCCATCGTAACTTTTAATTAAGAAGACTTTCCTGCGGACACACTCAAACCTTATGGAATTGATGTGATCCACCCGGATGACTTTATCTATTACCAAATAGATATGGCGCCAGCAGTTTGTTGCAAAGCAATACGCGCTCAGCGCATGGCTCTGAAAAACCCGAGTGTCGATGTTGACACCTTTCTTGCTACGTTACAAAAACAGCAGTTACCGCAAACCGTTTCTATACTCAAAGAATTTGTAGAATTTCTTTAATTCGCTGGAATACTTCAATTTTCCCAACACTGCATTCAAGGTTACACACCAGGAACCAAATTATTATTGAGCATTCAAAATGGTTTTATATTTTCTGCGTTATTACTAACTATTTTAATCCATTTATTATTTCCAGCTGCTTCTATCGACCAACAAATTTCTCCAACGGAACACGCTAGCATGCCCCATTGAAAAATAGCGATTGCTTAGTCGGTATTCCGTCATTAACTGAGAGGTTACTGTTAACGTTTTAGAGCAGCCCACGAAAAACATAACGAAAAAAACCGCATTTAGTGATTTTTTCAACGTGTTTATAAATGGTGCATGTATTTCATGATACAAACCATAATCTAGCGTCGAGTCCGGCATCCTTTAAATTAAATCGCAGTTTATTTTTGATTTAGCTTATGCAATTTGCGCCTGGAGAGCTTCTCAGAAAGCCGCTTTAGCCAAGCATGATGAACAATCATGCTGATAAGGGTACCGCAATCCCCCAGCTCATTAGATAGAGCGGATCACATAGACTGTGGAGAAAGGTCATAAACAAAAAAACCCGCAATTAAGCGGGTTTTTCGGACGAAATTTAATTCGACTAAATGATGGTGCCCAGAGGCGGAATCGAACCACCGACACGGGGATTTTCAATCCCCTGCTCTACCGACTGAGCTATCTGGGCAGCTGTCGGACAGGCGCTTGGCCCGAGCGAGGCGCGTATTAAACCTGCTCTCTGGGCGGGAGTCAAGCATTGGCCATCACGAGATGCAAAAAGAGTAGCGCCCTGATTATTTTGTAGGCGGAACGAATCCTTCGGCTCGGTCGTAGTCTTCGCCGGACAGGTATTTATCCAGCTGTTCCGCCAGGTATTGGCGCGCGGCTTTATCCATCAGGTTGAGATGCTTTTCGTTGATCAGCATGGTCTGGTGTTTTAACCAATCCTGCCAAGCCTGTTTGGATATGTTGTCGTAAATATCCTGACCTTTCTGGCCAGGGTAGGGAGGCGCGTCCAGGCCTTCCATCTCTTTTTTATATTTACGGCAAAAAACGGTACGGCTCATGGCGAATTCCTGAAATGACTTACAACAGATTGACTTGGCGCGGTTTGGATAATTTTTGCAGCAGGGTTTTGACCGGTGCCGCCAATCCGACCGCGGCGGGCTGACGCAGGTTATACCAGAGATGTCGTCCTTCCTCCATGATGCCCACCGGACGCTTGGCCAGTTTGACCAATACCGGCTGAATATCCAAATGATAATGGCTGAAGGTGTGACGCCAGCCCTCCCAACGCTCGGTGCCCTTCAATTCGCCATAGCCAGCCAGGTGGGTTTCCAGCGGCTGCTCCACCGGCAATTCCGGCAGACACCAGAGCCCACCCCAAATGCCCTGCGGCGGGCGGCGTTCCAGCAGTATGTCGCCGTTGGGTGCCTGCAACAGTAAAAAGTAGGCCCGTTTGACCGGCTTATCTTTGGCTGGTTTTTTCCCGGGATAAGCGGTGGTATTGTCCTCCGCCAGGGCGATGCAGTCCTCCGCCACCGGGCACAGAGCGCACTTGGGGCGCGCCCGCGTGCAGACGGTAGCGCCGAGATCCATGATGGCCTGGGTGTAATCGCGGCAGCGTTTTTTCGGCATATGGCTTTCCGCGATACGCCACAACTGCTCGGCGACTTTCGGCTGCGCCGGCCAGCCGGCAATGGCGCTGTGGCGGGCGAGCACGCGTTTGACGTTGCCGTCGAGAATGGCGGTCGGCTGTTCAAAGGCGATACTGGCAATGGCCGCCGCTGTGGAGCGACCTATGCCCGGCAGCTCGGCAAGAATGTTCACATCCTGGGGAAATTCCCCCGCGTATTCGTCCACAATCATTTGCGCACAGCGGTGCAAATTGCGCGCGCGGGCGTAATAGCCCAACCCGGTCCAATGGTGCAGCACTTCATCGATGGGTGCAGCGGCGAGATGTTTGACGCTGGGGAAACTCTTCATAAACCGCTCGAAATACGGAATCACCGTATCCACCTGAGTTTGCTGCAGCATGATTTCCGACACCCAGACGCGATAGGGAGTGATGGGATTTTGCCAGGGCAGATGTTTGCGGCCATGTTGGTCGAACCAACGCAGCAGACGTTGTGCGAAGGTTCGACTCATGCGGATATTCGACTCATGTAACCCAATTCAATATTTGGTGATTATTGCTTCGCAGGCTCAGGCTCTTTTTTCTTTTTAAATTGATCAAGCAAATTGCGCACGGACTGCTCCGTACTTTTGCTTTTTTCTTCGCCCAGTTTTTCCTGCAATAAATCTTTGGCTTTAGTACCTAATTTGTCTTCCAGACGATCTTTTTCCTCTTCGATTTTTTCTTTGGCTTCACTTTTCACGCGGTCTTTCACCAAGTCCGTCAGCAATTGCGTATCTGGCAAACAGGTGGTCGGGCCGATATTTTCCAAAGAACCTTTGCAGCGAATCGGAAGCGCGCGTTTGCGCCATTTTTCATCGATGGGTAAACAGCCTTCCACTTTATTGGCAAATTCACCCAGCGACAGAGAAAACGGCACATTAAATTCGCCGGTATCGACTTTAAAAAATCCGCTCGCGGTACTGATTAAATTGGCGATGGTGGCATTGAGCTGTTGCAGATTTAAGGTTTTTTCTGCATAGCGCAATTGCATTTTTACCGGTTCCAATCGCGTCATATCCGGCCACTCTAAATTCTCCGGCAAGGATTGTTGCTGCAGAATGGAAATGGCGCGGCAAAATTGTTCTTCGATATTAATCGGCACCACGCGCAATTCTTCCGATTGCGCCGTGGCTTCGACAATTAAATTATCTTCCAGTAAGGCTTTATCGGTTGCACCGCGACTGGTGATATGGGCAGTGGCGGACGCTTTGCCGGTCACTTTATCCAGATCGGCAAAGGTTTTAAGCAGTGTGCCTAAATCGACGCCTTGCGACTGCACATCCATGCGCAATTGCGCTTCCGCACCGCGCGCATCCAATTGCCCTTCACCGGTCACTTTGCCGTCTGCGGTTTGCAAACTCAGCGTGTCCAGTTTGATCAATCCACCATTGGCGGTGACCTGCAGTTGTGGCTGGTTAATTGGCAAGCCTTTATAGGTGAGCTTTTCAAAACCGACTTTAGCGTTGAGATTCAAATCGCGCAGGGTTTCCAACGGCAAGGGTTGCGGTGGCGTTTCCGGCGCCGCAGCGGTTTCTTCGGTCTCGGATTCCGGCGGCAAATAATCGTCGAGCACTAGAGAGCCGCCCTGCCAGCCAGTGACTATGGCTGGTTTATCGAAATTCTTCACCTGCAATTGACCATCGATGCGTGTGCCATCCACGGTTAAGGACACCGGCTCCAGCGTTAAAGAATCCGGCCCGAAATTGTAGGTGACGGTCGCGCCCACCTGTTGCAACGCCTTGGGATTGGCGGTTTGTGGCGGTTCGATCTCCAGCGCACGCAGCAGCGGGGGCAGGGCAGTGGGATCGAGTTTGATTTGGCCCTTGCTGGTTAAGGGTTCACCCCAGAAGGTATCAGTCGCCAGCGCAGCCACCAGCTTGGCGGCGCCGACCTGGATATTGAGGTTCGCGTCCGTCACTTTCAGGGTTTGCGCATCCAGGTTGACCGCCACAGGGCCATCCCACACCACATGGGTGTTCGGCATATCGTTGTATTTGGCGTCGAGTTCCAGCTTGAGCGGAAAGGCCTGTCCTTCCAAGGCCACATTGCGGGCTTGCAGATTCAGGTTCTGGATTTCCGCGCGGTCGCCCGTCTGCGCATTGGTGTAAAACAGCTTCAGCTTGGTGATATCCACACGCTCGACGGCCAGTTCGGTCGGCGCGCCTGCATCGTCGGGTTCAGCTTGCGGCTCGGCTGGCTTTGAGCCATCACCCCCAATGGTTTCCCAGGCGCTTTTGCCTTGCTCATCTACGGCATAGTGCACTTCCAGGCCATCCAAGCGGATGCCGTCCATCAGGATCTGGCGTTTAAAAATCGGCAGCAATTGCACGGAGACATCGGCTTGATTTACCGCCGCCAGCAGCGTTTTGTCTTCCATGCTGTGAATATTGAGTGCACCCAGGCTGAGCGCCAGATTGGGAAACAGCTTCCAACTGATGTCCCCGGGGATCTGCAATTCAATGCCCCGCTCTGCGGCCTGCCTTTCCAGCAAGGGTTTGAGACGATTGAGATCGAGGGTAAAAACCAGCACCACCACAGCCAGCAGGAGTACCGCGACCAAACCGACCAGAATCAACAGCGAACGCAACAAGGTTTTCATACGCCTGGGTTCTCCATGGAGAGGAAGGTAGGGGCAAAAAGGACCGCCATTCTAAGCCATTCACTCGCGAGTCAGATAAAAGGTTTGAACCAACAAGAAGTTAGAGCAGCGAAATGGATTTCATCTCCGCGCTAGCCCACTTTATTCTGTGCCGGTACAACGCAGCTTCTGAACAGCATCACACCAGCCGGTTTGCAGCGCTTGTTGCAAATGGTTACTATTTGCATATTTTGTGTCGCGTTTTCTTGGGGGTTAATCATGAGATTTTTGGGCACGGCAGCAGCCGTTACCGCCAGCGTTGTTTTGGCACTGAGCGGATGCACAGACAAAAAAGAAACAGCCAGTCCCGCCGCCAAAAAGCCTGAGATTACGGTTTACTCCGAACGCGTTGAGCACTTGATCAAGCCGCTGTTTGACCTCTACACCAAAGAAACCGGCGTCAATATCCGCTTTATTACTGACGGCGCCGGTCCTCTGATCGCGCGCCTGGAGAATGAAGGCGAAGCCACCCCGGCGGATATGTTGATCACGGTGGACGCCGGCAACCTGTGGCACGCCGCGCAAAAAGGCCTGCTGCGCTCCATCGATTCCCCCATTCTGGAAGCCAATATTCCCAACCACCTGCAGGCGAGCAACAACCAGTGGTTCGGCCTGTCCGCCCGCGCTCGCACCATCGTCTATTCCACCGAGCGCGTGAAGCCGGAAGAACTCTCTACTTACGAAGACCTGGCCGATCCCAAATGGAAGGGCCGCCTGTGTCTGCGCACCTCCAAAAAGGTCTATAACCAGAGTCTGGTCGCCACTATGATCAATACCCTGGGTGAAGAGCAGACGGAAAAAGTGATCCGCGGCTGGGTCGACAATCTCGCCACCGACCCCTACTCCAACGATACCCTCGCCCTGGAAGCCGTTATTGCTGGCCAGTGCGACCTGGCCATAGTAAACACTTACTATTTTGGCCGTATGCAGAAGGAAAATCCCTCTATCCCCCTAGCGGTTTTCTGGCCCAACCAGGCTGACCGGGGCGTGCATGTGAACATTTCCGGTGCGGGCATCACCAAACACGCCAAGCATCCGGAAGAAGCGCAAAAGCTGTTGGAGTGGCTGTCCCAGGAAGAAGCCCAGTACATGTTTGCTGAAGCCAATGAGGAATACCCGGTCAACCCAAAAGTGAAACCGTCCCCTCTGGTCCAGGCCTGGGGTGAGTTCTACGGCGACCTGGTCAATGTCGAAGCCACCGGTTACCTGCAGGCCGATGCCGTGAAATTGATGGATCGCGCGGGTTATCGTTGATTGCATGAATGACCGCCTTTCCTCGATGCTGCGGCGCTGATTCTGCAAATGTCCTCCGTGTCGCTGCATAGCCGCTGGTGGCAGCTGCCTATCTGGCTGATGGCCGGACTGGTGCTGATGCCGGTGCTAGTGATTTTTTTCAGCTGGCAGTCCGCCCAGGTGGATGTCTGGCAGCACCTGATCGCCACTGGCCTCGCCCGCCTGCTGAACAATACTCTGATGCTGATGCTCGGTGTCGGCGTGATGGTGATGTTGATCGGCGTCAGCCTGGCCTGGCTGACCGCCGTGTGCGAATTTCCTGGCCGCCGCTGGCTGGACTGGGCGCTAGTACTGCCGCTGGCCATTCCCACCTATGTCGTCGCCTTTGTCGCCCTCGGCCTGATGAGTTATAGCGGGCCGGTATTGACCCTGTGGCGCTCGCTCTTTGGCCCGCAAGCCTGGTATCCGGACATCCGCAGCCCGCTCGGGGTGATTCTGGTGATGGGCGCGGTACTCTATCCCTACGTCTATATGCTCGCCCGCAGCGCATTTTTGCAGCAGGGGCGTAGCCTGACCGACGCCGCCCGCTCTCTGGGACTCAGCCCCTGGGCGAGTTTCTTCCGTGTGGTGCTGCCTATGGCGCGGCCGGCCATAGTGGCGGGAACGGCTCTGGCGCTGATGGAAGCCCTGGCGGATTTCGGCGCGGTCGCCGTGTTCAATTACGACACCTTCACCACAGCGATCTACAAATCCTGGTTTGGCTTTTTCAACCTGCAGGCGGCGGCGCAGTTGGCCAGCCTGTTGTTGATGTTTGTCGCTCTGGCGCTGGTGGTGGAACAGCAGGCGCGCGGGCGGGGGCGGGTTCATCAGCAAAACCATAAACGCCACGAACGCATTCGCCTGGCAGGCTGGCGCGGCTGGTTCGCCTGTTGTTATTGCGCCTTGATATTGCTGCTGGCGTTTGTGGTGCCGTTCTGCCAGTTGGCGCTGTGGGTGGTCAAAACTGGTTTTGCCGGCTTAGACGCCCGCTTTTTCCAATTAATGAAACACACCTTCCTGCTCGGCGCCATCAGCGCCGCGTTGGTGGCGCTGATGGCCCTGCTGGTCGCCTTTGGCCAGCGCTTAAGCCCCGCCCGCTGGATCGCCCATGTGATTCGTTTGACCTCTCTGGGATATGCGCTGCCCGGTTCGGTGTTGGCGGTAGGGGTGATGATGGTGTTTACCCTGCTGGATCGCGAAGTGCTCTGGCCACTGTTGCGCCACTTTCTGCCAAGTGGCCAGGTGGCGGGGCAAATTCTGCTGGGCAGCGTAGCAGCATTGATCGTCGCCTATGTCATTCGCTTTTTTTCCGTCGGCCTCGGCCCTGTGCAATCCGGCTTGGAACGCATTCGCCCGCAACTGCAAGAAGCAGCGCAGAGCCTCGGCCATAGCCAATGGCAGGTGATTCGGCGGCTGTACCTGCCGATGCTCACCCCCAGTTTGATGACAGCGCTGATACTGGTGCTGGTGGATGTGATGAAAGAAATGCCTGCCACCCTGCTGCTGCGCCCCTTCGGCTGGGATACGCTTTCGGTGCGGGTATTTGAGATGACTTCCGAGGGCGAATGGCAGAGGGCGGCGCTGCCAGCGCTGACGCTGGTGCTGGTTTCGATTATTCCCGTGATTCTGATGATGCGCCGCAGCCGGTCTTGACCTGGCGCCGGGCACAATTGACAGATCTGTCCTCCGTCTATAATTTCACCAGACCTTTTACGCGACGACTCCAGGGAAGGCATTCCATCTTCTTCATTTGCAGCCCCTCCATCGCATCTACGGTTAATAACTGACCTTATTGCTACACCCTAAGGTCGCACGCCCTCGGCCAACACATAAGGAACGGCACATGACACTTCGCCTCTTACTCACCCTGCTTCTGCTCACCGTCACCGCGACAGCCCGCGCGGAATTTCCGCAAGCGGATCAACTCAGCGAAGAAGACACCACTGCGGCTATGACCGAAGACGACCAATTTCTCCTGTGGGCCATGAACCTGTGGTCGTCACTGAAGCGCCAGACCGGCGAGATCAAACTGCCGGAGGCGGGCGCCACTTTGCATGTACCCGAGGGTTTCTATTACTTAAACGCGGAAGATGCGGAAAAAGTGCTGGTGGAAGTGTGGGGCAACCCACCGGGGCAGGATACCCTGGGCATGCTGATGCCGGCCGATGTCACGCCTTTCGAGGCGGAATCCTGGGCGGTCACCATTGAATACGAACAAGACGGTTACGTCTCCGATGATGATGCCGACAGTCTCGATTACCAGGAACTTCTCAAACAAATGAAAGCCGACACTGCAGAAGCCAGCAAAGAGCGGGTGAAGGCGGGTTATGAGCCTATCGAATTGGTCGGCTGGGCATCTCCGCCGTTTTACGATAAAGCCACCCACAAACTGCACTGGGCCAAGGAATTGAAATTCGGCGACATGGGCGAAAACACCTTGAACTACAACATCCGGGTATTGGGCCGCAAAGGCGTGCTGGTACTCAACTTTATCGCCGGTATGGAACAAAAAGCGGTGATCGATCAGAACCTGGATGCGGTGCTGGCCATGGCGGAATTTGATCAAGGCTCGCGTTATGCGGACTTCAATCCGGATCTCGATAAAGTTGCCGCCTACGGACTCGGCGCCCTGGTCGCCGGCAAAGTGTTGGCAAAAACCGGGTTTTTGGCACTGGCGCTAGTGTTTCTGAAAAAATTCGGCGTTTACATCCTCATTGGCCTGGGCATTTTGGGACGCAAATTAATCTTCAAAGGCAAAGCCAAAAACTCCTGATCAGCCCTCCGCTCGCGGCTTGGCCGCGAGCTTCCTCCTGTCGATTTACCGCCTCTCTAAGCGACTAAGGTGTACATCACCACTTTGAGAGGCCATGCCATGCAGCCTATAACCCCGTGTCTCTGGTTTAACAATAATGCGGAAGAGGCAGTGCGGTTTTATCTGTCGGTTTTTCCCCGCGGGCGCATTCTCAGTACAACCTACTACGGTGAAGGCGCGCCAGCTCCCGCCGGCAGTGTTATGACCATCACCTTCGAACTTAACAACAGCGAATTCACCGCTTTGAACGGCGGTCCTTTTTTCAGTTTTTCCCCCGCCATTTCCTTTGTGATTACCTGCACCACGCAACAGGAAATTGATTTTTATTGGGACAAACTCTGCGACGGTGGCAAACCGGAGCAGTGCGGATGGCTGAAAGATCGGTTTGGCGTGTCCTGGCAACTGGTGCCACAACAGCTGATGACACTTTTGACCAAAGGGGAAAAAGAGCGGATTGCCCGCATGATGACAGCGCTGATGCGTATGCAGCGAATTGATCTGGAGACGTTGATCAACGCTTATGAGAGCTAGGGCCAGGAACACAATTCGCCACAATTGATCTGGCCATTGCCCAGTTCCTGCACTGGCACCACCGATTTGCTTTGCAATGCTGTTAAGCAAATCCACTGACCGTGCAGGATTGTTTTATGTGTTTTCAAAAACCTCGCCGCATACCCAAACATTTGTTACTGCAACCAGAACCGGCTATTTATCGACGCCCCCACAAATCCATCGCCCGATCCGCGTTAATCGTTCTGGTCCTACTCGGCTTCACCATCGCCGGTGTCGCCAACTCCCACTGGATCGACAAACCCACAGCGCCGTTTCTGGCCGTGCTGACGCACAATCACACATAACAGCGTCACATCCTGGATCGCCGTTTCGCCACGCGCTTGTTTGCCTTCTGTGGCACCTGCTACGATGCTGCCGCACGCCAGATGGGCAAACCCTGAGCAGTATGAACAAGCGCTATCACCTTCAATCCCTTTTCGAGCGTTATCAAAAAGACTTGCAAAGGTTTATTGCCCATCGATTTGATGCCCACCACGATGCTGAAGACATAGTCCAAGATGCCTTCCATAATGTTCTGCGCTCGGTGGATACCGCCCAGCTCGACAACCCCAAAGCCTATCTATATCAAACCGCTTGCAATCTCGCGCTCAACCGCATTCGCAAACAGCACCATCACAATCACTATGTTGCAACTCAAGAGCACGAGGAAGAAGCGGATGATGCCGCGTCACCACACCGCGCTTATTCGTCACAGCGGGACTTGGAAAAACTGCGGCAGGTGCTGCACGGGCTTTCCCCAAAATACCGGCGCACTTTTTTATTGAGTCGTATGGAAGACAAAACCTATCGCGAAATCAGCGAAGAATTGGGCATTCCCGTCAGCACCGTGGAAAAGCATATGATTAAAGCGCTGCAGTATTTGCGAGAAGCATTGCGAGAAGATTTCTCTGCTTGATGGAGGTGAGCCGCGTGTGCGGTGTCATGTCTTTTAGCGAACTTTACGTGGCCAATATCTCATGATCCGACCAAAGCGATCGCGCGAAGCCGAACAAGCCGAACAGGCTGCTATCCGCTGGCTGGTACGTCTTAATTCTCCCGATCTCGGCGAGTCGGAGAAGGATTCCTTTTTTGCCTGGCTGAACGCCTCACCTCTGCACCAGGCCGCGTATATCAAAGCCGAAGATCTGTGGCGGAGAGGCGAGGTTCTGCGCTATGTCGAGAACATCAAACCCGAGCGTCATAGCAATGTAATCTGGTCCCTGGGGTTGGCCGTCACCTGCATCGCGTTGGTTGCCATGTTATTTTTCCTGCGCGCGCCTGAGCCGGAATATCTCAACGCACAAACGCTGGTGGGCGAGCAGCGGGGATTGCTGCTGTCAGATGGCTCCCGTCTGGTCCTTAACACCGATAGCGAAGTGCTGGTGGAGCTGCACGCCAAACGCCGCCTGGTGTATTTGCTGCGAGGGGAAGCGTTTTTTGAGGTTTTCTCCGATCCCAAGCGCCCTTTTGATGTCCACACCAACGACGGCACCGTACGCGTTCTGGGCACGCAATTTTCCGTGCGCGCCACCGGCACGGATTCGATCGTCACCGTTCTGGAAGGCAAAGTTGGCCTGTCGCAAAACCCTCTGGATGAGGACGCCCGCTTTGAGCCCGCTATCACCTTAACGGCGAATCAACAACTTACCCTGCGCAATGCACTGCCCGGTGCCGCAGCCCTCCCCATTGACGCCCAGGCCGCGCTCGCCTGGCGCCAGCGACAATTGATTTATCGCGGTGAATCTCTGCAAAAGGTCGTGGAAGACCTGAATCGCTATTTATCCCTTCGCATTGTGGTTGCCGATCACGCCTTGAGCGACCTGCAAGTCAGCGCTGTGCTACAACTGCAAGATGCCAACGCCACCGCACAAGCGCTTGCCGCCGCATTGGGGCTCAAGGTCGAGCCCGATCCACAGGACGATGCAACTCTGATTTTGCGCGCAGCGGAATAAATAAAAATAAATTGAGTACTGGTTATGTCACGGAATATTCGCGGGCGTGCTTTTGCGCTCCGCCCCAAGCTGCTGTGCGCCGCACTGTTTTGCCCTTCATTCGCCTGCGCAGAAGCACCCACCAGCTACCGCCATTTCGATTTACCCGGTCAGCCGTTGCAGACGGGTTTAATCGAACTCGCACTGCAGGCCGAGGTGACGGTGGTGGTCAATCAAAAATGGTTGGATGGCTATAATTCCACGCCTATTATTGGCCCGCATACGCCACAGCAGGCGCTGCAAAAATTGCTTGCCAAGGCGCCGCTGGATTTTCGCTACGACGACGCGACCAATTCCTTCCGAATTTTCCCCCGCGAGGATACGCAACCCGCACCAGAACCTGGTGCAAATGTCGCAGCGGAAAATAACACTCGCATTGAAGAAGTTTTGGTTTACGCACCCTCCTATCCCTATCGCTACAACACCTTGACCAACAGCCAACTGCAAAATGGTTCAGTGGTTTACGACAATTCGCGTTTTCACACGGTTTTGCCATCGCAGTTAATTCAGGATCAAATGCCGCTGGATATTTCCGACCTGCTCAAAAATGGCAGCGGCATCACCCCGGCCGATGGACGCAGCGATAGCAACGACGACTTTTATATGCGCGGATTTCCGCGGCATGCGGTCTATGTCGACGGCTTGCGCGTGGAAAACAGCACTGGCGGACGTTTTTTGCCGGACAATATTGAACACGCAGAAGTGTTAAAAGGCCCCTCAACCATTCGCTACGGCCAGGGAGAACCAGGGGGCATGATCAATCTGGTGAGAAAAAGGCCGCTCGATGAACCTTTGACGCAACTCAATTTTTCTGTTGGCAATAACGGTTGGGAAAAATTCTCCGCCGATATCAGCAATCATTTGCTCGACGATAAATTTCGCTTCCGCGCCAATCTTGTCAATTTTCAGCGCGCTGAAGCGGCGGACATCAATGATTTGCAACAACGCCTATTCGCACCGGTGCTGCAATGGCAAATCGATAATCAAAGCCTGGTCGATATAGGCTACGAATTTCAGCAGACCGAACAACGAGCGGTAGACGATTTTCAGGTTTTGATACCTGTTCCCGAAGACAATTTTCCCGGCGCCAATTTCGATCAAATGGCCCGCTATGCGACTCCATATTTTTCCGCCGATCGGCATCTTTTCCATATCAACGCCATACGATTTTTTCCTGGAGATGCGGAAGATTCCGGCTGGCGTTTAAAAGGTAAATTTTTCCTGCGCGATGAAGAGCGGCGCGGCGTACGCGGCACCATGGATTATCTTGCATCCGACCTGCTGCTGAAATCGGAAGAATTACAAAACCTTTATATGATGTTGATTCCGGGCAGCCAGATAGCCATACCGGTTTTATACCGCAATAATCCGCAGAATCCTTACGATCCGCTGTTATCGCTCGGCACAGTGCGCAGTATTTACGATGAAGAATCCTCGGAAACCGGCATGCAATCGGGCGTTGAACTGGAGGGCAGTTTTTCCCTGCTGGGTTTGCCCAATCATATCCATCTTGGCGCTGACTGGCATCGCCAGGATATTTTTCAATCCTATACCATAGAAAGTCGCCAGCCCTTATCTGGCCAAACCTGGACGGAGTCGAACTTTCCTTCGCTGGTCTATTTATTCAATATTTTATTTTCCCCTGACAGACCCACGGGCAATCTCGAAATATCCGAATATCGGCAAGTGTCCGACGAATTTGGAATTTATTTGCAAAATACCCTGGAAATCAGCGACAAATTCAGTCTGACCGGCGGTGCGCGTTTGAGCCGAATTGAAACGACACGCGAAATTTTTGCCACAGATACCGAAATGTCGTTCAAACCCGTGCAAAAAATTCGGCTGCAATCCGGCTTCCACTATCAAATCACGGATGACATTCAGTTGTTCGGCAATTACGCGCAGGGGTTGCGTTCCAATCAGGCCAAAGCCATTCTGGGCGATCCGATCGATGAGCCCGAGCTCTCCGATCAATGGGAAGCAGGTATCAAAGGTCATTTTTGGAATGGTCGAATACTCGCGGGCTTTGCCGCCTATCGCATCAATAAAAACAATATTTATTCGATCGACGAAGTATCGATCAAGCAATTTTCCTGGCAGGAATACGGTCAGCGCGTCTATGGAATCGAAATGGATTTCACCGCGCAAATTTCTTTCCGGACGCAGTTTATGGGTTCATTTTCCGCGCAGGATAATAAATTGACCTACGGTCCTTACCGAGGAAATACACCAGCAGCCACCAGTCCACAAACCGCCAGTCTTTTTTTACATCACGAGCCGTTTAAATCCTTATCGCTGAACATTGGTGGTCATTATGTCGGCCAGCGCTACGCCAATCACAGCAACGATTTTTCCATTTATGCGTTTTATACCCTGGAAGCCAATCTGCAATATTTCACCAAACTGGCGGGCGTGCCTTTGGCTTTCAAGCTCAGCGTGAAAAATTTATTGGACGATGAATATTATTCGGATGTAGTCGCGGGCATGCGCTTTAACCGCGGGGAGGGCAGGCAAATTGTGGCGGGTGTGACTTTGGATTTATAAATCGAGAGTGATAAATTTAAAAAATAATGTCTTTTCCTGACATAGTTGACTGATTTTCCCGAGACCTCTGACTATTCCCCTAACCCTCTCCCAGAGGGAGAGGGGATTTGGAAGTTTGCACGCCGCAATAGACGCAATTCCAATCTCCTGGAAAAAGAGTGTTTATAGGTTCGTAGTTGCAACCGGCACAATCCAACTCCTCTTCAAATTCAAATTTAGGTGAGGGCGATATTTGATCCTGAGAAGAGCATGTCTATGCAAAAAAAAATAAAAAGGCGATTCGGTTGAATCGCCTTTTTTTCGCGCCTGTCCAATTGCGCGCCCTCACCCAGTAAAAAACAAAAAAAAGCCCTCCGAAGAGGGCTTTTGTGTTTCGGTAAACCGAATTAGGCGACAATGCCACCAGAGCCGTAGTTGGCTAGCATACCGCCCACAGAGGATTGCAATCCGAGCAGTTTGTATACGTCTGCGAACACCGCGTAGTGGTTTTGACCGACGTTGCGTGAACCGGCTCTCAGACCTGAAATGCCAGTTGCAACCGTGATCGGACCATTACCTGCAGAGTGGTCTTGGCCGTCACCCATTTCACTGATCACCAGCACGACGGTTTTGTCGTAGAGGTTCGCAGCCTGCAGCTTGGAGATAATGTGGGCGACGCCCTTGTTCATATACTCCAGGATTGCTGGCAGGTGCTGGGGACCATTACCGTGGTTGGCTTGGTGGTGATCCGCACTCCAAGGCACGGCGTCTGAAGTACCGTCATTCGGAATCCAGCTGGCTTGAGTTTCGCTGAACTGGATAGACACCACGTTGGTCAAGCCGCACGCCAGAGCAGCAACGGCGATATCACCTTGCGCTTTATATTCTTGCAACGCGGATTTGCTGGTAGCCACCTGGGGGTTGGAGCAAGCGTTGCCGCCGCCACCGCCACCACCGCCGCCTTGGTTATCGCGCTGTTCTTCCTGGGCGATACGACGCTCCAGGATTTCCAGTGCTTCAAGGTGACCTTCCAGTTTGAAACGCTCTTCCACGCCTAATACGTTGGAGTTCAACAACGCATCCAGACCTTGCTTATTGGCGTCGAGAACGCTACGGCGTTTGTCGTAAACGCTAGGACCGCCGCCGCCACCGCCGTTGTTCGAGCCGCCGCCAGCGCCGCCACTGAAGTATTGCTGGAATGCAGTCTGCGGGCTGTTGATGCGCGTTACGGCCGCGCCGTTCAGACGGTCAATACCCGCTTCGTTCAGAGACTGAACACCCAACTGAATGGAGCGGAACGGCGTGAGGTTACCGATCACCTTGGCAACCTGCATGTTCACACTGCTGGAGTTGGAATCGTTGCTGTTGTAGGACGCAGCACCAGCCGCCAGCCACAAGTTACCGTGACCACCGGGGTTGGAAATGGTCATTTCCAGGGTTGCAACGGAGCTGCTGTAGGGCTGGAACGGACGGATACCAATGCCGTTCAAGTAACGACCATTTGGCGAACCATTCGGGTGATAAATCAGGATCAGTTTGCGGGCTTCTTGAGCTTCCGCAAAACGCGCACCCATCATGGCGCCAGCGATGCTGGACGCTTTGAGGACAGAGGTCGAAACCCCTGCCTTACTCAACATTTCCAAAAACCGACGGCGGTCTTTGTTGATTTGTTTCAATGTTCTTTCAGCTATCTTGTTCATTGATCTATTCCCAAAAGCCATCAGTTAACGTAAGCGCGATCGATTGGTTTGCGCAAACGAAGCAGATCAAGAGTACCGATCTTGCGATAAACGCTTCTGACGCTGCCATTCGAAGATTCGAACGTACTGCGCAACTGGTCTTTCACGCACGCAAAATTGCTTTGCTGATCGTCGCTGAGCTTGATGGGCTCATCGACCTGGCCACCGTTTTGACGAGAATAGTTCTCCTTGTCCAAAGGCAAGCCTGTGGTGAAGCGGAATGTGTTGACCAACAAACATTCACGTACTGCCGGCAATTTAGAGATCTTCTGACCGAGGTCTTTAGAACCGTTAAATTCAATCACGTTGTCGAAGTCATACAGATCGCTCAGACCAATCAACTGACCTGCAGTGTCGATCGGCAGACCGTCAACACCGTTCACACCCATACCTTTCATGTGGGTACGGTAGCGGCCGAGTTGGTCGAAGTCTTCCATACCAAACAATGGGTTGATCATGGTTCTGTGGCAAACCTGACAGTCTTCAGACTTGGTGATGGCTTCGAAGTACATACGGCTGGTCATGATGCCGGAGGCTTCGAGTTCCAAGGCTTCTTGTTTCAGACGGTCGCGCTCCAGAGAGCTGCCCAGGTCGGTCGGTGGCGCACCTATGTGGTGACACAACATCAATTCACGCACGTCAACGGCACGCTTGATCGGGCCAGAAGCCACGTCGTCTGCGTTACCCGCCATGAATGCACCAGTGGTAATCACACCACCGCGATTCGGGATGGAAATCGCTTTCCAGTCGCTGTCGGAACCGTTGAAGTTGTTGACTCCGTAGAACTGAGCCAGACGACGGTTGACCACGGCAAAGTCACCACCCAAGAACTGGTCGTAGGGCAGGTCGTTGAAGAACACGTGCTTGAAGAGTTCGCGCACTTCACGAGCCATGTCTTTCTTGATGTCGGCAGTGAACTCTGGGAAGGCGGAGCGAGATTGACGCAATACGTCGTCAGCGCGCATCCAGTTACCACCGAACTCACCCACTTGTTCGCGACCGCGAGAGGTCTGTAACAAGCGATCGATTTGCTGGTTGATCTGCGACTCAGTGGACAACTGGTTGTTACGAGCAGCCTGCATCAAAGTCTGGTCAGGAGTACTACCGGTGTAGGTGTATGCCAGCAAGGCTGCGAACTCGTAGTTATCCAATACATAAGCGTCGGCATCAGCCAGACGCAATTTGCTCTGACCATTGATGCTGCCGATGTCCATGTTGCGCTGAATTGCCTGAGCAACCGGAATACCCAGCTCGGAGCGATACAGGAACTGAGGTGATGTCATGGCTGCAGTCAGCGCCAATGTCATACCTTCTTCTGCACCGTAATCGGTGAAGAATTTGCGGTAGGTATTTTGCTCGGCGGAAGTCAAAGGACGGCGGAAAATGCGCTCTGCGAGGCTCAAGAAAGAGTTCGCGCAGTTGTTCGCATTGGTGCCGCAACCGGTGGTCTGACGAACGCGGGTAGCAGCAGCCGGGGCCAGTTTCTCGGCCGCATTGACCAGCATGTTGTTACGGGCTTCATCAACCGCAACGGATGCGTGGACGTGGATGGGGTAAGAACTTTTTGTCAGCGGTGAGTCTGGCGGCAGCAGATCTTCAGAGAAGTCGCTTTCGGAGGCCAGGCCCAAGTCGATCAGCGAGTTTTTGTATTCACGCTGGGTCAACAGGCGCAGGGTGCGCATGCCGTAAGTCAATGGCTCGGACGAATCACACGCGACCGGCTTATCTTCTTGACGGGTCAGGCTCACCATGTAACCAGCCGTATTCACCGAACACTCACCAGGACATGAACCCGGGTTGGTTAAGGGCATATAGGTGGCGATATAAGACGCTAAACCGGAGAAACCTCCGCGTTTGGCCATGATGTCATTGAGGTTGAAGCGCGGCTTTTCACCAGCGGAGGTGAAGCTGCCGTTGCCTTCATATCTATGGCACGCAAGACAGGTTTGATTGAACTTCTGTTCGCCCGCGGCCAAATCGGCATCTTCGAAGCGCACACCACCGGAACTGGATGTGCCTGAACTTGAGGATGAAGAAGAAGAGGAGGAAGAACCGACCGGAGGTTCGTCTGGACCGGGATCTCCGCCGCCACAAGCGAACAGTGCGGCGGCCGACACCAACACCCCAGCCAGTTTCAGGGTCCGGATGAACTCGGACAGTGACTGTTTTGCAAACATAATCTGCTACCTTGTTGGAATTAGAATAAACAGCGTTAAAGCGCGTGAGGATTTAATAGCCACACCACCACATTCCTTTCTCGGCCATCCTTCCCATCTCACACCCACCCAGACCTGAGCAACCTTTTCACACCCTGTATAAAGATTGTTCAGTTAGCTTTCGGGACTCGATTATACGATTGACTTATGGTCATCTACGACCGGCTAATAATTAAACTGTGAATTTTGAGAGCTTTGTCGCACTAAAGCTAATAAGGACCTAAGTTAAGCTACGCGACACAAGTCACACCCGATCGAAGGGGTTTCGTTCGGTGCGGTTTTTCGGAACAATCTCTGCGCTTTTTAGGCATCCGCGCAGACAATTAACTGCGTCACTCCGATAGAAAGGGTCTATATAAAATGAATAAATCCGTACTCTTACGGCCAGTCTGGCCATTAGCCTTAGCTCTCTTATGGGGGTGTAACGGCAATGACGGCACTTCCGGCGGCTCCAATCCCCCTGAGGACAATCATGACCATCACAAAGACTATCCAGTAGTCGGCCAATTAAATGACACGGGGCTTGTCCTGTGCGCCGGCCCGGAAACGACCGAACAGCCTTGCCCGCAAGCGGAACTGCCCGGACAAGACGCCGAATACGGTCGAGACCTGGCCGCCGCGCAAGGCACCTTGAGCAAAACCGGTGGCGGCGTGGCCGGCTTCGACTGGACTAAACTGGACAGCACCGGCGCGCCACTCGCCATTCAGGATGGTAGCTGGGATCCCGCTGGCACAGAGGCGGAAGGCACTCGCTGGTCCTGTGTGCGCGATAACGTCACCGGCCTGATTTGGGAGATCAAAGAAAGCGATCCCAGTCATCCCCGCTATACCGGACACACCTACCGCTGGGTGCTGGACGGCGATGAATACAACGGCGCTTTCCCGGACCAGAGCAGCAGCGGCACCTGCGGCACCGACAGCTGCGACACCCAGAGCTTCGTCAACTGGGTCAACCAGAATTCCTTGTGCGGCTTCTCCGACTGGCGTCTGCCCTCAGTGGCCGAGTTATCCTCCATCGTGGTTATGTCCAACGCGCTTCCCGCCGTGGACACAGCCTACTTCCCGGACGTCAAGGAACCGCGCTTCTTCACCAACCAGTCACTGGCACGCGACCCGTCGCGCGCGTGGTACATCTATTTCAGTGATGGCAGTGCGAGCTTCACCAATAAAGGCGATGCGTCTCACGTGCGTTTGGTAAGAGGAGGTCAACAATGAAAAGCCTGATGCGAACCCTGACAGCCTGCGCCCTGACTTTCGCTGCGCTGAGCGCCGCCGCTGAGTGCAATACGCTGTTGCGCCGGACCTTTGATTCGAGCGCTGTGATTGCAGAAGACAACGGCGTCGCCGTGGATACCAAAACCGGTCTTATGTGGATGCGCTGCTCCCTCGGCTACCAATGGCAAAACGGCAATTGCGTGCGGGACGAAAGCAAAGCGGCGGAGTTCACCTGGCCCGACGCTATAAAAGCTGCAGCAGCAGCCAAGTCTTTTGCAGGTTATAGCGACTGGCGCCTGCCCAATCGCAAGGAACTGGCTTCGATCGTGGAGGCAGCCTGCTTCGACCCAGCCATTGATCTCAGTCTATTCCCTGCCACCGAGGCCAAAGGTTACTGGACCTCATCGCCCAATAACTTCAACCCTTACTCAGCTTGGGGCGTCAACTTCATCAACGGCGACCACGTCAGTACCAGCCGGGAAAATCTCTTTGCCGTGCGTATGGTGCGCTCAGTTAAACCTTGATGTGCTTTATGCCGCCTCATATTGGGGCGGCTCGCTCGGTTAGCCGATGATTGCCTGCACCGACACTGGGAACCCGAACTAAACTGAACGGGGAGAACGGGCGCGCGGGCCGTCTGTTCAGTTGTTTTCATGTCACAGGTTCGGACCGCTTGAGACCTTCCCGACAATACATCACGAAACATCCACATATCCTGGGTTGGTTGCTCTGGTTATGTGTGTGGTCCTGCAGTGCGCTCGCAAGTAGTGAGGACTTCCACGCCCGCTTTGAAAGTGTCAAAAGCCGTGCAGGGGTCACCCTCAGCGCCATAGACGCCATATTCCAGGACAGCATCGGCTTTATCTGGATGGGCGGCGAAAATGGTCTGGTGCGCTACGACGGCTATTCTTTTCGCGTCTATCGCAACCAGCCAGACAACCCCGCCAGCCTGAGCGATAACACCATCTGGACCATTACAGAAGATGCCAACGGCGATCTGTGGATTGCCACAGAAGGTGGAGTAAATCGCTTTAACCGCCAAGCCGATAACTTCACTCGCTTTATCCACGATCCGAAGAATCCCCACAGTCTGCCCCACGACACAGTGCGCTCGGTCAAAATCACACGCAGCGGAGCTTTACTGGTAGGCACGTTCGGTGGTGGCGCCAGTATGCTCGACCCAGCGACCGGACGTTTTACCGCTTTGCCACACAGCCTGACACACCCGCATATCTGGTCTGTATTCGAAGATAAAGACGGCAAGATCTGGCTGGGTACAGAAGGCGGAGGCGCCACCCGTTACGACCCGCTCGACCAGTCACTGACCCACTATCACACCCAGGCCGACGCAACCTTGCGGATCGCCAGCAACACAGTGCGCGCTATATCTCAAGGGCGCGAAGGTGAAATCTGGCTGGGCACTGACGCCGGCGTCCACCGTGTGGACGATGGCCTGGTCAGCCGGTCCTGGTCTTATAACCCTGGCCAGCCGGACAGTTTGGGCAGCAATATCGTCTGGGATGTATTGGAAGATCGGAATGGCGACATCTGGGTGGCGACCGATGGTGGCGGGCTGAATCTGATCCGCGATGATCGTCTCGAGGTCCGCCGTTTTATCCACAACAGCCTCGACCCGACTTCGATCAGCAGCGACGTGGTACGCCGGGTGATGGAAGATCAATCCGGCGATATCTGGACGGCCAACTTCCCCAGTGGCGTCAATATCTTTCATCGCGCCGCCCAGTGGGTGGCCTATGTGCATCACGACCCCGAACATCGCAGTGGCCTGAATCACCCGTCGGCGCTCGCTTTTCTCGAAACTGAGGACGGCAGCCTGTGGGTCGGTACGGACGGCGGCGGCATCAACCGCATCCACCCGGATGGCCACTATGAGTACCTGCGCAAAGCCACTGACGAACCCAGTTCCAGCCCATCCCTCAGCGCGGACGCCATTCTCGCCCTGGCGCAGGATCACGAGGGCGACATCTGGATCGGTACCTGGGGCGGCGGGGTAAACCGTTACAACCCCAAGACAGGCGAAGTGCGTCAGTATCTGGCGCAGGCTGGTGAAGAAGGAGCCATTTCCCACCCGAACGTCTGGGCCGTGCTGGTGGATAAGGATGGCGATGTCTGGTTCGGCACCGAAGGTGGCGGGTTGAACCGTTACGACCGGCAGAACGACCGCTTCGAGCGCATTCCCTACGATAAGAAAGATCCCCGTCACACCATCGGCAGCATTATCTGGTCTTTATTTGAAGACCAACGCGGCATGATCTGGATCGGCACCAACTCCGGTCTCAGCCGCTTGAACAAACACACGGGCGAGTTCCGCCACTGGCAAAACCAGGAGGGCAATCCGCTCAGCCTGAGCAATAACGTAGTGCTGACGATTTTCGAGGACAGCGACCAGCAAATCTGGATCGGCACCCGCGCCGGGCTCAACCGTTTACACCCCAATGGCACCACCTTTCAGGTAATTCGCACAGAAGACGGCCTCGCCAGCGACAACATCACCTCCATCCTGCAAGACAGACAAGGCCTGTTGTGGCTGGGCACCTCCGGTGGCCTAGCCAGTCTGGACCCAAGCACCTATACCGTACGCAATTACAACGGCACTGAATGGGCGCGCGGCAAATTCAATTACGGCGCGGCGCTGAAGTTGCGGGATGGCGACCTGGTGTTTGGCAGCATCCAGGGCTTTATCCGCTTTGCCCCGGAGCAACTGCAGCAGAACACCTTCAAACCGCCGGTAGTGCTTACCGAATTCCAGGTATTCAACAAAAATCAGGAGCCGGGAGCGGAAGACTCCGCCCTCAAAGAATCCCTCACCACCACGCGCCATATAGTGCTCAACCATCGCCAGGCGGTGTTTTCCTTTGAGTTTGCAGCGCTCAATTACTATGTGCCTGAGGGCAACCGTTACGCCTACAAACTGGAAGGTTTCGACCGCAGCTGGAACGATATAGGCCACGCGCGCCGTGCCACTTACACCAACCTCAGCCCGGGCGAGTATTTTTTCCGCGTCAAAGCCGCCAACAACGACGGCGTGTGGAACGAGGACGGGCTTGAGGTGCGCATCACCATCACGCCGCCGTTCTGGCGTACCTGGTGGGCCTATTTGATTTACACGGCAGTGCTCGGCCTGCTGGTATGGAGCTTTATCCAGGCGCAGCACCGCAAGGTGGTGCGCGAGCGCGAAGTGAATGAACGCCTGCGCCAGCTGGACAAGATGAAGGACGACTTCCTCGCCAACACCTCCCACGCACTGCGCACACCGCTCACCGGCATTATCGGTCTGGCGGACACGCTGCTCGAAGGTGTCGCCGGTGAGCTCAACCCGCATATGCGCCTCAACCTGGAGATGATTTCCGCCAGCGGCAAGCGCTTGAGCAATCTGGTCAACGACATTCTCGACTTCGCTCGCCTGAAAAACCGCAAGCTGCAGGTGCAACTGCAACCGGTGGAATTGCGCGCCCTGGTGGATTCCGTGCTGGTGCTCAGCCGGCCGCTGGTGGGGAAAAAGGATCTCGACCTGAGCAACCACGTGGACGCGACTCTGCCGCTGGTGCTCGCCGACGAAAACCGCCTGCAGCAAGTGCTCTACAACCTGGTGGGCAACGCCATTAAGTTCACCGATCACGGTTCCATAGTGGTCACCGCCCACCACGACGGCGAATGGATTTGGGTGTCGGTCAGCGACACTGGCAAAGGTATTCCGGAAGCCAATCTGGAGAAGATCTTCTCCTTCTTCGATGAGCAGCACCACCGCACCGGCAGTGGCGGCCTCGGTCTGGCTGTGACCCGCCAGCTGGTCGAACTGCAGGGCGGCGAGATTCGCGTCACCTCCGAACCCGGTCGCGGCTCGACCTTCTATTTCAGTCTGCGCTCTGCAGGCGAAGCGCGCCCACCAGTGCCCGCTGTTCGCGAAACCGTCGCCCAAACCACACCCCAAGTGGTCATAACCGACGGCAAACTGACGATCGTCGACACCGAGGAAGTCCGCGAAAATCGGCAATTCCGCTTGCTGGTGGTCGACGACGAATCCGCCAACCGCCAGATTCTGCGCGATTACCTGGTGCCTCTCGGTTACCAGTTAGAGGAAGCCGACAGCGGCACCCAGGCACTGGAACTGCTGCACAAAGGCGGCTTTTTCGACCTGGTTCTGCTCGACAGCTTGATGCCCGGCATGAGCGGTTACGAAGTGTGTGCCGCCATTCGCGAGGTCTACCCGCTCAAAGAGCTGCCGGTCATTTTGATGACCAGCAAACACCTGATCGCCGATTTGAAAGACGGGTTTGAGGTGGGCGCCAACGACTTCCTCACCAAACCCATCGCCAAAGGCGAACTGCTGTCGCGTGTGCGCACCCACCTGCAATTGCTCGACAGCCACCGCCACTTTGAAGAAAAAGTGCGCGAGCGCACCCAGGCGGTCATCCACGCCAACCGCGTGCTGGAGACCCTGGACGGCATAGTCGCCACCATCAATCAGGAGGTGATCTCGTCCCGTCTGCTCGACGTGCTGCTGCGCGAGGCCAGGCGCCTGTTCCCCGGCGCCGAGCGCGCGATCTACTGGTCGCTCGACGAAGCAACTCTGGAATTCCAGGCCATCGCTGGCCACGGTTTGCCCTACGCCCAACAGCAGAACTTGAGAGTCAACGCCCATACCCTGATCACCCGTTATTGCGAGCAGGGTGAAAAGCTCGATGCCGATATCTACCGTCTAAAACCCACCGCCCAAAGCGCCGCCTACGCCGCCCTGGTGAGCCTGCTGCCCACCCGCTCAGAGATCGCGTTGGCGATCCGCTTTGAGGACGGCGTGGTCGGTTTCCTCTGTCTGTTGAACCTGTCCGCCCAGGACGCGTTTGATCATGTCGACCTGGACACGCTCAACCGCTTCCACACGCACACGCGCGCAGCCTTGTTGAAGGCGCATTTGATGGAACACCTCAAAGCGCAGAACGAGCGGCTGGAAGACACCAGTCTGATCGACCCTTTGACCGGCCTGCACAACCGCCGTTATGTGACGACCTATCTGGATTCCGATATAGCCCTGACCCTGCGCTCCCACCGGGGCCGGGCAGGGGGCGAACCACCGCCGCCCAACTCGGACCTGTTGTTTTTTATGCTCTCTATTGGAGACCTACAGCAGATTGATGAGCGCTATGGCCGCGGCTCGAGCGACAAGGTGCTGGTACAGACCAAACGGGTGATGGCGCGGGTATTCCGCAGCTCGGATTTTCTCGCCCGCTGGAGTGCCAATGAGTTTCTGGTGGTCGCGCGCTTTAGCAACCGCAAGGCCGCGCCCCTGATGGCCGAACGCCTGCTGCAGGCGATTCGCCAACACGCCTTTGAAGTCGACGAAACCGAGATTCACTGCAACTGCGCTATCGGCTTCGCCAGCTTCCCCTTCCTGCTCACAGATCCACTGGCCTTTAGTTGGAATCAGGTGGTGGATATTGCCTCCATGTGCGTACAAACCGCCAAAAGCACTCAGCCCGACTCCTGGGTCGGCCTGGAAGCCAATTCGGCCAGCGAAGGGCAATTGACCTACCAGGCCATAGCTACCCGGCCGCAACAACTGATCAAAGAGCACAGATTGTTGCTGCACTCCTCTCTGGACCCTGAGCACACGCTTTCTTGGTGAAGCCTCGTGTCTTGGTAAGCGGTGCATCAAGGCGCCGCCGCCAGTGGGTTCCCGCACAAACATCGCCTTCCCGCAGGCAGATCATCACTGTGTTGCTAACTCATCGGGAGGGAAATCGCCATGCCTTTACACTTGCAGCGTGTTGCTTATGACATGGTTGGTACAAACGAGCTGGTCCGACGTTGTTTGGAACTGAAAAAATTTCACGTGCACAATATGCGCGGCATAGGACCTCGCTCCTGCTGCGCACTATTGGAAGTGGTTATCCGAGGCAATACTCGTTACATCTTTGGCAATAGCCAGCTCCAAAACCCCATTAGCGAAGGCATCTACACCAATCCTCATATGCGCTGTCACGGGGAAGCCAGCGCTTTAATAACCGCTTTGGATAGATTGCAAACCGAGTTAAGCGCCACCAGAGGTGACTTGGCCGGATTGGTTAATCGGGTCTATATCGAGATGAGTCCCTGTGCGGCTCAATGTGAAAGCATGTTGGAAAACGTCAATCCCAATCTCACCGTGCTGTACTCGTTTGAGCACCCCAATGAAGTCCAAGCCTGGGAAAACGCAGCGACCGCACTTTGCCATTAGGTGATGGTCTTTTAGGGCGGGGTAATGATTGAATAAGTTACCCAAGGGCACCGGCCCTGTGCCGGTGTTGCTTCACACAGCATGCCGAGGTGCTTATGTTGATCCGCCGCCCTTCCGATATTCCGTCATCCGAGATCACCCCTGAGTCGGTGTACCTCAACCGCCGTCAATGGATGAAAGGCGCCGCAGGACTTGGAGCTATAGCTCTCAGCGGCGGCGCACTCGCTGAACCTGTCCATATGGCACCCGCCGATCCCAAGGGTCCTGCCTGGCTGAAAAACCAAATCGGTAAAGCCACCCCCGCCGCAGATAGCAAAGAAGAATTGACGCCCTATCAACACGTCACCACCTACAACAATTTTTACGAATTCGGCTACGACAAATCCGATCCGTCCAATAAATCCGGCAAGCTCAGCACCGATCCCTGGCAAGTGGAAATCGCCGGCGAAGTGGCCAAACCCGGTAAATACAACCTGGAAGATATTCTTAAAGGCGTAACCCTGGAGGAGCGCGTTTATCGTTTGCGCTGTGTGGAGGCGTGGTCGATGGTAATTCCGTGGATCGGTTTTCCTCTGGCGGATTTATTAAAACGTTTTGAACCCACCAGCAAAGCCAAATACGTGGCATTTACCACGCTGAAACGCCCGGAAGAAATGCCGGGACAAAAATCACGCCTAAGCACCATTCAATGGCCCTATCGCGAAGGCTTGCGTCTGGATGAAGCCATGCATCCGCTCACACTTTTAGCTGTTGGTCTCTATGGCAAAATTCTGCCCAACCAAAACGGCGCGCCACTGCGCTTGGTCGTTCCCTGGAAATACGGATTTAAGAGCATTAAATCCATCGTCAAAATCGAACTGACGGAAACTCAGCCCTACACCAGCTGGAGCGCCATTGCTCCGGAAGAATACGGCTTTTACGCCAATGTAAATCCCAAAGTGGATCACCCGCGCTGGAGCCAGGCGCAAGAGCGCCGCCTGCCGAGCGGCCTGCTGCGCCCCAATATTATTCCGACCCAAATGTTCAACGGTTATGCCGAGCAAGTAGCCAGCCTTTATAACGGCATGGATTTGCGCACGTTTTATTGAGACCGTTTTATTTATTGGAATCGTTTTATGCCCGTCACTTGGCGCCGGATTGCGATTTTTTTATTATCGCTCGCACCTTTTACTTGGCTGGTTTGGGCAACCCTCACCAATCAACTCGGCGCCGACCCAGCGAAAACCATTGTTTTATTGACCGGTCATTACACCTTTTATTTTTTATTAATCACCCTCGCCGTTACTCCGCTGCGCCGCCTAGTAAAATTCCGCCATTTTCATTTTCGCTGGCTGCAGATTCACAGACGCATGTTGGGATTATTTACGCTGTTTTATGCGCTGGTGCATATGACGGCATTTCTGGTCTTTATTCTCGGCCTCGACTTCACTCTCTTCGCCGCCGAATTAGTCAAACGCCCCTACATACTGTTTACGCTGCCCGCGATTGTTCTGCTGATTTTATTGGGCATTACCTCCACCAAAAGCATGATGCGTCGCCTCGGCAAAAACTGGCAGCGCCTGCATAACAGCATTTATCTGATCACCGTGCTAGCGTGGCTGCACGTGTTTATGCAGGTGCGGTCGAGTTATCAGGATGCGGTGGTGTTTGGAATTGGTGTGGCGGTTTTATTGGGAATTCGCCTGTGTTGGAAATTGCAGCGCAAGGCATAACGCCGGACTTTGCGCCCCTAAATTCCCTCGTAGAAATTGAATTCGTAGATCGGAAAGGCGCACAGCCGCCTTCCAACAATTAATTCAAAAAACACCTTCAAGCCCTTAAAGCCAACACAATCCCTGTGCCAATCATAATAATTCCCGCAACCACATTAATGGTCTTAAACGCTTTCTCACTGGTAAAAAATTGCCCGGCGGCGCTAGCCAGATAGGCATAGACAACCGCCACACCACCCACCGCCGTGCCCGCCAGAACTAAAATCAAACCCACTTCCGCGAGCGAAATTTTCTGCAGGTCGACAAAGGCGGGCAATAAACTGAAGTAAAACAAAATGGCTTTGGGATTGCCCAAGGTAACGATCAGGCCTGTGAGATAGTTTGAAAAAAAGGATAACTCCGCTTCGGATTTTACTTCCTGATAATTGGGCTTTGCGACCAGCAGCTTGACGCCGAGCCAAAACAAATAAGCAGCGCCCGCATATTGGATAGCGGCAAATAATCCGCTGTGCGTATTCGCCAGCGTCGACAAGCCGTAGACCGACAGCAGAATAAAAACATAATCGCCGCAAATAATGCCGAGCACCACCGCCAAACCATAATAAAAGCCCGACGCCATGGAGCGGGCCACAATGGTAAAAACCCCCGGCCCCGGAATCACCGCCAGAATAGTCAAAGCGATAAACAGCGATATGGTATTTGCAACGGTCATCGAACAGCCCAAACGACGCAAAAAGGCGCCATGATATTTTTATCAATCTATAACCAGCAACCGAAAAACGCACGCGCAGCCCAACATCGCCCATCCGGGGTAACCCGGCCCAGGCAAGCGCTGCCGAGCTCTGGCATAATGGCGAACCATAACAACCGATAACCGATGTTTGGGAGCCTTCATGAACTATCGCGGCCAGGACAAAACCTTCCACGAGCGGCACACGCCCACCGTTGGCGTACTGCTGACCAACCTCGGCACCCCCGCCGCTCCCACCGCCGAAGCGCTGCGCCCCTACCTGAAAGAATTCCTCTCCGACCCCCGGGTTATCGAACTGCCCAAATGGAAATGGTGGCCGATTCTGCACGGCATCATCCTGCGCGTGCGGCCAAAAAAATCCGCCAAGCTTTATGCAAGTGTGTGGACCGAACAAGGCTCACCCCTGATGAGCATCAGCCTGGAACAAAGCGCCAAATTAAATGAATATTTCGAGCGCAAATATCCGGGAAAAGTGCGCGTAAAATTAGGCATGCGCTACGGCGAACCGGCGATAGGAAAAGTGCTGCGCGAATTTCAGGACGAAGGCATTAATCGAATTATTGTTTTACCACTCTACCCACAATACTCCGGCCCCACTGTCGGCTCCACCTTTGATGCCGTCGCACAGGAATTAATTCACTGGCGTTGGACACCCGAATTGCATTTCATCAACACCTATCACGACCACCCGCTTTATATCGAAGCGCTCGCCAACAGCGTAAAAGCGCATATCGCCGAACACGGTGAACCGGAAAAATTAATTCTCTCCTACCACGGCATGCCGCAACGCTATTTCGACGGCGGCGATCCTTACTACTGCTACTGCCAAAAAACCTCCCGCCTAGTGGCGGAAAAACTTGGCTGGGATAAAGACCGTTATATCACCAGCTTCCAGTCCCAATTCGGCAAAGAAGAATGGATAAAACCCGACACCAGCACCACCCTCCAGCAACTCGCGCAAAACGGAATAAAAAAAGTCGCCGTTATTTGTCCGGGATTTAGTGCGGATTGCCTAGAGACGCTGGAGGAAATCGGAGTGGAAAATAAAAAGCTGTTCTTAAGCGCGGGCGGGGAGAGTTATCACTATATTCCGGCGCTGAATGCGGGGGAGGAGCATATTGGGGTTATGGGGACACTCGTGGGAAAATATCTGTAACCAACCTTACAAGCTGTTAATAAGACACAACAGAGTCCCAGACTCCAGCCTTAAACTGGCAAAAGTGTCAATTGACTTTAGATAATACGAATGCACCATCCATGGCCCGATCTGACACGTCAGATTTATTTTCTTTTTAAGAGATCCTCATAAGATGGATAATTGTCACCTTCCGACCAGAGCGACTTGTAGATTTTCTCCAATTTGGCCGATGTAGCACCATAAGGAACTGAAAGTTCAGATGCGTCATTGGATATTTCATCGTCATCAGAATCTATTTCACAATGAATTTTTTCCAACTCTCTTTCCAGCAAAGGAATCAAAATACAAAGATCCGAAAGCGTTAATTTTTCCATCACTTCACCTCAAAAATAAGATCTACCGACAGCTCATCCAACAGCATAAGAAACTTCTTAAGCGGCATGTCCCAACCTGCCTTTATACTATAATGATAAGCCTCATGTTTTTTATTAAAACTATCTTTCACTATATACAGTCCATTTGGAATTTTCGTTTTAGAACTCAACCTATAATACATCCACTTCTTATTGGGAATGCCGAGTTTATCGAAGAGCGATACCCCACCTGATTTAGAGTCTATCCAGACTTCACCATTTCGTTTATACGTTCTAATATCCGGATCTCGAATATTTCCATTAGACAAGAGAAATGATTTTAAAATCGGATAAAGTACAGGCTTACCCGTATCCTCGGGCTTCTGGCCTCGCCAAAGATTTATACTTAAGGGATACGAACTATCGAAAAGCTCTCCCAACTTCCTTTTTTCGAGATACAAATCTTCTTCCAAACTTGTTATCTTTTCAGCCATAGCTTTCTCGTCCTGACAATCGATTAGACCAACTGACCTTACCCCCGAATTTAGGACCATGAACTTGATGAGATTTCCAGTTAATCTACCACTATTGCGGAGATCTCAAAATGAAGAAGAAGCGTTTTTCCGA
>JGI12383J13903_1000032_pt1 | contig 120025 bp, 113 predicted proteins | sample Passage237B_FD_13903 | JGI IMG/M metagenome (IMG submission 13903)
ATTCGGCTTCGGCAAAAGTGAGCTGATTCATAATCGATTACCCTAAGAGTTGAGCTGTGCTAATTATGCCAAATTTTTGGACTTAACCAGAGGCTCCCTAAATATCGAACAGGAACTAATTTTGAGGAGAAATGGCGCTAGCCTGAGCAGACTTAAGAGCCTATTCAATTGTGATGATGTTAAAAGTGCTATTCGATATTTTTCTGGCGCAATCGAGCAGGCAACCGATTTAAATAGAGGGGCTGTGGACAATATAAGGTGGACCGAAGATTATATACGAAGGCTGGTCTATAGTAATTTGATTACTTCATTGGAAACTTTTCTTTCAGACTTCTTGCTTGCATATGTGCGTCGAGATTCCGATAGTTCACAGAAATGGTGTTAGAGAAGGATGTAAAAATCCAGAGGTATTTTCTAAATATGATGTTTTGGAGTTGGCAATAATGATACAGGATTTTGTTATTGATATTTTAGAAAAATAATTGCAAGAAATCTAAATGAATGAAAATCTTGATTGCCCAATAGACCTTGTTGCGGTAGTTGTGGCTAGCGCCTATGTGACCTCGTCCGTCGTTATTTCCAAAATAGGCACATTCCGAACATACCTGCTCCGCTAATTTTTGAAATGTTTTCCTCATGGTTGCTCCCGGGATGCACAGGATGTGAATTGCATAGCGAAACCGAGATTGTAGGCCATGGGATAATCCTTCAATACGAATAACGGACCGTTTGGAGCGAACAATGAAATCCTTGAATCTGGCACTTGCGGCTTTGGCGGTGGTGCTTAGCGGGTGCGGTGGCACCGCTGGCTCATCTTCTAATAGTTCATCCTCCAGCAGCTCGTCTTCTAGCAGTTCATCATCCAGTAGTTCATCTTCAGCGGCTTCTTCTTCAACGAGTTCTTCGTCGAGCAGTTCCAGTTCGTCCTCTTCATCGGGATATGCCGCCAGTGCCAGCGACGCGCTCACTACTGAGGCTTTGTCGGACCGTTCGGTGGTATTCGACACAAGCGCGCCGGGTATCAATAAATCCGTTCCCATCTGGGGTTTGGATACGGCCTGGGTGAGCGAAAGTAATATTCGGCGCGGGGTTGCTTTTATGGGCGCTGAGCGGGTGGATGTGGTGCGCGTGTCGTTTACGCCTACCGCCGCGCTGGTGAATGGTCAATTGCAGTCGGAGCAGTACGCGTTGCTGAATCAGCGCCTGGATTATGTGGATTTGGTCGGGCCACATGCGTCTGTGATGTTGAATGCGGACCCGCCAAAGGTGGATCCCTGGTTCAAGGATTCCAATGGCAACACCATAGCGTCGCGTTGGGCGGAGTTGATGGATGTCACAGCACGCCGGGCGGAAGAGCGCGGTCGCACGGTGATTGCAGCAGCGCCGTTTAATGAGCCGGATTACTCAACCCATCAGGGCACCATGCAGGCCTTTTACGATGTGGCGGGGGAGCTTGCGCAGAAATCCCGCTTTCGGAATGTGCGTATTACTGGCGGTAATACCTTAAGCGCGGATGCGGCTGCTCCCTGGTACAACTTTTTGAAAGGCCGTTTGCACGAGGGCAATACCCATCAGCTCAATGGTAGTTTTGCCAACTACGCGGGGTTTTTCCAAACAGTGGTGGCCAATGGTCACCGCGCCGTGAATGACGAACTGCACAATGTGATGGAAGCCATTGTGGGCGTTGAATACGGCATGCAAACCGGTATTTGGTGGGGCACGGCGGAACGCGCCCGGGGTGAATTTGTAAAAGCCAGTGACGGTAAACGACTGGCTTACGCAGAGCACCGCCCCAACTGGACTGCAGCTGCTGTGTACCGCGCGCCTGATGGTCAGCTACAGGCATTTGCGGGTGCCTCGGAAAGGCAGGCTACAGATACGACCTACCGTTTTGTGGCGAAAGATCGCGACGTATTTTTTGACGGTCACGGCCCGCAGCGCGAATACAACATTTTTGTTCCAGGCGGCACTGGCTATTGGGAAAACCAACCCAATGCCGAAAAAGTGGTGAATATCACTTGGGGTGAAGATATTCAGCCGCCCATTAACGGGCGCTACATTCTGGTTAATCGCAACAGTCAAAAGGTATTGGAAGTCGCGGATAACAGCACTGCTGATGGCGCCAATATTCAGCAGGGCAATTACACGGGCGCGGGCAATCAGCAGTGGAATATCGCACCGCTGGCACCGCGCAATGGAGGTGACTACAGCTACTTTAGTTTGAAAGCAGCGCACAGCGGCAAAGTGCCGGATGTGTTCGATTTTTCTTTGGCGGACGGCGGCAATATCGCGCAGTGGAGCGATTTGAACGGCAATAATCAGCATTGGTATTTGGAATACGCGGGCGATAACTGGTTTTATGTGTGCAGTCGTCTGAGCGCAAAATGTTTGGAAGTGGAGGGTTCCAATACCGGCCACGGCGTTAACGTGCGGCAGTGGAGTCGCAACGGTGGAGAAAATCAGCAGTGGCGCTTGCTGCCGGCAAATGCCCCGCTGGAATTTAATCCGCCCAGCGCGCCTACCGAACTTGCGGCCAGTGCCAATGCCCATTCCATCCGTTTAAGCTGGCGTGCCAGCCCGGAAGCGGATGTAGCGGGCTACACAATTCTGCGCGCGGAATCCGCCGCAGGTCCCTACAACACCATCGCCCGGAATGTTGACGCAACTGCGTTTGTCGACAACACCATTAAGCCGGGACAAACCTATTTTTATAAAGTGCGCGCCGAAGATAAGTCGTTAAACCGCTCTGCTGCGACCACTGCAATTCAGGCGCAAGCGTTGGGTGGCCGCGCACTGCTCGCGCATTTGCGTTTCGACGGCGATTTATCCGATAGCAGCGAAAACCTGCATCACGCTGCCGCCAGAGGTACGGTGACCTTTGCGAGTGGCAGAAAAGGAAATGCGATCCAGCTCAACGGCAGAGATAATTTTTTGAAATTATCCAGCACCATTTCTCATCAGGACGCCATTACTGTTGCTGCTTGGGTTTATTGGAATGGCGGCGACGTATGGCAGCGCATTTTTGATTTTGGCAATAGTGAAACGGAAAACGCATTTTTAACCGCTGCCGCAGACAACGGCAGGCTGCGTTTTGCCATCAACCGCGGCGAAGGTGAGCAGCGCCTCAACGCTGGCACTCTGCCAACACGACAGTGGACGCATGTTGCGGTTATGTTGGATGCATCCGGCGGACGACTGTACGTCAATGGCAGCCTGGCGGATCAATCGAGCGCAATTACCGTAAAACTCACCGATTTTAATCCCGTCATTAACTACATCGGCCGCAGTCAATTTCCCGATCCTTTATTCAACGGCATGATTGATGATTTTCGGGTGTATAACTACGGTTTGAGTGAGGCGGAGTTGGCGGAAGTTATTGCGCAGTAACAAGTTTGGAATGAAGTGCAGATAAAACTAAATAAGCCTCGTCGCCACTTTGATTTTAAGTTTCGCTTTAAGGATAAATAACATGGACAAAAATATTTTATTTCTTCTTTTTGTGGCGGTCGCCTCGCAGCGTCGGTAGCAATATCTAAGTCGCGGCGGTGATGCTATAGAGAGGAATCCCTAAATCTGGTCGCCGCTCAAAGCGGCGACCATGTCAACCGCTATACCTTATTCAAACTTCCACCAGTTGAATTTAAACAGATTGTCGCCATTGCCATTGAACACCAGGAAGAGATCGTGGGTTCCGCTTGCGCCGCTCATCGGGCAGGTTACGGTGGTCCAGGACGAGTAACCGGAGACATCACATCTTCCCAACACTGGGCCGTTTAAGCTGTCCAGGCGCAGTTCGATGCTCGCATTGCCGGTCGCGGACGATACTCGTGCTTGGAAGGCTGTCACGCCGCTGCCGAAATTAACGTTCTTAACACTGATGTAATCGCCTCCACTGATGCGCGTGACGTTCTGGCCGCCGCCGGTGTCATTGCAGTTTTCTGTTTTGACGCCGGAGGCGAAGGCGATGGTTTCCGCCTCAACTCGCGCAAACGGGTTTAGCTTGGCGATGGCTTCGGGACCTTCGCCGTCGATCGGCAGTTTCGGAATACTACCGTCGGCGCCGTAGGTAAATTCCTGTACGGCTACAGAACGTTTGAAGTTATTGCCACCGGGCAGCGAGCTGTTGTGATAGAAAAAGTAGGAGCGCCCTTTGTAGTCGACTATGCCGGGGTGGTTGGTATAGGTCCTGCCCGCGTCCATTATGTCGCCTTTGTAAGTCCACGGTCCCGTTGGTCTGTTACTGGTGGCGTAACTGATTTTCTCGCTGCCATTACCGCTGGCGGCGTAGATCATGTAGTAGATCGAGCCTCGTTTATAGAGCCATGGTCCCTCGACGAAACCGGATAGGCTGGCGGTCTGGATGCCCCCCGAGTAGCTGATCATGTCTGAGTTCAGTCGCACGTATTGCAGCGTGCCGTTGCCCCAATACATATAAGCCTGTCCGTCATCATCGATAAAGACGGTCGGGTCGATGTTGCTGGTTGGTCCGCGCGCCAGATGCGTGCCAAGAGGGTCGCGGAACGGGCCGATTGGACTGTCGGCAACGGCGACGCCGATTCGGGAGCCGGAGTTGTTGTTCAGGGGCACATAGAGGTAATACTTGCCGTTTCTTTCGATGGCTTGCGCCGCCCAGGCGCTGTCATTGCCCCAGCTGAAGGTGCGGTAGCTGGCCGGGGAGCCATGGTCGGTCCAGTTCACCATGTCCGTCGTGGAGTACACCCGCCATTCGTTCATGGTGTAGAAGTTGTTCACCGTGACGTCTTCGTCATGGGTGGTGTAGACGTACAGTGTGTCTCCGAATACCACGGGTGCCGGGTCGGCTGTGTAGTTGGTTTGCACGAAGGGGTTTATCCCGCGCGATAAGGGACCTGCATCCGGGTCGAGCGCGCCGTCCTGGGAGTAGATGGCAAAACCGCTGAGAGTGCCGTTATCGACGGTGGCTGTCAGCTTGATGCTAAGGTATCCATCACTCACGGTTACGCCTTTGATTAGTCGCGAGTAAGCGGTGTCGTGACCGGCGGTGGCGAATAGATCGAAGTCGCTAAAAAGCGTTTGGTCTTCTACGGTAACACTGAAAATGCGCGCAGCAGCAGTGGTTTGAAACAGCTCGTTAAAATACAGCTCAACATCGTAAGTCGCTGCTATGACCGGTATTTCATAGGAATAATTGCCGTAGCGCTCGGTCTGATACAAGGCGTCGTCATCGGTACCGGCAATGGGGTCAGTCGTTGAATTAACGGAACCCCCGCGATAATACTGATCCGCTTTAAAAGGCACGCCCGCAACCGTTATGGCGCTGCCGCCTGAGTTTATGGCCACCACCAGATCGCCCTGCGCTGAGCTGCCACTTGAACTCGACGAGGACGAGCTACTAGAGCTTGAAGAGCTGGAAGAGGAGCTGGATGCGCTGGTAGAACTGGAAGAGCTGCTTGAACTGCTACTTGAATTGCTATTGTCGCTGCCACAACCAACAAACCACATGCTGGTGGCAACAAGCGCAAGGGATAAGACCCGTTTGTTTGTTATTGATTTTTTCATGATGTAATCGCTTAAATTATTTATTGGTGTATTGAGCGACGATTACCCGTGGGGCGATATCTCCCAAATAAGAATATTTAAGAAAAATCACCAAGGTAATATGCTTCCCCAGTCGCAATGATGCAGCGTGATTCACTGTGACATAATTCCAGTTTTTATCGTTTGCTCTGGATTTATAAGGGTTTTTGTATTGGTGCTGGAGAGTTTTTTTATCATTCTTTCCGTCTTGCCAATGCATGCAAATTACCATTTGCATTCTTTATTTTTATTTAACTAACTGCACAATTAATAAAAAAATTTGCATTCTTTTAACCAGTTCCGTCCTTACACTATTGTCGAATTGCTTGCACCCTGTTCCGTCTCCCAGGTGACCGGTGTGGATTCTGGCTTGGTTTCTAATGGAAAGTATCAATTCGCGCTTGTGCAGCCATTGATTCATGCGGCGCAAAAATCCGGACTAAGGTGGTGTCTGGCTGTGGTGTTGCTAGTTCTGGATTGCCTGCTAGCCTTGGATAAGGCTTAAGGAGTCGGCCAATAGGGCGTCGTCTCTAAGAGCTTGTTTTGAAAGATAAAAATATAGACTGACAAAGGGCTAATTTATGTTGCGATCACTTGCATTGGTCTTTCTGGGTGCATTCAGCTTTACCGCTTTGGCTCAGGATAGCGGCACCAGCGCCGCGAACCGACGCTACTTAAATCAAGTATTTGAGACCACCAAATTTACTGGTGATATCGTCTTTGGCGAAAAGATGAATGACCGGGGAAATAAAAAAGAAAAACTCAAACTCAGAGTCTTTGAACCGGCGGGTGATACTGAGCGCAGACGTCCACTGTTTTTGCTTACCCCCGGTGGTGGGTTTGTCGTCACTGATGAAACCTGGATGAATGAGTTCGCCGAGCAAATCGCCAAAGCGGGTTATGTAGTCGCGCTCAACATGTATCGCCTCTCGACCGATATCAATACACCGGAAAATTATCTGAATGCATTGGCCAAAGCGGTAGAAGATCAAAAAGCCGCACTCGATTATTTGATCAAGGATGCGAAAAATGAAAACCGTTTTGGTATAGACCCGACCGCGATTTTTATCGGCGGCCATTCGGCAGGCGCAATTACTTCCATGCACACCGCCTATTTGGATGGGGACGATCCGCTGGAGCCGAAGATGGCGGAATTGTTCCGTAAAAGAAAACTGCTGCGTGATCCCAAAACTCCATCACCATTTAAAGGAGTGATCAATCTTTCCGGCTTGCTCACCAATCTTGCTATTATCGACCGCAACGATGCGCCCTTACTCACGTTGCATGGCGATGGTGATGTGGTGATTAATGTGGACAAGGACCAGAATATTTTTGGTGCGATCGCCATTAATGCTTATGCCGATATAGTGGGCACTCCAAACGAGCTTTATGTCATCAAAGGCGCACTCCACAACGACACGTCCTTATCACCCATATGTGAAGAGTGTATTCCGCTGATCAAGCGGTTTATGTTTAATCAGTTGCAGAGATAATGGCTTCCAGAAAGGGGAGGTACATGTCGTACCCTCCTCGGCCTAAATTGCACCTTCTTTTGCACAGCAGTTTGTATGTATGTACCTTGTGATAGGAATATGAAAGCATTTCTAACGTTGCTCATGACTATCATATGCATCTCATCCTGCGCCACTACAGGCGTTGGCGAGATGTGCGACCCGGCTATCAATGCGGTTGTTACCGACGTCCTTAACCAAAGCCTGGATCCGGATAGCGAAATCCGAATACCCGATCAAGAGTTAGCTTCAAAGTATGGCTTTGCATTCGTTTTAAAAGAAATAGATGAAAACCGATGCAATATCCATGACGCGGGGTTTTCAGAGCTGGCCAAAGAGCAATTTAAACTCGTCAATAAATCTCAGCTCAATAGCGAAGCGAGTAGACGTGATGGGCAGCTGGTATATGTACGTATCGGGTCGGTTGAAATTGATGGGGATGTTGCACATATCCGAATCGGCGCAAGTGTTAATATTTGGCCGAAAAAGAAGGTCGGTTTAATGTGCTGCTGCATCGGTGATATGGTCTTAGACCGGTCGCTGGACGGATGGGTTTTTCGAGAGTGGGGTCTGGTGCTTTGTGGTTGAATGACTGGAAATCCCGGTGGAAAGTTTTTTCTCCAGGTGGAAATATTTTTATGCTAGAAAAATGATCTGCTTTCTCGCTTGATGGCTGTGGAAAGCATAAGAGGGGTGACAAGCGAAGCGCTCCACCCAAAAGATAATCCATTAAATTTGTTGACAACTGTAGGAAAGAGCGTAAGCTGCCTCCCCAGCAAGTAAGAAAGCTCATATTTATTCTCTTCATCTCGAACCTGCACCACTCGCAATTCGTTCTGTAGTCTATAAGTAGTCTCAACTTCCCTGCCAAATTTCCCGATTTACGGGTTTATATTTTATTTTCTACAGGATTTATCCATGTCTAATACAGTTATTGGAACCGTTAAGTGGTTTAACGAAGCGAAAGGTTTTGGTTTTATTGAGCAACAATCTGGTCCAGATGTTTTTGCCCATTTCAGTGCCATTGTGGCCAGTGGCTTTAAAACACTGACAGAAGGTCAGCGCGTTCAATTTACCGTTACCAAAGGCCAAAAAGGCCCACAAGCTGAAAATATCGTACCGGTTTAAGCACCATTAATTGGCCGCCCGATTTGGGTGGACCAATGGTTTTATAAAAAAGGCAAGACGACAGTCTTGCTTTTTTTATGCGTGCTTTAATGCATTGAGATTTACCAAAAAAGCCGCGGTATTCACATAGCACCGCCAAAAATGCCCTAAGACGCCATGCGCCGCCGCACCATCAATAAACCGCTGATTGCCAAAAACCACCAGCCGCTGCTACCGCCGCCAGTGCCGGAATCGCCAGAGCTGGATGTGGTTGAAGAGCTGCTTGATGAGGATGAGGAGCTGCTGCTCGATGAGGACGAGCTGCTTGATGAAGGTGTGTCGTCGATTTTGCGCACGAGTATGGAGCTGAGCGTGCCCTGTTGATCTGGCTCCGGAACAGTGCCGCTAAGCCAAGGCCAGAAATCTGGGAATTCGAGGAAAATCGTAAGGCTACCGTCAGTGACGTCCACTTCAAATGGAGCGGGCTTCCAGAGTGTTTGGTATCCCGCTTCTGCATAAATGTCGAGATCCGTAAGAACGGGTTGGCCTTCAATCCTCACATTGAAAATGCGCTTGCCCGCTTCTTGATAGCGAAATTCCACAAAGCCGAGTTCTACAGAAACCCGCTGCGCGCTCATGGGAATTTCAATTGTGAAATTACCGGTGCGGGCGGATTGATAGACCTCGCTGCCGTCGCCTCCGCTCACTGCTTCCGGATAAATATGCGTGATAAATGTGTAGCCATCTGGCGCGTAATAAATGCCGTCGGCCTCAACGTGGTGACCTGCACCACCCACGTTGATTGCGGCGAGTACATCTGGCGGATTGGACGGGTGCCATCCTTTCGTTTCTTCGGTTACCACGCAAGCCTGATCCTTGTTTTGTATGCCCATACCATCGCCATCGGGATCTGCGCTTATGCTGCAGCAAATGGGCACGCCATCCTGCTCACCGCAGGCAGAGGGTTGAGTGACGTCGGTCACTGTGATGTCGACGCTGCCGCTGCTTTGGTAAGCCTCGGTCTCAAAAATCATGAAATTAAAGTCTTCGAATACCCAGCCTTTGGATTCCCAGGCGGCAAAATGATTGGCAACCGTAATGGTGCCGCTAATTTCGCCCCAGGGTTTTCTGGGGTTGCGCACACTGTAGAGCTGGAAGTTGGCTGAGTTCGTGAGATTGCAGCCGACTATGTCATAGGTGGCTCCGTCGCTTTGGAAGCTGCCAGAACTCCAGCCACCGACACCTAGGCATCTCGAGGGGATAGGGGAGCCATAGGTCTCCACAATAAAAAACTCAGTCCGTCGACCTTTAGTTTTGGCCGAGCCATATAAGGCCAAGAAGGTATTTTGGTCAGGGTTTAAGCCGGGATTAAATGTGCCGGAATATTGCAACGCTTTATAGGGGCTGCCTTCTTGCCAACCGATACCTCCAGCCCACCAGAGGACATTATTGTTCCACTGCGCGGTATAGCGGCCTGCTTCACGCAACCCAAAGGTAAGGTTTTCTGGCGCAGTTGCCTGCGCTAACCAGAGATCATAATAAAAACCGTTGTGCATGCCTTTTTCATTGGTTTTTATATCCCTATTGGCATCCTGAGCAATTGCTGAAGATCCAAAAAGCGCCAACGACAAGCCAGACAGAATAATTTTGCAGGAAAAACACACCAGCTTTAGCTTCGAAAAAAATATCGATTGGTGGCGGAAACGGGTCATTGCGTATCCCTCAATTTTATTTTTGAAAATTATTTATATGCGGTGATTTTCCAGATCTTTTATTAATTCACTGTTCGACGTCGGACGATCAATAAGCTGCTGATTATTAAAAGCCACCACCCACTGCTACAGCCACCACTGCTGGAATCGCCAGAGCTGGATGTGGATGAAGCGCTGGAAGAGCTGCTCGATGATGACGAGCTACTTGATGATGATGTGGCGTCGATTTTGCGCACGAGAATGGAGCTGAGCACTCCTGCGTAAGGGTTGGAAATAAGAGCAATAGAGAGGCTGCCGTCAGCCACATCAACTTCAAATGGCGCGGGCTTCCAGAGGGTTTTGTATCCTGCCTCCGCATAAATATCGAGAGCAACAAGAACGGGATTATCTTCAATTGTCACGTCGAATGTGCGCCTGCCGGCTTCCTGATAGGTCGGCTCCACAAAGCCGAGTTCTACCGACACCCGCTGTTCGCTCACAGGGATTTCAATGGTGGAAGGGCCGTTTCGATAGGATTGATAGACTGCGCTACCACCGCCACCCAGTACATCTGTATCACGAATGGAACCATAACCCGGGACTGTCACATCGCTGACTGGTGCGTAATAAATCCCATCGGCTTCAATATGATATTTGAAGCCGCCCAGATTAATCGCGGCCAGTACATCCGGTGGATTCGGCGCATACCAACCCTTGGTTGATTTCGTTACGGTACACACATCACCATCATTTTGCGTACCTATGCCGTCGCCATCGGGATCCGCACCTATATCGCAGCAAATGGGCATGCCATCCTGTTCACCGCAGTTGAGAGGTTGAGTGACATCTGTCACGGTGATATCGGAACTGCCGCTGCCACTGTTAGCCTCGGTCATTAAAACGATGAAATCAGGAGCGTCGAAAATCAGCCCTTTGGATTCCCATGCATCAAAATGGTTGGCAAGGGTAATGGTGCCGCTGACATCTCCCCAGGGTTTTGGAGGATTGCGCACACTGAATACATACACAGTTATATCCGGGGGTAAGCCAGGATATTTACAGGTAATGATGTCGTAGGTCCCACCGTCGCTCTGGAGGCTGCCGTAAAGCCCTTGGCGATGAGGAAGGCAGGGAACAGGGCTATAAGGGCCAAAAGTCTCCACTATGTAATAAAACGTCGTTAGATTTTCGGGCCAGGCATGTAACGTCAAGCTGGAATCGTGCTGGTTGGGGTCTAACCCGGGATTGAATTTGCCGGAATAGCGCAATGTTTTGTTGCGGCTACCCGAATTCCAACCTATACCGCCGAACCAACGGACATTTTCGTTCCACTGAGCGGTATATCGGCCCGCTTCGCGTAATCCAAAGATGAAATCTCCTTCGTACCCACCCAGCCTATTTGTCCAGAGGGAATAGTAAAAGCCATTGTGTATGCCTTCTTCAGTGGCTGCCAAATCCCTATCTGCGTCCTGAGCATTCCCAGAAGAAATAAAAAATGCCAACAACGCGCTGGAAATCCCGGGAAAATACACCGGCTTTAGATTCGAATGAAATATCGATTTGGGGCAGAAGCGGACCATTGAGCTCCCTCTTTTATTCTGAAATCACGGCTAGGAGGTGATAATCATGCGGCCAAAGCTACTGCTTATGATTCTTCCTGACCAACATTTGCAGCTCGATTCTAACCTTGAGAAGTAATTTCTAACTTAGATTTTCTCTAATTCGTTACCAGTGTCACAGGAGCGGGCTGTGTGGGAAGATAGCGAAATATTCGCTTAGATGTCCTGATCAATGTTCCACCGAAGAGGGAGGTGGACGTTATGTTGCTGGAGTGGATCTATAATTTGACGATGGCTCAGGATTGGGTTTTCCGATGATGGGTATGTCGGCTTGTGTGTTTGACAAAGGAGAAGAAAGCCATAGGGAATGAATCGGAGGTCTCCTCGGCATTGAAAAATAAAAGCCGCTTAGCGGCTTTTATTGTATCGGCTCACAGGTTATTGGGTTTTACACGTTTCGGCGGCTGACTTTTTCTAACGGTCACAGCTGCTAGGATTGTTAAAAGTCACAGAGAGTCTCAGCGGCCGCGCTAGCGAATATGCTGGATCGAAATTTTTGTTCTTGTAATTCTTAAATAAATTGGCTTGAAAATGAAAAAATACATTTGGATGGCAGTGCTGGCAATCCCACCTTTTGTTGCCATGGAATATGGAGCGCCTAAATGGGTGACCTTTGTGTTGTTTGCAGTTTTTGCGTTTTATGTCAGCACCCTCGATCCCAAATATCAAAAGTCGGAAGATAAAGCCATTAGTCCTTTTGTTGTTCTTTTCGTTATTGCGGGCGTTGTGGTGGGAGGTGTACTTTTGGCGTGGGGGAGGGCATTGATGCGTTAGATTGGGCGTCGAAGCCCTTGCGTCCTTATATTGATGTGAGATTAAAGGAGACTTTCGGTTTTCCTTTGGAGTTCAAGTGTTTTCAGGCGGAAGTCATAGAAAAATTCCGCGAGGGTAGCGTCTGACTAAATTCAACAGCTCCTTTGAGAATGATGAATTGGCGCTCGTGTTATTAATCGCATACAGAAAATTTGTATGTAGAAATCCCATCAATCCGAATCAGAGTTGTTTCGGTTGTGTGCATGTGTTCGCTGCTTTATATATTCGTACATTCGCTCGAGCTTTGGAAAAATTTATAATTTTTCTCTGCAAGATCCATTCTGCACCGAGCAATTCAAGACACCTTGCGGCTTCTATAATTTTTTTATTGCGGCTCTTTCGAGGAAGTTTCTACCATACTGATCTTTTGGGTTTACCTCGGGAAGTCCAGCAATAAACTCCTTGATTTCAAGTTTGCTACCAGAAACTAAAAGTTCCTCTCATTCGTGAGTGTCAGGGGACATTATCAACGGCCAACTGAAAGCCTAAAGTCTCTTCAATTTTACGCAGGTAATCACTCATGGTTCGTTAGCTCGCAAGCCTTCTTTGTCAGTACTTGAAATGATGCGATTCAAAAATGCGTGGGTTGTAGATATGGTCATAATGTAAAGATTCCTAGGGAAGCATATTGTCCAGACTAAAATATCCTGTGTAAAAACTCGGCCTTCCCGCAAATTTCCAGTCATATTTTTTTCGTTTTTTGCACCGCCTCTCAGACTCCCGGCGCAAGTTCGCCGATCATATTCATATTACGATAACACTAATTGTCTTTCCGTTATCGGAAGTTCTCGCGCCGGGTGCATATGTGCTCGGGATCACAATAAAGAATACATAAGCGGACTACTTCGGAGGGTTTCACCTTGAAAATCCGTCAATTGCTTCCTCTCTCTTTGGTAACTCTTTTGGTTGCCTGTGGCAGCCCTCAGCCTGCACCGCAGGATGGATCGTCCAGCAGCAGCTCCAGTTCATCGTCCAGTTCGTCTTCCAGTTCATCGAGCTCGTCTTCCAGCTCGTCCAGCTCCAGCAGTTCCTCAAGCTCCAGCAGCTCTTCCAGCTCGGGCGATGTGACTGGCAGCTTGGTGTATGCCATTAATGCCGGCTCATCGACTGCGGTGACATTGGACGGGGTGCGCTTTGAGGCAGATCGCTTCTCTTCCAGTGGCACACCGAACACCACTTCGGATCCTATCTCCGGCGCAAGCAACGCCGCCCTTTACCAGTCTGAGCGTTACGGCACCTTTACCTACAACATTCCGGTCACTCAGGCGACCTACAGCGTGGAGCTGCATTTTGTGGAGATGTTCCACACGAGCGCCAACAGCCGTAGCTTCAGCGTTACCGTTGAAGGCAAGAGCCTGGTAACTGGACTGGATATATATAAAGAAGTTGGTCACGACACCGCTTATATCCTGAGAGCCACCAATATCCCGGTGAGTGACGGTGCCCTGACGATTCAATTCACAACGCAGGTGGACAACGCCACAGTATCCGGTATAGCTGTTTACTCAGCGGATGGCGGCCGGTTTGAAGAGCCGCCGATACCGCCAATTTGTCCTGATTCCGGCCCATGTAAGATTCTGCCGCTCGGCGATTCCATTACCGACGGCATTGGCAGCAACGGTGGTGGTTACCGGGTGGAATTGTTCCGTCAGGCGGTGGCGAACAACAAAAACATTACTTTCGTAGGCAGCAAAGCCAATGGTCCTACCACTGTGGACGGCAAAACCTTCCCGCGTAATCACGAAGGCTACAGCGGCTATTCGATCAACCAGATTGCCGGTGTTGTGCCAAGCCCCGCGCTCAACAGCGATCCGAACATTATTTTGCTGATGATCGGAACCAACGATTCCTGGGTTGAAGAGAACAACAATGGTCCGCAGGTGATGGCGCAAAGATTGGGAGCTTTGATCGATAAGATCATCAATGCAAAACCCAATGCATTGCTCGCTGTTGCTGTTATTACTCCTCGCTACGACTACGCCAGGCAGTGGGCGGATTCCTACGTCGCTGTGATTCCTGGTGTTGTGCAGGAGCGTATCAACCAAGGCTTCAACGTCATTCTGGTCGACCAGTACAAAGGTTTCCCTTCCAATGGCCTGGGCACGGATAACCTCCACCCGAACGATACGGGTTATCGGTTTATCGGCCAGACTTGGTATAACGCCATTAAAGATTATTTGAAATAAGCGGAAACATTTGAGATAAGAGCAGCGTTGCTGCTAAACGTGAAAGGCGACCTTTGGGTCGCCTTTTTTATTGAGAGGATGTAATTTACATCCCATCCCGCCTTTTAAAGCCTAAATTGCCTTTTCCTTTAATTAACTTTCCTGAATAGAGTCAAGCCTAATTTATAATCGCCTGATGTATCCCTATTCGAAAATCGGGAAATTCTAAAGGTATAGTTTCCGGATGTTGGAGCTGTAAATCTAACTAGCTCAAATAAATTATCGTAGGAGAGTGAGGAGCTGACATAGTTATTTGCGGGATCTAGTACCGTTAGGTCAAAATCCGCGCCGATTGTGTGCAAATCGGTTCTGTGTGCATATGTATATGTGCCTCTGGTGCTCCATGCAATGGCGGCATTCACTTCTTCGCCAGCAGCTACATAAAATACTATGTCATTATTAGGGGCGACATAGTGTGGATTGCTGCCGATGAAAAATAATTGTTTGGTGCATCGACTAAATAAAAGTAAACGTATCCAAAATTTGAGTTGTTCAAGAAGCTGAGTCCGCCAACCCCTGTTGAGTCATACCCTCCGTTACTATTGCCCGTTTCGGCGATAGTTGCTGTGGCCATTAGCAGAGACCGCATAAGAAAGGGGGCGTCACGAACTCCGGTCCAAAATCCCGCATAATCTGCAGCAATTCCGGCGGCATGCGGAGCTGCAAAACTAGTCCCCCAGTACCCACTGTACCCGTCGTATGAGTCGTATCCGCAGCCCCATTTGAAGCACAGGCCCATCCCGGGAGCAGTAAATTCTGGCTTGGCTGCCCCGGTTTCAGGGTTAATATAGTTTGAAAAATTGGCTACAGTTGCTGTTGCGTGGTTTGATGCACCTACAGATATAACATTATAACCGCGGCTCGGGGTGATAACTCTCCCAACGCTGGTGCCATCGTTGCCTGCTACGCCAAATATGGAAACGTAGTTGTTATAAACATAGTCGTCCCAATCTCGATCCGTGGTTGTGTAGTTATTTGCTGTAGTGACCCAATAAAATGATGCATTCACTATGTGTACCGGAGGGTTTGAGCCGCTTCCATTAAGCTCTGTTGACGTAGGTAATCTCGGAGAACCGGTGCAATACATATAGGCATTTGGTGATACATTTCTAAGCACGTCTAGTACGTATTGGCCGTGAGCATCAGTGACGCCATCTAATCTCGTATAACTAGAGAAGTCCCATGGATTTGCGCATCCATACCATTCAGTGACAAATACGCCAATATTGCTGCCCCAAAACAGTGAATTGCTCAACGCGCGGGGGTCAACATGAGAATAAGGCATTGCATTTGCAATAGCCGATCCGCCCCCCCGATATAAATCTATGAATACGATTTCGTCATCCTTTTCTGCGCTTTGAACAATTCTTTCAAGCTTCTGTTTTGTTACGTTTATTTGGATTGTGTTAACGTCGGTGTTTACCGCAAGCAGTATGGGATTTGTAATCTTGAGACCATGTCTTTTAGCCCAGGCAGTCATGCGGGCTTCTGAGAGAAAAGCTCGATTTTTTCGTCTTTCCGCCCTAATGGCCGAGCGTTTTTGTAATTCTTCCATCTCCTGTTTTGCAGTTAAAGATCTTCCGTTTATAACCCAGCCGGTTTCGGGTTGATAAAACCCGGTTCTGGCTTCATCTTTGAAATCGTCTTCGGGTGTTTTGAATGCGACCCATAATTCTATTTTTGGGGAATCGCTGTTTAACTGTTCAATCACAGATTGACTTAGCTTGGATTGTTTTTTGGCTTTTGATTTTTCGTATAAAGTTTCTGCTTCCTGTGGGGAGAGGACGTTTCCGTTTCCAGTCTTGATTGTCTCTCTGATTTTTCCGTCAGGCGTCAGACTTTTTTCAAAAGTATAGGTCGCGCCTTCAAATTCTTTGGTTTTCCTAAATTTTGTTTGGGTTTCGTCAGCTTCCGATGCAAATGCACTAATGCAAAGAAATGAAGAGACCAAAAGTCCATTAAGGATGTAACGCATATTAAGATCCTCTTAATTTTTCATATGTTTGATGTTTTTATGTCGGATTTGCAAAATTTAGCTTTGGGGGTCCTTGGTTTTAACCTACTTTGGGTTTGTTGGTGCGGAAAAACTATTTAATGTTGATATTGATAAAAGCCGGTTCGAGGTGTGGATTTTTCTTAAAATTTATGAATGATGAACAAGTATAATAGTTGTCAAGTGAAGGGGTGGCAAGGTTACCGTTGTTGCCAGTTGGGGTTTGAGGCTTGCGCTGGAAAGTTGCAGGTTTTAGAAGGGACGTTATTGATCGTTCAGTTCGGATGGGGTGGGCAAATACGTCGGAGATTATGAGGGTGTGTCAAGTGGAGATGTTAATGTGGCGGCTATGGTCAAGAGAAGTTGGTCGGTGATAGGTCGGGTGGGGTAGGTAAGCGATTCGCGCCTATCGCAATGCAATAGGCGCAGTCTTCAAAGATAGTTACGGTTGCACCGCTCGCAAAACCACAGCCGCTCCGCCAGATGCCGCGAGCGACAATTTTAATGTCTGATTTTGCTTAACGGTTTTTTGCGTTTTCACTACGCTGGAAATGCTTTGGCCATCCTGCCAGATTTCCGCGCTGTAAGTTCCCTTATTTAAAAAATCCAATTTGATTTTTACCTGGCGAGGGGATTCGTTGGTCATGGCGCCTATGTACCAAAGGTTGCCTTTGCGGCGGGCGAGGACGATATATTCGCCGATATCTCCCTGTAAAAATCGCGTTTCATCCCAGGTGCTGGGCACATCGCGCAGAAATTCCAAACCGTCCTGCCATTCGCTTTGTGGCAGCGGCCAAATGCTATCGGTTGGGCTGTCGCTTTTGCTGTAAGTAATGGGCGAATCGGCCAGCATTTGCAGTGGGCTGTCGTATATCACATACATCGCCAACGCTTGACCGCGCGTGGTTTGCACATAAGGCAGGTAGTAACGTCGCACATTGGGCATTTCCGCTGGTGTGGTGTGGCGGAAACCGCCGGGGGTGTAATCCATCGGGCCTAATAACATGCGCGTGTAAGGCAAGGTCACATTGTGGCGGGCGGTAATGCGCGTACTCCATTTATTGAATTCACCGCCCATAACGCCTTCCTGGGTGAGCAAATTCGGGTAAGTGCGATTCATGCCATTGGCTGCCATGGAGCCGTGTAAATCCACCATGATGTGATATTTGGCAGCTGTGCTGAGCAACTTATGGTAGTACTCCACCATTTCCTGGTCGGACCTCTCCATAAAATCCACTTTTATCCCTTTGATGCCCCATTGCTGATAGGTTTTCAGCGCTTCTTCCATTTGCCAGTCCAATTGTTTCCACTGCAGCCACACCCAAACACCCACATTGTGTTCTTTGGCATAGCGCAGAATTTCCGGCATATCCATTTCTGCAATAGGTTTTAAAACATCAGAGCCCGGTTTGCTGCTCAGCGATGAACCTTCATGCCAGCCAGCATCAATCAAAATGTATTCGAGGTTTAGAGCTGCGGCAAAATCGATATATGCCTTGTAGGTGGCGGTATTCATGCCGGGTTTAACGGTGGAATCGCGCAGGGCGACTTTATTATCGTTCCACCAATCCCAGGAGACTTTGCCGGGTTTGATCCAGCTGGTATCGGCAATTTTGGTCGGCTCACCCAATAAATGCACGAGTGGGTAATTGATTAAATCACCCGCGCGATCACCAATTAAAATAATGCGCCAAGGCGTGGTGAAATTTTCCGTGAGCTTGCCTTTTACGGCGACCACATCCAATCCGTCGGGACGGCTGTCAAAGCGCGGTGTAAGAACTGATGACACGCCCAAGCGTCCGTCACCAAGGCCGGAATACCAACTGCCGGGGTAATTGCGCAGATTGGATTCGGCCAATGCAAAAGTGGTATCGCCTTTGCCGGTTTTGCAGACAAAAGGATGGTCGAACAGATTATGTTGGCGAATCACAGAAGCTTTTACCGGATCAAATTCGCCTTCGTGTCCATTGGCAAATCGACCCAAATTCAAACCAAAACACTGGTAATCCTGCGGAAAGAAAAATCCGGTCATTTCATATTGGATGCTGAATTCTTCAAACGGATTTTTGATGGGAAGTTCATAACGCAAAGCGACGCCGTGATCGTAGGCGCGCACTTGAATATTGAGAAATTTGGGTTGTTCGCTGGTGCTGGCAAATTCTGCGACTAAATATTCGTAATGATCCACCAGTGTTTTATGCGCACCGACGACCATCTCGTATTGGTCTTTAATGGTTTTGTAGGAATGAGTGAGCAGTTTCATTTCCCCGTCGCCGAGACGATCACCGTCAATGGCAAAACCTAAAGAGGATTCCGCAATAATCACATTGCCATCGCGCTCGACCTGGTAGCGCAAACCGGATTCGGTATTGGAGAGTGAAAGGGTGATTCGTTTATCGGGAGAGGATACCACTAAGGTCTCGGCCAAGGCCGATGATGCGGAGAGGGCGCACAAGAAGGTGAGGTAGCGCAACTGGATCATGATTGATGCTCCGAATGGTGATTTTTATTTTTGGGATGCAAACACGGTAGATCTTGGAAGACATCGCTGCTCACATAATAGTAGGAAATCAGCAATTAGTAATTGGGTAGCGAGAGATTGGTGGGGTGCGCGTAAATATGTTGCGCTACATTGGGGTTTGTGGGCGGGGCTAACGCTTGGGAATTTTGCGCGTCGTTTCCGCTGCTCTAAATCATCGAAATGCTGTCGGTCCCATAAAATAAAAAAGGCCAGCGTAAACTGGCCTTTTCCCAAGATTCAGTGTGATTACTGAAGGTAGGGCGCCAACCAGGACATTTGCGCAGCATCTGCACCGTTGGTGGGTTCGATTGAGTACATGTAATTGCCCCACCATGGACCAGCAGCCCACCAGGTCCAACCAATCCAATAATTGCGGTTGTTGTCGATGTGCTGCAGCGCGCTCTCGATTGCTTGTCGGCAGGTGCCGTTGTTGGCTCCGGCGAATTCACCTAAAAAGCCTTTTTTGTTGTTAGCCGCCAGCCACGCGGTGAAGGCAGCCAATTTTTCTGCGCCGTTGGTGGTAGCACATGTTGGTGATTTACCCGAATGGTCGGCATCAAAATACTGGTGCACTTCAATCGCGTAATTATTACCGGGGTCAACAAAATCCAGCATAACGGTGGCATTCGGCGTTCCATACCAGTTATCACCCCAGGTGGAAGCGCCGGTCCAGGCGTTGCCTGGGACGAGTATCAAATTGGTCGCACCGGTGTTGCGGATCGCACTTGCTGCGGCGTTAGCTGCAGCCAGCCAGGCTTCTGTAGCCATGGTGTGCGGTTCATTCATGATACCGAACACGACGTAAGGGTTGCCTTTGTAGGTATTGGCCAAGCGCGACCACAAATCAGCGAAAGCTGAAGTCGATACTTGCCCAGTGCCTATGACGGTGCCTCTGTAGCGCGCGTAATTGTGCGGGTCCAGAATCACGTACATATTTTTCGCGGTTGCCTGGGTAACAAACTGATTCAGGCGATCAAATTCGGTTTGATTGAAAGCCTGATTCAAAGAAGGTTGCAGACGCTCCCACAAAAAGGGCAAGCGGATAACGTTCATTTTTTTGGATTTGAAGTAATCCACTTCGGTTTGATTGGGGTAGATGTAATGTTCTTCGTAAGTCCCTGGGATAAAAGCCTCACCGAATTCCGCGCTCGCCAGATTGACGCCTTTGAGCATAACGGAGATACCGCCGCCAGAACTGCTGGATGAACTGGAGCTGCTCGATGAGCTGCTTGAGCTGGAAGAACTGCTGGAGCTGCTTGAGGACGAGCTGGAGCTGCTGCTGGAAGAGCTACTTGAACTGCTCGAAGAGTTGGATGAAGAACTTCCGTTGTTGCCTCCGCAGGCAGCAAGTGACACGCTGCACACAAGGAGTGTGAATCGCAACAGGGATTTGCCGATCATGTATATTCTCCTGGGAATGTAAAAGCCCGGAATTTCGTGCATCGATATATGCATCCGGTATAAGCGGTTTATCGCAGAGCCAATTTAAGTGTTTTCCGCTGCGAACGCGTTATAACAAATCCGGATCATAACGCCGCTGAAGAAGCTGGTCCAAACAAGAACTGCCGTTCTGTGATGTGTGGCAAAGTGGGAGTGGGATAGGGGGCGGATAGCGAGAGGGGAGAGCTTCGTGTCGGATGCGTCAAAGAGCTTTGTTGAGAGAATGCCTGTGGCGCTTGTTGGTCCTGGATCGAATTTTTTATTTCGAGTGGTGAAGCACATTCCGCCGTGCTTTCAGGCACGCAAGCCAATCACCTAATTTCAAGTTGGGTTCTATAACGCTTTTAGCCTCCCAGGCTTTAAGTTTGCTAAAAAAGTATTTAAACAATTTGAGGAAAGCGAGAATGAAGGCGGCATTAAATACAATTGATGCGGCGATAAAAAGATTGGTGACGCCAGTTACAATGTTTATTGCAGCCGCTCTTTTGAGCAAGGGTCTAGATAAGCCTGATGCAAATCCGAGCGTGATCAAATTTCTGATGGGGTTGCTGGCTCTATGGGCTCTCGTATATATGTTTTTTTCTGCATGGCAAGCCCTAAAAGAGTTTCAAGAGCAAGGTATAGGAAAAATACGAATGGCTTTTATTAGTCCATCATTTCTGCTCGTTTATATCGTGCTATTTTTTTCAGCGTTAAAAATGGGGCTTGATAAACTTGGTGGATAGTATGTGAACGGCTTATAAAGGGTAACTCTAAGCATTCTGATCAAAAGCACTTAACAACTGATAAAAGATCCGCTCAACCAGGCGCAGGTCCTCGGTGACGATTTCAGCCACGCCGATCATTTCGTGTTTAAAGGGCAAGGTTTGGCCGTGGCTGGATGTCAGTCCATTTGGTAGCTCGACACGCACTTCGTAGTGCATGGATTCGGGGGCCGGGGAGATGTTGGTGATTTCACCGGAGACGATTCCAAATTCCTGGTAGGGAAAGCCATCCAGTTTGATAAATACTCTTTGGCCGACTTTGGCTTTGCCAAAGTTTTTCATCGGTAGAAAAATACGCGCAAAAACGGTTTGTTGGTCATTTGGGACAACGGTAAAAACTGCTTCATTGGCTGCAACCGCTTGAAACGAGCTGCGGTAATTTGCCCACACAATACGGCCATCAATCGGTGAGATAAGCAGGTAGGTTTGCTTCCAGCGGCTGATTTCACCGCGCAATTCATCCAAGGCTGCGGCGAGCGTGAGCTGTTTTTGCTGCATTTCATCCTGGAAGCGCAGTTGAATTTCCAGGGCTTCTTTATCCAGCTGCGAAAGCGTTACCTGGGTGTTGGCTATGGCGCTTCTATGGTTTTTGATTTGGTTGATGACAGCCAAATGTTTGGTTTTTTGTTCATCAAGTTGAAGCATCGAAACCAGTTTTTTCTGCGCCAATGCTTCCAGGCGATTCAGTGCGGCCTGCTCGATTTCCAAGGCTTTTCCTAGTGTTATCAACTGCTCCTCCTGTTGCGCCAGCAGTTTTTGCTGAAGTTGCTTTTCCTCTTGCAGCGCTTGCAAGCGGTGGTCCCTGCTCTGATTTTTATGCAACAGATAATATCCGTTTAATTGGGTTTGAAATCGGCTGAAATAAATTTGCAACTCGCCCAGATTTCTGAAATCCCGCTCCATCGCCTGAAAAAACTGTGCGGCAAATTCCGCTGGGTTTTCTGTTGTATCAAACCGGTCTAACCAAGACACTGCTGCCGCCAATTGGTCGTAGTTGACCGTATTGCGAATGATGGCGACGAGTTCACCGGCTTTCACTGTGTCGGTTTGGCGGTTGACAAGTTGTAATTCGCCGTTGGCCCGAGCAATAACCCGGAGCGGCGGCAGCTCTGTTGTTAAGGTAGTAGGGGCGGAAATAATATCCGGATATTTAATAAAAAAACTCATGGCCAGCATCACGGCCATAGCCAATAAAACGATGCTGGAGCCCCAGCGGACAATCCAAGCAGGCATGCGATTCAATATATCCTGCGCGTATTCGCTGCGTTCATCCAAATTGGCCAACTGTTCTTCCAAATTCATAGGGGAAACTCCGTTCGCTGAAACCTGCCTGTTAACCAAGCTCCAGCTGATTTTTAATCAAGGTAAAATACGCCCCTTTTTGTTTGATTAAAGTTTGGTGGTTGCCACATTCCACAATGCGGCCGCGATCCAATGTAATAATCTGGTCGGCGTCGCGCACGGTACTGAGCCTGTGAGCGATCACCAGCACTGTGCGACCTTGGAAAAAGCTATTGAGATGCTCCATAACTTCACGTTCGTTGCGCGCATCCAGGGCGCTGGTGGCTTCATCGAAAAATAAATATTGGGGGTTTTTGTATACGGCGCGCGCAATCAAAATGCGTTGGCGTTGACCACCGCTGAGCGCCAGGCCGCTTGCTCCAATTCTGGTGTTCAGACCTCCCGGAAGTGATTCCACTAACTCAACCAGATTGGAAATTCGCAGTGCTTCGCGCAGTCTCTGGGGATCAATCTGCTCATCGGAATCCGATTCCGTGATATTTCTCAGAATTGTATCGGAAAAAATATACCCGTCCTGCATTACAACCCCGCACTGGCTGCGCCATAAGCGCGTGCTGACGTCTTCCAGGTTGGTGGAGCCGACACATATTTGCCCTTGCTGCGGGGTATAAAATTTCAGAAGCATCTTTAGCAAGGTGGTTTTTCCGCTGCCACTGGGTCCTACTATTGCGGTAACTTTGCCGGCAGGAATTGTCAGCTCTATATCTTCCAGCACGTAGGGTGAATAACCGTTGCCGTAGCGAAAGCTGACCTTATTCCTGAAGATGATGTCTCGTTGTTCCGGCAGGTAATTCACGGCATTTTCGTTTTCATTTTTCTGGTCGTGAATTTCGCTCAGGCGCGAAAGGCTGAGGCGGGCGTCCTGAAGGGACTGAAGAAATCCCATAAAACTATTAATGGGTCCATTTAGTTGGCCGATAATGTACTGTATGGCCAGCATGGTTCCCAAGGTAATGGAGCCGTCAAGTACTGCTTTGGCTGCAATAAAGGTAATGATGATATTTTTCAGTTCGTTGATAAAGTTGCCGCCTATGGCTTGATATTGAAACAACGCCAGGCTTTTTACCGAAATCTTGTAAAGTTTTACCTGAATGCGCTCCCATTCCCAGCGGCGGCGCCTTTCTGAATTGTTCAATTTAATTTCCTGCATGCCATTTAGCAGTTGTACCATGCTGCTTTGATTGCCGGATGCCTGATCGAAGCGTTTGTAATCCAACACTTTTCGGCGTTTCATAAACAGCGCTATCCAGGTGATATAAAGCGCAGTTCCCACAAGGAAAATGGTGAATATCAAGGGTGAAAACCAGGCGAGAATGGCCGAAAATACAACAACGCTCAGCAAAGAAAATAGTACGCCTATAGTAGATGAGGACAAAAAATTCTCGATGCGGTCATGGTCCTGTACTCGTTGCAGTAAATCGCCAATGGTTTTGGAATCAAAAAACGCAATAGGCAATTTCATGAGCTTTATCAGGAAGTCTGATATCAACGATATGTTGATTCGCGATCCTACATGCAGCAGTATCCAGCTGCGCAATAAATCCACCGTGGTTTGCGAAAAAAACAGCATGAGTTGGGCTGCCAGCAGAAGGTAGATCAGATTGAGGTTTTGGGTATTTACTCCTTGATCGACCAAAGTTTGCGTAATAAATGGAAAACAAACTAAAGCCAGGCTCGCCACAAATAATCCTGCGATCAATTGTGTCCAGAGGGGAATATAAGGTCGGAAATATGGCCACAATAAACCCAGTCCTTTGCCTCGCTCTTTCAACTCTTCATCTTCAGATTCGTAAAATGTCGGGGTGGCTTCGAGTAGTAGCAGGGTGCCTGCTGTCGTATTGGGATCTTTTCTATTGAGCCATCCGTCGCAGAATTCTTTGTGAGTGTGGCGGACTTTGCCGAAGGCCGGATCTGCTACATATACGTGTTTGGTTGTTATTTTATAGACCACAACGAAGTGGCGTTGACGCCAATGGGCAATGCAGGGCAGTGGAACTTCGTCTTTTAAGGTATCGAATTTAACTTGCACTCCAGCCGTATTAAAGCCGATTTTCTCGGCGGCCTCGGATATGCCACCGAGAGAAACGCCTTGATTGGTCAGCGAGCATTGTTCACGTAAGGATTCTATGGATAAAGTACGACCATAGTATTTGGTGATCATACGAAGGCAAGTGGGGCCGCAATCCATTTGATCCAGTTGTTGATAAGCGACAAATCTATCCATTAATGGCCTCCTGCAAAATTTGCCACAACAAATCGTCGCCAGCTAAAGGCATAGGGCTGGTTCGACAGATCAAAGGTTATGATTTGATCTGCAAATTCGTCTCTAAAGAACTCGTAATAAGAAAAAAATATTTCGTATAGTTTTTTGCCGAGTGGCGCGTATATGTATTCGCTATTGAGATTTTTCAGATCATGCTGGAATTTGCGTAAATAAAACGCAATGCGCGCGAGTACGTGCAGATGATCGTTTGTCGACATCTGGTCCAAGTTGCGGCTTAAGCTTCTGAGTATCGATGTATAGGTGAATAGACCGTGAAACGCCGAATAAACCGATCTTGGATCATTTAAGCCGGTTGCCAATGACTTTAGCGGGGTGTCGGGCGCACAAGCCAAAAAGGTATTTTTCTGTAGTGTTGCGGAATTAAAAATAACATGCCCGCATTGATGGGCGAGATCATCCAGATAAAAAATGACATTGGCATCATCTGGAACATTTAGAAATGCTGCACCGTGCACACTCAGTGAGCCGAAGGAATTCGTCAGATCAGCCTGATATAGGTGTATATATCGGGTGCAGAAGCATATCCATTCATGCAATGTGGCATCTTGCTGGGATATAAGCTCCAGCGCACGTTTCACATTTTGATGCTGCGTAAGGTCATTAACTGAAAATCCGCCCGCATCTGCGGTTCCATTGGCAAAAAATCGCGCGGCAACGGCCGGTGGTTTTCCTTGACCTAAGGTTACATTGGGTGCGATGTGGGTAAGAGTTTCTTGTATAGGGGGATAACATAAATCCTTGTCTTTTCCATCTGGATGCCAAAGCCATTCTCTGCCTTCAAGAATCAGTGTCCCTGTGGTATTGGCTTCTTTTACACGGAGTATTCCAGCTCGTGGGACAAAAATAACGCCGTCTTCATCTGATCGGGCTTCCGCCGTCCTTGTCGTATCCGCGTTGACCAGCCCTATTAATTGCTGGCTCAATGGTGTGTTGGGTGATGGATCGGTAAACCAGGCAAATAAAGCCGGCTCCAAAAAAATCAGGTCGTCCTCGTAGTCCAAGAGATCAAACCACTGTGGCGCTTTTTTATAAACCAGCGTTTTGATGTGCTGTGCGAGACTGCTTTGTCCGTCGATCATGTGTGGTTCTATTATTTGTCTTAATCGTTGATCCAAGGACATGGTTATCTCCTTCATTAAAAGGAAAAGGCCGGAAGCTGCTAGCTTCCGGCTTTGTACTACTAGAAACGTACGGCGACCGTGCCCAGGCTGGCATTTAAGCTCGCTGGATTTATCGCTAATGAGGACAGAAGGCTGTTTTTGGTAATGGGATGGCAACCATTCATAATGCCTCCAGTGATGGCATTGATTGCGTCACCTTCGCTGATGTGCTGCGCACCGCTTTTGAAGTCTGCAATAGATTTTGTTTGTTTGGATTTCCTAAAAAGATTCATACAACTTTCTCCGTTTTTTAATGGGTGATGCTGACTCTTGCTGAGCCAGTGATCCCAATGTAAATCCCGGCTGGCTACGCGCACTGTTAAATATTGCGTTTAATTTTTGTGAAAAATTACCAGAGGCAGAAGCCGGTGGGGGAAAAATCGGGGCGGGAAACCTTTTCTCCAGTTTTACGATGCTGGATTGTTGGATGAACTTTTCAAATTGGCTCTGCCACACTCGGCAAAGGAAAACCGCTTTTCCCCCGCGGTGTTTTAAGCCCGGTTCTGCGGCTGGAGTCTGTTCGTCAGGTGGGAGTGGGAATGCGTTTAAAGTGGTGAATAAAGGCCGTTTTAAAACGGCCTGAAAAGCAGGAAGGATTCACGTCCCTGTGGCAAAAATTCCAATGTCTTATTGATTAAGCAGCTTATTCGCAGCCAATGCTAAAAACGCAAAATTGGTTGCGCCACCGCCCAATACATATTCCGACTGCTGCCATAGGAACGGGAATTCCTTCAGCTCCGGGAAATCCGGTGCGATCAGCGCAGTTCCGACGATTACGCCACCAGGCACATAACCGTAATCCATGCGTGTCATGCCGTAGGCAGCACTTTTCGATTTAGCGCCTACACCGGTTGCGTAGGATTGGTTGTTGGAACCGGGGTTGGTGCCGAGAACATAGTTCAAAATATTGAGCATATAGTCTTTGCCAACTTCCTGCGGGAATGCCTTGTGCAAGAAATAGTGCGCCACGCCCTGATGTTGCAGCGGCCAGCCGACGCCCCAGAGTCCCATCTTGAACGATAAACCGTAAGGCGTATCCTTCATGCCTTGCTCAGCTTTTCGATAAGCTTCCGCCGCAGCTTGGCGCATGGATTCCGTTAACTCGGCATCACCCAGATCGTGCACAACGCGAGCAACGAACCAGCCCACTTGCAGGAAGTTTTCCAGAATAAAATCTTTCTCTGAGAGAATATGACTTTTGTACTGTTCTTCCTTGGTCGTGCGGAATAATTCCACTGCAGCGCGCAATTTATTGGCGCGCACCTGATTATTTTCCACGGGGCGTTTAACCGCCCACAGTTCCGTTGCCGCTTTGAGCGCGTCGCGCGCGAGTTGATCGTTGTAGCCGCGCATTGGGCCAACCGCTGCCGCAATATAAGCAATAGCTTCGTATTCGCGCGCTGGATTATCTTCGGTAAATACCCAGCGATCATCAGGCAAAGAAGAATGGGTAGCAGTACGTTGACCGGGTTTTAATTTCGGATCGTAAATCAGATTGTCGGTCTGACCGGAAAAATCACCGCCCATAACGTATTGCGTAAGCGTGGGGACAATAATGCCGCGATACAAACGCCCTAACGCCTGATAACCACCGACGACTGTGAGCAGGCCGTGTTCGATTTGTTGTAAAACGTCGGGTTTGCCATCCGGCTCGCGAATTTCCACCAGGCGCAAGTTCTGATCAATTAGAGTGTTATCACGTGTAATGCCGAATTCGTCGTAAATCGCACTGAGAATAAACACTTCGCCCGCTTGCGATTCGATACGAAAATCTTCATCGCCCGCATCGTACCAACCGCCTTTGGTCAGGCCCGGCACGTGTTCCAACGGTTTAAAGCGTGTCAGCGTAGAAGGGCCTTGTACATAACCGTCGAAGTGATTGATGTTCACTGGCGCCATCAGGGCATCGTCGCGATGGCTGTCGTCGTGCCAAAGTTTGTATTTTTCTTTGACGCGCATGTGGCCCATTTGAATCGGCAGGAAATAATCGAAGGTCGGCTGCCACACGTTTTGATCGTAAACATTATTGGCAATGCGGAAAGGTTTACTGCGGGTGTCGCCGAGCACCAGCTGATATAAACCTTCGCGTTTTACATCACTGAAATCGAAGTGGTAATAGCGGAAGCGGAGAAAATCACCGTATTCCGCCAGCGGTTTATTCAGCACAACTTCGTGTTGGCCATCGCCGGCAAGACGCAGCAGCTGCATTTTGCTGGGGATTTTGCCATTGGGATCGGTTTCGACCACGGCGACTTTTTTCTGGTTCGGGTGATAGCCGACCATGGAGTGCTGAATCACCGGCGGTGCTACCCAGTTTTTGATGACGTTGGGTTTGATCGACCAATGAATTGCCCCTTTGGTTGTGCCAGCTGCCACTTCACTGCGGACAATAAACCAGCCGTTTTGATGTTGTACGCGACCATCGAGAAGCTGCAGGTTGCCCTGATGGCTCTCGATTACCATGCGCAATTCTTCCGCTTCCGGTGCGATGGATAAACGCTTGCCCACCGCCAGCGGTGCAGGCACAGCCTGATGGTTCTCCAGGGGGATAAAACCTTTTAGCTCACCAGTGGGAACAATTTGCGGCTGGGGTTTGGAACCCGGTTTGACGCTAACCCCATAGGCTTGGCGGGGGAAAATCCCAGTGGCCTCGTCCATATACCAGGACTTGCCGAACAAATCGGTGGGATAAAGTTCCAGATTGAAGCCCACTTGGCCAACCCACTCGGGCGGCAGTGGCTCATTTAAGTCGATGTAAACGTGGACGGCTTCTCCGTCGGTGTTGACCCGCATCTCGTAGGTCAATTCCAGGTCCGGATAATAAATCGGGTTGAAGCCTTTCATTTTTATCCGTTCATCCGGGTACGCGAGAGTTGCGCGGATCTCGCCGAGCTCCCGGTTCACCTCCCGTTTAATCAGCTTGGGCGTCGCTCCCCATTGGCCAGGGGTGGCTTCCAGGCGCAGGTCGCCATTGCTCGCAATGCGGTTGCCGTGGCTGACGATGATGACGCCGCTCTGATGGCTCTCAGGATAGGTATCGGCAAATACCATCACGCCGACGCCCCGATTCTGGAAGTAGTCCTTATCGTTCAACGCGAAGCGGCCTTCCACTCCTTTTGCCGCGAGGGGTTTTGCTTCATTAGTCCCGGACTGAAGCGACTCGCAGCCCACCAGTAACAGGCTGGCTGCACAAGCCGAAAGAAAAAGTGATGAGATTATTGTTTTCATATCTACACCTATGTTGCGGTTAGCGCATCAAGCAGGATAGAACCGTTTCTGCGAATTTCCAGATCATCATCTTCGATACGAGCGGTGATGTCACTGGATGCAATGGTTCGAGTTAAAAAGTGCCGCACGAATTTGCCGCTGTAGGTGTGTCTTTGGAAGGCATAAATTTACTGCGGCGGAGCGGCCTCGCATAAGAAAATGCGTAATGCCCATATTCAAAATATAAGACGTGATTCAAGCCCGGAAGCCTGGCATCGCGCTGTTCTGCAGGAGTGGAGAGAAGCCGAGGCTTTTAAATGCAGTGCTCGGCTTAGATTGCTCTAGAAGAGAGATATTTTAGGTTGGTAAATATGCCGTTGAACTCATCCTTGGACGTCAAATCCTTATTTCCTGAGCACTTGTCCGTATAGAAAAGCCCGCTTGATTCTTGTTTGAGAAACAATAAATAGCTTTTATTGATCTCAAAGTTAAATCTGCAGTTCGTCAGGGAATTGACCACAATTTTTTCAGGTGATGAAGATTTCCACCAGGTGTCAATTAAAATAATGGCTGTGCCACCTTCATCGAGAGGGGATGGTATAAAGTCCTTTACAGTCGCGTAAACCACCATAGAAGAGCTTTTAAAGGTTTGCTCTATGCTCGGCTCCTTGCATCTGCACGCGAATGCAGAAGTGGATAAAAATAAAAAACATAACACCATTAATCGTGCTGCGTTCATGATGGAATCCGCTAGGCAAGAGCTTTGATTTTGAGCTTGGAGTTTCTGATTTGCCCGATGAAATTCTTTAGCGCAACTGCTCTTTGTGCACATGGGTTAATTGGCCCCGGTCTAGACTTGTTATGACGCTAGCCAATGGTCTCAGGGTTGGCACTTGCCCTGGAGGTCTAATGCGTATTTTGTGATTATCCGGATTTGTATTGGGAACCTTGGTGGTTTGATCGTGTGCCCATCGGCGAATATATAGCTTGCATTTGGGCCCTCTTGCCTGAAATTCCACATAGGCCGACGTATTATTGCCTAGAGTTTTAAATAAATCATAGCCGCTGATTTTCCCGGTATATCCGAGCGCACTGGCTATTTGCTGAAGTTCGCCCTTCCAATTGTCTCTGACTGGCAGAGAGTAACCGCGTTGGTTATTGCCGACAAATGTGACTCCGTATAAGCGTGTGCCCGGGCTGTTAAGCCCTCCATGCTCATCAATAAATTGTCGAAATACGTCGGCATTGGCTGCCCAATCGCCGTTGCCGCTCCCTCCGGCGATATGAAAACCATAGAGACCTGCAGAGGTTTGATAAACAACAGCGTGACATCCTTGAATGCTCGGAAAGCCAATGCAGTTGGAATCAAAGCCAATTTCATGTTCGAGTAGGTATATCATTTTTATTTTCCTATGGTCTGACGCGAGAGACATGAATGATACGCCAGCTTCGCTTTGACAACCAAGAATTGGTTAAATAATGATTCAAACTATAAAAGCAGGTTATGCGCGGAGTCCTCCGTGAGACTAGAAACAATCAAACACCTGTAAACAATCAAACGCCTGTTTTAGTTGTTTGAAAATTAGAGAAGTGAACCGAAAACTTATGGTCAATGAATCTGCCGAAAGCGTGAGGCAGACCTCACAGAGGGCTTGACAGTAGTTGGAGCCAGCACGCGATAGATCGGTCATTATTACTGATTACTCCAGCAAATCTCGGTGGGCCATGAAAATTATAATCCTGCTTTCAGTGCTTCTTGCTATTACCGCCTGCGGCGGTACGCATAACGGTTCCAGCAGCAGTTCATCCAGCAGTTCGTCCTCGTCGTCATCCAGTAGCACCAGTTCGTCCTCCAGTTCATCTTCCTCGTCATCAAGCTCTTCGGGAATGCAGGAGGGTGATGGTGAACAGTGGAATTTGAGCGGAAATCTCGGCGCCCACGATCCCACCATTATTGAAGAGGACGGCGTTTGGTGGGAATTTCAGTCCGGTTTGGGCATTTATGGCAAGCGTTCTGCGGACGGTAACCATTGGGAGCCACTGCCGTCGATTTTTGACAATAAATTAAGCTGGTGGGCGAATTATGTTCCCAACCAGGATGGGCGCGATGTATGGGCGCCGGATATTCACCACTTCAATGGACGGGTATGGATGTATTACTCCATTTCCACCTTTGGTTCACGCCAGTCGGCAATTGGATTGGCCTCTGCATCCAGTATCGCGGTTGGAGACTGGCAGGATGAAGGTTTGGTGACCAATACCACTAGCGCAAACGACTACAACGCTATCGACCCCAATTTATTTATCGATCCACAGGAAAATCCCTGGTTGACCTTCGGTTCCTGGAACAGCGGAATTAAATTGACGCGCATAAATCCCACGACCATGAAGCCAACCGGACAGCTCTATTCCTTGGCGTGGCGCGACGGTGGTATAGAAGCGCCGACTTTGGTGTATCGTGATGGCTTTTATTATTTATTTGTCTCCGTGGGAGCCTGCTGCGCTGGCGTGGATAGCACCTATCGAATAGTGGTCGGCCGCTCGCAACAAATTACCGGACCTTACGTGGATAAGAATGGCATCAATATGATGCAAGGCGGCGGAAGTTTGCTGAAAGGTAACGACGGCCGCTGGATTGGGCCAGGCGGACAGGATATTCACGTTCACGAGGGGCAATACGTTATCGCCTATCATGTATACGACGTTAATAATAATGGTGCTGCCGTGCTTCGCGTTGCCACTTTGGGATGGGATGAACAGGGATGGCCATTTTTGAAGTAAGTGTGTGGGACCTGCTGATCTTCGAATTGTTATTTGGGGTGAGAGGGTTTTTACCTCCACCCCTAAATTAACGCTATTTATTTCACCTCATAATTCTTTTTTAATTTCAAAAAGAATCGTTCGTAGGTATTGAAACTGATATATGCAACGAGGGTTGAAAGCACAGTCATAATCAAGAAGAACGTGAAGCGTGAATTTGACAAGTCGGGGCTGGGAATGAAGGATAGGATTTTGCTGGTGATCCCCCATAATTGGAGATGCAAAATGTATATCCCATAGCTCACGATGCCAATTAATCTCACCCAGCTCAATGCCAATACCGGCTTTAGATAATTATCTTCGTTCAGAACGCAGGCAATCAGAAATGCCGCCATCAGCAAATGGACGGATAGTTGTGCAACCCCCACAATGGGGCCTGACTGAAGCCCAATGAACCCAACAGTGCCGAGCAGAAAAAATACGGCAACCAGCGGATTGGCATACAGTTTTGCCAGCTTTTCATAAATCGTTTTGGTATTTAAAGCTACGGCTACCAAACAGCCTAATAGTATTGTTCTGTAGGGTACCAGAATTTGATTGATGTCATACGCTTTAGCTCCAAATAGACCGAGCGCGCAACAGATTGAAACGACTAAGATGCCTACTATGGCCAGAGCCGGGCGATAAAACCCTAGAGCAAGGATCAACGCCGGCCAGACAAGATAAAATTGTTCTTCTACAGCCAAACTCCACGCAGGGTAAAAAATCAGATACTCATCGCTGGGCATCCAGTTCGAAACATAAAATAAATAATAGGGTAACGACGAGAGCATGGCTTCAAGATTCGGGCTTTGAGTGACAAACGCCCATAAAAGTAATGCGAGCAAATAGCCGTAATACAGCGGAAATATTCTTAATGTTCGCCGTATGTAAAACTTGCTGAGTGAAATTTTGCCAGTCTGTCTTTTTTCTTTGATTAATAGATGCGTGATCAAAAAACCGCTCAGAACGAAAAACAGGTCTACACCCAAATAACCGCGTCCAAACAGCTCCCAATTCAGAAAAATCTGTCCGGAAGAGTGGTGCCACAAAACAGCCAGGATGGCGATGGCTCGAATGCCATCAAGCAATAGGAAATGCTTTTGGGATTGAAATCCTTCAAAACTTTGGATGGTTCTCATTAACAGTCGATCCGGTTCAGTGGGGCAGGGTGTATGTCGGATAACACATCAAAGCGGAAGCTTATGGCATAGTGCAGGGAATGCCGCCATCGGTGTGTATACGGCGCCAGAGTTACCATCAGATACTATCTTTGTCAACAATGTTCCGTTTCGGTTGCTGCTAAGGATTCATCGTTATTCTAAAAAAGGTTGATTTAAGGCAGTTTCTGGCAGATCGAAGCTCGCGTCATGCATAAGGCGGATCTCTGCTTGCACCCTTATCTTAGTTAAACCAACTTGCGACCTTGGATAACCTAGAGAACTCCTCGGTGCAGATCAGGCAAATAAAAACGCCCGGACTAGCCGGGCGTTTTTATGAGCGGATGGATGGAGAGAAAAGGTAACGCGGATTTGCACCACCGCGGATTTTGTCTAAGGATTAGCAGAGGTACCTGCGTGGGCACCTCCAGATGTTTTTGCAGCGGGATTAAAGCTTCGCCGCCGGCATCCCAAAGGCACCGTTATTTTCTGTACAAATTCTTTCGTAATGTTCATGAATTAGCTCGCCGCCTGGATGGTTGGCGGGTTCTACTTCATAGTGCCAGCCGTGCGGTTGATCTTCCTCCGTGTAGCGGCGTGCGGGAATGGTTACGGTAAAAGGACGAGTGTACACGGCGGGATCATCAAAAACGGCCACATAGTTATAGCGTTTGCCGTCGTCGCTAAAAATATAGCGCTCCTGAATTTTGGCATTTTCGCTGACGAATTCGCCTGATCGACCAAACAATGCTTTGCCGTTGTGATTATAGACATCGACAATTAATGTATTTCCCTCCCAGCGCCCGCGCGAATCGCCGTTCCAGAGTTTGATATTTTCGGGTAGTGGTGGTTTGTTATCCAAATGGATAATGCGTGTTCCGGAATTAAATTGAATCAGCACATATCCGGGATATTGGCTGATCTCATAGCCGTGCCAATAAAACGATTTGGGAATTCCCGCCGGCGCGCAGCGCGCGAGCGGTTCTATATATTCTTCTTTGACCGGGTTGTGAAAACCGATTTGAAACTCTTTGACCTTTTCCAAGGCCCAGGGCTGCAATGGTAATTGGCCGTCAGCGGGGTCACTGACACGGCTGGGCGCACGTTCATGGCGCGGACGAGAATCTGGCCGGCGTGTTGGATCGTTGGGTATACCACCTTGTGGGTCAGTGAAATTGTTGTGGTTGGCGATGGTATTGGACCAGTGCCCCTGAACATCGGGTTGCCCATCTGGCAAACGCGGACCTTTCCACTCGCCGGACTCGATAATCGGAAAGCGGGTTTCAATCGGAATACCGCCTTGCGCATAGCTAATCGCTGGCAGTGCTACGCCGCTGAAAAAAATCGCCAAAATTGTTCGCAACTTCATGATTTCTCGACCTTTGATTTCAGTTTTGCGCTTGCGGCGGTTTAGGGGGATAAAATTCGTCATAGTCCAAGGTAAAACGATAATCTTCGATCAGTTGGAAATCTTTTTCCCGGTGGCGGTGCAATATCACGCTGAGTGTCCAGGGGCGGGAAAAGACTTTGGGATCTTCTATAGTTGCGCGATATTCAATGGTGTTTTTATCCAAAAATTGCCACTTTTCGATCACGTGTAACTGATCGCTGTGGTAATTGCCCGCGCGGTCAAACCAGGTTTTGTCATTAAAATGTTTGACGTCCACTACTAGCGTGTCACCTTCCCATGCACCGCGGGAATCTCCCATCCACCAGTCGTACGGATCTTGGGGATGATCAGTACCATTGGTAAAAATGGTTCTGACGGAATGGCCGAATTGGTGGACGATAATCAGATCTTTTTCACGCTGAAAAATCTGAAAGGGTTCGGGATAATAAATTCCTCGAGGCACACCCAGCGTCCAACCTTTGAGTGCGGGGTCGAGCTCGTGGCGCCGTTCAAAATTAATTTTCTTTTGCTCTAGCGCTTCCGGCAGATAGGGTAAATATTTACCTTCCACAACACCTGTACTTGGCGGCGCATCGCGGCGATTGGCATGGGGTTCAAGATCGTAATCCGCTGCCGAGGTCGTCTGCCAAATACCGGAAAAATCCGGCTTGCCATTGGCCAAACGTGGGATATCCGTCTCCACATTTTGGCTGATTTTGCCGACTTCAGAAGACTCGCTTTTTGTGCAAGCGGAAATCGCAAGCGTCAATGCCGTCGCGACGATTAAATATTGGCTGCGGTATGCCAAACCTAACAACAATGTTTTCAAGTTCGCGTCCCCAATGTTGATTACGGAGTCGAGGGGGCAGGTTGGGCGGCGGGCGCATCTGGCGCACCTCCCGTCACAAAGCTTTTGCCATCTGCGAGCGTCACCGACACGGCGTAACCAAAATTAAGGCCGTTTTTTGCCCTATATCCTTTTACGGTCACTTCGGTTCCTATGGGCAGGGTCGATTTCGTCAGGCCTTTTTGCTTGAGGCTGAATGGCGAACCAAATTCAAATCCCCAGGTGGCTTTTTCGCCATTTTCTGTAGATACATCGAAATACAGCCAACTGTGCGGATTGACCAATTCCAATTTGCTGACAACACCTTTTAATTCGATGGGTTGATTGGCGTCGAATTCGGCGCTGAAGGCGTGGTGGGCGGAACTGTTGATGGAAAAAGATGAAACAATTCCCACCAATGCGAGTTGCAGTAGTTTGTTGTATGGCATAGGACATACCTCGTAAATAAAAAGTTACTGAAGTACCACTCCAGGCGGTGCGTCTCCGGGGTACCAGAATTGTGAATGGCAAGCCTCGCAGGTTGCTTCGATAAAACTGCCGGCTGCCTCCAGCGCATCCACATTGCGTTGTTTTATGGCATCGACCGCCAGTTGTGCGGCGTCGTGTAGAGCAGCTGCGCGAGCAACAAAATCCGGCCAGTGCGAATGGATAAGATTTCCTATTTGATCGGCATGCAGCTCTGTGGGATAAGTCGATGTGCTCGAATTTTCATGGGCCACTTTTCGCCCAGGAATAATCAGCAGGTTGTAGACTTCCCGCAGCAAAATAGCGTGGTGATATAAGGTCTGCCAATCTTCCTCGGTTTCCGGGCGAACTTCGGTTATGCCTTCGGCGCTAATCGTTGTGGAAATGGAATTCCACAGTGCATCTACGTTGGGGTCGATTACGCCTAGCATAATTTCCTGCAGGCTGGCGGTGGGACGAGCTGGTAGCTGCTCAGTGTTGGTTTCGGCAGCCACCAATGGGCCGCTTTCATGCGAACCTGTGCAGCCTGCCAACGAGCAGATAAAAACCAGCGGCAAAAAAGTGTGTTTTAATTTCATATCAAATTTACGCCGCCAAAAATCCAATAGCTCGACCAGCCATACCTACTGCAAACCACAACAAAGCCATAAATAGTGCGATTATCTTTGCCAGCCATTTTTGTGAAAATTCTTCTTTAGCAATCCGTGCCAGAAAGCCATAGTGAAATGCCAATGCAACAGGCAATAAAATCAGCTTTAACTGAAATGCTGGATTTGGCTGATATAAAGTGGCGCTCGGTATCAACATAAAAAGGCCGGAGAACACAACAAACAATAATCCGGTTGCCACATAAACTCGCGATTTGCGCTCCAGCTGTGCTGCGGAATAATCAACAAGGCCCGTTCCGGCAATGCGCAGCGCTACTAACAAAGTGGGAGTTAAAATCAAAACAATTCCACTGATATGGAATAGTTGCGCGGCTATGCCGAAAACCAAGGGCGCGTTGCCAAATGCGATGGCAATATCACTTCCTTGAACAGCTTTAAATAAGTCGATAGTTGTCATGCGATCAGAAACTGCCATCAAAGTAAGGAATCAAGCGGCCTAGTACGACCACTGTGCTCCATGAAGCCAGGGAAATAGCACCGGCAATTTTGGCTGACACAACAGGATCTTTTCGACCTGTCAGATAATCCTGATCCCGACCAAATTTCCATTCAAACCAAATAGCATTTAACGCCGCGAGCAGAATCACCAAAAGCTTCAAAGGAAATATGAATGTGGCCAGCAGTTTTGGACCCAATGCAAACATCAGCAAAATACCGGTCACAAAGGTCGCGGTAAATCCGCCAATCATCCACGGCCTTAATTGCTTCAACACCTCTCCTACGGGTAAGGAAGGCAGGGCAATCCCCAGTAAGCGGAAATCCACCAGCACAATAAGACCAAAGGAGAACGCTAGGCTGAGCAGGTGAATACCTTCCACCAGTGGATAGACATAAAGAGATTCCGCCAGGGCTGTGCCCAGGCGCGACTCGTACATAGCTTGGAAAAGGTCGTGCAGGTTCATGTAATGGCGAACGGTTACAACGGGAGTTATCCGCAGTAGCAACTGCTATACCAGGATATGCCGCAGCTAGATAAAGACGTTTTTCGTTGATTTTGTAAGCAATGCGCTTGAGATCTTGGAAAAACTGTTGCAAATTGCACAGAGCGGTTGTTGCAAGCAAGCCTGGGGCGTTGAATTTGTAACAGTTAGACGGCCGGAATATTAAAACAGAATGTAACCAAGGCTGGGTATTTTATGAGTGCCATAAAGTTCAACAAAGATGAAAAGGCTATTATCGTAAGAAAGATTCAGCTCTATTTTACTGAAGAGTTGCGACAGGACATCGGGCAGTTTGATGCAGAGTTTTTACTTGATTTCTTTTCAGAAGAAATTGGGTCGTTTTACTACAATCGCGGTCTGTATGATGCGCAGGCGATTCTCTCCAAAAAAATGGATGATATTTCCGAAGCGATTTACCAACTGGAAAAGCCGACGGAATTTCGGCGATAAGAAAGCATTGGCGATGTGCAGAGGCTCGTGATTTTCCGGCTAGCAACAAGCGAGCTTTATATCAGGCAAGGCCTGCGGCATATTTATATTTCATGACGCGATTGGTCGTTGCTAAAGAGCCTCATGCAAATCGTTGTTATTGAGTCATGATTGTAGAAACACGAGTTAACATAAAAATTCGCGGAGAATCTATGAGAAGCAGAGCAGTGGTGTTATCTATCTTATTGGCCTTGGTCATCAGGGATGTGTCGGCGTCTGATCATTCTGGCCACGTTGATGCTAAACCACATGAGATTAAAGCTTTGCCAGCCTCGGATATCGCCGGTTTGTTGGCCGGCAAGGGTATGGGCTATGGCAAGGCAGCGGAATTGAACGGGTACCCGGGGCCTAAGCATGTACTCGAACTCAGCAAAGAACTGTCACTTACGCCGGAGCAACAGAAAAAAACGCAAGCTATTTTTGCGCAAATGGAAGCTGCGGCAAAAAAACTGGGTGCTGAACTGGTCGCTGCGGAGGTGGCTCTGGATCACGCATTTAAAAACAAAACGATCAATGAATCGAGCTTATCAGAGCACACCAGAAAAATTGGTGAGATTGAAGCGCGTCTACGCGCCGTTCACCTGGCCGCACATTTGCAGCAAGCAAGCGTTATGAGTGATGTGCAGATCAAACAATATATGGTATTGCGAGGCTATGAGGATGCGGGCGCACATGGACATGGGAAGCATCATCACCATTGAGCGGAAAAGCCTAGCCTGTTGAAATTCAGTCCTTAAAGAAAGTGCAGCAGTTTCTTCCTTTTTCCTTGGATTGATATAGGGCTTTATCCGCGCGTTCAAATGCGGCTTCGAAGTCTTCATCAATATGACTGCGGGTTATGCCAATGCTAATTGTGACAAGGATAGGTTCTGGGTCGCCGTCATTAAAGATTGGACTTGAAGCGACTTTTTCCCGCAGCTTCTCTGCGTAGATCAGCAAATTTTCGGGAGATGCATCGCGGGTAATGATGACGAATTCTTCGCCACCCCAACGCGCGATTTGATCATATTCGCGTGATACTTGCTTCAGCGCTTGCGCCACATTGATTAAAACTTTATCGCCCACCGCATGCCCGTAGGTGTCGTTGAATTTTTTAAAGTGATCAATATCGATCGCGATAATGGCTAGACCCTGTGGATTTCCAAATTCTCGTTTCTGGCTCACAATCTCCTGCACGGCGCGCCGGTTCAGGAGTTGGGTAAGCTCATCTTTATAGGCTTCAGAACGCAGCTGACGGTTATATTCGTTTAATTCATCCAGAGATTTCTGCGCAGCACGCTGGCTCTTGTAGAGCGTGTAAACCCGGAAGGTTCCTTCCAGCCCCAATAACGACGCAAATGCGATGATGATGGTTAAGTAGAAATTTTCTTTGCTGACCCGGTCGCCAACAAATTTTACCGACTTAACTTCGAGATAATGTTGGGTGTGCGGATGCTGTTCTTTGATTTCGACCGTGATCGCCTGCAAGCGGTCGAAGCGGGTATGGGACTCTGTGCGATGCAGGGCAAATTGATTAATCCACCAGTCGGCGACTTTGAATTCCTGAAGGCGGACGAACACAGGTTGATGCAGTTCGGAGGTGGCTATACCGACACTTTGCGGGCGAAATTGGCGGCCGGGATCGGGCAGGTCCAGCGCGGGCTCGTGATTGTGGAGCGATAAATAGATGTACTTGGCCGGGCCTCGATAATCGATATCCACCCAGACTCCGGTGTAGCTGCTGACATCCCGGGTAATATCAGGAGAGATTCGGGTGGCAAGTGCTAGATCAGAGAGCAATAGACTATGGTTTATCACATCATGATCGACGAATACCCCAGCATTGCCGCAAAGATTGAAAGTGCCTGCATCACCAATCGAGCATTCGAGTGCAGTGTGAGCTTCATTCATATATTCAAAGCTGGAGTTGCCGCCGGAAGCTGCATCAGTAAACGCCCCCCACCAAACTTGGGAGCCGGGGTAGATGTCCAGTTTCTTTTGCGGGATGTAGGGGAAGGAGAACAGGGCGAGACAGCTGGCAAGCGCCAGCGCGATTTTCGCGGCGTTCAGGTGGCGTGATGGGGGTTTCTGCTTCATCTGACTTTATTTTGTTGTGCGCTGGTCGAAGTATAGTAAAAGAAACCCTAAGCGACTTGTTATATGAACTGATAAAACCATGAGGATTTGGAATAACCAGGGGAACCATAGGTGGGAGGTGCAGCCTAATACGCTTGCGCGCGAAGTGAGCTATCAATGGATTGTAGGTAGGCATTTGGGGGCGGTATTTGGGGAACCCCGTTACATTATTGTTGGTCCAGGCATTGAGCCGCAGTCCTTATTTTCCCTCAAGCACAAACCGAATCAGATCACACTAAAAGTATGCTGCTGCATGAACAAATTGTTTATAGCACCATTTTTCTTTATTTTGGAATATGTTATTTAAATCAAAATAAAAACTGCGCACATAAGGAGATATGAGTGTTGAAAAAAGCATCATTTGGTTTTGCACTGTTTTGTCTTGCCAGTTCTGCGTTAGCGCAGTGGGAGATTTCTGCAGGGTATTCAAGTTTCGATTGGGATCAGACTAATCATCATATGGATGTCGGTGCAGTGGTGTTTGGTGCCGGGTATCAATTTCCACTGAATGATCGATTGACGTTGGTTCCTGCGATACGGGTAGGCGTGGGAGTAACGGATAAGAAAATACCTTTGTATATAGGCTCTTCGCAAAACGGAGTGCCAGAGCAAACTGTAGTATCTGCAAAATCAGAGATAAACGAATATTACGGCGTGCAACTGCGCGCGCAATTCCATTTGGAGAACAGTTTTTATCTCTTCGCTATGCCGTCATATTCATCAATCGAGTACAAAATTTCTACTGACGATCTTGTCTTGGGTCGAAAGGCCCCGAGTATTTATTTCGATGAAAAGGGATTTGGAATTAGTGTTGGAGTGGGTAAGAAGTTTGGTGACTCGGTTAGCGCCGAGATTTCATACGAAAAGGCTAAATTTGGCAATTGGGGAAAGACAGATATACTGAACGCTCAATTGCGTTATGGATTTTAACCACATTTCCGGTAATCATTTCTGGCTGCGTTCAATACTTGAGCGCAGTCGAATTTTGTAGGCTTGGCTTAAATTTTTGCTAAGAGGTAAAGAACCTTACACAGGGTCTTCGATAGGGATCATAAAATCCTAGGTAATTGACTGGAATGTCTGTTCTTGCCCCGTTTTGAAAAAAGTCGGTGGACAATAAAAACGCTGATACTATGTTATTTTCCATCCGCCTCCACGAATGTCCCATGGGTAAAAGCTGGTATGGCGTCACTAAGGAAAATAATTCGGCGAAAGTTCCAAGCAGACGTAGACGACTTGCATAGTCCTTGCGTGTTTGGATGTATTCCACACTGAATTGCTCGAAAACACCCGGTGCGATCCTGAGAGGACGTAAGCGATTGCGCAAAAGCGCCACCACTATGTCTGTCTCTTTTGCGGTTCGCCACGACGCAAATAGCGCAGAACTTGCAGCAATTAAACCCACCCCGGAAAAAATCAGCCATTTTCTTCTTGTCAGTGAGCCAGACATGGTGCCTCCTGCTGTTGGAGTGTCAATTTAAAAGCAAATGGGCGCTGCGTAGTGAAAGGGCGGCAAGAATAAGTGTTGGGTTGGCGGCGGGACAGGTTGGAAAAGCTCCAGCCCCCAGAGCCATAAGATTCCGTACACGATGATGAATAAGTTGAGGGTCAAGAACGCTGGTAGTGGGATCGTTTCCCATGCGGGTAGTGCCGTGAATGTGGGCTGACCCACCGAGATTTTTGTCATCATGCGAGTTGATCACATAGTCCTCGACGGGTAATCCCTCGAATAGTGCTTCAGCCCTGCGTTTGATATCCGCGATGCCTCGCCGCATATAATCGGAGTGTGCTGCATATTCCACTTGCATGCGGCCATCGGCGCTTACAGTTACTCTGTTGTCTGGTGAAGGAATGTCTTCCAAGACAAATTTAAGAAGGCCTACATGGCGCCACTTGCCAAATTCAGCGCGCAACCACGGAATGTTGTAATTCTCTACCAAGCAGCCTGGGATTTGCCCTCGATTGGGTTCATTCACAAACATGCTGCCAAGTCCGGTTACTCGTTGACCACCATCATAATTTTCGACTCCTTGAAGATTGGCGCGCACATCTACGGAAATTTGTTCATTCAGATAACGACCCAGTGCGTAATCATCAAGACCGGAATTGAGCAATATATAGGGAGTTGCGATCGCATGTGCGCCCACGGCGACAAGGTCTGCGAAAGCTTCATGTTCCTTTCCTTCACGAATATATGAGACGCCTTTGGCCACAGAATTTTCGATGATGACTGCTTTGACGTCCGCGCCAGTAATCAAGGTCACGCGAGAATCTTGGTAGATATCTCGCATGTAGATATCTACCTGGAATTTGGCGCCGATTGGACAAACGGAGCAAACGCCATTATTACAGCAACAGGGGCGCCCAACTGAAACATCAGGTGACCGCGCGCTGGGCATGGCCATGTATTGATGCCCGTATTTGGCCTGGAACAAACGATCCAATGCATTGAGTCGATGAGGAGGTGCAGGATAGGGACGCGAACGCGGATACTCTGCCGTTTCAGCACCGGAAATTCCCATAATTTCTTCTGCTTCTGTCAGATATGGCTCCAGCTCATCATAATCGAAGGGCCAGTCTTCGCCGACGCCGTGCAGTGTGCGTGTTTTAAAGTCGCTTGGATGCATCCGGGGAGTGTTCCCCGTCCAGCAGGAGCCGCCGCCAAATGCAATATTCTGCACCCACTGTTTTTGCGGCGTGAGATTGTTCAAGTCTTTCGCAAAATCGTATTGCGTATTTTGAACGTTCTGAATTTTCCAACTGTAGGGGATGTCGGCGCCTTTTTCCAAAACAAGAATCCGTACATCTTCGCTAGCCCGAGCGAGATACTTTTTTAGGAAAAAAGATGATGCGAATCCGGTTCCGACAATAATCGTGGTGTAAGTGTCGCGGTGTGAATTCATGTCTTGCCTAGTCCGAAGCGTTCGAAAATAAACGCAGCCTTGCGAGAGGCGAAGGAGAGCCTCATTCTAAACTGTTTCCAACAAAATAGAACAGGTAAGATTTTGGAAATAAAATTTTTTTGTAAAAACAAGTTAATTTTTAGATTTTAATTCGGATTGCCAAGCTTCGATAGGTTTGGCTAGGCGAAGAAATATTCTGCATTTGTGGGAAAATGCTGTCAGGAAAGTCGGATGCGACAATCGCTAAATCCGCTTTCTCTCAATATTCTGTTAAAGATGCGCCTATTCGTTGGTTGAACGCGCCACGCGCCATATAACATTAGCAAGATCATCGGCGACGATCAGAGCTCCTTTGGGATCGACGGTAACGCCCACAGGCCGGCCGCGAGTTTTACCATTTTCATCACGAAATCCCGTTACAAAATCAATGGGTGCACCAGCGGGACGGCCGTCTCGGAAGGGAATAAATACAACTTTGTAACCCACTGGATTTTTACGGTTCCAACTGCCGTGCTGGCCGACGAAAACACCGTCAGCAAATTCTTCGCCCATGGATGATTCCGAAAAATCGACACCAAGCGCTGCTACGTGCGAGCCCAGCGCATAATCGGGTGCGATGGCGGATGCGACTTTTTGTGGGTCTTGCGGGCGTACGCGCTCATCGACATTTTGTCCCCAGTAACTGTAGGGCCAGCCGTAAAATCCGCCTTCTTGAACAGAGGTGAGATAGTCGGGTACTAAATTTGGTCCGATTTCATCGCGCTCATTCACTACCGCCCATAAGGTTCCGGTATTTGGCTGGATCGTAAGAGCTGTGGGATTGCGCAAGCCGGTAGCATAAGGACGATGTGCACCGGTTTCGGCATCGATTTCCCAAATCATTGCCCGATTTGCTTCAGCCACCATGCCTCTTTCGGTGATATTGCTATTGGAGCCAATGCCAACATAAAGAAAACGGCCATCGGCACTGGCCGCAAGTGACTTTGTCCAGTGATGATTAATTTCGGAGGGTAAATCGGTGATTTTTGTCGGCGGGCTACTGGCCTGAGTTTGCCCTTCGCGATAATCAAAGCGCACCAAGGAGTCTTGATTTGCGACGTAGAGGTTATTGCCCACCAATGCCAATCCATAAGGTGCATCAAGATTTTCTGCAAATACGGTTTGCAATTCATAAGTGCCGTCACCATCGGCATCGCGTAGCAAAGTTAATCTATTGCCTCCTTTTACCGGGGTTGTGCCTTTGGCTTTTATATATCCGGCGATAATATCTTTGGGTTTAAGTGCGGGTGCGTGTCCGCCTTTGCCTTCTGCGATCAATATATCTCCGTTGGGCAGCACCAGCGTTTGGCGAGGGACTTTGAGGTCGGTAGCGATTGCCGCGACCGTAAAGCCCGATGGCACCGTAGGTAGTTGATCTTTCCAGGGTGTCGGCTCGGCAATTGTCATATTGGGCAAGAGGCCGCGCTGGGGTTTAGGAAGCGTGGGGCTCGGGCCGTATTCTTCGGGATCGGGATCTTGGTCGACACATCCACCTAGTAGTGCAGATAGTGCGATTCCTGCGATGACTTTAAATATGTCTTGGTGTAGAGATAAAAATCTTTTTTTCATCTGATACCTCCGACACCAAATTTAGCGAAGCCAATCCATGTCGATGCACAAGCGAGTAGAACGACAATTATCGAAAAGATTATTCCCTCGGGCATAGTTGCCCATGCATCTTTAGCGTGAATGAGCGAGTTGATAAAGCCAAAAATCCATGTCAGCAATAGTAAGAAGGGATAAATAAATGAGAGCCCGCTTCGTTGAGGAGATTTAATTAGACGGATGATGGACAATACTAGTGCAATTCCACCAAACACAAGCCCTCCAAAAATCAACCAGGAGGCGAAATTGGACCACTGTATTTCGTAGCTGGAGGTATAGGCGTAGTCGCTGAGCAAAGCGCCTAAAAATAATGGGATGGTGCTGGCAAGCAAAACGCCGTGGATTGGATGAAGAACCCATAAACCAGTTCGGTCGCTAGCGACAGCCATTGGTATTTCTCCTTGCAGGAGTTCGAGGAATGCTGAAAGTGTGTATGGCTCCAGGGAGGGTGTCTGTTTGAAGAGGCACATAGACTTGGACTAGTTGATGCATAGGACCAAACGTCTCGCTGAGGAGCAAAAACGGGTGACTCACACACACGCCAGTAGTGACAGGGTGGTAGTTCGAAGCCTGATCAATTAAGTTAAGTTTGTTTCTTCAATAGGCATGGGAGTCAAAAATTCTGAGGAGGGCTTATGCTCAGTGGTTGGATGTGTTGGGTGTATATGTCGATATCGCTGTTGTTATTGACGGTTGTAGGGCATACGCAGGAAAGTAACTTGCAGGAAAACAAACAGGAGCAATCTATGAAAGCGAGCTCTGTTCAAATCACATGGGAATTTGACGCACCACCTGAGCATGTGTGGGCCGCCTGGACAAAGCCAGAGCTGGTTCGTCAATGGTTTGGCTCTGACCCTGAGGGAAAGGTCATAAAAGAAGATATGGATGTGCGAGTTGGCGGGCAATTTGAAGTCACTTTTTCGGATAGTGATGGCACTCATCATACCGCACATGGGACTTATCGACATGTGGAGCCATATAAACGACTGGAATTTTCATGGGGTTGGAAGAGCGAGCCAGGTGTTGAAACACAAATTAAAGTTTTGCTTTTGCCCAGTGGCGATGGCACAAAAATGGAGTTTGAACATGGCAATCTCATTCAGGCTTCAAGCCATGATTATCAAACCGGTTGGCGTAGTACTTTTCAAAAAATCGCAAGCGCGTTGGCGGCAAACTCGCAGTGACCTTCAAAATATAGGCTGATCAGCAAGAGCATGAATATATTTCAGTTCTATTCGCCAAATCGAGTGACTTTTTTCATGCTCTCGCATGCAGTTCGCAGCACTGCCCGGGAGTCATTGGCTCCTTGGCCGAGCGAGCGACAGGCATTTTCCATAAGGTTGAGCGCAGTATGCGGCGCGAACATATGCGGGCCTCTGAGCTCGATAAGCAACTCCTGAATCTTTTTATCATTCCTGGGATTTAGGGCCGTCATAATTGCTGGCCATTGGGCTTTCGTTGCTTTCAATCTTTGTATGATCTCCAACAGGTTTTGTGGGGCGTGTCTGGGGGTGCTGCGGCGCAAATACAAATAGCTTCCGCAAGAAACTGCACACAGCAGAACGCAAAGCAATAGTAGAACTATGGATGTTGTCACAATTTGACCCATTGTATATGCGTGGCCTGAATATGTAAGAGTCGTACATGCCTATGGTATGGCTCCAATGTGTTCATAATAAGGCCAAACTCGTTTTCTGTATAATGCAAGTGGTTTTACCGGAAATTTCATTTAGTTCGATCAAAGGAGCGCTCATGATCGCCTTCACCCACATTTCCCGTTCTCTGTTCATCGCTTTATCTTCCCTATTGTTGGCATCAGGGATTACTGCCTGTTCGCAAGATCCTTCTAGAATCGATATGCCCACTGAGACGTCCTCGAGTACATCCGATCAACAGCGAGATCAGCAAGAGTTGGCAGAACAGTTGGGTTTGTTAAAGCCGGCACCCGCAGTAGGCGGCAGTCCGGTCGAAATCGAGGTGGTGCCGATCCAGTATAGTGATGCGAACTTGTTGGCCACCCTAGATGCCCGCGTCAATGTGAAGCAGGGAACTATGCGGCAGCTGCGCTGGCAGCAGATCCGTGGGCCGGAAGCGGTAATTCTCAATCCATATAATGCGTCCACCCAAGTTTGGCTGCCGGTGGTTGAGAGAACAACTCTGTTGGAATTTCGCTTGGCTGTGGTAACTAGCGAAGGCTCGGTCAATTATGCCAAATCGCAAATAATCGTTTTGCCTTTAAAAGAGCAAGCGGTGTGGCTTACTACGGAGCTATTTGCCGACCGAGTAGAAATCAGCGTGAATTTAAAGAATCCTACAGAGAAAGACTTTGCTCTAGAAGTGCATTTGGAGGATCAAACGGCTTTCAGCGGGAGCGATTATGAAGATATAGGATCTGCAGAAATACATTTTGCTGTTGGTGAGCAGAAAAAAAATATCGTAGTGCCTTTATTAAATTTGCGTCAGGAGCGTGAGAAAGCGGCGATATTTTCCGTGCATGTGCAAGGCTTTTATGAAGAGATATTAACGCAAACTAGCACCATGGTGGTGCTGCCTGCGTACAGTGTTTGCGCCCTGGAAAAACCTCTATATCGAGGTCCGAGTGATATAGATCAATTTCAATTGGATGAGTCCAAAGCGGATGTGCGCATTCATCTAAACTGGACGGGTGACGCGGTAGTGCATATGCAGGTTGGTGATCCATGCGGTAATGTTTTGTCACCGGAAAATACTCAATACGCTTGTGAGGGGATTGCCGGGCGTTATTCGCAATCGGAAGGCGCCGCGAATCATGTATATTGGTTGGACGGTGCTCCGGCAGGCCGATACAGCATTCGATTAATGCATGTAAGCGGTGATCAAGTAGATTATCAGTTGCGGGTATATTACGGAGAAACCAGTGAATATTTCACCGGCTCTCTGGGTGGAGATCAGCTGTGCGATATTGAGCCTATTGAATTTATTTTTGGTGGGCGTTCACCTGGGTTGGGTTCTTCGTCTAGTGGTAGTTCCTCGTCAAGTAGCAGCTCTTCATCAAGCAGCTCGTCGTCTAGCAGTAGCCTTAAATGCTTCTCAAGTACAGTCGGGGAGTCAATTTGAATACGGCAAACAAACGAAGGTCGTAAGAACTAGCCTTCGTTTGTGCTGATTAATGGTTTACTTCTTCCCAACCAAACTTACTCCACCGATCACTAAGCCGGCACCGATAAGCTGACTCAGTGTTATGGCTTCATCAAGAAACCAGGCTCCGAGAAACACCGTAATCACAGGTCCTATGCTTCCCATAATGGCGGCTTTGCTGGCGCCTATGGAGGCTATGCCTTTGTTCATCAGGAATGAGGGAATCACGGTAGAAAAAAAGGCGAGCGCCAGCGCCAGCCAATAGACGGGGTGAGGTTGGTTTAATTCTCGTAAATCGATAAAGATAAGATTGTGAATAATCACGCCCACCGACGCCGCCAGCATGCAATAGGTGGTAAAGGTTAGGGAGCCGACTTCTTTGGCTTTTTCACTCGTCATCACCACAAAAAATGCATAGGTAATGGCGCCAGCAAAAACGAGCAGTCCCCCTTTCATGGTGTTGGAAAAATTCTGCTGTAATTGCAACTCGTGGAGAAAAATAAAGATCATCCCAACATATGCCACAGCCATGGCCAGTTTTTCTTTTGTAGATACGACTTTCTTTTTCCAAACCGCAAGAATCAAAACCACTATCGTCGGGTAGATGTATAACACCAACCGCTCAAGTCCCGCGGAGATTGTCTCCAATCCCCAAAAATCCAACAGGCTGGACAGATAATAGCCTAACAATCCTACGCCTACGATTTGAATTAGATTTTTCTGACTTAGTGCCATTTGCGATCGCTGATGCAGCCAGAGTGCCATTGCCAAATAAAAAGGCAGAGCAAATAACATTCTGAGCATTAACAGCGGTGCTGCGGTTATGCCGTACGCATAGGCGAGCTTGATAAAAATGCCTTTGCAGGCAAAAAAGAACGTGCCCAGCAAAACGCAAGCAATGCCGAATTTGGGTTGGGAGGTAAAGCTAACGGAGGATTCAGACATGACAAGGCCGACTTCATAACGGACGCATGCAGACTAGGAGATTCATCTGTAAAGGTCAAATGGGAAGGGGAGCAGCCTGCGTCTTGGCTCGTATTGCTTAGTTGGACTTATACTCAATCTATTGCTGGGGTGTGCTAATTCGGGGAGAGGCGTGCTGTTAAGGATAGGGAAGTAGCAGCACTGGGGTTGACTAAACTGCACCGCCCATCCATGGTGTGATAATTGATGAACGCAGCCTATTAAAACGACAAAGCTATAGAACGAGAAAACTATATGAAACAGCATGTTCAACGGAGTCATTGGTTTTTATTGTGGGCGGGACTGGTTGTGGGACTTGCGGCCTGCAGTTGGGTTGATCGCCCGCAAAAGCCGGTGGTGAAAACTACCTATGGTTATGTTGCTGGCAGCCTTAATGACGGTGTCTACAGTTTTAAAGGAATTGCCTACGCAAAAGCCGAGCGGTTTATGCCGCCACAAGAACCCGAGAATTGGCAGGGGATAAGAGAGCAGAACCAATTTGGCCCTATTGCTATGCAGGTTAATAGCTGGTCACCTGAGGAAGCCATGGATGAGCATAAGTTATTTACCGTAAACGTCTGGACGCAGGGATTGAACGACGGAAAAAAACGGCCCGTTATGTTTTGGTTGCACGGCGGTGGATTTAGTGTCGGCGCAAGTGATGACCCGATTACCGATGGAGAAAATTTGGCCAGAAAAGGCGATATAGTTTTAGTCTCCGTCAATCACCGTCTGAATATTTTGGGTTTTCTCGATCTTTCCCATTTGGGCGAAGCTTATGCCGATTCCGCCAATGTCGGCATGTTGGACATAGTCGCTGCTTTGAAATGGGTAAATAAAAATATTGAGCAGTTTGGTGGTGATCCGGAAAACATCACCATTTTTGGTGAGTCCGGCGGTGGCGGGAAAGTGGGGACGCTTATGTCTATGCCAGCTGCGCAGGGTTTGTTTCATAAAGCGATTATTCAAAGCGGAACCTTGATCAATGTGATGACCAAGGAAAAATCCGCCTCAATCGGCAAAGCACTGCTGGAGGTTTTGGGATTAACCAAGGAAACCGCATATCAATTGCAAACCATGCCTTATAAAGAGCTGGTGGAGGCGGGTAATAAAGCCCTGGAAAAAACCGTGGGTCTGCGCAAGCCTGGCACTACGACCATGTTCGGATTTGGCCCAGTGCCGGATGGGGTCAATTTATTGCAACAGCCATTTACCCCGGACTTTGCCAGCATCTCCGACTCTATTCCCTTGATGATTGGCACAACCCTCAACGAGCTGGTGAAAACCGCGTACGATGAATCTGAGCTGACTTTGGACGAGGCGAAAAAACGCCTGGAAAACATCTATGGAGATAAAACCGAGGAGTATATCCAGCTCTTTGCCCAGACTTATCCGAACTATACACCACAAGACCTGCTTTCCATCGACACATTGTTTCGGCCGAATACCGTTGTTGTTGCCGACGCGCGTTCGGAAAAAACACCTGCTCCGGTCTATTCTTATTTATTGACATGGAAAAGCCCGGTTGAAAACGGCAGCAAAGGCTCCTTCCATGGTTTGGATATTCCTTTGGCGTTCAACAATATTGAATTGGGAAAACATTGGTCGGGCGACAGCGACGAAGCTTATAGATTGGCAGATGCTATGAGTTCTGCGTGGATTAACTTTGCCAAGCGCGGCGACCCTAATAATCCCCTGCTGCCAGAGTGGAAGCCCTATACACGAGCAAACGGTGCGACCATGATTTTCGATGTTGCACCGAAAATTGCGCACAACCATGACAGGAAGTTAATGGAATTGATTAAATCCGTTAGGTAACGTCGATTATTTGGAGCTGCTGTGTTTTCACTTGAGCGCAAAAGCGATTACCGGTTGCAATTGAGCCGAACTCTGAAGGAACCTGGCCATTATAAGGCAGAGGTTTATCTCTTTACTCCTTATGAGGGTGCTTTCTCGGAGTGGACGCTCACTGAAAAGCAATTTTACTTTTCCTCATTGGAGCACAACTTTCGCTTGCAGGGTTTGCCCGATCTGGATCGGGCCACCAAAACCGACGGCTCTTTTTCGCTGCTATCGCCTCACTATGAAATTATTCACGGTTCATGGCTGTTTCAATACAGAGCTACCATGGATCGCCTGCGCCTGCAAATGCAGACGGGGGAATTTGCAACCTCTCTCAAGCGCGCGTTGCGCATCAGCCAAAATTTTGCCCAACGCTTGAGGAAAACCACCCGACAACAAAGCTCGCAAAAGCAGTATTTTCGCAATGCGGATATGTATTTTTCCTGGTATGCCGAGCAATTCATATTGCAATGCATGACTATGGAGGGATTTTCTGATCTCGACGAGGAGCTAAAGAATAGCATCCAGGAATTTTTACAACAGGAATATCGTTATAGACACGAAAAAGATTATCTGAATGAATTCCAGGGCAATCCTACACGCATATGGAACCGCATGAGCATGTACTTAAGATTGCTGGAATACCCTGTATTGCTGCGCAAAAAACTCACCGAATTGGGCAGTGGCACGCGTAAAATGGTTAAGGCGGTCTCAACCATTTTAATCATGTCGCTTTTTACTTACGTGATTTTTATTTTAAGAGACAGTCGACAGGAATTGTCAGTGGCGGTCCTTTTGTTAATTGCGCTGATTTACGCCGTGCGCGATTTGTTGCGTGACGACATGACCGAGAGCTTTACCGAATTTTTGCGCAAGGGCAAACCGCGCTGGCGAATTCGCCTGCTCAAACCCTACGTCAACGAACCACTGGCGTTGCAAAAAATTTGGATGAATTATCGCAAATTACCGGATCTATCTCTGGCGGTCCGGGAGTATTCTGATAAGTGGTCTACTAATGATGAGCGACAAATTATTTGTTATCGCTCTGAGTTGAGCTTGGATAAGGCTGCGCTGGACGAACATCAAATTGAAGAACGCTTGGCCCTCGATTGCAAAGAGCTGTGTGAATTGATTCAGTCATCCAGCGACAAAATATATATCCCCGCAGATCCCAATGATCCTTCCTCAAAGGTGCAGTCACACACCATTGAAAAACAGCACGATTACAATCTGTTGGTCGTATACAGCGTACCAGGAGAGGAACACACCAGTGCGCAACGCTGGCAAATCCGGCTCGGCAGTCATGGCATAGTGAAATGCAAAAGCAAAAAAGTAAAATGGCCGAGCCCGGAGGAACAACGGAAAAAATCCTGGTGGAGACGCCTGCGCGAGAGGCGCAGGCTCGAATAGTTTTTACTCTTAGAACTCCCCACGCAAAACCAAAGCCACTCGCCTATCCGACACAAACCACGAGCGCCCTGTTTCCAGCAGCTGATCATTTAAGATCATCAAGGTTTTTGCGCGGGCGTTGGTGAGGTTTTTGGCTTGTAATCCCAGCGTGAAATTATCGGTGAGTTTATAGAAAATCGAGCCGTCCAGTTCGCCGTAGTCGTCATACCATATTGGCGCTTTGCTAATGACGTCGCGGGTGGTCAGCAGGTATTTGGAGCGCCAGTTGTAGGCAATGTTGATGCTTAGGCGATCATCCTCATACATGCCGATCAAGTTGATGATTTCATCCGATTGACCTTGCAACGGCAATTTGGCGGGATCGACGCGAATGCCGGTGTCTTCGTACAGAGAGTTGTACCACTGCTCATCTTCAACACGCTTTTCGTTGTTGGGAATACTGGTGGCGTCTATGTAGGTGTAGGTGGCTTGGAAGCCGAAACCTTCAAATAGCCCGCTGAAAAACTGGTTGTAGGTAATTTCTATCCCATCCAATTTGGCATCGCCGCCGTTGCGTTGTGTGGTGATGGCAACCGGTTGTGTTACGCCGCTAAAATTGTTGGTGAACTCGCGGGTAATAACACCGGGAGAAAAATAGTTGGATAAATTTTTATGGAATATTGCACCGCTTAATTGACCGTAGTTGGAGAAATACCACTCCAACGAAAAATCGTATTGCACGGATTCCATGGGTTTTAAATAGGGATTGCCGCCTTCGCCCACAAACCAGGTGCCATCAGCAGGTTTATTCAGTTTAGCCTGATCGATTAATTCGATGGGGCGATCCCCCGGAATTCCGGTGTCAGCGTATCTATAGGTGATGTTAAGGTTGCCCGCATTGGGATCTATATTGATCGGCGCAAGGTCGGTGCGATTGCGCACGTCGCCCAGGTCAGGAAACGCCACGGCTTTCGCAAAGGCAAAACGCCCAACCAGATTGTCCGTTAGATCAGCTTTGATGTTAAAGCTGGGCAACAGGGTGTCGTAATTGTGTTTGGCGACTTCTTCGTTGACATAAGGCGCGAATTGCAACTGGTTGCGCTCGATCAATTGTTTGCCGTCGGACCCTATTAAAGCTACGCCTTGGGTAAAGCCGCGTATTTCGCTCGCCAGGAAAAAATACGGATTGTAAATCCAATTGTTTTCCGCCGCGGTAGCGGCTTGATAAAAATCTGGGTAAGTGCCGTTGGCGACTTGTTGACGCAAGTAATTTTCCACCATTTCACCATTGAGCGGCTGACTCAATGAATCCGGCGGGAACTGCTGCAACTCGTGTGTGCGCGGTACGATCAACGGGAATTCCACAATACCGAGTGCCTGGCGTTCCATTTTTAGATAACGCAATCCCACATTACCGGAGAACGGCAGATTGCCATCGCCAGCAAAATTGAGACGCAGATAAAACGCGTTGCGCATTTCCAAAGTACGGTTGATTTCATCTGGCGTAAAAATTCCGTATTGATTATCCAGTGGAACATTCACTGCCGCTTCAAAATGTCTGCCGTATAAATCGACCGCTTGATCGCGATCGGGGTAGGGCAACCAGTTATCGCCGCCAGAGTAAGACTGAATCAATCTGCGGCTCGGGTTGGCGCCCCAGACTTCGCGAATTAATTTCTCAGTGGCATGCAGTGTTTGATTGCCCTGAATATCCAGAACACCGCCGCGCATAAAGTTGGACCAGTTGACCAGCTCGTATCCGTCTTGCAGCGGCGGAACATCCGACACCCAGCCAATACCGGTACCAATTATTTCGCCGTCGGACAAATTGAAATTGGTTTTGGATTGGCCATTCCATTCCGGCGCCAGCGCACCCCAATTCCATGCTGTTGAACGTACAGTTTGTTCGCGTTCGGCGTAGCGGTAGCCCACTTTAATTTGTCGCAGTAAACCATCGCCTACCGCGTAATCCAAATCCAAGCGCCAAGCTAAAGAATCGCCGTCGGAGCGCTCGTAGTGATCCATGGCCGAGCGCCACAAATAGGAGTTGGGATCCTGAAAATAATTTTGGTCGCCCAAAGGATCGCCGCCAAAACCGGGATAATTGTATTGATCGTTGGTGAGGGCATCCCAAAATGGATTGCCTTCTGCGCGTTCGCGATCACGCTGGCCATTCCAGGGTTCGATCAAACGCAAATGCGGTGTGCTGCCGCGTGTGTCGTAGTCGTAAATGCTGTAAGTCATCAGATGAATGGATAAATCATCTACGCGCGCTTTAGCGTCTATATATTGCAAATCACCGCTGATATTGAGCCGGTCATTGGCTTGCCACTTCACATTGATATGAAAATCTTCCACCAGCGACTGAGTTTCGTTGATGCGGCTGTCCATCTGGGTGCGATGGCCCCATTGTTTGTATTTGTTGAGCACGCTCAAACTGGTGGGCACGCGGCTGTGGCCGCTGGAGCCGACGCGCCAGGAATTACCTTCCTCCATAATGGTGCCGGCGAGGAACAAACCATTTTCATCAAATAAAAAATGTGTTCCTGCAAGAGGTGCAGTCGGGCGTATGCCGATGCTCTGATAGCCGCCCTGATATTTAAGCGCCTGCTCGTGCCAGGTCAGCGTGGAGTCGGAGCGGATATATTCCGCCAGGGCTTCAAACCGGCCGTCGTCGGAGGCAAATTGCAATGCTGCCGTAAATCCTTCGCGCGTGCGGCGATCTTCCTTCATTAACGCGTTGGCCCCATTGGGCGCCCACACACGTCCTTTGCCGTCTTCACCGAAAAAATCTTCCGCGCGCGTGCCGACCGGATTGGGATTGTTTGCGGTATAGAGTTCCTGGGCTTCAAATTGCACATAGGCATCGCTTTGAATGCCGTGGGATTCGCCGACCAATTCCGAGTTGGCGTAATTGACTAACACGCCCCAGCGACCGGCCGGGCCGTCGAATGCTTTTGCCAATAATCCGGAAAATGACGGGCTCCAGGTTTCTGCCAGATCGCCGTAGGAATAATCCACGCTGAAGGCGACCAGATGATCGTCGATATCCAGCGGTTTGCGCGTCACCAGATTGACCGTGCCACCAATACCGCCTTCGATCATATCGGCGGTCTGGTTTTTAAATATTTGAATGCTGCCCAAGAGTTCCGGCGGAATATCCTGATAACTCAGGCCGCGCCCGGTGTTGGCACTGAAGGAATCGCGGCCGTTGAATTCGGAGCGGGTTTGCGACATACCGCGCAGAATAATGTCGGAGCCTTCGACGCTGTAGTGATCCGGATCATTGGGCGCGGCAAAGCGCTCTATAGCCACGCCCGGCAATCGTTGCATGGCATCCAGCGCACTGCGATCCGGCAGCAAACCGATCTGATCGGCGGAGATGGCGTCGAGCATGGTATCGGCGCCGCGTTTCATCTCCTGAGCATCCATCGCATTGATTTTGGTACCGGTAACGACGATCTCCTCAACTGTGTTTCCAGTCTTTTTGCGCGAGTTTTTGCTAACCGGTTCTTCCGCGGAAACATTGTCTTGGGCCAAGGCCGAAAGCGGCAACAGGGCAATCGAAGACGAAATAACGGCAAAGCCCAGGGAGTGCGAGGGGAATTTCTTTTTCATGCGGCTGGTCTTGTCTCTTATTCTGCGTTTTGCGGGGCGAAGCCCAAGGTGCCGCGGAGTCTACTTGAATATAAGTCCCCGTGATGCGTCACAAATCAAGAAGTGCAGAATCTCTTTAGAGCAGGAGTGTGAAGGGAGAAAAAAGGCCGAACCCGGCGTGGGTTCGGCAAATTCACAAAACGCAGATTTCGAGTTTTGCTTAGGGGGTTTACTGGAGAACCTTATCCATATTCCAGTCGACAAACAGAGATTTCCATTCACTGACCGGAATTTGTACGCGACCGTCCTGAATATTGACTCCACCGGTGTTGATGCTGGTGTTGCCAAAGAAGGCCCGGTCAAACATCTTGGCCGCGATACCTGTGTCGCCCACGCCGCAATGGCCGCCGTTGTACACCTCAAAGGCCATATTTTGTGGAACACCGAGAGCCTTGTAGACCGGATAGGCTGCCCAGGCCGCCAGGGCTTCACTGGTACCCGCCAAGTGACACCAGGCGTTCTGGCCATTGGCATTGGTAAAGTGCACCAGATAGCGGGGAGCTATGGTGGCCAACAGCATGTGCTGGTCGAACGGCAGGTTGTTGACGCGAGAAGGCGTTGAGCGGAAAGGCTGCGCCGCGCTGGTTACCCAGGGACCGCAGATGCCATTGTTTTCCAGGTTGTCGATACCCTGGGGTTTATCGTTGCAGCGCCATCTGGATTGGCCTGCGCCGTTGCGGAACCATTCGGTCATGCGCCAGCTGGTGGCACCGCCGCCGCCTGACTCAACGATAACGGTCATAGGAATACGGCTGAATACACCCACCAGAAATGCGCCTTTACCGCAGCCGGAACAGCCGGAGACCACCATTTTTTGCGGGTCGTGTCCGCTGCCGGGATTTTTCTCCAGAACGTCCATCACCCGGTTGACCATCCAACCTATCGCAATATTGGGATTGAGCTCATTCAGGCCATAAAGCGTGCGGATGTTATTTTCGTAACCGCTGCCGAACGACAACTTCTTGCTGCCGGGAGGCAGAATTCCGGCGGCGAGATCCAGCGCAATCACCTGACCGCTACCGGAAATGGTGGCGGAGAAATTGGCGCTGCGGCTGCCGACTTTACAGCTGATGGAAACATTTCCGCCGTTGACAGTACCGGATACCTCATCGCAATCACCGGGAATTGGGCCGTACAAATATTTGGCAGCCATGGCCAGAATTTCTTTGCGACGGCATTCCCACTGCTCTTTGGTATTAACCGGTGTGCCGTCGTAGAAGGTAAAGGGATCAGGCAGTTTCATGCCTCGGTTTGGCAGCGCAGTCGCATCCGGGAAATTGGGCAGTGTGCATGTCACGGAAGCGCCGCTGCTGGAGCTGGATGAGGAGCTGCTGCTTGAAGAAGAACTGCTGGAACTACTGCTGCTGGAAGATGAACTGCTGCTGGATGATGAACTGCTCGACGACGATGATGAGCCGTTCCCTCCCGGACTTCCACAAGCGACAAGTCCGGCTACGAATGCAGCCACATAACATGTTCTTAAAAAAGTTTTCATTTTTTCACCTGACTGTTTAATTAATTTTCTTTTTTTAGAGGTGACACAGAACTGCATGGTGTCGTTGCTGGGCGGAGGAAAATTTCGCCCGCAGAAATTTAAAAATGAATTTATAAGATTTATAGAAATAGTCGAACAGACTTTGTCGACAAAATTATTTTAACAACCATGTTAATTTCAGACTGTGTGCGAGGTAGCAAATTAACGGAAGAAAAATCCACTAATTGTTAAAAATACAATTTGATTATTTTTGATTTAAAAATATTCCTATTTTGTAATTGTGAGAATTTTGTGAGGAATTTAAGGGGCTTTATAAAAAGGATATTCGGATAAGAATGGCGATGGCACGCCGGAATCTGCGCATAAAAAAATAGGAATTCTATTTATAATATAATTTGACTATTAGCTTCTATTAAGATGATGTGTCACTGGTAAACGCAACGGGCTTTTCCCAAATACCCAAAGCAATGCAGCCTTCCGGAGCGGACAGGTGGTGCTGGGTGCCCGGGGAATGAATAACCAAAGTGCCGGCGTTGTAAATTTTTTCGCCATCGATTTGAAAGCCGTGCAAAATCAAAATATGTTCGAACCCGATATGCTGATGGTTCGGCACAGATGCGCCCGGCAAATAATGCAAAAAAGCAGCGTAAGGGCTGGAATTTTCCGTCTCGTAGATTTTGGAAATAAATACTCCTTCTGCAAGGGGCTGCCAGTCGCGCGATGCAATCAGGTTGGCTGCATCAAATAATCCGCGAACGATCACAGCATTTTTATCGTTTGCCATAAGCCTGCTCCAATCCCGCCAGAGTTTTATCGCAAGTTGATGTCCAACCGACGATGCCGCCTTGCGCCACGATCATTTCCAGGGCGGCGCGTTTGAATTCGGGAAAATAACTTTCCGTGGCATCTTCCACCAAAAGGCATTCGTAACCTCTGTCATTTGCTTCGCGCATGGTGGTTTGTACGCAAACCTCGGTGGTAACGCCGGCAAAAATCAAATGAGTGATCTGCTCTTCCTTTAAAAATTCATCCAACGGTGTTGCATAAAAAGAGCCTTTCCCTGGCTTGGTGATCTCCAACTCTCCTGGAAGCGGTTTGAGTTCGTCCAAAATCTCATTGCCGGGGTCGCCGTCAATCAAAATACGTCCCATAGGTCCTTTGTCACCGATTTTTAATGCCGCTTTTCCGCGCTGCAATTTACTGGCAGGACAATCGGATAAATCCGGTTTATGGCATTCACGAGTATGCACAATGGGTAAATCCAGTCGCCGGAAGCCGTCCAGCAATTTTTTGACCGTCGGTACTATGGCCGTCAGAAGTTCCACTTTATTTCCCAACGCATCGCCAAAACCGCCGGGCTCAATAAAATCCCTTTGCATGTCGATGACGATCAGACAGGGTTTATTTTCGGGTAACGCGTAGGGATAAGGTTTGGCATCTATAAAAAACGTCATGACAACTCCCGCTTAATGGCCTGCCATTACTGGCCGATAATATTCATATTCGCTTGCCCGGTTCTATGGCTCCCAGCAGCGTTGCCATTGTCAGGCTCTTAAAACGTCCAGTAACGCAGAAGATTTTGCTGTAGCGCCAAACACGCCGCCTTGCATTTTCACCATATTGATCGCCGCCTGATGATTGGCAGGATCGGTCGCGCCGCAACAGTCTTCCAGCAACAGACATTCATAGCCGCGGTCGTTGGCTTCGCGCATGGTGGTGCTGACGCATACATCGGTGGTGATGCCGGTAATAATCAGATTGGCAATGCCAAGCCTGCGCAAAATCAAATCCAGATCCGTCGCGTAGAATGAGCCTTTGCCGGCTTTATCGATAATAGGCTCGCCGGATATTGGAGATAATTCGCCAATAATGTTCCAGCCGGGCTCGCCGCGAATCAGAATTTTTCCGCATGGACCAGGATCGCCAATGCCTGCACCTATGCGCTGACTGCGCCAGCGTTTATTGGGCGGTAAATCGCTTAAATCCGCTCTGTGACCTTCGCGCGTATGAATAATGTGAAATCCTTGCGCACGCATAACTTTCAGCACGTTTTTGATCGGCTCTATAGGCGCGCGTGTCAGGGAAAGGTCGTAACCCATTGTGTCCACATATCCGCCTCTGCCGCAAAAATCCGTCTGCATATCAATAATGATCAATGCCGTGTTGGATGGGAGCAGTTGGCCGTTGTAAGGCCAGGGATAAGGTGTTGCATCGACAAAACGACTCATAGCGCCTCCAGATTATTTGCTGGGTTCGCCCGGCTTACCATTAAAACTCCGCGTTTGGACGTGGTGATCATGATTGCCAGGGTCGAGAATCCGCCACAGATTCCGACACCGGCGACGGCACATTTTTGGATGAAATCTCTGCGATTGATTTTGGACATGTTGCTCTCCGCTATTACCAGATCCACTTGACCATCAGCTGTGGAACGTCTTCATCTATGCCGTCGAGCCCGAATTTATTACGCCAGATCTGATATTCGATCCCCGCCTGCAAAACCCCTTCGGCATTCCAGAGTTTGCCGACATCGAGCAACAGTCTGGGAGCGGTGATAATGTTGTCCTCCACATGGTCCATGCCGAAGGCGTAATCAAAAAAGCCTTCAAACGCGAAAGAAAGATTACCGATGGAAAATGGCGTGAGCCAGACCAGCGTTACTTGATTGCCAGTATCCGTGACTGGATTGATACTGCTGGAAATTTCGTTGCGTACGTAAAAATTGACTTGTGCCACCGGCGTTTTCGGAATATTGAGATCGATCGCAACGCCGTATAAATAATTGCGAAATCCCTGGCCGATTTCTGCGGTAGTGGTAATCAGCACGTCTTTGATAATGCCCAGGCTTAAATCTTTGTTGAGAATTTTCCCGAGACTTAAGCGCGGTGAAATCTCACCGTAATAGCTGGTGGGAATTTCGCTGTCTGAACGGTCCGGATTGGTGATATCGACAAAAAAGAAGGTATCGCCGTATTTCCAGCCGTTCACATGCTCCAAGGTGATAATCGAACTGCTGACATCGCGCGAATCCAGTGAAGAGGTTTCCGTATTGAAAAAAATCTGCGAATAAGAAGAGCCGTATAAATATTGAAGGTTAGTGGAACTCCACTGCGCGGCACCTGACCAAGCCAACTGCGGAAGGAGTAAACCGGCTGTTATCAATATCAAGACGTAAAGATTGCGATACATAGAAAAGATCCCTCAGTAAACAAAGTAATACAACGTTGTATACAACGTAAGCACAAGCCTTGCCAAACGAGGGAGGTAGTCGGATTTTTGAGATTTATGCCTTATCTTTCAAATAGATAGAGGCAGAGATGGAAATGGGGAGCACTGGCAATAGGCGGGTTTGCCTTGGTTCAAAACTGTGCGTGGAGATGGGCGCCGCACCCGGGCGGCGCAAATGGGCTTCCTTGCAATATCGGTCGTTATGCTAAAAACTTAGGCGCATCATTTTTGGTGGCGCTTGTTATGGAACACAAACCTAATGCGCAGGAGATTTACGATACTCTGCGCAACATGATTATCCGCTTTGACCTCAGACCGGGCTCGCGCGTAACGGAAACTCAACTGGCCGATTATTTTCAGGTGAGCCGAACACCGATCCGTGCGGCATTGCAGCGCTTGGAAAATGAAGAGCTGCTGACCATCAAGTCCAAACAAGGTTGTTTTATCCGCAATATCGATATGCTGCAGATCAGTCATTATTACGATGTGCGGGTGTCTTTGGAAAATCTGGTTCTGGAAGAGATCTGCAAATTAAAGGATCTCTCCGAACTGCGCCAACTGGCGGACGCGTGGGATCCAAAAAGTTATACGTTTGGCATTCTGGTTACGGATGAGCTGAAAGACGCGGAAGAGGGCTTTCACGAGCAACTGGCGGCAATATCCCGCAATTCGGCACTCGCGCGCTATATCCGGGATATCAATGACCACATAAGAGTCGTGCGCCGCCTAGGCTGGCCCGACCAAAAAAGCGTGACCGATACTTACGAAGAACATCACCGCGTGTGCGAGCTGCTATTAAAGCGCGATTTGGCTGGTGCCCAGGCGGAAATGACCAACCATATCCGCAAAAGTCAGGATCAGGCGAGCAGAATTACCTTGCATCAAATTTATAGCAATCAAACAGCGATTAAATTTGATTGAAGCCAGCTCACACAACTGCAGTTCTGCAGAGGTGGCTTTTTAATTACACGGATTCAGCAAAACTCCGCTTATCCAATCCCAATTTTTTCATACGCGACGCCAATGTCGTCGGCTTAACACCTAATAACTCCGCCGCGCCATAGGCACCGTACAATTTTCCGCGTGCGCGTTTTAATGCGGTAACTATGGCTTGGTAACGCAATGCGTCGCAGTCGGACTCGGTGAGATTTTCGGTTTTTTCGATCACGACAGGCGATGTGCCTTTGGAGTGAAACATCGGCAGATCGTCAAAGGTCAGTTTATCACCCCGGCTCAAGATCACTTGACGCTCAATCAGATTTTCCAGCTCGCGGATATTGCCAGGCCAGTTGTAATTTTGCAGGCGCTGCATTTGTGCGACGGAAATACGCAATTCTGGTTTATTGAACCTCTGACAAGTTTTTTTAAGGAAGTGGGTAATCAGCAGCGGAATATCATCGCGGCGGTCGCGCAGGGCGACCGAGTGAATGGGAAATACATTCAAGCGGAAATACAAGTCTTCGCGGAATTTGCCTTCCTGTACGAGCTTTTGCAGATCGCGATTGGTTGCCGCTATAACCCGTACATCCACTTTGCGCGTGGTGGCGTCACCGACGCGTTCGAATTCGCTGTCTTGCAACACGCGCAAGAGTTTGCCTTGCAGGCTCAAGGGAATTTCACCGACTTCGTCGAGAAATAAAGTACCGCCGTCGGCTAATTGAAATCGTCCGGGACGATCTTGAATCGCGCCGGAGAAAGCGCCGCGCACATGGCCGAAAAATTCGCTTTCAAATAATTCGCCCGGGATGGCCGCGCAATTGACGCGCACCAAAGGCCGGCCATTGCGCTCGCTGGCGGTGTGAATCGCGCGGGCAATTAATTCTTTGCCGGTGCCGGATTCGCCAGTAATCAACACAGTAGCATCGGTCGGCGCCACCAAGCGGATTTGATGCAAAACCCGCTGAATCGCCAGACTGCGCCCAACAATTTGATAGGAGTTGTAGCCTGCGCTGATTTCCTCCTGCAAATAGGCGTTTTCCAATTCCAGGCGCTGTTTGAGTTGTTCCACTTCCGCCAAGGCATTGCGCAATTGAGCTTCCGATTCGCGGCGTTCGGAAATATCGCGAAAAATCACCACCGCGCCCACCAGGCGGCCGTTATCCAAAATGGGGGTGCTGGTGTATTCGACGGGGAGGGGCTTGCCGTCTTTGGTCCAAAAAACTTCGTTATCCACTTTGTGCACGGCCCCATCTTTAAAGGCGGCATAAATGGGGCAGTCGTGCGCGCAATAATCCGAACCGTCGCTGTGGCTGTGGTGAATGGCAGCGTGGACATTATGACCAATCAATTCTTCCGCTTTGAATCCCAACATTCTTTCCGCTGCGGGGTTCACGAAAGTGGTGTTGCCATCGGCATCGACACCGTAAATGCCTTCACCCGCCGCACTCAAAATCAGCTGGTTTTCTTTTTCGATCTGTTGAAACACTTCATGGATGCGCGGCCACTGCAGCAAGCCGAATTGTTGGTTTTTATTGGTGCTGTTTTTCATCCGCCAGATTTGCATCTTGCGGCGGTCGCGCAGCACCAGGCACAACAAGCGCCGGTCGCCGTCAAGCAATAAGCTGCCGGTCGCCTCCAGCCCTAATTCACCATTATTGATGTGAATGGAGAGCGCTTGCGTCATGCCTTCCCCATGCTGTTCGACTTCGCGCGTAAAGGTAATGAGCTGAGCCAAACTGGTTTTGAATAACCGACTGACGTGCACCATGGATAAATCCTGTGCACCACAATTGAGCAGCTTCAGTAAGTTTTTGTTGCCATATTCCACTCGGTCGGCAATAGGATCGATCACCATCACGGCTTCCGGGAAGGCGTCATATAAGGGAAAGGGCGAATTCATCGAAATTTTCTCGTCTGTAAACCTCACAGCAACGCCTATTACAACGAAAAATCGTGCCAACCATAATGAAACTTCGTGATTCACGATTTTTCGTTGTTGAGTGGAAATCTCGAGAAAAGAAATATTTTCATAAAAATCAAAGAATTATTTTCTCCAAAATGGCATGGCACAAAGATCGCTAATGTCGGGTATCAAACACTTTGGGAGAGGTAGCCATGACCGACGAGAAAAAATTCGATTCATCACCAGAATTCCATTTCAAGAGTTTGGGAAACCCCTACGACCATAAGATCTCACTGCGCCATGAGCAGAATTGCGGATGTGATTTGTGTACAAATACTCACAAGGCAAAAACTGCAGAAGTTGTATCGGCCGAGACTTATAGCCGTACGGCTTCCAGCGAAGAAATGTTGGATCGCGCGGTTGAGAGCGCCATAGTGCGCGGTATTTTTGGCCAAAACGAAGTTTCTCGCCGTGGGTTCCTCAACGCGGTCGGCGGCAGTACCTTGGCTGCAGTATTGGGGTCTATCCTGCCGCTGGATGCCATCAAAGCGGCTGTGAAAGAAGAATCCGGCAAGCTGGAAAAAACCAAATTAAAAGTAGGGTTTGTGCCTATTACCTGCGCTACGCCAATCATCATAGCGCACCCTATGGGCTTTTACAGCAAATATGGGTTGGATGTAGAAGTCATTAAAACGGCCGGTTGGGCAGTAGCGCGCGATAAATCCATTGCCATGGAATACGACGCATCCCATATGCTCACCCCAATGCCGCTGGCAATTTCCATGGGCGTTGGCTCAACCGCAAAACCTTTCATTATGCCTGCTGTAGAAAATATCAACGGCCAGGCGATTGTTCTGCACGTAGATCACAAAGATAAACGCGATCCTAAACAGTGGAAGGGCTTTAAATTCGGTGTGCCTTTTGAATTTTCCATGCACAACTTCCTGCTGCGCTATTACGTCGCGGAGCACGGTTTGGATCCGGATAAAGATATTCAAATTCGTGTGGTTCCACCGCCGGAAATGGTGGCCAACCTGCGCGCGGGGAATCTTGACGGCTATTTATCGCCTGATCCATTCAACCAGCGCGCGGTCTGGGAAAAAGTGGGCTTTATCCACACTCTTACCAAAGATATTTGGGATGGCCATCCCTGCTGTGCGTTTGCCTGCAGTCAGGAATTTGCTACGACCAATCCCAATACCTATGGCGCTTTATTGAAAGCGATTGTCGACGCAACACATTTTTCCGCCAAGATGGAAAATCGCAAACAAATTGCTGAAGCCATCGCGCCGACCAATTATCTCAATCAGCCGGTGCCGGTTATCGAGCAAGTTCTCACCGGGCGTTATGCGGATGGTTTGGGTGAAGTCAAAAATGCGCCCAGTCGTATCGATTTCGATCCGTTCCCCTGGCATTCCATGGCGGTATGGATTCTCACGCAAATGAAACGCTGGGGCTACATCAAAGGCGATGTGAATTATCAAAAAATTGCCGAAGAAGTGTATTTGGCATCCGAGACGGAAAAGGTCATGAAATCACTCGGGTACGAAGCGCCAGATAAGACTTATAAAAACTTTGTGATTATGGGTAAGGAATTCGATTACACCAAACCCGAGGAATACGTCCAAAGTTTTGCCATTAAAGCGTCTTGAGAAAAAAGGTTTTTGTTATGTTGAATATGAAGCAAAAAGCCATAGTGGTGTCGCTGCTTTTTCTGACTTTGGTGCTGGGTTTTTGGGAGGCGTACAGTCAGCCGCCCAAAGCTCAGGAAGCCTTATCAGAGTATGAATTGCTGATGGGAGGCGCCGATCAGGAAGCGCGCATACCGCCGCCATCTGCAATAGTGGTCAAAGCCTTCGAGGAATTAAGCGATCCTTTTTATGACAAAGGTCCTAATGACAAAGGCATTGGTATTCAGTTGGCGTACTCGATTTCCCGCGTATTAAGTGGCTATTTTCTTGCGGCCTTGATCGCGATTCCGGTGGGATTTGTCATAGGTATGTCGCCGCTGATGTATCGCGCGCTCAATCCCTATATCCAATTATTACGGCCCATTTCGCCGCTCGCCTGGATGCCGCTTGCGCTGTTTGTGATAAAGGATTCTGAAACCTCCGCGATTTTCGTCATCTTTATTTGTTCCATATGGCCCATGCTAATCAATACCGCATTTGGTGTTGCCGGTGTGCGGCGTGACTGGATCAACGTGGCGCGCACCCATGAATTGAGTCCATTGCGCACTGCATTTACGGTGATATTGCCAGCCGCTGCGCCGACGATTCTCACGGGTATGCGCATTTCCATCGGCATTGCCTGGTTGGTGATCGTCGCTGCAGAAATGCTCGTGGGCGGAACTGGAATCGGCTATTACGTGTGGAATGAATGGAACAATCTGGATTTAACCAGCGTGATATTTTCCATTTTGATGATTGGTCTGGTGGGCATGCTGTTGGACCTTGTACTGAACGCCGCCGCCCGACTTGTGCAGTATCAGGAGTAAACCATGAGCGCACATTTTTTACAGGTACAAAACCTTAGCAAACGCTTTGTCAACAAAAACCAACCGCCGCTGACGGTATTCGAAAATGTCAGCTTCAACATTGCGAAAGGTGAGTTTGTCTGCATTATCGGCCACTCCGGCTGCGGCAAATCCACCATTATGAATACGCTCTCAGGCCTGGATATTCCAACGGAAGGCACTGTGATTATGGACGGTAAAGAAGTGAAAGGGCCGAGTCTGGATCGCGGCATTGTATTTCAGAATTATTCGCTGCTGCCTTGGTTGAGTGCTCTGGACAATGTACGTTTCGGCGTTAAAGCGCGCTGGCCGGAATGGTCAAAACAAAAAGTGTTACAACACAGCCTGGAATATCTGGAGCTGGTCGGATTAAAAGGTGCGGAAAATCGCAAACCTTCGCAATTATCCGGCGGCATGCGCCAACGCGTCTCCATAGCGCGGGCATTTGCCACTCAACCCAAATTGTTATTGCTCGATGAGCCATTCGGTGCACTCGATGCCTTGACGCGCGGTGTTATCCAGGACGAACTGGTCAAAATCTGCAGTAAAACCAACCAGACGGTTTTTATGATCACCCACGATGTGGATGAAGCCATTTTGCTGGCGGACCGGATTTTATTGATGAGCAATGGCCCTAATGCCGTGATTGCGGAATCGGTTGTAGTCGATATTCCGAAGCCGCGTCAGCGAGGCGACATTATCAAACATCCCGGATATTACGAATTGCGCAATCATCTGGTGGATTTTTTGGTGAATCGCTCATCCATGGAACATTATCGGGGACAAAAGGGGATTGTGAGCACCAATCCCATAAAAAGTATTCCCAACCCATTAAAAGCCCAGGCAATACCTGCCTGATCAATAGTCACAACTTTTATTTCACTAAGCAGGAGTCATCTTATGAACAAAGCTGATGTTACCGAAGCCATCATCCTCGCCAAAAAAGAGAAAAACCTGACCTGGGAAAAAATCGCCGCAGAAATTGGCATGTCGCCGGTATGGACTACCTCTGCTTGCCTGGGCATGAACAGCATGCCGGAAGCCAAAGCAGAAGCTTTGTGCAGCCTTTTGAATTTGCCGGAAGGCAGCAAACAAGTGTTGATGGAATATCCGCGCAAATCCTGGGATTTTCAGGTTCCGCAAGATCCGCTGATTTATCGCTTGTATGAAGTCGTCGGTGTCTATGGTGATACCTTGAAAGAATTGATCCAGGAAAAATTCGGCGATGGCATCATGAGCGCAATCGATTTCACCATGGAAGTCGACAAGGAAGAAAATCCCAAAGGCGACCGGGTTATTCTCACCCTGAACGGCAAATTCCTGCCTTATAAAGCGTGGTAATACTTATGGGCGATCTGACTCTGGTAGAGCCGCGCCCACCGTTTCCGCCTTTTACGGCGGAAACGGCCCTGCAGAAAGTCAAAGCTGCCGAAGCCGCGTGGAATAGCAAGGATCCAGAACGAGTCGCCATGGCCTATACACCAGATAGCGAATGGCGCAATCGCGATGAATTTTTCTCCGGGCGCGTAGCAATCGTCGAATTTCTCAAACGAAAATGGGCCAAAGAGCTCGATTATCGCTTGGAGAAAAACTTGTGGGCATTCACTGACGATCGTATCGCTGTGCGATTCGAATACGAATGGCGTGACCATAACGGCCAGTGGTTCCGATCTTATGGCAACGAAAACTGGGAATTCGCAGAAAATGGTTTAATGCAGCGGCGTTTTGCCAGTATTAATGACGTGCCGATTTTCGAAAATCAGCGACGCCTGATCAGCAATTCCTAATATTTTATCGGTTTCGTTACAAATTTAGGGTAGAACTGGCCATTGACAGCCCTCATTATGGAGGGCATCGCCAGATTAACGAACCCGATCATGTACAACGCGCGCCGTAGCCCCCGGAATCACTTCAAAGTTAACGCCCTATGAAGCGCGCGCAAATTCATTATGTGCTGCTCTGTTATTACCCAGATTATCTGGAGGATGCCCTGGCATTTTTTTGCCGATTTAAGCAATGGATGCCGGGGGTGAAGCTTTTGATTGTGGATAATTCGCCGGATTTAGCTATGGCGAAGGCTCGTCCCGCATTGCCGATTCTTAAGGGTGACAATAGCAAGGGTGAGTTCAGTGGTTGGCAAGTGGGAATAGACAGCATAAGAACTCAAGCCAGTATTCAGAATGGCGATCTTTTTATTTTTGCCAATGATACGGCGAGTCGACTTCGCCGCCTGACCAGAATTGACGATTGGTTATTTCAGCGCTCGTTTCGTCAATGCTTGCGTTCGGATGGCATTGCTGGCGAGGTGAATTCGAGTTTAGAACCAATGGTCTTACCCCGAGGTGAATTGCAGAGTTGGGTATCCACCTATTTTTTTGCTCTGAGCGGAAAATATTTAAATGCAACGGGCGGACAGCTAATTCCTGCGGATGTACCTTATCCGGCCGCTTTGGATGTGAAGGACAAAAAGATTGTATTCGACTTTTTTATTGACTCTACCCTGGCGGGACATATCAACGAATGGCTTTTCCCGCGGGAAGGTCGAAAGGGATGGTACAAAACCCACAGCTCATCCGCACAACAGCTAGTATTCAAGGCGAATATGATTTATTTGGAAAAAAGCCTGTCGTTGGCTGTGTGTAATCAAGGTGGAAAAATTCATCCCACTTACGGTCACAAGCTTGCGATGCGTTATAAGCGCAAAATGGAGAGAGCGTACGAACGGGAAAAACGAAAATCCCATTCATAATTAAATAAGGCGCGGACTTGTGCCGCGCCTGTCATCACTTATTCGAGATACTGCCAGGAAATTGGCGTGCCGTCTTGTTTAAAGCGGTACACAATTGGTGTGCCGGTGGGAATTTCGAAATGTTCCACTTCTTCTTCTGTCATTCCCGCCAGCGCCATAATCAATCCGCGCAAGGTATTGCCGTGCGCGGAAAGCAAAATTTTGTTCCCTTTTGCCAGTTCCGGTACAACCTTTTCCTGCCAAAACTCCACCGCGCGAGTGCGCGTGTCGGCCAGGCTTTCCACGGCGGGCAAAATTTCGCGCGGTAAATCTGCATACTGTGGGTCGAATTTGGGATGGCGGGGGTCGTCTTCAGCCAGTGCAGGAGCAGTATCGTGATACCCGCGACGCCAGCGGTGCACTTGCTCGTCGCCCGCTTTATCCCGCAGATCCTGTTTGGACATACCCTGCAGGGCGCCGTAGTGGCGCTCGTTCAAACGCCAGTCGGGTTCGATGGTGAGGTCCGACTGATTCAGAATGCCCAAAATAATGTCTGCAGTGGTTTTGGCGCGTTGCAAGCGCGAGCTGAAGACCCGGTCGAAGTGATAACCGTGCTGTTTCAGGATTTGTCCCGCTTTTTCCGCTTCGTTGCGCCCGAGATCCGTGAGCGGTGGATCGGCCCAGCCAGTAAAACGGCCTTCGGCGTTCCAGGTGCTTTGTGCGTGACGAATCATGACTACTTCTACGGTTGACATCAAAAGCCTCCGATATGGTGTTGGGTTGCGTGACGCTGGGGCGCGACCTATTGGCTAAAGAATAGCCGGTTCGCAAAGACGACGGCAAAAAAGTCGCAGCGATTTGATCTAGGCGAAGCGATAAACCGATTCTATTTACTACTCTATATAGCGTTTGTGCCAGCAATTTTCGTTTTTGTTCCAGTGGTTGCCGGTATGGATATACGGAATGCTGAGGGATACTATCGGCCGGACTGCATATTCCACTGCAGCAAACTGACCAAGGCTTGCGGTAGCTATGACTCTAAAAAAAATCGTCTCCGTCATTTTTCTTTTGCTCGGGCTTTTTTCCTTATCCGCCTGCGGCTTGCAGGATGCCGTTGTGCGTGAAAATTCCAATCTGGATCTGTTTTTGGTGGTACTGCTGCTTATAGCCACAGTGGTGATGTTTGCTATTAACCGGCCGCGCATGGATGTGGTGGCCTTGATCATGATGACGGTGTTGCCGCTGACGGGAATTATCAGTGTCAACGAATCCCTGGCTGGTTTGAGCGATCCCAACATAGTGCTGATTGCCACCTTGTTTGTGATCGGCGAAGGGTTGGTGCGAACGGGCGTCGCGCAAAAACTCGGCGATTTGGTGGTGAAATATGCCGGGCAAACCGAAGCGCGGCTGATTATGCTGTTGATGGTGGCTGTGGCCGGAATTGGCTCGGTGATGAGTTCAACCGGCGTGGTCGCAATTTTTATTCCGGTTGTTCTACGCATTGCGCGCCGCTCCAATATTGCCGCTGGCCGTTTGATGATGCCGCTCAGCGTCGCCGCCTTGATCAGCGGCATGATGACCTTGGTGGCTACGCCGCCCAATCTGGTACTGCAAGCGGAATTGGTGCGTAAAGGGTTCGACGGCTTCAGTTTTTTTGCGTTTGCGCCTTTTGGTATTCCTATTCTGGCGTTGGCAATTATTTACATGTTATTTGCCCGCCGCTGGTTGGTGCGCGGCCCGGTGGAAGAGCAGGACAAACATAAACGTTGGCAACCTCGCTGGCAGGAATGGGTGAACGAATACGGACTGGCAGATCGCGAATACCGCTTTCGGATAGGCGTTCATTCACCGTTGGTGGGGCAGACGCTTGCCCAATTGAATCTGCGTTCGTCCTCTGGTGTGAGTATTGTGGCCATAGAACGCGCCAGCCTGTTTTCCCGCGAGCTGATTCGCCCGCTGGCGCAAACCCAACTGCTCGCCGGGGATGTTCTGTTTCTCGATATAGTCGATCCCTCCATCAATGTCAGAGAATTGTGCGACCGCTATATGCTGGCGTCCTTGCCTATGTCGGGAAATTATTTTTCTGACAGCCAGCGCGAAATTGGTATGGCGGAACTGATGTTGCCTTCTGACTCCCCTCTAATCGGCAAATCGGTAGTGGAGACGCAATTCCGCACCGAATACGACTTGGCGGTGATTGGCTTAAAGCGAGGGCAGAGCGCCCTTTCCGGTAATGTGGCGCACGAGCCGCTTAAGCTGGGGGATACCTTGTTGGTTGTGGGGCCGTGGAAAGCAATCCGCAAATTGCAAACGGCTAACCAGGATTTGCTGGTGCTGAATTTACCCGTCGAATTCGAAGATGCCGTGCCTGCTCCGGAGCGCGCACCATATGCGCTTGCAGTGCTTATATTGGTGGTCGGTTTAATGGTCAGCGGCGTAATTCCCAATGTACAGGCCGCATTGATCGGGTGTTTGTTAATGGGGCTGTTCCGCTGCCTGGATTTGAATAGCGCCTATAGGTCCATTCACTGGCAGAGTTTGATTTTGATTGTCGGCATGATGCCATTTTCACTGGCATTGCAAAAAACCGGTGGCGTGGACTTGGCTGCGTCGGCTTTATTGCAAGTGGTCGGGGAGGCGGATCCTCGAGTGATGTTGGCCGTGTTATTTGTTGTGACGGCGGTATTCGGATTATTTATTTCCAATACGGCGACCGCCGTTTTAATGGCTCCGGTTGCTCTGGCGATCGCTGACGCATTCGATGCATCGCCTTATCCATTTGCCATGACAGTTGCCCTCGCTGCATCCGCGTCATTTATGACGCCGGTCTCGTCGCCAGTAAATACTTTGGTGGTTGGGCCAGGTAATTATCATTTTGCCGATTTTGTACGAGTCGGCGTGCCTTTTACCTTGGTAACTTTAGTGGTTGCGGTGATTCTGGTTCCATGGGTATTACCGTTTTAAGAGGTGATACACAATAAAAATAACGGAGATCACACTATGTCGAATTTAATTTTGGCGATCGATCAGGGAACAACGAGCAGCCGTGCCATGATATTTGCTCCCAACGGCACTGTAATAGCAAAGGCGCAGCAGGAATTTACCCAATATTATCCGGCCAATGGTTGGGTAGAGCACGATCCGGAAGAAATTTGGCAAGTGACCGCAAAAGTGTGCCGTGAAGCTCTGGCGCAACTGGAAAATCCCGAGCAGGTGGTGGGCATTGGCATCACCAATCAGCGGGAAACGGTTGTGGTCTGGGATAAAAAAACCGGCGAGGCGGTGTATCCCGCCATTGTCTGGCAGGACAGACGCACAGCGGAAATCTGTCAAAAACTCCAACAACAGGGTCGCGAAGAATTCATCAATGATAAAACCGGCTTATTGTTGGACCCTTATTTTTCCGCGACCAAAATTGCCTGGATTTTAGAGCGCACCCAAAACGGCCGCGGCCGTGCACGACGCGGCGATTTGGCGTTTGGCACTATAGATTCCTGGCTGATCTGGAAATTGACCGGTGGTGAAATGCATGTAACCGATGCCACTAATGCCGCGCGCACCATGTTATTCAATATTCACACCCAGCAATGGGATAAGGAATTGCTGCAATTATTCAATATTCCGCAAGCCATGCTGCCGCAGGTTTTGGATTGCGCCGCAAATTTTGGCGAGGCCAAAGCGGGATTGGGGCGAATATTGCCGATCGCCGGTGTGGCAGGCGATCAACAAGCAGCAGTGGTAGGGCAGGCGTGTTTTGCCAAAGGTATGGTGAAAAGCACTTATGGCACCGGCTGTTTTGCTTTGATGAATTTGGGTGCGACCGCCATTAAATCCCGCAATCGGATGTTGACCACAGTGGCCTACCGCATCGGCGGTAAAACCACCTATGCCTTGGAAGGTTCGATTTTTATTGCAGGAGCAGCTGTGCAATGGTTGCGCGATAAATTGGGCATTATCCGCAATGCGGCAGAAACAGAAGGGCTGGCGCGCAGTCTTGAATCAAATCGAGGCGTTTATATGGTGCCTGCTTTTACCGGCTTAGGTGCGCCTTATTGGGACCCGGATGCGCGCGGCATTTTATATGGATTAACCCGCGACACAGGCAAAGCGGAAATTGCCCGCGCGGCACTGGAAGCGGTTTGTTATCAGACGCGTGATTTATTTGAAGCCATGGCAGAAGACGCAGGCCATCGTCCCGCGACTTTGCGCGTCGACGGCGGTATGACCGTCAACGAATGGTTGTTGCAGGCGCTGGCGGACATTGTCGATGTTCCGGTGCAACGCCCGGCGATGATTGAAAGCAGCGCCTTGGGCGCTGCGCGTTTGGCAGGACTGCAATTAGGTTTGTATCGCGACCTTGAGGATTTGGCGAGCTATTGGATAGCGGATCGTTCCTGCCAACCGCAATTAAGCGCGAGTGAGCGCCAGCGTCGGGTGAGTGGCTGGCAAAATGCAGTAAAAAAATGTCGGGTTGAATAATCAGAAGATGTTTGCCACACGGCAAACATCTTTGCGTTAAAGATAAATCCAGCCGCGATTGGCTTGATCCTTGGAAAATTTCCAATGACGTTCCAGCACAAGCGCACCAGGGAAAACCTGATTCGCTTTGGTTTTGGCAACATCGGCAAGGCCCGGAATAAATAACTGGTGCAATCTCAATTCTGAAATATGGTTGTGTGCCGTCATTTTCACCGCGCCGAGACCGTCGTTCATCGGCTGCACAACGTGATTCCCCAATCCTTTGTAAGCAAGTAAAGGTTCACGCACAGTGGCGCGAATCAGTGTGCCCATATCGCTCCATTCCGGCGGGACACAACACAACAAGCGGGCGGCCATAGGTACAGCAATATTTTTTTGCTGCGCGAAATTAAAAATTCTCTCAAATTCCCTTTTATGAACCCACCAACCGCCCGTGGCCGCATCTGTCAATTTGGCTGAACCCGCCGCAAAGCGATACAGCGTCGCGCCAGTGCGAAGTTCTTCGCGTTGTGGATTAATCATTCCACCGGTTTGAGGATAAATCAGCGGCTTTCCATCGGGGCCCACAATGGCGGCTGAAGGACGGGTGTTTTTCCCCAAAGCTTGCATGCGGCTGAGCGGATTGTTAAACGCGGCCTGGTTTGCATACATCGCAGTCTCTCCGTAGTGTTCGAAACGAGCGGCAACGCTAAACCAGTGCAAGGGTATCTGTAAAGTGGGCGCAAAATTTGTAGTAGATCTGTACTCGGGAAAATGTGCCGCCAGAGCGAAGACGGAATTTGTTAATTTTTGTTAAACGCGCGCTAATGGCCTTTCCCCTCGGTTGCGGTGCAAGAATGCCGAGTGATAAGTGTGATAGGAGATATCCAAAACACGGAATTCCAATCTGTTGCTTAACACGCTACTGAAGCGTTGCGAGGAGATTATGGAAACACAAGAGCTGCATCGAGGAAGATTGATCGATCATATTCAGTTGGTGGTGCGTGATATAGCCGCATCAGAAAAATTTTACAGTGCCGTTATGTCTGCCCTGGGTATTCCTATTAGCGGCCGCGGAGAGGGGTATTTTTGGGCAGATGAGTTGTTCGTCTCTTCACCCGACAATCCTGCCGCTCAGGGGCTGTTAACCGGCAGACACCATTTGGCGTTTCAAGCCAAAAACCGGGCAGAGGTGGATGCTTTTTATAAAGCGGCCTTGGCCAGCGGCGGCACAAGTAACGGCGAACCGGGCGAGCGGGACTATCATCCGGGCTACTACGCCGCGTTTGTGCTCGATCCGGACGGCAATAATATAGAGGCGGTATACCACGGCGAAGCCAATCGCAGCGCGCCGTCGGTCTATATTACGTTTTAGCAAGGTTGAGCTAGCGCCTTTGAAATGCCTGCAGACGCATATTAATGCACCAGCGGAGCGCATGTGGTGCTTCGTACAGATGGGGCAGTGGTTTTGACTAGAATCTCGGATGTGTATGAGAGCCGGGCGCACGAGACAATTCGAATCGAACCACAATAAGTGAGGAACACAGTATGCCGTTAACCATTACCGATCCCATCAAATTGATATTTGCGATCCTGCTGCCTCCTTTGGGTGTGTTTCTGGAGGTAGGTTTTAAAGGCCCTTTCTGGATCAACATCATCTTGACCCTGTTGGGGTATATCCCAGGGATTATTCACGCGCTCTATGTGATTTTGAAACATTGAGTACGCCGCACATGGATTGTGCGTCAGCTCCGCTCTTTTGCCTTTTCTTTGTTTTTCTGCGTTTGAAAAAATCGCCGTCTCGCAGAGCCGTGCAGTTCTAAACGGTCCGCTTCTTCTTTAATTTTTTGGGATTTTTCCTGCATGGCAATCCAATTGGCGGTGCGGCGTTCCCATGTGCGGTCGTTGGCTATTTGCATAAATACCTCTACTCAAATATATCGCAAAAAACGCAGCGCTCAGCAGATTTTTGACAGCAGTCTGCTAGTACACTAGAGGACGCAACAATTAGACCAGGGGAACCTTATCTATAGACCAGACATGAACTTAAGCGGCTTTAACCGCGCAAAACACCACGTTACCGTTTTCGCCCTGCCATTCTCGTAAGCGTGCGAAATCGTGTTCCAGTATCTGCACTTCGAATCCTTCGTTTTCCAACATCTGCCGAATATTGATAATGTTGACGGCGGTCATGGAGTGTTTTTCTTGATAGTGACGCTGGCTTTCGCCTGCCGTCTCACGAATATCGATATGCAAATCCAGATCATCGCCTTCGCCGCTGTAGTGCCAGCGAGTTTGAAAACGCAGCTGATTATGGTTGGGTAGAGTTAAATAGTGATAATGGCCGTCATCGTTGGCTATGCAATCTTTATCTACCGCATCAAAACAAAACACGCCGCCAGGGGCGAGGGCGGCATAAATATTTTTAAAGGTTTTCTGCAGCGCGGCGACGGAGGAACAATAATGAATTGAATATAAAAAGCAGCTGATCAAATCCATCGAATTATGCAAATCGATCTCACTCATATCGAGACATATCAGATTTGCCGAAGGGCAGCGGTCAGCTGCCATGTCCAACATATCCTGGCTGATATCCAATCCATTACAGGAAAATCCGGCATCGGAAAAATGCGCTAACAACATGCCGGAGCCGCAAGCCAAATCCAGATACTGTTTGCCCCCGTTGCCCCAAAGAGAATTGGCCCGCAATACAAAGTCGCATTGCTCGTGGTAATCGATATTTGAGCAGAGCAGATCGTAATAATGCGACAAATCAGCGTAGAGAGAAGGGGAGGACATCAGAACACACCGGGGAAAAGCGGAGACCAACAGAGATAAGTGAAGACAAAGAGGGGCGCACTGTAAAGGTTTGCCAGAGGATAGGCAAGCTGCGCCCCGCTAAAGAAGGGCTTAGGGTGATTAAATATCTTCTAAACGATTCGCGCTCTGCACCATCTGCAATAGGGTCTGTTCTTCCTGCTCGACCAGTTGGGTTAAGACTTCCCGAGCGGAACCCTGCACAAAATCCTCAAAATGGTCATATAGCCGGATGACTCGGCGGTGTTGTTCCTCCAGCTCGTGCAAAATGTCGCCCGTTTCCATGGTTGCATATGGATGGTTGCGGCTGTCGTGTTTGGAGGGATGGAATTGTTCCTTATATTCGCTGATAAGTGTATTCAGCGCATTTTCCGGTGCTTTTTCCCGAAAGCGTTCAACCAGTTCTTCCAACTGATTTTCATGACCAGCCAAATATTCCAACAGCATACGCGAGCGCTCATTAGTTGTTGCCTTTGCGGCTTGTTGGAATCGCTCCGCCATTTCGCGATGAAACTCCTGTGTCCAGATCATCAATTCATTTAGTGTTTTTGACATAGTTTCCTCAGTGTTCACCTGTTGCGATTACGGTGCCGCGACCCGGCTGGTTTCTATTGCAATTCTAAGATGAGTTAGCAAGGTTTGTTCCGATAGCAGTTTGCCTAAGATCCGTCGCCAAATTGCAATATTTTTTGTCGTTAATGGCAAGCTCGATGTAATAATTTCTACAACCTGCGGTTAAAAACAACTTTTGTCGTGCTTATGCCGCATTTTTTTTCGGTATGGTCGTTGGTTGTTGGTGGCACAGCCATTGCCTTTACTAGGCGTAAGTAAGATGTTCCGAATTAAAAACAATAATTTTTGGAGGAATCCATTATGGCTACAACGGCGCATATTCCAGAACGACGCGTAATTCCGGACCGCCGCGCAGGTAATTTGGCTCGCAGCCGCATGAGCACTTTGGACCGTGTGGCTTTGGTCTTGTTAATTGTCGGAGGAGTTAATTGGGGGCTTGTTGGATTGTTTAGCTTCGACTTGGTTGCAGCGATTTTTGGGCCTATGAGCTTATTGTCTCGTATTGTGTATATTTTGGTGGGAGCTGCTGCGCTTTATTCAATTTATACCACGGTAAAATTATCCTCAAATAAGCCCTATAATCCGAATCCGTAGCGTTAATTTCCATCCAATAATATTGTAAAGAGCCGTTTTTACGGCTCTTTTTTGTGTGCGTATGTTCAAGGTCGCGAATGACCGCCGTGTATGCCCGTCATTCGACTCAATAGCATCTGAAATTCTTCCTGACTGATATCCACTAATTCCACAACCCGGCCATACAGCATGATGGTGGGTACATTGCGCCCGCCCATTTCTTCCTGCGTTTTTTTCAAACAATACAGAATAATGCGCTCTTTGCGCGTCAGTCCGTCGCGTACGTCCGGAATATTGCTGATATCGATAATGTTGGTCATAGCTATAGTCTTTAACTGCTCGACCAACACTGAGGCGGCGAGCGATAACCTAAGGATGTGTTTTCGTGACGCCTATTAGAGTTTAGATGCGGGAAGATGTGCAAGATGTGATGCTGTTCTTTTATCCCAACCTTTTTGCACCCGTGTAATTCAGCATCCACTGGGTACCAAATTTGTCACTGCAGATTGCGTAACATTCCGCCCATTCCGTTTCCTGTGGAGTCATTTCCACACTTCCTCCCTCACTTAACGCGGAAAATAGCGTGTTGGTCTCTTGTATGGATTCAGTTTCCAGGTTGATGTAGAAATTATTGCCTCGGACAAATGGTCTACTCCATGAGACCACTGAATCCGTGGCCATCAGTAAAACATGTGGGCCGAGTGGCAAGACGATATGGGCGATTTTGTCCAGCTCTTGTTCCGCCACACCCATTGAGTTACCGGGAAAATCACGAAATCGAATCACACTTAAAAATTCTCCACCAAACACACTGCGGTAGAAGTTGAATGCCTCTTCGGTATTGCCTTGGAAGTTGAGATAGATGTGGGTGCTGATCATCAAAGTGTTCTCCATCGGTGAATGATTATCTGTTATCGGTATTCACTAGTCGCAGTAGCCTAGGCCAGATCGACAGTAGGATTAATACGGCAAAAAGTGGCACAGGGCGTGTGATTTGACTTAACGGAGATGTGGCATATGCTCATTTTAACAATATGCAATTGCCGACGAATAAGACGCTATTCCGGGAATAGATTATGTTTTTAAGGCGGGTGGAAGCCGTTAAGGCCATCTTCTTTATCGCGATTTGCCTAGCACCCTGGGTTGGCTACACCAAGCCTGAGGCTGGCAAAGCCGCGGCTGACGCGTCCGGTCGTTCACCCAATCTGTTGGTGGGATTAGGTTTATCGCCTGCGGAGATTGAGGCCAGATTGGAAGCAGACTACCAGCAGCTGTTCCATGGACGGCCAGACGACCAGCGGGTGTTCTATCCGGCGGGCAAAAATGCCGATGGCCCTTTGGCCTACATATTCGACGTTGCCAATGAAGACGTGCGCTCTGAGGGTATGTCCTACGGCATGATGGTCGCGGTGCAACTGGATAAAAAAGCGGATTTCGACGCCCTGTGGAACTGGTCCGTCACCTACATGTACCACAGCAATAAAAAGCATCCCGCCTCTGGCTACTTTGCCTGGTCACTCTCGCCCGGCGGCGTGCCCAAAGACGAAATGCCTGCGCCGGACGGTGAAGAATATTTCGCCACAGCGCTTTATTTCGCCGCTGCCCGCTGGGGCAATGGCAAAGGCATCTACGACTACAAAACCTGGGCGGATAGGATTCTCACCAGCTTGCTGCACAAGCCGCTGATCAAGGGATCACTGCAAAATGGCGAGGTGAAAAGCGCTGGCAATCTTTTCAGTCTGGAGCACGCCATGGTGCGCTTTACACCGGACGGCATCTATTCCGAGCGCACGGATGCGTCCTACCATCTGCCGGCGTTTTACGAAGTCTGGGCGCGGGTAGGGCCGCGTAAGGATCGGGATTTCTGGCGGCGCGCTGCGGCGGTCAGCCGCGACTATTTCGTCAAAGCCGCACACCCGCTCACCGGCCTGACACCGGATTATGGCGAATTCGACGGCCGTCCCTGGGCTGCGCCCTGGCGCAGGGAATCGGTGGATTTTCGCTACGATGCTTGGCGCACCGCCATGAATTGGTCCATGGATTGGGCATGGTGGAAGAAAGACCCGCGGCAGCAGGAATTGAGCGATCGAATCCAGGCGTTTTTTCACCGGGAAGGGCTGGATAAATATCAGAGCCTTTACAGCCTGGATGGCAAATCTCTCGGTGGCGGACAGTCAACGGCGTTAATCGCCATGAACGCGACCGCCAGCATGGCCGCCACCCATCCGCGCCGCGAGGAATTTGTACAGGCTTTATGGAAGAAAAAAGCTCCGGAAGGGTTCTACCGTTATTACGATGGCATGTTGTATATGTTGGCGATGCTCAATGTTAGTGGTCATTATCGCGATTGGACTTTGGAATCGCGCTGATTTTTAGATCCACGGCAGCTTTGAGAAATTTTGCATAAAACTATTTGTGCTTTGCCATCCGACAAATCTCTACGGATTCTATGATGCGCAGGTGCGTGTCTATAAAGCATTAAGTCTATTTCTTCTTCTGACTTCACAACTCCCGCAAGCTCGCGTTGCGGGAGTAAGTACTTGTTCCGCATAATCCATCCCTTTGTTTCTCGTCCCAAAACTGAGCTAATCCGCCACCTTAAGAGGGTCATCGCACAGTGGCGAAATGCCGGTTGCTCTAGATTCTCTGTATCGTTGGGTGGCGCTCCGTAATGGGCCTCCAACCGTCCATCATCAAGCCTTACAAATACCCTAGCGGGTGTTGAAAAGGCCCTTACAGGCGTTGATAAAAAGTGTCCAAGTCTGAATTGTCCCCCGTTGATCAAGTAGGTTTTCAGCGAATTCTTACCCGCAACGTCGCCATGCCTTTGGTGGCCGGGCTGATCAATGTTGTTTTATTTACGGTTTTGGCAATGTCACTGGTATCTGTGCTGCGCGCAGCCAAACACACAGAAGAAGTGGTCACGCACGCAAATCAGATGGTCAATCTGGCGGGCGATATGCAGGCGGCTTTGCGCGGTTATTTGATTACCGGTGACCAGGAATTTCTCGATGCATTGGAGATAGCCAAAGACGGGTTGGGAGCCGAAATAGACGCGGCCCATGGACTGGTGAAAAACAACGCAGTGCAAGTGGAGCGCTTGAATAGCATCAGCAATTCGCTGAAAGAGTGGAGTGCATACGCGCAAAACTCGATTGAATTGAAGGACACCAATCAGAATTTTGCTGCATTGGTGCGCACGCGCGGTAAGACGGAAGGAGCGGAATTTCGCCGCGGTATTATTGAATTCAAGGATGCGGAAAAACTGACACTACAACAGCGCAATGACAGTGTGAGTGGTCGGGGAACAATCGCCATAGGACTCTATTTGGTTCTCAGCATTATAGTCACCGCATTGCTGGCTTATTTAGGGCGGCGCGAGCTGGTGGGACTTTCCCGCGTCTACAGCAAAGCCCTGCAAGAAAGCCGCGAGCACACGGAATTGTTGGAACAACAGGCGTGGCATCGCTCGGGGCAAGTGCGGTTAGCGGAAAAAACCATTGGGCGCTTATCCTTACCCGTGCTCGGCCGCATAGTGCTGGATTTTCTCGGTAGCTATATCAATTCCGTGGTGGGTGCCATGTATGTGCGCACGGAAGAAGAGGCCGGGTTGCAAAGAGTGGCAACCTACGGTTTGAGCAAAGAAGCGAGCCAAATTCCGCAAGTGATTGGTGAAAGCGACAGTCTGGTGGAGCAGGCCTTGTTTGCCAACCGCATGATCCAATTGGACGAGGTGCCGGCTAATTATTTAAAAGTAAGCACAGGTCTTGGCGATACTACGCCGCGTTATATTTTGGTGTTGCCGATTACCCACGACGGCTCGCCCAACGGTGTTTTGGAACTGGGTTTTCTGCGTCGTCCATCGCCGCGTGAATTGGAGTTTTTACAGCTGATTGCCGGCACCATCGGCACCACTGTGGAATCATCCCTGTACCGCCGGCGTTTGCAAAACGCCCTGGAACAAACGCAACAGCTCAATGAAGAATTACAAGTGCAGCAGGAAGAATTGCGCACGGCAAACGAAGAGCTGGAAGAGCAGTCGCGCGTTTTGGAAGAATCGCAAACCATGTTGGAAAACCAGAAGGCAGAGCTGGAACAAACCAACGAAAAATTGCTGGAGCAGGCAACCGTACTCGACGAGAAAAATCGCGCACTCAACGCTATTCAGGCTGCATTGGAAGAACGTGCGGCGGAACTGCAAAAAGCCAGCAAATACAAATCCGAATTCCTCGCCAATATGTCGCACGAGCTGCGCACGCCGCTGAACAGCTCGATGATCCTGGCCAAAATCCTCGCGGAAAATGCCAGGGGCAACCTCGACGAAGAGCAAGTGCAATTTGCCCGCAGCATTTATTCCGCCGGTAACGATCTGTTGAATCTGATCAACGATATTCTGGATATTTCCAAGGTGGAAGCGGGCAAATTGGAATTGCGCCCAGAATATATTGATCTGCGTCGCCTGCTGCAGGATTTGCAGTTGGTGTTTGAACCGCTGGCCATGCAGAAAAAACTGGCGCTGGTAATGGAAATTACCAATTCTGGTTTGCATTCGATCGTAACGGATCGCCAGCGGCTCGAGCAGATACTCAAAAATCTGCTGTCCAACGCCATAAAATTCACCGAATCCGGGCAAATTTCCTTAAAGATCAGCGCAGCTGCCGATGGCCAGATTGCCTTTGCAGTCAGCGACACCGGCATTGGTATAGCGCCGGATCAGCAGGACATTATTTTTGAAGCATTTCAACAGGCCGAAGGCGGCATCAATCGCCGCTACGGCGGCACTGGGCTCGGCCTCTCTATTTCGCGTGATCTCGCCAAATTGCTCGGTGGCAACATTGATTTGCTTAGCACCCCCGGAGCCGGCAGTACCTTCACTTTATATTTGCCCGCCGAATATCAAGAATCCCAGGCGGAAAATCTGCCGCCGGAAAAACCTCAGCCGCAGGTATCCACTTCTGCAAAAACCGCCAGCGCGAGTGCGCCTTATGAATTATCCGCGCACGAACTTGCGGCGCAGAATTCGAATGCGCCAGCGGCGGAACTGTCTTTCGTCGATGATCGCGGAAAGATCGATCCTGCGGGACGTTCCGTATTGGTTATTGAAGATGATGCCGAGTTTGCCCATGTACTTTACAAACTCGCGCGCGACCTCGGTTATCAATGTGTGGTGGCCTTGACCGCCGCCGATGGTTTGCGTCTTGCGTCGGAAATATTGCCGGATGCCATATTGCTCGATCTGGGATTGCCCGATGCCTCTGGTATGACCGTGCTGCAAAAACTCAAGCGCAATTCCACTACGCGCCATATTCCGGTGCATGTGGTATCCGCAGCAGATCGCACCGAGTCCGCCTTGCAAATGGGCGCGGTGGGTTATGCGGTAAAACCCGCGACGCGCGAAAGTCTGCAAAAGATGTTTGAAAAAATCGAAGAAAAACTGACGCGCAAAATGAAGCGGGTTTTATTGGTGGAAGACGACGCGCTGCAGCGCGAAAGCATCCGTCAATTAATTGGTGAGGAAGATATTGAAATCACGGCAGTGGAAATGGGTGGCGAAGCTTTGGAACTGCTGCGCAATACCATTTTCGACTGCATGATCATCGACCTGAAATTGCCGGATATGCAAGGTCACGAATTGCTCAAGCGTATGTCGAGCGAAGTGATTTGTTCCTTCCCTCCAGTGATTGTTTATACCGGTCGCAATCTCTCCCGAGCGGAAGAAAATGAGCTGCTGAAATACTCCCGCTCCATCATTATCAAAGGCGCGCGTTCGCCGGAGCGTTTGCTGGACGAAGTCACTTTGTTCCTGCACAAAGTGGAATCGGATTTATCGGTAGAGCGCCAAACCATGCTGAAAACCGTGCGCAGTCGCGACAGCGCCATCGAAGGACGACGAATTCTTCTGGTAGATGACGACGTGCGCAATATTTTTGCTCTGACCGGCGCCCTGGAACAAAAAGGCGCAACCGTGGAAGTGGCGCGCGATGGTTTTGAGGCGGTGGAAAAAGTGCAAACCATTGCCGATATAGATTTGATTTTGATGGACATCATGATGCCCGGTATGGATGGTCTGGAGGCGATGCGGCGTATCCGCAGCGATCCGCGTTTCCAGAAACTGCCGATTATCGCGATTACCGCCAAAGCCATGAAAGATGACCAGGAGCAGTGTTTGAAAGCCGGTGCGTCGGATTATATGGCCAAGCCCATCGACATAGACCGGTTGTATTCGTTGCTGCGTGTATGGATGCCTAATTTGGAACGTCTGTAATGCCCAAGACCAAAGACGCAACTGTTGATATTGAACTTCCCTTGTTGATGGAAGCTATTTATCGACGTTACAACTACGATTTTCGCAGCTATTCCATGGCGTCGCAGAAACGCCGTGTTTTACACGCGTTGCGCCAACTGAACTGTGCGTCCATTTCCGAATTGCAAGCGCGGATTTTGCACGAGCCGGAGTTTTTCTCACGTTTATTGCAATACCTGACGATTCCCACCACGGAAATGTTTCGCGATCCGGAGTATTTTCTCGCTCTGCGGGAAAAAGTGGTGCCGTTTCTTAAAACCTATCCGTCATTGAAAATCTGGGTTGCCGGTTGCAGTACCGGAGAAGAGCTATATTCACTCGCGATTGTTCTGAAAGAAGAAGGCTTGCTGTCCCGCACTCTTTTGTACGCAACGGATATCAATCCTGCGGTGCTGGAAAAAGCGCGCAAAGGCATTTTTCCTTCGAACCGAATACGCACCTATGCGACGAATTATCGCGCAGCCGGCGGAAAATACTCCTTTTCGGATTATTTCACCGCTGCTTACGATGCGGCGATTCTCGATCGCAGCCTGTGTGAAAACGTGACTTTTGCCGACCATAGTTTGGCGACCGACAATGTGTTTTCCGAAACGCAGTTCGTCAGCTGTCGCAATGTGATGATTTATTTCAACCATGACCTGCAGGAGCGGGCATTGCGGCTGTTTCATGAATCTCTGTGCCATCGCGGATTTTTAGGTTTGGGCAGCAAGGAGAATATTGAATTTTCCGAAGTCGGAAGTCTGTTCGAACCGCTCGATAAACCCTGGCGAATATACCGCAAGAAATAGGCGCAAACCGGCATGAGCGAATCTATGTCGTTACAGGAATTTATGAACGGTCGTCAGCACGAGATGGAAGCCATAGTTATTGGGGCATCTGCCGGCGGCGTCAGTGCATTACTGGCGATTTTGTCGCCGCTGCCGCGCAACATGCGAATTCCTATCATAGTTGTGTTACACGTAGCGGAAGATAAACAAAGCAAATTGGCTGAAGTGTTTGCTCACAATCTCGCGCCGCCAGTGGTATTTGCCCAGGACAAAGCTTTCGTGGTGCCGGGCACAGTGTATTTCGCTGTGCCCGGTTATCATCTTTCCATCGAAAAGGGCCGTTGGTTTTCTCTCAGCCGGGAAGAACCTCGCTATTTTTCCCGGCCATCCATTGACTATCTCATGATGTCCGCAGCGGATGCCTACGGTTCTGCTCTGCTGGGAATTCTGCTCACCGGGGCCAGTGAGGACGGCGCGGAGGGCATGGCATGTATTGCCAGTTCAGGTGGTTTCACTGTGGTCCAAGACCCAGACGAAGCCGAGTTTTCCATCATGCCGCAAGCCGCAATTGATTTATTTACGCCGCAGCAGATTTTATCGTTGCAGCAAATCCGGACGCTGGTTTTTCTCCTGGAGACTGTTAATGTCGGATGATCACAAAGTCATGTTGGATGATCAAAAAGCCAAACTGCTGATCGTAGATGATTTGCCCGAAAATCTGCAGGCGCTCAGCAAAATCATTGAGCAGGAGGACCGTCTTATTTATTCGGCTCAATCCGGGGAGGCCGCACTCGCTTTATTGCTGGAGCACGAATTTGCCCTGGCAATTTTGGATGTGATGATGCCTGGCATGAACGGATTTGAATTGGCGGAGTTGATGCGCGGCACGGAAAAAACCCGGCATATCCCTATTGTTTTTGTTAGTGCCGGGGGGCGGGAACTGAATTACGCCTTTAAAGGTTACGAAACCGGCGCCGTGGATTTTCTGCATAAACCGCTGGATATAGCCGCGGTAAAAAGCAAGGTCAATGTATTTGTTGCACTCTATCAACAGCGCAATGAAGTCAAACGTCAATTGACCATTCTGGAAGAAAATCGTCGTATTCTCGCCCAGACCAAATCCGAGCTCGAACACGCGCTGAAAATGCGTGATGACTTTATGTCCATAGTTGCGCACGAATTAAGAACGCCGCTCAACACTTTGTATGTTGATACCCAATTGCGGCAAATGCAGATTGAGCGCGGAGATTTTCAGGCGTTTTCGCCAGATAATTTGCGTTTGATGATCGAACGCGATGCATTGCAAATTCGCAGTATGATCCGCCTGATCAGCGATATGGTGGATACATCGCGTATCAAAAGCGGCAAATTGAGCATTCGCCCGGCGGAAACCAATTTGTCGTTATTGTTGCAACGTCTGGTGGAAGGCACCGCATTGCAAGCGCGCGCTGCGGGATGTGAACTGTGCTTGGCGGCCGAGGAAAATGTGATCGGCTTTTGGGATGAATTTAGGGTCGAGCAGATCATTGTCAATTTGTTGACCAATGCCTACCGCTATGGGGGTGGAAAACCCGTGGGAATTGCCTTGTGCACCTACGACGGCGTGGCGGAAATTCAGGTGCGCGATCACGGCCAAGGCATAGCACCGGAAGCGCAAGAAAAAATTTTCGATAAGTTTGAACGCCTGGATTCCTCCAATGTGCGCGAAGGACTGGGTATGGGGCTCTATATTGCTAAACAATTGGCGATGGCGCACGGTGGGAATATAGATGTCGTCAGTGAGCCTGGAGAAGGGGCGTTATTTCGAGTTGTACTGCCTTTGACAGGGGAAATTCATAAATCGAAGGCGGATATCTAAAGCGGCTCCCATATGCGTGCGTCAAGGCTGGATTGGTAAAGGGAGGAATCCAACTCAATCACGCAGCTTGCTGTGTTAAATTGCCATCTTCTCCCAACGACACATGTAATCTGACATGCCTGGCGAACCCTTAAACAAGCAAGCCCGTCGTATCGCATTGATCGTTGGTGGCACCTTTTTTATGGTGCTGCTCGACAGTGCAATTATCGCCACTTCCCTGCCTCGTATGGCGCAGACCTTCGATGTCAAACCCGTCGAACTGAGTATTGGCATCAGCATTTATTTGCTTTCGGTCGCGGCCTTTGTGCCCCTGGCTGGTTGGCTGTCCGACCGTTTCGGCGCGCGGCGGATTTTTCTGTTTTCCATAGTGCTCTTTTCTCTAGCTTCGGTTGCCTGCGGAGTTGCTGGAAATTTGTGGGAATTTGTTCTGGCTCGCGCGGTGCAGGGGCTTGGCGGTGCGCTTATGACGCCTATAGGCCGGGTGCTGGTATTAAACCACGCACCCAAGACGGAGCTGGTGCGGGCTATGTCCGTGATCACATGGCCAGCATTGACGGCGCCGGTCATAGGCCCTGTAATCGGTGGTTTTATTACTACCTATTTTTCCTGGCGCTGGAATTTTTTAATCAACCTGCCGCTGGGATTGATTGCATTTATATTGGTGCTGCGCATGATTCCGCGCACGCCTCCAGCGGGGCGGCGTCCATTTGATCCCAAAGGTTTTGTGCTGTCTGCCAGCGCATTGATTTGTTTGTTGTTGGGCCTTGAATCCCTAGCGCATCAATGGATCGGCTGGGCACCTGCGGGCATACTCGCTGCGGTTGGGGGATTGTTGGGTTGGGTGGCTATAAGGCATTTTCATCATGTCTCCCAGCCGCTGTTAAATTTGCGCACCTTTCGCATTCACACATTTGCCATCACCAATATTTCCGCGGGCACTTATGTGCGTATGGGCATCAATGCGACGCCGTTTTTGCTTCCTTTGCTACTGCAACTTGGGTTTGGTTATACACCGGTGGAAGCAGGCAGTTATGTGTTCGTCTATTTTCTTGGCAATCTGGGTATGAAAACCGTCACCACAGCTGCACTGAAATGTTTCGGCTTCCGCAATGTTTTGGTGATCAACGGTGTTTTGTGCGGCGTGTCGATTTGTGCCTGCGCCACCTTCGCTCCGGAAATACCGAAACTGGTGATTATGGCGATTCTGTTTTTCGCGGGTCTTACCCGTTCCATGCAGTACACCGCGTTGAATACGCTTTCGTTCGCGGATGTTCCCGCCGCTTTGCGCAGCTCCGCGTCGACGCTCTCTTCCATGCTAATGCAAATTGCCATGGTGTTGGCCATTGCTATGAGCGCGATTTTGCTCAATGTCTCGCGCGTGCTGTCACAACGCGACACTCTCGCGCTGATGGATTTTTCCGTCGCTTTTGCGGTGATGGGATTGGTGGTGGCAGGTGCTTCCCTGGCTTTTTTGCGTTTGCCAAAGGATGCGGGAGCGGAAGTTTCTGGTCACGATGAAATGTGATCGCTGGCGATCAGGTTTTTGGAATTCTGCATATTGCGAAATAACAATGGTGTGGCGTCGCCAATATAAGCCTTGTCGATTACCTCGGTAATGGTGTGATGCAACGGGCTTTTATCGCATACCGGATCTGTATTGGCCGCATCGCCTGTGAGCATAAAAGCCTGACAGCGGCAGCCGCCAAAATCTTTTTCCTTTTCCGGACAGCTGCGGCAGGGCTCGCGCATCCACTCATTGCCGCGAAATTGATTGAATCCCGGTGAGTCGCGCCAGATATAGCCAATGTTGTGATGCCGCACATTGGGAAATTCAAACGGCAGTTGCCGCGCGCTGTGGCAGGGCAGGGCGGTACCATCCGGTGTGATAGTAAGAAAAATATTGCCCCAACCGTTCATGCAACGTTTGGGTCTGGTTTCGTAATAATCAGGAACCACAAAAATAATTTTCCTGCGCGCGCCGAATTTTTCTCGGTACTGTGCTACCACGGCTTCTGCTTTTTGTAATTGTTCTCGCGTCGGCAATAGCTGCTGTCGATTGTGAAACGCCCAGCCGTAATATTGGGTATTGGCGAGTTCCACATAGTCAGCCTGCAATTCCATGGATAAATCCAGTATCTGCGCGACCTGATCAACATTCTGTCGATGCAAAACAAAATTCAGCACCATCGGGTAGCCGTGACGTTTGATCTCTTTTGCCATAGCAATTTTTTGCGCAAAAGCTTTATCGCTGCCGGCGAAAAAATTATTCAGTTCGGCGCTGCTCGCCTGGAAGCTCACCTGAATATGATCTAAGCCGACAGCTTTTAAATTTGCCACTTTATCGGCTGTCATTCCCACGCCGGAGGTAATTAAATTAGTGTAATAGCCGAGTCTTCTGCCTTCGGCTACCAGCTCCGGCAGATCTTCGCGCACCAAGGGCTCACCGCCAGAAAATCCCAATTGCACCGCGCCCAGTTGGCGCGCTTCGCGCATTACGCGAAACCATGTTTCTGTATCCAATTCGTTATTGATTTGCGCAATCTCAATTGGATTGGAGCAATAAGGGCATTGCAGCGGGCAGCGGTAGGTGAGTTCGGCTAACAACCAAAAGGGCGCAGTTTTCATAGAAAAGAACCACATTCACATCGCGACTTCGGATCGCGACGTCTGGAAAAGAGAAAACAACTATCCGGCTTTATCGAAGGATTCCTTATCATCCGACCGGACATCGGCTAAATGTTTCTGTGGTCGGGGCGAATCCAACCAGGGATAGGTCTGGGTCTGGGATGGGGCGGTAGGCGTTCTATTCCCGGCGGGATAAAGCACCGAATGTTTTCGATTGGATAGGTCCTGCATTAAATAATGCAAATGTCGTTGTTTAATCATAAGTCGTCAGCCATTGTTGTCCAAAAGCAATTGAAAGAAATTCCAAGACATCCTGTTCGATATTGTGTGCATCCGGGAATTGGTGTTGTAAGTCCTCGATAATCGTTTGAATGGTGGACTTTCCATTGCAGCGGGACAGAATTTCCCCGCCGCTGAAATTAAGCTTGATCATGCCCTCGGGATACAGCAATACATAGGCTTGCTGCGTCTCTTCCCATTGCAGGCGAAAGTGGGAGTGAATCGTCGGAATCCATTCTTTCTTCGGCAAAAGCGTTTCACTCATAAATCGGTCGATCGCAATTGTGATAGGGCGGAGTCTGGTGGACGTAGGCCATTGTCATGGCATCCAACATGCTCCACAAAATATCGAGCTTAAATTGCAGAATATTCAGCGCGTGTTCCTGCTGTTCACGCGTAACAAAATAATCCAGTGTGACGCGCAAGCCATGTTCCACATCGCGGCGCGCTTCAGACAAGCGGCTGCGGAAATATTGGTATCCGCTCGGTTCAATCCAGGTGTAATAAGTTGGCCAATTATCCAATCTGCGCTGGTGAATATCCGGCGCAAATAATTCCGTTAGAGATGAACAGGCCGCTTCCTGCCAAGTTGCGCGGCGGGCAAAGTTCAAATAAGCATCCACGGCAAAACGCACGCCGGGGAGCAAATGGCGGTGGTCCAATAGTTCCTCGCGCGCCATGCCGCAGGCTTCGCCAAGGCGCAGCCAGGCTTCAATACCACCTTGTTCGCCGTTGCTGCCGTCGTGATCAATAATGCGCTGCACCCACAAACGTCGTGCATCGCGGTCTTCACAATTGGCGAGAATTGCAGCGTCTTTGATGGGAATAGTCGTCTGATAATAAAAACGATTGGCCACCCAACCGCGAATTTGTTCCGGCGTGCAGCGGCCGCTGTTCATGGCCACGTGAAAAGGGTGGTGAATATGGTAATAGGCACCTTTCGCGCGCAGGCGCGTATCAAATTCTTCCCGGCTCCAAGCCTTTTGCTCTGCGCCACTCATGCAAAAAACTCCAATTCCATACCGTCGTAAGCCACTTCGATATTGTGGTGTGCAAGCTCTGCGCGTTCCGGCGAGTCTTCATTGAGAATGGGATTGGTGTTGTTGATATGAATAAGAATTTTGCGCGGTTTAGCAAAAGTATTTAAAACCTCAATCATGCCGCCGGGCCCGGATTGCGGCAAATGTCCCATGGCGCTCGCCGGTTTGCTGCCGACGCCTGCCACTGTCATTTCATCTTCCCGCCAAAAAGTGCCATCCACCAGCAGGCAATCTGCATCGCGCATTAAAGGCAATAAATGCTTTTCCACCACACCTAAACCCGGTGCATAAAATACCTTTTTTCGACTCAGCAAATTTTCAATCACAATGCCGATATTGTCGCCCGGTTGGGGATTTAGGCGATGGGGCGAATAGGGCGGTGCTTTGCTGCTGAGCGGTACAGGTGTAAGTCTCAGCCCATCAATGCCGGCAATGGAAAAAGGTTGATCAAATTCAATGCGGTGGCGGTGAATCCCGCCGTTCCATGCATCCAAAATGCGAAAAATCGGAAAGCCACTCGTCAGATCTTCGTATACACAATCGGTGCAATACACTTGATGTGGGCAACCTTCGCGCAGCATCAACAAACCTGTGGTGTGATCGATTTGGCTGTCCATAAAAACAATAGCGGCAATACCCGTGTCTCGTTTGCCTTCGCGCGGTTGTATAGCTGGGAAGGCTTCAAGTTGAGCGCGGATATCCGGCGACGTATTAAAAAGGATCCAGTGTCCCCCATCCATGCTGACGGCAATCGAGGATTGCGTACGCGGCACGGCCCGCAGAGTGCCCTGGCGGACACCGTGACAATTGGCGCAGTTGCAATTCCACTGAGGAAATCCGCCACCAGCAGCGGAGCCCAAAACGCGGATTTTCATATGAATAGAGAAGGGAAAAACGCGGCTAGCCGAAGCATAGCCGCGCAATAATCAGCGATTGCTGAAATACATAGTGACTTCAAAACCAATACGAAGGTCTTCAAATGACGGTTTGGTCCACATAACTATTTCCTCAAAGAGTTGAGTTGAAAATGCCCCAATGTGAAACAAATACCCGCATTTATCATAATTTTAAAATGACCATAATGGTCAGCAGGCAACCCAAGCTATTGTGTAGGAAGATGTAGAGCAGGGAAGTGCGCTCGTTCACGTAATGGGCAGAGCGTTGTAATTATAAATAAGGCGTTAAGTGCCAATTTGCTCAGAAACCCTGTAGGAACTGTGGTTTTATGTATCTGGCAGAGATTTTGTTTTCTGGATTTTAAAAATCCTTTTAATAAGCCAAGGAGCTTTAGCTATTTGTTCAATTTAGATGAATGCAATTGAATCTAACCTCAAGGTTCTCTGGTAATTCACCGGTATATGTCAACCTGTTTCCAGGTGCTTTGGGATTGTGCGGATGTGCCCAAGGTGATATGAGGATATTGCCGTCTGTTAAACGGCTTCCCAGGATATATTCGCGAGCAGCGATAAAGTCATTTTCTCCGTCGATACATTGCAGCAGAATACCATGCCCGGCAAAAATTTCCGCTCGGCAACACTGCAAAATAATTGGATTTATATTGAGCTATTCAAGTCGCGAGATGGGTGTGGAAATATCAACAAGTGCAAGCTCATCACTCTCGGCAGAGAGTGGCATGCTTCGGAATTAATCCGTTTGAACAGGATCGAGTATGCGACACGCAGAGAGGTCCGGCGATATATAAACTCAGTTGAATTCGAGTGTTGGGCTCATTCAAAATTTATGTATCCATCAATTAAATATCCACGGACTTCCAAATAAAATATCCAGACTGTCCGGATGCCAAACAGCGTCAAACTCCGCGTCAATAGTAATTGGCCCGTTATGGCCGGGCTCAGCGATCATAAATAAACGATTAAAGTGATCAATCCCGCGCGCCATTATTCCATAGTCGGTATGAGGCAAGCCGAAGGTATGGCCAAGTTCGTGTAAGCTCGCCCCCATTCCTGTAGAGCAGTTTGCCCAATAACTGCCTCTGTAGGCGCTATCATCCGGCAATATTTCAGTATCAATCTGTGTGTCGTCGGAAAATCGAGAGGGGATTTCTTCTATGGTTCTCGGACAAGTATGTAAATGCAAGCTGCCAAAAATGCCCAGATTGCCTCCACCCAGGGCTGCGTGAGCGAGCATTTGGCCATCTGCATAACTCGAAAATCCCATAATCACCAAATATTTATAGTTATTTTGCGCCTCGGTTTGCAGTTGCTCCTGTAACGAGTAGTAGATATCCAGACCTTCCATTGCATAAAGCTCGTCGCGCGTTTCTCGCACTTCAAAGACTTCAATCAGCGGCATGCCGTCATCATCTTCCACTAAAGAATAGGTTTGATGAGTGCCTGTGGCTCTATACAACATTTCCGCAGTTGCCGATTGCATCATCAAACTTTGAACCGACACTATTTGCTTTGCAGTTTCTAAATCATTGGCAACACCAGGGGCTGCTAAAAACTGTCCGTCGTCGTTGGCTGCAATAGCGTAAATGGTTTTGATTTTTTTCGGATTATCTTCAGGTTCGTAGTGGAGGGTGGCGCTGACACTGCCGGTGGAGCTTTGCAGGCAAATATCATTCTCACCTCTTTCTAATAAAACAGCACCTTTAAAATAACTCTCTTCCACTGGCCAAGTATAGTTTTTTCCGGCAACCGTAATATTTAAACTGGTTTCGCCGCCCGGACATTGACCATACAAAATGGGCAGTCGGTACGAGATAGTTTCGCCATCGGAAAAATTTAACAGCTCGCATCCCGCATCAGTTGCAGGCATAACCGAGCAAGATCCCACTTCCTCTTCGACAACATTGTTATTGCCCCCGCAGCTTGTTAGAAGCAAAAAAATAAAGGAAAAATGAAAAGCTCTCATATTCATAAACGTGTTCCATGATTTATGGGGATTGCAGGGTTGAGAGGTGGTGATGTTGCCAAAAGGATTTTCAAGCTACTCGTAAAGCCCACTATCGTCAAGGTTTGCTAAAGAAGCTTTGGGTATATGGAGGATGGGCTTGTTAGAACAGAATATGGAATTCGTAATAAATAACCTGTGATAGAATCATCGGGAGTGATGCACCCGATGATTCCAAATCGTTTAGACAACCGGTGGATAGGTCTCACGAATATAAAAGCGATGTGACGTGAGAACTGAGGTAAAACTTGCATAACCGGCACTCCATTGCGCACTGGCCGCAGTGATAATGCCTGCATCTATAGAGCCATCCGGCAAGGTTGTAGGAATTCCTGCTGCGGCGAGCAAATCGGCTCCAATACCCAACGCCAAAATTGGCTTGCAGTGGCGATATTGTAAACGCACAAATTCCAGCGCGTGAGCATCGAGCGCTAGTCTCTGGCATGCATCCGCGCCGTCGGCAATTACCACTGCGTCATAGAGGACCGAAGGCCCAGCGTCCAGGGTAATTTCCACATCCAACGTGCCACCGTCAAGCGTTGTTATTTTTCCTAAGCGACCGGCGACAATACGCGGCACTGCGCCATCTTGTAACAATGCGGTGTAAATGGCTTTCACTGCATCGGCTTCCGCGCCATCAGCCACCAATATAGCTACATTGCGGGTGGCTATGCCCACCGCGCCCGGACGTGAAAGCAGTGATAACGCCGGTGACGGCGCGTAATTGTGCATTGGACGGGTGGTGGCGAGGGGAAGCGGAGGTGGCACATCCATGCCCAATCCTTCTGCTACTCCACTCGCCAATGTGAGGTCGACATTCGCTAATAAGGCTAATACGCGTTGCCGGACCGCAGGCACTTGCACACGCGTCAATTCAAAGCGAAACGCGTTGATAATATGATTTTTTTCTGTCTCGGTTTGGCTGATCCAGAATAAGCGTGCCTGTGAATAATGATCAGCAAATAATTCCGGTTTACCGCGCACTTTATCTTCGGCTGGTATACGCTCAGGAAAACTGCGAAAACCTGTTACGCCCGCCTGAAACGGACAGCCGCCTGCGAGTGAATTAGGCTCGTAATTCACGCGGCCGCGATTAATAGCCTGCCGATGGAAGCCGTCGCGCTGGTTATTATGAATTTGTGCAATCGGCGTATTGATGGGAATTTCGTGAAAATTCGGTCCGCCCAGGCGCGTCAATTGTGTGTCGACATACGAATGGATACGCCCTTGCAGCAGCGGATCGTTGGTAAAATCCAGCCCGGGAATAATATGCGCGGTACAAAAGGCGACTTGCTCGGTTTCGGCAAAAAAATTGTCGGGATTGCGATTTAATACCAATCGACCAACGGGCGTGACAGGCACCAATTCTTCTGGAACGATTTTAGTGGGGTCCAGAATATCAAATGGAAACGCGTCGGCCTCTTGTTCGGTAAAAATTTGCAGGCCCAATTCCCATTCAGGGTAATTGCCGGATTCGATCGCCTCCCACAAATCGCGGCGATGATAATCGGGATCGGCGCCGCCAAGTTTTGCGGCTTCATCCCATACAAGAGAGTGAGTGCCGGCAATTGGTGTCCAGTGAAATTTGCAGAAAACAGATTCACCTTCTGCGTTAACCAGCCGGAAAGTGTGTACGCCAAATCCCTGCATAGTGCGATAGCTGCGCGGAATAGCGCGATCCGACATAACCCAGAGCAGCATATGAGCGGATTCCGGAGTCAGTGAAACAAAATCCCAGAATGTATCATGTGCGCTCGATGCCTGCGGCATAGCGTGGTGAGGCTCGGGTTTCAGCGCGTGTACCAAATCCGGAAATTTCATCGCGTCCTGGATAAAGAACACCGGAATATTATTGCCAACCAAATCCCAATTGCCTTGTTCGGTGTAAAACTTCACGGCGAAACCGCGCACATCGCGCGCCGTATCCATGGAGCCGCGCTCGCCGGCGACGGTAGAAAACCGCACAAAAACCGGCGTGCGTTTGCCTGCTTCGGCAAAAGGTGCAGCTGCAGTGTATTGCGCGAGTGATTGATAGGCTTCGAAATAACCGTGCGCGGCAGAACCGCGTGCGTGCACAACTCGCTCAGGAATTCTCTCGTGATCGAAATGGGTCAGTTTTTCGCGCAGAATAAAGTCTTCCAGCGCCGAAGGGCCTCGCAGCCCGACTTTTAATGAATGCTGATTATCGGCTACTGGAACGCCTTGGTTAGTCGTCAATGCCTGGTTGCTGCTATCTACTCGCACACGATCGAGCGGAGCGACCGTAGCGTTATCACTAAAAATCGGTGCGCTGCTACCTGTTTTCTCAGAAGGATTAATTTCCGAAGACGTGCTTCCTGTTACATCGGGGCCGGGGGGATTGGTGGTTGCGCCCATTGTCGGGATGCGCGCCGCATCACCGTATTCGCCCGCTTTATTGGGATTGTGGGACATGGCGGCGGATGTAAGAATTTCACCACTTTTTTTCGATAACAATCGTTCACCGACATCATTGGACGCAGCAATACTGTCCGGTGGTGGTGATGAAGACGGCCCCGAAACCGTTTTTAAAATGGATCCTGCACCTTTTACATTATCGAATTTTTTCCCGCTCATGCCGCGCCTCGCTCATTGATCTAATATGAAAGCGCTAATTTGCGTGTTGATAAGCGAGACATCTGTACGCCTACGTACAATTTGTTCTTTATTAAAATTATTTTGATTTTTACTGAGAATCGGGTTTGAGATTGCCAAATCTGCTTCGGTGGAAATAATAAAGGCGCCATTGAGGCGCCTTGTAAAATTTATTTGGATTCTTGCGAAACTCCGCCTGTCATTGGATCGTCAGAATTTTCCTGATCCGCTGTATTTTGCTTTTCCGCTATAACCCCACACGCAATTCGCGCACCACCGCCGCCGAGAGGTTCAGGATAATCAGAATAATTATCGCTGCCTGCATGAATAATCAAAGCGCGGTTATTGATTTCAGACAACTTTAAGCGCGGAGCCACAATCGGCTGGGTTGAAGTGCCATTGGTATTTACCGTAAGAGCGGGTAAATCACCTAAGTGTCCATCACCCCAAGGAGCTCCGTGCTTTTTGGCTTCATGTGGATCGTAATGGGAGCCTGCTGCGCCAGCCGCATTTATCTTTCCATCTTTTTCGGCAGGTTCACAGCTGCCATTTTCGTGAACGTGAAAACCGTGCTGGCCGGGTGGGAGATCTCGCAGATCTGGTTTAAATTGCACGCCATGTGTAGATTCGGTAACTGTGATGGAACCGATTTTTTCGCCAACACCTTTTTCGTTGACCAAATGAACGGGCACTATCACTTCTGCAGCTGCACTCGCGCTGAATGTGCAAATTGCCAGGGCTAATAATGGTTTCATCATCCGTATCCCCCTCAGGATTTTTGCTGTTTAAAAATCAGCATCTTCGTTGGCAAATGACAGGTGCTACCGTTTGAGCGAAACGCAGAAATTCGGACAGCACCACAGCCACTGACTATGAGCAATTTCCTTGCCGGGGGCTAAGAGCAATTTCCTTGCCGGGGGCTAAGCGGGAAATAGAGTGGTGCACGGATAAATATTGCTTTGCACCAAAATAATCAGAGTGCGCGCAAATGTGGTGCTGTCTCCTATTTGTTTTAAAAAAACGAAGCCACACAGAGCAAATTTTTCCAACAGCTCTTAAATCAATTTGTGTTGATTTGTGTGCCAATAATTACCAAAAGATTTCTTAATTAATTTGGGACGAGAAAGTATTGTTTTGGCGTCGATTGGCACATTTCGATTCAATGTCTGTGGGTGCTTACGTGCGAATGCGGAATGGGGTCGTTTCGTTTCGTGATATGGTTCGCAAAACAGGCTAAAAGCCCGTCCTCATTCAGGGAGTTGAGCTTTCATAATAAGCGAAGCGTGTATATTGGCGCGTGGCAACGTGCCGTTATCACCTTCTTCATTTGTAACCCTCCGTTTGGTTCTGAAATCCAAAAAACAGATAGGTTGGTTTTTGACCTGTTTGTGCCGCGGAGACGGTTAAGAGTATCCCGACACTGAGCGCGGCCCTTTTACACCGGGCCATGGATAAGAGGTTTTTATGTGGCTCAAAGCGAAAGTGTGCGCGCTGGCTGTATGCCTGGCGCTTACTGCATGCAGCAATTCTCCAGAAGCTCCGAAAAAAGATTTGCCAGGTACATCCAGCGGGTCTCCTTCACAAAGTCCTTCGGCAAGCAGCTCTTCGGCAGCTAGTTCATCATCCGGTTCGGGGGTAGATAGCAGCTCATCTTCGAGCAGCTCTTCTTCTAGTAGCTCTTCTAGTAGCTCTTCCAGCAGTTCGTCGTCTTCAAGCTCTGCTTCATCGAGCTCTGCTTCCTCAAGCTCTTCGTCTGGCTCTGGTGGTGTTGTGATCCCCGGTTCGTCCAGCTCGAGCGCGGCCAGCAGTGCATCTAGCTCGTCCAGTTCTTCATCGAGCAGCTCATCTTCTAGTTCGAGCAGTTCGTCTTCCAGTTCGAGCAGTTCGTCGAGTTCATCTTCCAGCTCCTCATCGAGCAGTTCATCGAGTTCATCTTCCAGCTCCTCATCGAGCAGTTCATCGGGTTCGTCATCGAGCAGTTCATCGAGTTCGTCATCCAGTTCCACATCGAGCAGCTCATCAAGTTCGTCTTCCAGTTCTTCGAGCAGTTCATCGAGTTCATCTTCCAGTTCATCATCGAGCAGTAGTTCCTCGTCGAGCAGCTCTTCTTCGGGCTCATCAAGCAGTTCGTCGTCAAGCAGCAGTTCATCAGCCGGTGGCTTTGCCGGAGGTGTGGCGCGCGGAAAAGTAGCATTTGACGCAGCTGGTTGTGGGAATTGCCACCTGGATAACTGGAATGGCCAATTTGGCGGGTTAATGCCGTTTGACGTCAACAATTTCACATATCCTTCGTTGAATATGTATGAGAAGACATATTCAGACTCCAGCGTAGAGGAGCTGGCGAAATTTATTAATGAAGCCATGCGTCGCTTTGCTCCGGCCTGTGGTGATGAGGCATGCGCGCAGGATATTGCGATGTATCTCTGGGCTTATCGCACCCCGCCGGCCACCGGTAGTGAAAAGCTCGAGATTACCAATCTGTCATTCGATGAAACCGGTCTGAAGTTTGATCTGAGCTGTCAGGCAGGAGCATCGGATGTACTTGTGAAAGTGGTTGATCCTGATGCGGGCGTGGATCTGTCGACGGCGTATAGCGCGATTATTTCTCGTGCAGATGGAATTTCTGAAGTCGAGATCGAAAGTATCGCCACTGTAGATGACAACGGCGAAATCGCTCTGGTGGGTGATGGCAAGAATATATGGCGCAAAGAAATCTGGTTTAACGCTCTTACCGACAGTGTTGAAAACGGTAATTTGGACCTGACTCTGAATATCAGAGCCGTCGCCAACGTCGAGCACGAATTCGCAAAAGTCGGAATCCTGGTGTCGAGCACAGACGATCTGTCGGGACAATTATTGTTCTTGCATTGGTCTGGGCGAAATGGTTTAGCAGAAGACAGTGGTAATTCCGGTGATTTAGATGGCTATGGATTGCTATTGGCCAATCCGAATGAAGGGCAGCTCACTCCTACACCAACGACTCTGCGCGTTACCTATGAAGATGGCTCGCTGAAAGTGGGTGGTTGCTATAACTGCGCAAATCCGGAAATGAAAAATGCGGCGCGCAATGTCAATTTCACTCCTAAGCGTGTGTTTATTGTCTCCAGTTCTCACAATGCTCCAGAAACGCTGGCCTACGTGACGGTTACCAATGCCCATAAGCCTATTGCGGTGCCTTATTACGAAGTCAGTTTGCCTTGCGGTACTTCATCCACTCCGGTTGTGGTACCAGACAATCTGCTGAAGTCGCGCGCTCAACTGAAGCTGGCGATTTATCAGAACGGCGAGCTTCTGACAGAAAAAGTGACTGGCAAAGTTTATTCAGAAAATGCCAGCTGTCAGATCCAGAGTGGCTTGTTAGAACCCAAGCTGCGCAGGTTGTCTGAAGTGCAGATCATGAATTCTTTGCGGGATATTTTCGGCAATATTTTCGCAGAGGATTCCGTGCCCAATATGGAAGATGGTTTCAAGCTCATTGGTATGAATACTCTTGCTGACCGCTTGAATATCAATGCCATCAACCTGGAGCGTTTATATGACTCGTCACGTGACTGGGTAGTCTCGATCATTGAGGGTAACAACACTGTTAAACAGTGCGCCCAGAATTCGGCTGCGACTTGTGTTGACACAATAGTTGCGGATTTTGGTGAGAAATTATGGCGCCGTCCGCTGACCCCTGATGAGCTCACTGATCTGGCCAGCGGCATTGCAAAGTTCAGCAATAATCAGAAGAAGCTGGAATTTGCTCTTAATAGTTTGATTATGAGTTCCAACTTCCTGTTCCGCAGTGAGATTGGTACCGCCGCAGGCGAGTACCGCCAGCTCGACAATTATGAAATTGTCACACTGCTGGCTTATACCATCTGGAATTCTACTCCCGATCAAACGCTGCTGAACTTGGCGCGTAAGAGTTCACCACTGACCGTGGCAGAATTGCAGAATCAAGTCGATCGCATGTTTGCTGATCCCAAGGCAAATAAAGCGTTGGTGGAAATTTATAAGGACTATTTAAAACTGGAAATGGGCTTGACGGTTGCGAAGGCGGAAGCGCTCGGTTTTACCGATGCAATTCGACGAGAGCTTTTGACCAGTGCCGAACTTATGTTGTCTGACCGTATTAAAGGTGATGCCAATTACATGGATGTGTTTGGTGGCAACGATTTTTATGTAAGCAAGGCCACTCAAGGCTTCTTTGGTGCCTCCGTTGCCTCCGATTCGCTCGAGTTGACATCTCTGGACCCGGCGCAACGATATGGAATTTTGAGCCATCCAATCTTTTTGGCCGCACATTCCACATTGGACCACTCTGGAATTATTAAGCGTGGTGTGTTCACGCTTGAACAATTCTTGTGTGAGTCGCTCGGTTCTCCGCCCACGCAAATTGACAGCCAGGAACCGCCGCCAAGTCTCGATCCAGCGACTACGTCCGAGAGAGTATTGCTGCAACTGACTCACAGCTCACAACCTACTTGTAATGGCTGCCATCAATTTATCGATCCCGCAGGATTTGGATTCGAAAACTATGATGCGGTTGGTCGCTACCGCACTGTCGAAAAAGGAAGCGTACCAATCGATGCCTCCGGAACTTTGCGAACCACCGGTGGCTTCGAGTTGACCTATGGAAACAGTGTGGAATACACATCGGGCCTGGTTAATTCTGAGCGTATGGCCAGCTGTGTTTCTCGCCGCTTCCTGGAACATTACTTGAGTCAGGATTTGAGCGAAACCTCGTGTGAATTGAAGAAATATAGGACGCAGCTGAACTCTCGCGGCCCGACGGTGAAGAGTCTCTTGGATTCCTTGATCCAATTGGAAAGTTTTACCAAGCGCAGACAAGTGCAATAGTAGGTGTTCCCATGAGTGATATAAGCACGAAAATTTCCCGTCGCGGCCTGATTAAATCTTTGGCCGGTATTGGACTTCTTTCTACAACCGCTGCAGAGCGGTTGCTCGCCCAGACACCTACCGCACCTTATCGCGTGTTACTGGTGGCGTTACAGCACGGCTGGGGGATTGGTGGGTCCAGCAACCAATTCATGCAGGGTAACGAATATGAATACGAGTTTCCTCCTGGATTGAGTCCGTTCAACAGCATTCGCGATAAATGTGTGGTCGTTGATGGTTTGCTGACGCTGGGTAACTGGGGCAATAACCATGACTTGTCTTATGCGGACATGTTTACGGCAGGTGTGCCCTTTGGAGAGAAAACCTCTGCCTATGATAGCCAGATGCCTTTGTCGCCAACCCCATCTCTCGATTATCTTCTGCAAGAAAAATCGAAAAAAACCACTTTGCGATTGAGTGCCGGGTATGCATCCTGGGGCGTGAGATACCATCCGATCAGTATTGATGGTTCTGGAAGCGTTCAGCCGTTTTATACCACTGCGTTTGATGCCTACAACAGCGTATTTAAGAATTTGCCAGACTCGCCTGCGGGTGGAAGTAATCCGGCTAATGATGTTGAAGCGCAACTGGTTAACACCATTTTCAGCACCATTCGCAATCCTGCCGAACGCCGGCTCGATGGATTAGCGACTTCCGAACGGGAGAAAATCCGCCGCTATCTGCAAGCTATTGTCAGTGTAGAAGACAAGCGTAAACCGGTGGTGGCCAATAACGGCGGCTATAAGCTCGCAGAAATTCCAGTCAAACAGAACAATCGCCTCATCGATTTGCGGCAATATCTGGATATGATCAAGGTCGCTTTTGCCAACGATATGACCACTACAGCAGTATTGGGCATTGGCGATCTCCATCCTATATCGCAATTCCACCACGAGCACGCTCATAACAACACCGAGACCTGGTGGAGTACGCGCGTGGAATTTGCCGAGGCGATGCGGGATTTCGCGCTGAGTCTCGACGCCATTACTGATGTGGACGGCCGCTCATTACTCGATAACACATTGATAGTGTTGAGTGGAGAGGTGGCGGATGGCATGCACGATGTGTTGTTGAAGGGCCACATTTTAATTGGCGGTGGGAGTCGCATTCAGACAGGCCGCCTGATTCGACCGGATGTCATCACTGGTATCACCAATGTCGACAAATTGATGCGAGAAGACGCCAAAGGAGTTTTGCAGCCGCAGATCATGTGGGGCAACAAACATGTTATGCGAATCGGATCGCGTACCAATGCCGATTTATTGCGAGATATAGGCAATATCGCTGGCCTCAGTCTCAACCAGTTTGGTCTGCTTTCACAAAATAAAGGCGGGGTTCTGATACCGGACTATGTCCGCATTTAATATCAAGATTGAATCAACACTCGGTACAAGCCGCCTCAAGAGTCGCGAAGGCTATTGAGGCGGCTTTTTAATGCGCATCATTTGGCGGGGTTTATTAAGACTGGTTGGTGAATTGCTGAGCGATCCATTACAATCGCCGCCATTTGCCGGAAGTCGTATCCCATGTCTGCTGACGTTATTGGTTATATAGCCGCATTTTTTACTACTTTTTCTTTCGCTCCCCAAGCTCTCCTCACCTTGCGATCTCGCGACACCCGAACACTTTCACTGGGAATGTATGGCATGTTCGTCGCTGGCGTTACCGTCTGGCTGATTTACGGTGTGATGAGGGATGACGTCATTATTATTGCGGCTAATGGAATAACACTGCTGCTTTCGGTGCCTATTCTCAGTATGAAAATTTATAACTTGGTTTGGGGAAATGAAAAAGTTAATCGCAATATCATCAACTGATTGATATGGACGCTTAGTTTATTCTTCGAGGCGGAATTCAACAGATTTTGGTATGACGAAATCCTGCCGAACCCGCCGCTAGAAATATAAAAAGCTTAGGCTATGCCCGCATCCAATCTACGCTCCGCAAGTTCCCGCTCAATCGTAAGCTCTTTGTTTTTATTGATTTCATAGAAAAACAACAAAGCCGTTGCTATCAGGAAGGGCAGGGAGGCGTAGAGGCTGACTAATAACTTAATGCCGTTTAGCGTCTCTGCAGACTGGGCAACCATATTGGGGTTGTAATTGTAAAGTCCCAAAAGCGCAGCGACCAATGCGGTACCGATGGTCAAGCCCCCTTTGAGGCCAAACAGCATGGCGGAGAAAATGACAGCGGTTGCGCGACGGTTATTTTTCCATTCGGAGTAATCCGCCACGTCGGCGATCATCGCCCACAACAATGGAATGGAAATGCCGTAGAAGAAACCGTGCAGAATCTGGGAAATAAACATGGCGCCTATGGCTTCTGGTGGATAGAAATAAAAGACCAGCAAAAACAATGTGGAAATAAATAAAGAAATCGCGTACACATCACGTTTGCCGAAGCGGTCTGCCAAAGGTTTGGAAAATGCGATGCCAATGATCATTAAAATAATGCCGCCCGCGTTAAACAGGCTGAAGGCAGAAGTGGAAGGATCGTTTGGCCAGTGAAATTCTGTTAAGCCTATGTTGGTCAAAAGGTTATTGAGGCCTGCGATCATGGAGTTGAAGCCTATGTCTTCCAGGAAAATGGCCGCATGGCTTTCGCTGACGTAATTCTGGAAATAGTACACATAGCTGCCGCCTTTCAAAGTGATGTTCACAAAGATCAACACCGTAACCAGCAGCATAATCAACCAGGGGCGGTTGCTGAACAGGTCTTTGACATCATCAAGAATGCGGGATTTTTCCTGTGTAACCGGAAGGACACGTTCTCTGGTCGTGAAAAAAGTAATAAAAAAGAAAATAACGCCGATAATGGAGAAAAACGTCATGATGTTTTTAAAGCCTTCGGCTTTATCTCCATTCCCTGCGATCAAAATCAGCGGCAGTAAAAGCGCCTGAATAATAAATTGTGCGATCATCACAGCAACAAAGCGATAAGCCGACAGACTATTGCGTTGCTGCATATTACCTGTGAGAACACCACTGAGAGCAGCGTAGGGCAGGTTGTTGGCGGAGTAGATCAGCATAAGAGCGAGATAAGTGACGAAAGCATAAATGACTTTACCGTCATCACCCAGGTCAGGCGTGCTAAAGGTCAGAAGCGCAATCGCGCCGAAAGGAATGGCCGTCCAGAGTATCCAAGGCCGAAATTTACCCCAGCGGGTATCTGTTCGGTCGGCAATGATACCCATTATTGGGCTGAAGAATGCCGCAGCCCAGCCGCAAAAAAACGTGATAAAGGAAGCTGTACCTGCAGGTATGCCATAAACGTCGACATAGAAAAACACGATAAATGTAACAAGCGTTTGAAAAATAAGATTGGCGGCGAGATCGCCAAGGCTGTAGCCAATCTTTTCAACAACTGAGAGTTTTTCGGCTGTGGAATTCATTATTTTTAGCTTCCTGGTTGGATAAGTTAACTGAGCAAATAAGGGCTCATAGTCGGCAATAAGAGCACATCCAATGTATGGGCATCAAGCGCAATTGGTTAGAGGTGATAAGTCTGTATCTTTGCTGTTAGCCTGCCCTTGAGCGTCGTTTATAAATGATAAGCAATATAATAAAAATACAGGCGATGGCTACGGCAGCGGGAAACAGCAATGTGGCAACGGAATAATTTTCCAAGGCCATTACCACCAGCGTATTGCGTGTGGCGAATAGCCCGTAGAATCCCAGCGATTCAGAATAAGGATTTGTATAGACTTTTTTAAGTGTTGGACCAAAACCCAGAAGATCAACAAACGTCAATGCGACGACTGCCCAAGTGGGATCTGAGGTTGCATACCACAATGGTAGTGAAGACATGGCCGCGGAAAAAAATAACCAATCGGTCCGCGTAATCGTGATATCCGATCTTTTTATATAAGCAATTATCGCAATCAAAATTGTGATCGAGCCCGAAATACCAATAGGCCATACTGCGATACCACCGCCTGCCTGGAGCTGCGCCAGAAAAACAACAAACGTTGTAGCGCCCCAAATTACCCAGGAAAAAACATGCGGTTTTGTAGTACCTCGAATAATGCCACGCAAATAAGGATAAAACCTGATTAACGTCAGAGCTATGGCGACAGCGCTGAGGATCTCTTTTAATAGCATTTGCGGTATACAGAATTTTCCATGTCGGCCATCTTACCGTCATAACAGCTCGATACGCAGCGTATATATTTCCGAAGCACTTTGAAAAAGCTATTTGGGTGGTGGCGTACAGCCAGCGGATATAGATTTTGTGGTAATTGGGAATACTGCCATTACGCAACGAAACCACGAGAAGATAAATGATGAAGCCGCACATCAACATCAAACGCATTTACGACCCGCCAGCCAAGGACGACGGAGTGCGCATACTGGTGGATCGCGTTTGGCCGCGGGGTAAAAAGAAAGAAGATCTGCATATGGATGCCTGGTGGAAAGATATAGCGCCCAGCACTGAACTGCGTAAATGGTTCAATCATGACCTCGATAAGTGGGAAGTCTTCTGCGAAAGTTATGAAGAAGAATTAACTGCAAATCGCAAAGACGTGGAATCGGAGCTTCAACCTCTGCTGAAAAATCATCCTAAAACCATTACTCTTCTTTATTCCGCTCACGATACGGAACACAACCAGGCCATAGTGCTGCGCGACTTTCTGCAAAAACTCATCAACAAACACTGATTGCTTATGTCCAACGATTCGCACCCCGCCCTCCAAACACCCCTTGTAAAAACCCTCGGCTGCGATCTGCCCATTATGTTGGCCGGAATGGGCGGCGTGGCGCGGCATAAATTGGCTGCAGCGGTTTGTGAGGCCGGTGGTTTTGGCGTAATGGGCATGGTACGCGAGCCGGTGGCCTTGATCGAAGCGGAGGTGCGGGCGCTGCGAGAACTTACCGACCGGCGTTTTGCCGTTAATTTGATTCCGGCCTCCACCAAGCCTGATCTTTTGCGCGACCAAGTAGCTGCCTGCCTGCGTCTGCAAGTGCCTGCCTTGGTGCTGTTCTGGGATGTGGATAAAGCTCTGGTGCGTCATCTGAAAGAGGAGGGCGTGCAGGTGATCCACCAAGTGGGCAGCGAGCGCGATGCCGACTTGGCGCTGGAAGCTGGCGTGGATGTTTTGATCGTTCAGGGATATGAAGCGGGCGGGCATGTGCGCGGTACTACCAGCCTGTTTGGCCTTTTGCCGGTGATCGCCGCCAAAAGTCCGGTGCCGGTTGTGGCATCCGGCGGTATTGCCAGCGGCCGCGCCTTGGTTGCGGCATTGGCGCTCGGCGCTCAGGGAGCGAGCTTGGGAACTGCGCTGCTTGCCACTCACGAATCCAACGCTCATCCACATCACCAAGAGCGTGTACTCGCCGCCGGGGCGGACGATACGCTCTACACCACCATTTTTGCCCGCAACTGGCACGAGCCGGCGCCAGTGCGAGTACTTAAAAATGCGGTAACCGAAGGCAAGTATCGACACGCCGACCCTGATACCATCATCGGCCAGCAAGACGGTCAGCCGGTTTACCTTTATTCCACCGACTCACCCTTGGCGGACGCCACCGGCCAATTGGATGATATGGCGCTTTATTGTGGCCAATCCTGCGGCCAGCTCGACCAGGCATGCAGCGCCGCTGAACGTATTGCATCGATTATCAATGAAGCCACTGAGCTGCTGCGTTCGTGGTAGGTTAAGGAACATTATTGATGTCTGTTGTTGATTTCTCCGGCGGCGCGGTATTTCTCGACGCTGCCACCGTCGACTGCGGCGATGTGGATTTCACGCGCCTGCACGAAGTCGCCAAGCCTCTCCATATATATCCGCAAACCAGCGCGCGAGAGCTTGCCGAGCGCCATCCGCATGCCTGGTGCGTAATTACCAATAAAGTAAAACTCGAACGCGATTTTTTTCAGACGCGGCCCAATTTGCGTTTGGTGTGCATCACTGCAACCGGAGTCAATAACGTGGATTTGCAAGCGGCGGCGGATCACGGTGTTACCGTCGCCAACTGCAAAGGCTATAGCACGGAAACGGTCGCGCAACATGCCTTTATGTTGTTGCTCGCCCTGGTGCGCAGCTTGCCGCAATATCAGCACGCGATAGCGCAGGGCGAATGGAGTCGTTCGCCCATGTTTTGTGTGCTCGATTATCCTCTGCGCGAATTGCAAGGCATGAAATTGGGAATTGTTGGCTACGGTGATATAGGTCAGCGCGTTGCGGAAATTGCGCGCTTTTTTGGCATGGAAATATTGATCGCCGAACGCCCTGAAAGCGCGCCGCGTCCAGGAAGATTGCCTTTTACTGAAGTGCTCACTCGCAGCGATATACTCACCCTGCATTGCCCGCTCACAGCGGACAACGCCAAATTGATCAATGCAAAAACACTCGCGTTGATGCAGCAGGGTGCATTTTTGATAAATACTTCGCGAGGAGGATTAATCGATGAGCAAGCATTGATCGAAGCTCTGTGCGACAAAAAACTGGGCGGCGCTGCATTGGATGTCCTCTCCACCGAACCGCCGCCAGAGGATCACCCACTTCTGCAAGCCAAATTGCCGAATTTAATTCTCACTCCCCACTGCGCCTGGGCCAGCGCGGAAGCACGGCAAAGAGTTATTGATCAAACCGCGGAAAATATTGTGCGATCAATAAAAGGGCTAAAGCAAAGATAGCGTAGGTTGAAAAAGGCGCAGCCGCTTTCCGGTACACACGCCTCTCGATTAACTGTGTTGTGAAAGGGGGCAGAATGGCGGCAGCCTGATCGACAGCTGCTGCGATGGATTCGCCCCTTTCCCTATCTTTATGAATAAAAATATTTGATAAAAGCAAACATCAAAATAAAAGAAAAGAGTTTGCTAATCAGAGTCATCAAAATCAGGTCCGGCCAAAAAGCGGCACTTGTGTAATGGCGTAGCAAATAAAAGAAAACGAAAAAAGACAATGGAAGCCCAAGAATCGGAATTAGTCCAGCGATTCCGGACGCCACAACGCAAATAAGCGCTTCTTTAAAGAGTAGGCTCACACTGGTAATTTTGCTTGCGATCCAAAGAAAGGTCCCGCTCAGCACAATACTCAGGATCAGATTGATAATCAGGATTGTTAGTTCACTCATGTGGGATTGAATATTCCATAATCGAATGGATGGCTAATGTAGCCGCCAGGCGGGGCAATGACAAGGCAGGCAGGGTGGCCAAAACAATCCTGATGTTCGCTATCGAGATTTCAAATCAGCTTTTTCTGCCAGAACAAAGCCTTGCCCATTTGCGGATCCAACTCATAACCCTCAAAGCCAAAAGAGCGGTAGGCCTTTTGGGCGATTACATTGCCCTCTAATACCTCCAACGTAATTTTGCAGCAGCCACGCTCCCTAGCCAGTTCCTCAACCTTTGCAAGAAGTTTGTAAGACAACCTGCGGCCGCGAAATTTGGCGGATACGACAAAGTCATGGATATTCAGTAAAGGCTTGCAGGCAAAGGTGGAAAAGCCTTCAAAACCAATTGCTAGGCCTGCGGGTTCATCATCGATAAAAGCTATAACGACAAAAGCGTGCGAGCGTTTGATTAGCTCAGGAATAAGATTTTGTTTAACGGTTTCCGATAATTCTCGGCCACCTCCCGCTTCTGTCTGCGCATATTCGTTCAATAGCTCAATCGTTGCACGAGAATGCAGAGGGTTGGTTAGGTCGGCGACTATAACGTTTTCCATACTTTTAGCTGCTATGTGGAATGGGGCAAGGGTGACGGTAAACAAACAGTATAGTTTTATTTTCCGTGCTCTAGAGGTGTTGCTGCAAGAGGCAGGTTGTAAGGTCTAAAGGCGCCAGGGCACCATATGTAAGCCCTTCAAAAGCATGAATCCCGGCGCGCTTGCGTGAAATGGAGATCTTATTTAATAGCTTGGTAGAGTCTAAACTTTAAATTCAATGGCATCTTTTGAAATGAAGTTCGCTTTTCGCATTACTGTTATTGCAATTACCTCCTTTTGGAACTCGCCTGTCTCGTCAATTTTCTTTGACATTACACACGGAATATTGATGTCGGTTTTAGTGCAACGAACATTGAAGGAGCATTGTGCTTTAGGCGCAAAAGGTTGCTTATATGAACTGTAGTTAATCGGTTGAAGATGCTCTGGAGTTCGGTAATGGTAATTGCTGGATTATTTCTTGGGTCATTCATTCGGTCCCGAACGAAATGCACGGACATTTTAAATCGGAGTCTTTCCTGTCTGAACTTTTCGTTTAGAATGGTTTCAAGCATCGTTATTTCGTCAAGTGCAATCCCCATTTTATTGCGCTCTCTGGAATTTGCTGAATAACTCGTGGAGTTTTTGATTGAGTTCTTCTGAGCTCGTGGCTAGAACTGTTCCCGCAAGCTTCGACTCATCGATGCTTCCGATCCTCACTTCAAATTCTCTATTGTCAAATGAATCAACGAATACGGCCATTCCGGTTTTCTCGTCGAAAAACGATGCGTAATTGTCGGATATTGACATGTCAAATTTCATCTTTGCTCCTTGTTTTTGCTTTGACGCCAATGTTGTGCACAGTGGCATCTCTGGTGAGATGCAGAGACATTAGGGTCTGAGTGAAGGCTTGCCAAAGCTACCGTCGAAGCTACATTTCGTCAAGTCTTTGGTCGGGACGGTTTTAGATGTTTTCTTCTGGATTGCTGATTGGGCAGCGATTTATAGAATAATCGCGAAATTGGTATCTAATAGGCAAAATAATGCGCAAGCACGAATATGCTTGCGCCCATCTTTGAACATATCTAACTTCATTTAATAGCCTTGATAGGTTATGCCCGTCCATCTTCCACCTCATAGATGCCACTCCCATACTTTGCCATCTTCAGGATGCATAACTTCCCCCGCAAAAATAAAATTGAGTTTCCGCAGAATATGCGTTGAGGCATTCTCTTCTGGAAGTGTTTGGGCTTTAATACGATTGATTCCCTGTTTTTTTGCAAGATCAAGAAGCCATCGAGCCATGCAAGTTGCCACTCCTTGCCCCTCGTATTCAGGAAAGGTGAAATAAGCAATTTCTACTTCGCCATTTTTAGGAGGGGTTTTGAATGCGCAAGATCCTATAAAAACCCCATCTTGTTCCGCCAGATACCCTGCCCACGGCAGTACGGGCGATCGGTTAGGATAAATATTAATGACCAGATCACATAATTGTTGCAGGGATTCGGAGTTGTGAACTCTTTCGTCCGACAGAGTATCCTGAGATATTGCAATAAAATTCATTGTGGTGCCTTTTGAGTTGTTTATATAAAGGAATATTTATACAAATCAAACGAAAGGCTTTCATAGGCATTTGCTCGATAAATTGTTAAAGACGCATTTTTTGCTTGAGAGCCCAGTCGCAATGTTTATGCAAAACGACAGGGCAGATATAACTAAAGCATTCACTTATCAGCGCTGTAATCATACCAAACGGCTTCAATATTGTGGCCGTCCGGATCATAAACAAAAGCAGCGTAATATCCCGGCCAATACTCGGGGCGATATCCTGGGCCGCCGTTGTCTTTGCCGCCAGCCTTGAGCGCGGCGGAATAGAATGCTTCGACTTCTTTTTGACTTTTTGCTTCGAATGCCAAATGAGTTTTCGTAACCGTATCGCTTTTGCTTATCCAAAAATCGGTATTTTTTCCATCGTTGAAGCCCGCTGCTTCACCATACTCCATATTGTTTTTATAACCGAGGGGTTTAAGAGTTGCGTTGTAAAATTCTTTTGACTTCGAATAATTACTAACGGGTATTGCGACATGTGCGATCATAATGTTTTCCTCCGGGTCAAGCGGAATAAAGCCAAGCAGATCGAAATGGCTGAGCTGATCTGGTAATGCATGGACAGTGAGACCCAAATCTTGTTCAAGCTGCGCGGAAGTACCGATCGGATCTGAGGAAGAGATTCGGGAACAAGAGTTCTTGTGTTTGGCTAAGGACGTTATTCTTCATGATGGCTGTGCTGTTAGTGTTTTAACCTTGTGTCTTCTGCCGATCTTATGAAGCTATTTACCTTACCGCGTAAATTTTGTTCGGATTATTATTTGTTTAGCGATTATATCGGGTATCAATACTACGGAAGGTCGGCTTTACTGCCATGATAAAGTCCATCTTTGAACAATAGTAGTGTATTGTTGACCTTGAGTCCTATGTTATCCGACCCGAAATAGGTATGTATGTCACTGACTTCAACCGCTTGGAGGGAGCTTTTGCCAAACTGGCTTTCTGCCAATGTTTTAATTCCTTCTATTGAAAGATCGGCGCTCGAGGCTTTGAGAAGTTGCTCAATTTCGCTGGTTGTTATGAACTGATTTGTCCAGGCAGTCTTCCACTTTTGAGTTTCTTTGAACAGATAGACATTCGTGCATAACGATATCAATAGAAGGGATGCTAGTAACAGGTTGGATTTTTGACTCATAATTGTATTGAATTCCATGCAATTTAGTGTCTGCCGCGGGTGCAGGATTTTGTGCAGCGCGAGCGAACGAGTCTTTGTTTATAAAAGGCCAGAGTTCTATCTCGCCTGCGGCTAAAAACTCGCTTTGTTTTAGCGTCGGATCGGCATAATTTTCGCGATAATTTCGCGGCTGGTATTTATTTCTAGAAAATCATCGCCCTCCCGTAACATCCACTAGCGACCCCGTAATGTAACTGGCTTCATCTGAGGCAAGCCACAAAATTGTTTTGGCAATTTCTTCCGGCTCACCTGCTCGTTGCATGGGAACGGATGGCGCAACGCGTTGAATTCTGCCGGGTTCGCCGCCTTTTTTATGCATGGTTGTATTAATAATACCTGGGCGCACCGCATTTACACGTATACCTTCGCCTGCGACTTCTTTTGCTAAACCAAGAGTAAAGGAGTCGATAGCGCCTTTGGTAGCGGCGTAATCGATATATTCGAAAGGAGAACCTATGCGGGAGGCGACGGAAGAAATATTGATAATCGATCCACCGCGACCGCCTTCGGACTTGCTCATGCGCTTAACTGCCTCGCGTGCGCACAAAAAGCTGCCGATAACATTTACCGCAAATAAATGCGTCAATTCATCTGCCTTGATATCGCGAAATAATTTCTGGCGCAGAATCGCTGCATTGTTGACGAGCAGATCAATGTGCGGGAATCGCTTATCGACTTGCGCAAACCAATTCAGGATATCGGCTTCACTACTCAAATCCACCTTAGAATAAAAAACATCACGGCCAAGTGCGGTGATTTTGGCAGCTATGCTTTCCGCTTCTTGCAGCTGATTTAAGTAGGTAAATGCGACGTTATAACCACGTTCAGCTGCCAGCAATGCGGTTGCGGCGCCTATGCCCGAACTGGCGCCGGTAATAAGCGCGACCGGATGAGTCATAAAGGTTCCTCCTTCAGAGCTGAAAACGGAGTATAGCGCTGGGATCTATCGCTTTGTCGATCTCCGCCAATAAGGTACCTTACGCACTTTGCGGCTGAGTTGTTTCAGTCGTCATTCCAGATAGGACCCTCCTTTGAATACCAATGATTTTTCTTCTCTAAACCTCCGCCCGGAACTCTTGGAAAACCTAGCTACCCTGGACTTCCATACCATGACGGAGGTGCAGGCCAAGGCGCTGCCGTTGATTCTGGCGGGCCGCGATGTGCTTGCGCAGGCCAAAACCGGCTCCGGCAAAACTGCCGCGTTCGCCTTGGGACTGCTGCAAAACCTGGATGTGAAGCGTTTTCGCATACAGTCGCTTGTGCTGTGTCCCACGCGGGAGCTGGCGGATCAGGTGGCGCAGGAGATTCGCCGCCTTGCGCGGGCCGTGCATAACATCAAAGTGCTCACCCTGTGCGGTGGTGCGCCTTTTGGTCCCCAGCTGGGCTCGCTGGAGCACGGTGCGCATATAGTGGTCGGCACGCCCGGTCGGATTGAGGAGCATCTGGTCAAAGGCTCCTTGAAGCTGGATGACATCAATACCCTGGTGCTCGATGAGGCGGACCGCATGTTGGATATGGGATTTCAGCCTGCGCTGGAAGCCATCGTCAGCTATCTCCCCGAGCGACGACAGAATTTGCTGTTCAGCGCGACCTTCGCGCCGCCCATTCGCGCCATCGCCGAACGTTTTCTGCAGAATCCGGCCAAGGTCGAACTGGAATCCACCCACGATCAAACAATCATTACGCAGACCTTTTATCGCGTAGAAGGCGATGCGCCCGATCGCCTCACCGCACTGCGATTATTGCTCGTTACCCGCAGGCCCGATTCCACTTTGGTATTTGCCAACACCAAAGCCGAAGTACAGCAAATTGCCGATGAATTAAAACGTCACGGTTTTAGCGCCTTGGCGTTGCACGGTGATTTGGAACAAAAATTTCGCGACCAAACGTTGGTGCTATTCGCCAACAAAAGCGCATCTATTTTGGTGGCGACCGATGTTGCCGCGCGTGGTTTGGATATAGATGCGGTGGATCTGGTTATCAATTACCAAATCGCCCGGGAGATTGAAGTACATGTACACCGCATAGGTCGCACCGGACGCGCTGGCAGTAGTGGTGAGGCGGTTACGCTGGTCAGCGAAAAAGAACGCTTTAAATTGGAACGTCTAGGCGAATTGTTGCAACACACCCCAAGCCTGGAAAACCTGCCGCCAATCAGCCAGCTCAAGCAACCGGGATTCAAACCGCCCATGGCGACGCTGCAAATCGACGGCGGCAAAAAGCAGAAGCTGCGCCCTGGCGATATAGTGGGCGCTTTGACAGGCGAGGGTGGATTGGCGGCCGATAGCATCGGCAAAATCAGTGTTGCAGAAAATACCACTTATGTAGCTATAAAACGCAATGTTGCTTCCGATGCGCTGGCGCAAATTGCTAACGGGAAAATGAAGGGCAGGAGTTTTCGTGCACGGCTGATTTAGCGGTGCACGAAAATCCTGGTAACTTATTTTGCAGTTTGAGCAAATTGCCCGATTAGGCTCGTCAACAGGCTAATGACAAATATGATCTGGCACCAGAGGAATATTTTGTAGCGGGATCTGGAATTTCTGAATCGTTTCCCGATCTGAAAAATGCCAACAACAAATCCGCCTAATAAAATTGGTGCAAGCCCACCACCCGCCCCCGCTTGCTATCAACCCCGTTGCCAGAAGTTGATTTAAAAAGGATGCTGAATAGGCCAAGACCGAAAACAAGACTGTAAAAATAATTAAAATAATTCCTGGTTTTTTGTTTTTTAGATCATCAACCTGCAAATCCGCTGACTTTGGCGTTTCATAAATATTATTCATCGATAGCTCCTTGTTGCGATGGCTGGCATAATGCCATTTCCGCAGGACGGCGATAATGGTGTCCTGCCGTGCGGCTAAACAAAGCAAAAGATGTTAACTTGTGCGACCTGTAAAGTTTTGATGATGAGGAATTCGGTATTGTATAAAGCATCTCAAATTGCTTTATAAGCAATTTGAGATATTTGGCAGGCCGGAGGGTTCATGAAGTATGCCGCTATTTCTCCAATGACTGCTGCGTCGGCATAGGAAAATAAATCTCGTGCGGCGGTAACCCTGCTGGCTTGATCTCCGGAAACCAGCTTTCGCATATTTGTATTGAATGCGGATTTATCCATTTTTCCTTGGTTGGATTTTTCATACCACTGCCTAAAATTGTAAACATCTTGAAATCCCTGCAAGATGCTTACTTTAGTTTCCGAAATTGGGAATACGATGAAATGATGATCGGGTGTTATGTTGACGTAGACCACATTTGCCGTGTTTAGCAGGGATGCGATTCGATCCGCTCTGGCCTTTTGGGATAAAGTGCCTATGCCTTGGACGGGTTGCGGAGGGGCATTATTAATCGTGTTAAAAAGCAGGCTGGCGGTCATATTGCACGATGAAATATTCGTATTGCTCATGCTGTTTTGTTCCATTAATTTGGCCGTGAGCTTGCTTGTTGAGGGAATCGCAGTCGCAATGCGGTTTAAGGCGGTGATTCCTTGGATTTCTAAAAAACTCGGCATAGTTGGTCTCCTAGGTTAAGGGATGAAAGCACGCTTACTCGGACAAATATGACATTAAACGTATGATCAATGCACAGTGGCACCTAAAATCAAGCGCTTGTAAGTTTCTGGCTTTAGAAGCAATGAGTTGGTCGTAGGCAGTTTTTTGAACAAGAGTTTACTCTAATCGCGCGATTCGTAAAACCTGAAACAAGTTACCAATGTAAAGAGTAGGTTAGCTATTGGAGCGGAGTGAGTTTGATCAGGACTGGAATGGGGGAGAGGTGTGAGTGATATGGTGAAGGCTGATTTTTGACCAGGATAGATGGAATCGTAAAAAATCTATCCTATTTCTCTCGCAAGGAAATTCAGCAAGGTGAACATGCGGGCCAGAAAAATCACCGCAGCTGGCTATCTTTACTAGCTCTGCGATTTATCCCGCCGGTAACTTTTTTCTGCTCTTCATCCACCACAGACTGACAAGCCACACATAAACGAACACCCGGCACCGCTTTCTGTCTCGCTTCAGGTATGGCTGTTCCGCATTCTTCGCAATGTGTGAGACTCGGCCCGCTGGGTAGAAGGCTGCGAGCTTTTTTTACTGCGTCATCAATACTTGCATCGATCTGATCTTGAACCGCACCATCGCGAGTCCAGCCACCGGCCATTTTGCACCTCTAGGTTTCAAGGGATTAGTTTTATTAGAGGTTTAAAGGAAAGCAAAGTTTCGCCCTTGTTTGGGCAACCATAAGCGACTTTTTGTGTTGAGATGCATATAGTGACTGCACGTAGCAGGCAGACTGTCATCCTCGCGAAGCGGGGATCCATACTTTCGGGCTTTGGAGAATCTGGATTCCCGATTCGCGAGAATGACGGTAGCGGGGGTAAGTAATCTGACTGCATGATTTCTATATTCGACTTTTTGCGTTCTGATGCTCATGTAGAGCTGCGCACATGAGCGATAATACGTCATCCTCGACATTTTAGTTCTGATGCTTTTAGAGTCTTCACATAATTGACAAGACCGTCATCCTCGCGAAGCGGGGATCCATATTTTCTGGCTTTGGAGAAGCTGGATTCCCGCTTCGCGAGAATGACGAAAATCGGGGTAAATAATTTGCCCGTTTGATTTTAGTATTCGACTTTTTAGTTCTGATGCTTTAAGAGCCTGCACATAGCTGACAAGGAAGTCATCCTCGCGAAGCGGGGATCCATATTTACTACTTCGGTGTGATGAGCCATGCTTTTATTGGTGCGTATCTGAATTTAGTTCCTCAACTTTATTTTCTAAAAATTCACACAGCTCACCATAGCCATTAAGCATATTTGAGCACCATATCTTGCCTATGCCATCAATCACAATAAAGTCAGATTGGAGCCGTTTGGAATAACCCACTTCCAGAAGGTTGCTCCAGGGCACTTTCTTTGTTCCCTTTAGGGGGCTTTTGTAGTAAACGAATTCGTCATCGTAGCTAAACTTTACAAAGAAAGCTTGGTATGGAAGAAAGATAGCGCCAGCCACGAAAATGGCAGCAACAAGACAGGCTGGAATTTCCTGTCCTTTATAAGATTGAGAAACTAAATAGACGACGAAAGCGGCGAAAGGAATCATCTGCGTGAGCGGCGAGAAGGTGAATCAGTGGTTGAAAGTCACCGGGGTGCCCGTTTTCGTTCGCCACTGCTTATGCAGATAAGTTTAGTCGACAAGATGTGATTGTTATTGTTGCGGCTCAATCTCTAACAAGGATTTGGCCCGAGTCAGCAAGCCGAGGGCTTCTTGGAATACATTCCCTATATACCCATTCTCTGATGTATCGCGAGATAGCGCAGACTGATCCGCCTGTACGCCTTCAACCAGTTCTTGGAGCATGCCGGGATGTTTAGTCTCTAGGTGTTGCAACAATACTGTCAGGATGTAGGAGGTTGCATCCGCTTTTACATTTTCCATATGAGTTTCCTCGCTTTTCTCATAATGTTGCTTTAGGCGCACTAGCGTTGGATGAAAGCTAAAAGCCAAGAATAGCTTCATAAAAATTACTAAGTCTAAAGCTTTCCTTGATCCAATTCTCATTTGGGATGATCAGTACTTCGAACTGCGGTGGTGAGTGAATTTGGGGGGGGAGCAAACCCTGTGGCAAAGTGGGTGCTGCAAGAAAGGGTGGTATCCGTGGCTTTGGCGTCGAAATAATTGGCAGGTGTTTGATTCAAATGGCGTCAGATTGATATGTAACGCTTTGATATTTAATGGTTTTCTTGTTTTGGTTCGGTTGTTGCTAAGGAAGGCCGAGGTTCCCGAATGGGGACCCGATAGACCAACAATCGGTACTCAATTATGAAAAAACATCTTTTTGGTTTGTCACTTGTTGCTTCTTTGATGTTTGTAGCTGGACCTAGCTACGCAGTTGGTACTTGGGGTGGTAACTCAGGCAATAAAGACTTTCTTGATCAACACGTCTGTGAGCGTGCGCCTAGAAATCCACATTGCACCGGCAGCACCCCGGCACCACAGCCTGCGCCGCATCCGGTTCCAGAAATCGACGCAGCCAATGCTGGCTTGGCTCTCGCCCTGGTTGGTGGGATTCTGGCCATGCGCCGCGAGCGCCGCAATCGCCGCGAGCGCCGCAATCGCCGTTAAGCGACTTAAAAGCCTTGTTGGTGGTAAGCCTCCAGGTGAGAGCCTGGGGGCTTTTTTATATCTGATAGCCTAAAGAAGCCGGACTTCTTAATAAGGTTGACGCAATTATTGGATTTTTCCCCAGATCGTTCCGCATGGATTTTTACGCTTGTGCAAATACCAGCAAGGAATTCGCAGGCACAGTGATCGATGCGGAAGTTGTAAAGCCGTGCAGTGGTACCCCCTGTGCATTAATTTGTCCGCCATTGCCGGCCGTGGTGGGATTAACCCAGTTGTCATATACATCGCTGTTAAAAACCTCAAGCCAAGTTCCCTGCGCTGGAAACCCGATCTGATAGTTATAGAGAATTGAATTATTAAGACTGGCTACAACGATAACATCATGCCCCTCTCCGGGTACCCAGCGATGAAAGGTGAGAATTCGATCTTCATCGTTAGCATAGGTGGGTCTGAACCCATTTCCTCGCAAGGCTGGCTGACGCCATCTCAGCCCTAAAAGCTCGCGTGTAAAACGTAAAAAATCACGCATTGCGGGATCTGGTTGCTCAAGGCCTTCCCAATAAATTCTCAACTCGGGCCTATAGGCAAGATTGTCGGACCACTGTTTATCTTCCAGGAATTCCTGACCCATAAACATCATGGGGATGCCGGGAGCAGTCAAACAAATGCCCATGGCTACCCGGCTGCGACTGCGTGCGTACCAGCTACGTGAATTGCTAGGGTCGCTCAAATAGGCAATACGTGCTTCGCGCGAATTATCGGAATCACGCAACACAAGATCGTGATTTTCTGGGCCTTGCACAAAACGCCAATGCTCCGCAAATCCCGGTTGCCACAGTGACTCGGCTAGCCTTGCCATAGGAACAGGATGATCGCCGGGAGCGCTTGCCGCGCTGATTGCAGACCGCAAAGTAATTCGCAGACCGTCAGCCAATGTCGTATCAAAGCCGGCACCGCCTAACTCGCTCGGCGTTGTGACGAAGGGGTTTACTCCCCAATACTCCGCCTTCTGCAGTGCATTTGGCTTTGTGGCGCGCACAGCGGAGGACAGGTTTTGTAAAAACTGCCAGCCATGAGGTGCGCCATCGTGATCTATAACACTCGTCTGGTCGTAACGTAAGCCATCAATTTTGTATTCGGTCAAAAGAAACCGCGCATTGTCGATCAGAAATGCACACACCTGCGGTTTGCCGAAATCAAAAACCCTGCCGCCGGCGTGTTCCTTTTCGCCGAAATAAAGTGAATTGGTAAATAGGGGGGGAGGGTTGTTATCCTGCCCGTGCTGGCGGTCGAAAAAGTAAATACTTTCGTTACCAAAATCACCGCCAGCATGGTTATAAACCACATCAAAAATGACGGCGATACCATATATATGAGCAAGATCGACAAGTGCTTTTAATTGATTCATTTCTCCACGGAGATGTTCGAATTCATAAGGGGATAGTGCACGATCAGTCAGCAGTTTATTGAGTCGCTCCACATAGGGTGGCAGATCGGCGTCACTTACGGAAAAATCAGACTCTGGGGAAAAATAATCCACCCCGTTGTAGCCTAAGCTGAATTCCGTTTGAAATTCTTGAATCGGCAGCAACTGAATGGCGGTCACGCCGAGGTCTGCGAGGTATGGTAATTTTTCGGCGACATCCAGAAATGTCCCCAATGCAGGCGGCCATCTGGGCGTATAAAAAGTGCCGACATGTAATTGATAAATGACGAAATCCTGAAACGCTGGTGTTACATAGCCGGTATCATGCCAAGCGAAATCATCCTTGCGGATGACGCACTCGCCCGCGTCCCAATCCAACTCGCGTGCATAAGGATCGCGTTTAAATCCTCCACCCGCTTCCCCCACAACCCACAACTTATAATGCTGCCGGTCTTTTGCGCCGCGAACGAAACCCCACCAATGTCCGTTCTCAGTCGGAATTAAGCGCGTGGCATCGCTGGGCGTCCAGCCGATAAAAGGCCCTAATATATGAACCTCTCGTGCCGTGCCGCCCCACACGCGAAAAGTTGCTCCATCACCAATAAGATTTGCTCCCATTGGTGTCTGTTCGGTGATGTAGTCAAAGGTTACCAAACTCATATTATTCGTCTCCGACAAACATAAACAATTTGGTTTTTGCGAGGCAATTGACGAGGCTGTGGAAATGGCTCGCAAGAATTAGCGTTAATTCAGATCTGAAGGGAAATTGATATTGAGTCAAACGTTCGATAGGGCTTTCCATGCGTCACACTCCCCTGTGTGATTGGATGATCAAGGGATTATTTGTTAACACACAGTAAATAAATTCACAATAAATTTTTGGGTCGCGGAAAAAATCAAATCAGCAAAGAAGTTTTTAGGAAGAATTTAACTAAAGGGCCGTTATCAATAGTTCATTAATGAAGATTACGTTTGGACTATCTACAACAGCGCCGACCGCAACGTAGCGAAGGAATGTCAAGGGCAGGGAATATTTATCGCGGCAAGGTGGTCAGCAGCCGAGCGACGTTTTGGAAATCATGCCATTGGTGGTATTTTTTTATTGACAGTTTGTTGAAGCGTCGAATTTATTAAGCCAGAAGTTGGCTCGTTGAACTGATTCTTCAGTTCCAAGCCCCCGGCAATAAAAATATCCAGCCAAGAGTTGCGCATTTTTGTTTCCATTTTTTGCTGCTGCTTCATACCATTCGAGTGCTTTTGTAAGATTGGTTGCAACAATGCGTCCCTCTCCATACACAGTCGCCAGTTGCATTTGCGAATCTATATCACCTGCTAGTGCCATTTTTTCTACCTTTTTAAGCATCTCATCGACAGATACGGAATTGCCATTTGCATCAAAATATTCGGGAATCTCGGTGCTCTTGATCGTGATCGCGGAATATCTGCGATACCAATCTAACGCTTTGAGTATGTCCGTAGCCCCCAAAGTTCCTTCATCATAAATCCGCGCAAGCTCCCAGGCGGCATCTGCTACTCCCGCATTTGCAGCACTCTCTAGCAGCGAAATCGCATGATCGTAACGGGCATGATCTCCAGTTCGAATATAGCTAGCTGCTAAATAATATTGCTCTTGGGGTGATAGATTTTCAGTGGTGGATCCAAGAATGTTTATGACATCGTCGTAACTCTGGTCATTGAATGCCTTGGCAGAATCAATGACAGTGTTGACGGTATTGATATCGGCTTTAGTGCAGGAAATCAAAGTTTTTGCGGCGAGCATAATCGCTACAAGCAAAAGTATTCGGGGAAACATCTGATTCATTGATTATCGCTCCATGATTGATGATGACCTTACCCCCGAATTTAGGACCATGAACTTGATGAGATTTCCAGTTAATCTACCACTATTGCGGAGATCTCAAAATGAAGAAGAAGCGTTTTTCCGAA
>JGI12383J13903_1000040_pt1 | contig 110484 bp, 95 predicted proteins | sample Passage237B_FD_13903 | JGI IMG/M metagenome (IMG submission 13903)
TACACAAGTTATGGTATGAGCAAGGAGGACTTGCTTATGCCCTGGAACGAGACTTGTGTGATGGATTTGAAGATGCAGTTGATCGCTGACTGGCTGCGACAAGAAAGCAGCATCAGTGATTAGCCCGTGTTTATGACATAAGCCGCAAAACGGTTTATACGTGGGTGACGCGTTATCAGGATGAAGGAGCGTCTGGCCTGCAGGACCGCTCACGAGCTCCCCAAGCATTGCCCGGTACCCCCTCGCCCTCTGGGAGAGGGTTGGGGTGAGGGCTTTTGAATCGCCCTCACCTGCCGATACCAACCGCATCCTCTCCTTGCTTATCTCTCTCACGTCAATTCTCACTGACTCGAAATTGCTCCAATGTCCGAGCTTGGGCGAGCGCTTCAAGCGAGCCAGGGCTATTCAGCAGGCATAAAAAAAGCGGCCCGAAGGCCGCTTTTGCTCTGCAAGATTCCTGATTACTGCAGCAGGAACGTTGCAATATCCAAGGCTTCCGCGTCAGAGGTCGCTGCCGTTGGCAGGTAGATGCTCATGGTCTTCACTTTACTGGCCAAATCTTCCAGGTTGTATCTGGGTGCCAGTGAAGATGCAGTCAGTGCAGGACCCGCTCCTCCTTGACGGTCAGCACCATGGCACAGAGCGCAACTCTTCGCGCTATACAACGTTTGACCATTGGCAGCATTACCGCCGGGCGCAGCGACCGGCAGGCTGGCCAAATATGCGCCGAGATCCAAAATGTCTTGCTCGGTCACGGTAATGTTCGCCATCAAGGGCACACTCGCGATGGCGGTTCTTACAGCATCTTCGTTGAGGCCGGCGATCGCCTTGGCCAGCCCAGTGCCGACACCATTTGCACCGTGGCAAAGCGAGCAATTTTTGGCGTTATACAGCGCCGCACCGTTGACAGGATCGCCTTCAGGCTGCGGAACCGGCAGGCTTTCCAGGTAAGCGCCTATATCGCGGACCTGTTGGTCAGTCAAAGTTTTGAAGTTGGCCATCAGGGCTTGGCTGTCGATGGCAGTTCTGAAGCTGGCTTCGTTCAGGCCGGCAATCGCTTTGAAGGCGCCGCCAATACCGTTCGCGCCGTGGCAAACCGCACAACCGTTGGTGGTATAGAGGGCAGCACCAGCTTCCGCATCACCCGTCAACTGACTGGCAGAGCAACCGTCAGCATTGGCTGTTTCACCAGCTGGAGTGCCTGGGCACTGGTCAACTGCGTCGCTTACGCCGTCGCCGTCTTCATCCAGTTGTGAGCTTGAGCAACCATTGCTGTTAACGGATTGACCCGCTGGGGTGTTCGGACACTGGTCAGCAGCATCGTTGACGCCATCGTTGTCGCTATCCAATTGAGTTGCAGCGCAACCATTCGCATTCACCGTTGCACCTGCGGGGGTGTTGGGGCACTGATCAACTGCGTCATTTACGCCGTCGTTATCGCTATCCAACTGCACCGGAGCACAACCTACAGCATTTACAGGTGCACCAGCTGGGGTATTCGGACACATATCAGCGGCGTCGCTGACACCGTCACCATCGCTATCCAATTGCGATGCGGCGCAACCTGCTGCGTTAACCGCAGCACCGGCTGGGGTGTTAGGACACTGGTCAACTGCGTCATTGACGCCATCGTTGTCGCTATCCAGCTGGCTTGCCGCACAACCCGACGCATTCACGGTTGCACCTGCGGGGGTGTTGGGGCACTGATCAACTGCGTCATTTACGCCGTCGTTATCGCTGTCCAACTGAGTTGCAGCACAACCAGACGCATTAACCGTCGCACCTGCAGGAGTGTTCGGGCACAGGTCAGCGTTGTTGCCTACACCGTCGTTATCGCTGTCAGCACTTTCGTTCGGATCATTCGGGAAGCGGTCTGCATTGTCGCCGACGCCGTCGCCGTCAGAATCTTTGCTTTCGTTCGGGTCGAGCGGGAATGCGTCTTCCGCGTCGTTGACGCCGTCACCGTCAGTATCCAACTGGCTGGGTGAGCAACCTTGAGCGTTGGCCGTTTCTGTGAGAGGCGTGCCAGGGCACTGGTCGGCTTCATCGTTAACGCCATCGTCATCGCTATCCAGCTGACCGGCAGAGCAACCTTGTTCGTTAACAGCAGCACCCGCTGGTGTGTTGGCGCAGATGTCGGAGTTGTCGCCTACCCCGTCACCGTCGCTGTCGCGAGATTCGGTCGGGTCGTTCGGGAAAGCGTCTTCGTCATCGGGCACACCGTCGTCATCACTGTCCAGACCACCGCTAGAGCTGCTGGATGAGCTGGAGCTTGAAGAGCTGGATGAAGAGGAGCTCGATGAACTAGAGCTGCTGGATGCGCTGCTCGAAGACGAGCTGGAGCTGCTGCTAGATGAACTTGAAGAGCTTGACGAACTGGAAGAAGAGCTAGAGCTGCTGGATGAACTGGAAGATGTATCCGCAGTTTCCACCAACACAGCAGAAACAGTCGCCGCATCCACAGAAGCAGAGAATTCGATGGTCAGACCTCCATCGGTGACTTCAACCGCAGGAACGCTCAAGTCGAAAGCAGCATTGGCACCAACCAGGGAGAAAATATCCAGGTCAGATGCAGCGGCTTTACCTTCGATGGTGACATCAAATACACGCGCACCTTCCACGGTAAAGAAGAGCTCGGCCATTTTCAGCGTTACGTCGTAAACGCCATTTTCGACCGGCAATTCATAGGTGAAGTTACCCCAGCGAGTACCTTGGTAGAGGCCGCTGTCTTCAGTGCCAGTTACCGTAACGGCTACACCGGCGACATTACCGCCAGTGACGAATGGCAGGTCGGATTGGAAGACGACCTCTTCGCCTTCGTAGGCACGGCTACCGGCGCGGATAGCGTGGATAACGCCTTCCGGATTCTCAGTTTCCACCGCCTCGGCGTCGCCAATACGGAAATAATCGAAATGAACGCCGCCGGTGGTGAAGTCCACGCGCACCGTTGAGACGCCGGAGTTAAAGGCGACCGGAGCGAGTTTCACTTCGGTGAAAGATTCCGCGCCTATATTCGGCACTTCGATTGAACCCACCTCAGAACCATTCACGGATACGCTGATGGACTTGCCGTCTTCGGCGGCGCCAACAGCTAGGTAGAGGTTTTGGTTGCCGGCATCGGCGAGGTTGATGTCGTACTCCAACCACTCGCCAGCTTCGGTAAAGGCCACGTCACAAGTGCCATTGCCGTTCAGCTGAGCGACCACCAGATCCACCGCGCTGGTGCTCTCGCAATTACCCAGTTGCTCAGGCGTGGTGTCGTTGAAGCGAACAAATTCTTCCGACTCCACAGTCACGGGCAGAGCTAAAGGCTCACCGCTGGATGAACTGCTAGAGGAAGAAGACGATGAGCTGCTTGACGAGCTGGAAGAACTCGAAGAAGAGCTGCTGGAACTGGAAGACGATGAGCTTGAACTGCTTGATGAGCTGGACAATTCATTTTCGTCAGGACCGTGAGTAACAAACAGCCCACCCCCGCACGCCGATAGACCGGTCATCATCAAAGACAGTGTCAATAGCCGCAGAGATTTGCTCGCAGCGCCGCGCAACACATTGAAAGACATGAGGAACACTCTCCATAAAGTGTTAGATTTGCTGCACCCTGGGTTACAGCGATCAATAACAACTCGCTGCGCTCCACACCAAAAGACACCCTGCGGCATACCCCTTCCGCACGATGCAATCGCCATGTTGGAAACAAAAAGAACAAACCCGAGGAGTGCAATTGTTGTTATGGGTGGATAAAACCTTGCCCCTTTAATTGCGATGGAAATTTTAAATAAGTGTCAGAAAAAGGAAAAAAAATGCATCACACAAATGTATTAGTTTTGTTAGACGGGACTGAAATTCGCGGCTTAGATCACATAAAGTCAGGAAACACCAAAGGTTAGGCTTCCCGCGCAATGTGATGCAATTCACAATGAGTGACTTTTTTCCTTTCTCAAGAGCGCCGTTCTGAAAGCGCCGTTAAGATAAAAGCCTTTGATAACCGGGTTAACGTGATATGTGGTTAAGAAAAATCATCCTGTCTGCGAGTTTGGCTTTTACTGCGGTATTGGCCCATTCGGATAATGCCATGCTCGGCGTGTGGGAAAATAAGACCAACGGCGATGTAACCGGGGTGAATTTGCTGGATAACGAGAATTGCGAAATTTTTGTCGAACGCGCGTTGAAACCTCGCAGCACTCGCAAATGCAAATACGAACCCTTCGAGGACCGGCATTTGATTTTCCTTTTCAATGAACACGGTTCCTGCAACACCGAAGCGGATTTTGAAATGATCTACGAACCGGAAGCGCCCTTAATACATTTGCTGGTTGGCAGCGCAGATGTTGTGTTGCACAAAGTAAATAATTAGGACTAAGCAAAAACTATGGCTAAACAATCAGGGAATTAAGCGGGGATTTATTGAATGGAAGCTTCCGCCGCGGTCAAGTTATATACCACGGCGGTCTCACTTGAGATGGATAAATAAGATAATAGGCACGGTAATCAGGATTTTTTCTTAGCTCTGCGGTCACCTTTACGACGATCCTGCTCAATACCTTCAGGCAATCCTGCTTGCACCTTGCGACGATCGGGGTTTTGGCGCTCTTCCAAAGCATCTTCAAGCTGGCTTATCAACAAGTCTGCGGGAAGAATGATTTTTTGCTTCATCGACTTCATCTCTTGTTTCATCCTCGCACTCAGTCGCTGCTGGTGTAATTGCGAATAAACGGGTTGCTGCTCCCATGCAATTATCGCCGGGCAATGACCACCAAAACGGCGAGTACCGAAAAAGTATAGACCAGCGCACCATAAAGAAAGGTTGGATTTGCAAATTTCTTATGCGTATTTGCAATATCCGGCTGGCGCGCGTTACGCGGTTTGGTTCTGCTCACTAACTTAGTGGAATAGATCAATTCAGCTGCAATAGCTAACTGTGACATAGCCAATTCATAACCCGCTGAAAATTTCACAGGTTATAAATTTGCAATTTATCAAGGTGAACGCAGCTCAATCCATACAGGCGCATGATCACTGGATTTTTCCCAACCGCGCACATGTTTGTCGACACCGGCCGCAACCAGAGAATCCCGCAAGCTGGGGCTCAGTAATAGATGGTCAATGCGCAAACCCGCGTTGCGCGCAAATGCGTTACGGAAATAATCCCAGAAGGTATAAATCTTCTCGTCCGGATAAAGCTGCCGTAGCGAATCCGTCCAACCTTGCTCCAACAATTGCTGATAAGCGGCGCGAACCTCCGGCAAAAACAGGGCGTCGTCCACCCAGGATTCTGGCTTATAAACATCCAGCTCCGTCGGTATAACGTTGTAATCGCCGGCCAATACCGCCGGGGCGCCGGAGTCGATCAGCTCGGCTGCATGAGTCAACAAACGTGCAAACCAATTCAGCTTGTAGTCGAGTTTGGGGCCAGGCGCCGGATTACCATTGGGCAAATAAAGACACCCTACCAGAACGCCATTAACAGCCGCTTCGATATAACGACTGTGAGTGTCTTCAGGATCTCCGGGCAGCGCCCGGCGAACTTCCACTGGTTCGCCACGCCTGGACAAGATGGCCACACCATTCCAACTTTTCTGACCGTGCCACAACGGCTGGTAACCTGCGTTGCGAATCGCCTGTTCCGGAAATTTTTCCTGCGGCGCTTTTAATTCTTGCAAACACACTACGTCTGGCTGGGTTTCCTCCAGCCAGCGCAACAGCACCGGTAAGCGCGCGTTAATGCCATTTACGTTGTAAGTCGCAATTCTCATGCGTCAAAATCTCCACACCGTTGGGGGAATGGCCTATAGTCTAAGCCATTACCTCTGCGGCTCTGCCGTCTGTTTCGAGTTGTTTCATGTCCAATCTTTTACTTGCCCTTTTGTGTCTTGCCATCGGCAAATTGTTACAAAATGTTCGACAATTTCCCGATTCATCCGCCCAGACTTTGAATCTCTACGTTATTTATGTCGCGCTTCCTGCACTGATTCTGGTGCAAATCCCCAAAATTCCCCTCGACCCTCATGTACTGGCGCCGGTGATTTTTGCTTGGCTTATGATGGGCTTGAGTTTGGGAATCGTCTGGCTGATTGCACGATTTTTCCGCTGGTCGGCAACCGTCACCGGTGGGCTTTTGCTAGTGACCGTGTTGGGCAATACCGGTTTTATCGGCTATCCGTTGATTGAGGCTCACTTGGGCAAAGACGCCCTGCCCTACGCCATTCTTTACGATCAGCTCGGCACCTTCCTTGCGCTTAATACGCTGGGCATTGCCATTGCCAGTCGCTATGCGCCTGAAGCCAATATCGCCACGGAACCTCTGTGGCGAAAAATCCTGCGTTTCCCGCCGTTCAGTGCCATTGTGCTCGGTTTTTTACTGAATTTTTTCGATGTGCCTATTGCCAAATTCGTCGATGACGTATTGCATCGAATCGCCGATACGCTGGTTCCGGTGGTAATGGTAGCGGTAGGTTTGCAATGGCGACTTCGTATCGAAAAAACCGAATACAAGCCGATTGTGTTTGCCATTATTTTTATTTTGCTGATCAAGCCTTTTATTGCGCTGATTTTGTTGCTACCAATCAAGCTGGATCCGCTAATCGCCCACGCCATATTATTGGAAGCCGCTATGCCGGCAATGATTTCCACCAGCGCGTTGGCGCTGATGTATCAACTCGCTCCTCGCTTGGTATCGACTATTATTGGATACAGCCTGATCCTGTCATTTGCGACAGTGTGGGGATGGAAAGTATTGATCACGGCCTGATCACAAAACGACGTCATTTTTTATAAAAATAATGCCAGGACCATCGTTATGAAATTTCTTTTGCCCGCAACATTTTCGTCATCCATAACTTTTTTTCTGTCCATGACATTTGCCAGCAGCGCGCTGGCAAATATCGAATTACCTCCCCTTTTATTGGACGGCGCGGTTTTGCAGCGCGAACAACCCATTCCAATCTGGGGTAAAGCACCGCCGAATCAAACCGTAACCGTAACATTTGCCAATGACCAAAAAACGGTGGAAAGCGACGCTGATGGCAATTGGAAAACCAGCTTCAAAGCGCGCAAAGCAAGTGCAGAGCCAGTGCAATTGCGCATTACTTCCGGCGAGTTTGCCCGCACCGTCAATGACATTGTGATCGGTGATGTCTGGGTTGCGTCCGGCCAATCCAATATGGAATGGGTCGTGCGCGATAGCGATGGCGCAGATGCGGAAATTGCCAATACCAATGAATTGAATATTCGCCATTTTAAAATACCGCGCAGTTGGGCAGTTACACCGTCCGATACCCTGGCAGGCGGACAATGGCTGCCTGCGACAACTGAAAATCTCGGCGACTTTACCGCCGTCGGTTGGTATTTCGCCAAAATTATTCACAGCGAAATCGGCGTGCCTGTAGGCTTGATCAACTCCACTTGGGGAGGCAGCCGAATAGAAGGTTGGATGAGTGCACAAAACCTCGGCATTTCCTCCCAACAAGCGCAAGACACCTTGCAGGAGATGGTCACAGCCGGTGAACAAAAAGTTGCAGAAGTTCGCCAGCTGTTGCAGCGCTGGCCCGGCTCTTTGGTCACGAAAGTTGACGGCCCCAATGCCGATTGGAGCGCGACAGCACTTGATGAACGTGATTGGCTGACCATTCACGCTCCCAGCCTATGGGAGCAACAGAGTTACCCCGGCGTTGATGGTTTTATGTGGTATCGCAAAACCTTCGAATTGACTGCGGAAGAAGCCAAAAACGATATCACTCTTGGCCTCGGCCGCATTGATGACACCGATATCACCTGGATTAATGGCCATAAAGTGGGTGAAACCTCGGCGCACGATCTTATCCGCACCTACAAAGTCCCGGCAAAATTCTTAAAACCCGGCAAAAACCAAATTGCTGTGCGGGTGGAAGATTATCAAGGTGGTGGTGGAATTTATTCCTCTGACGATCTGCTCTATGTGCAAACTGCAAATGGCAAACGTTATTCCCTGGCAGGTGAATGGAAAATCAAAGCGGACCGCGTGACGGTCATACTCTCGGATAATTTCCACAATACTGGCACTGCGTTGTACAACAAAATGATTCACCCACTGTTCCAAATTCCGGTCAAAGGTATCTTGTGGTATCAGGGTGAATCCAATGCCTATTCGGAAGAAGATGCGGAAAATTATCGCAGCCAATTTGCCGGTTTGATCAAAGATTGGCGCAACAGCTGGAACAATCCAAACATGCCGTTTTATTGGGTGCAATTGGCAAACTTTGTTTCCGGCTCGGAAAAATGGCCATTTTTACGCGAAGCGCAAACGGCAACTCTGGCGGTAAAACATACCGGTCAAGCAATTACCATTGATATCGGCAACCCCAAAGATATTCACCCGCGCGACAAAAAAACCGTCGGTGAGCGGCTTGCGCGCATAGCGCTCAATCAAACCTACGGCAAAAACAAAGTACATTTTCGCGGCCCCATTGTGCAATCTGCCTCGATCAAAAAAGATCAACTGATCGTAAAATTCAAAACCGCAAAATCGCTCAGCGTGAGAGATGGACACGGTGTGGTAAAAGGTTTTGAAATTGCCGATTCATCCGGCCAATTCAAAGCCGTCACCGGAACAATCAAAGGCAACAGCGTCATACTGCCGCTGGCGAACACAACAAAACCCACCGCCGTGCGCTACGCCTGGAGTGATAATCCGGAAGAAGCGAATTTAAAAGATAGTGAAGGATTGCCGGCAGAGCCGTTTAGACAATATTTCTGACTAAACAAATATTTCTGACTCAAAATGAAAGCCCGCTAATCTGCGGGCTTTTTATGAAAACGATTTAACCACGTCTAGCTGCATCAATTGCCGCAATATCGATTTTCACCATATCCATCATCGTCTCAAAAACACGTTTAGCTGCCGCGGGATCTGGATCCGAAATTCCCTCAAGCAGCGCGCGCGGCGTGATCTGCCAGGAAATGCCCCATTTATCTTTACACCATCCACACGCCACCTCCTGACCGCCATTGTTTACCACTGCGTCCCACAACCGATCCGTCTCGGTCTGATCATCCGTCGCGATCTGAAATGAAAAAGCCTGGCTATGCGCAACGCCCGGTCCACCATTCAATCCGATACATGGCACTCCCGCCACTGTAAATTCCACCATCAAAATATCGCCTTGCTTACCCGCCGGATAATCCCCTGGCGCACGGTAGATCTTGCCAAGCGAACTATCTGGAAAAGTTTTGGAGTAGAAAGTCGCGGCTTCCAGGGCATCTCCGTCGTACCAGAGGCAGATGGTGTTTTTAGGAGTCATGGTGGTTCCTCTTGAGTTTATGGAATTCAAGGGCTAGTCGATTCATGGCTCCGAAATTCGACGACAGGTTGATTGACATCTAGAACAGATTGGCATGAAACAAAGGTTTTATTAGATCATCACCGATGTAGCGCGCAACATTTGGAAACGCTGTGGAGCGGGTCAATGGTGTGACGCACCCGAGCTATTCAACCATTGATAAATCGCTTGCAGACTTTGCCGCTGGCGCGCCACTTGATCGTGAGGATCAAAATGGATGCCGAGTCCGTAGCGCAATACCAATTCGAGATAGACCCATTGGCGAATATGGTTAGGTGTTCGGTTATCAATCAGCTGTTGCACCATAACAGCGGGAGTCGCAGGTTCGCCCAAACGATAACGCTGACCAGCCTGAAAATGAGCGGCATTATTGGTAAGCCATTCCTGCCAACGAGCGGGATCCTGACTCAGTTTTTCAATTTCATCGCCGGCGAACATCGCTGGTAAACGCCCCTGCCGAAAATCCTCCAGTTCGTGCTCAAATAATTCGTCTTCTGTCACTTGTCCAGGATCCCGGACAGTTTCGAAAAGTGGCGCACCGGTTATCAGATGCAACGCCTGTGCAGCTGCAGCTCCGTATGTCTCATGAGGCAAATAGCGCAACAAAACTGGCACTACTCCCGGATTACCCCACAACCCCAATGCGAATAAACAATCTGCATTGGCATTTCCTGTTTCCGCTACCACCAAAATCCGGCGAGCCTCGTCCAACTCTCCCGCGACAACCAGATGCAAAGGAAAAAACTGTGGTTCAGCGCGGCAGCGCGCTAATACACTGCGCTGGCCTAAACGCAGTGAGGCCAGTATTGCTGCACCGGCAATATAATGATCTGGATCGCCGATCAACTGTTGCAGACCAGGAAGAACCTCCATTGCATCAGGCAATAGGGGTAATGGAGCAAGCATTGCGGGAAGAAAATTGGCCTTAATTTGGCGTAATCCTCGCAGATACGCAGGCCCAACGGAAATTTGCAAGCGCGCCAAAATGGGAGCCAACACAGGAAAAAGCCCGATTTTTCCGCTTTCAAAGACTTTGCTGATGTGCAGACGCCACTTGGTTGGACATTCCCATAAAAATGCGTCACTAACCGCTCGGACTTTTTGCTCATCGTCAAAATCGAAATTCTGCCATAACGCAGCAAGACCCGAACTCGAGCGCAAGCGGCAAAATAGCAGCGCAATTATAAAGAGCAGGTCGAATTCCGCATCCGGCAGCATTTCCAGGCAAACGTTCAATGCCTCTTCACCACCCACCACCAGACCATCCAGATGCGCTTCAATAGCATATTCCAGGCGCTCCAGATCCTGCCAGCCAACTTCTTCATCCGTCAGCCAGGCAATGCGGGTCGCATACTGAAAAGCACCTTCTTCGAGATGCTCAACGTATAACTCGCGGTGAAATAATTTGTCATTCAGGGCCATACATTTTCCAGCTAAACATGCAGCCAGTCCGTTTAAACATCAGCCGTAGTGAATATTGAGAGTTTGTACATCCAACGGGCCAATATCCAGCACTAAGTAATTACGCCAGATCATTTGCACCTGCATTTTGGCAACATCAATAATGATTGTATCCAAACGCGTTGTTAAATATTCCGTTTGCCAATTGCGCAGACGAAACTCACAAACAGGTGTCGCCATATTGGGTAAATGAAAAGAAAGTTCGGTCGGCGTCATATTGCGAATACGCACCAACTCGTCACCACGCAGATATTCCGGCGCAATCAGGGATTGTGTTGCGGCGTTGAAAAAACGACGGTCAAAATCCACCGGCAATAACGGACTTCGCTGCTCTTCCCACGCACTATCGTATGTGCCAGCCAACCGAGCCCTCGGCTGCCAATGCGGCAGGGTAAAACCGCAGCCAACAGGCTCAGGTCTGTCCGCAATATGTTGAATCAGGTTTCGCGGATCTTCGATATTCGGCAGCCACAGGGGTATATCGGGATCCGTTATCCCGGTGACATAAAAGCCGCGCCCAACCGGATTGCGTGGCTCAAAACCATGTTGCTCTTTATTCTTCGGTCTTCGATCCCACCCGCCGAACGCGCGTTCGTAAATAAGAGGCATTCTTTCAAACGGTTGCGGATCGGACATCATCAGGCGTCCGTTGTGCGGCAACCATCTACGGTCCCCGATTACACCCAGCTGCCGGCGTAATGTGCCCACCTGGATATCAACCAGCAAATGGCGCACCGGTCCTGCGGATGCAACCGCGTCGCCAATCACAACCACATCCGTGGTTACCTTGGTAAACGCGGTCTCTGGCTCATAGCGATAACTTGAATTTTTGGGATCGCCATAATGAACCGGCGCAAAGTTGACCGGAATCTGCTTTTGTGCAAATTTCAACTCACCGTGCGGCAATATGTCGAACGTCGCTTTAATAACAGGCGTCACCAACGGACGAAAATTTTCGTCATTGGCAAATAAAAGCTGATATTCCAATGCGGTCCGATTATCAACTTTAGGGGCAGCCATTATCGTTCCACATATTTTTTAACTACCGTTAACTCTGCTGTTAATCCGCAACGTCAATAGGTTCCAGATTAAAATTAGTCAAATCTGGAATTTCTTTCTGCAATGCATCGACCAACGCTTGAGATGTGAAGTATCGGCTGGGATTTTCTGGCACACGAAAAAGCGGTGGCAGCCCCTCAATTTTTTTCTTATCCAACACAAATAGGTCAACTCTAATGACCTGACCATCCTCTCTTACGATTTTTGATTGGGATTGGTGCAGACAATCATAGTGGCCTAGAGGGTTAATATAAAAGTAATCTGTTGATGCAATTCGTCCCTTGTGATTTTCGATAGAAACTGGCAGATACTCACAAGTATCACCACACAGTTTCTCTATAATTGACTTCACCCTGCCGCTGCAAATCAGACTCAATTCATTATTGCTAATAAAATCAGATAAAAATATGCCTTTTTTTGCAGGGTCCATCTTGGCAACAACGCTATCTGGGTATTCCGATAGAGCGGGTTCACCGTCTTGAATCGATGCCGAAAGATAAAGAATTTCCTCCGGTGCCTGCTCGATAAAGCAGTAGTCAGGATCTTCGCGGCGATATACATTAATTCGATAGTACTGCATAGCTAGTTTCCACCAGGATTTCACAAATTCTCTTCATCTTCATCGATGCAGGCAAGGCTGTCTAATGAACGCCCTCCCTCCCACTTTAATATCATGTCCAATAATCTTTCTGATAGGCTCTCAAGTTTTTTCTTATCCAGTTTAAAATCTGGCGTTGTACAGTTCTCAACGTTGCCAATCGCTTTCCGATAACCCTTAATTATTTCCTTGAGACCGTTGTCAATTTCCTCGACCATCTTGTCGTAGACTGGGTGGCTTGTACAAGAAGCTTTAACCCGCTTGTCATCCCCTGCTTTCGCTTGGATATGGCGGGGCATGTCAAGAATTTTTCCCACCTCTAGGTCCATTGGCATAAAGAGCATATTGATGCCATGGTTGATGTTATATTTTTCTGTAAGCAGCCCCTTCTCCATCAATGGACCAATCTCGTCAGCAACTATATTTTTTTTCAGGATGCCTTTAGGGATTAAATGGTGTGCGTTGTTCCAATAAGGCCAAATCTGACGCGTAAAATTATGTTTCGCTATAATTTTTTCACCGTAACTGCGCTGTAAATCTTTTGGCGGCCCTTCGATATCCCAGTCATGTTTTTGCGGCACGGGAATTTTCATCGAGTATCCCGCAGGGAAAATACCTTTTTCGCAATCTCTGGCAAGAGTAGGGATATTATCAGGGTACTGTACTGCAATCTGATCAATCACATCATTGTATGAGTGCAGGTATTTTTTTATTTCTTTATGACTTTTCGCCCGCTCCACTGCCTGATAGCGGTAATTGCAACTGTATGCATTTTTTTTATTTATATAGTCGCCTTCATGTCCAACCAGGCAAGCACCACCTTCAGTACCCTCAACAGGGTCATGAAGATCAGCGTTAATGTCAAAAAAATGAGTTTTTATTTCCGCCACAATCGTCTCCCTATAAGCCAATGAGTATAACGCCAATATCGCCCTGGTCGGATATCGACAATATCAGGGAGAGATTGGAACGAGCATAGCGGCGGCTAAAACTCTCCGCTGCCAACCCAATCATCGCGACACTGGATGCGGAGCCTATGTCACCAAGGCTAGTGCCGGGTATTCGATATTCACACGCGTCGAGATCAATTTTGTTGCTGGCCTTCAACACAATCAAAGCAGAGGACCAAGCAACTGCACGCCACTCTTCCCCGTTAAGATCCAAATAGATATCGCCCTTAAAAACCTTGTCGTTAAGAACCCCCAGCGCGTCCAATATCAATCTGCCTAGTTCACGTCCAATTTCATAGGCCGATAAAGTGCGCCAATTCTCCGGGTTACGATCCAAAGGCAAACTTTTATGTAGAGCTTGATAGAGCCTGAGCCGGGAGACTCCCGCTGTTTTACCACTTTCCAGCAGCACAGCCGCCGCAGATTCACCAGGTATCAGACCTGTAGGATTTTCGGGGGTTTTTAAACGTCTCTGCTCTGCTAAATGTTGCAAACATAAGGGTTCGGTCAGTGAGTCGACGCCTATACATAAAACACGCTTTAGACTTTCACCAGCCAAGGAACGTGCTGTGGCACGCAAGGCTCGAGGGCCGCCGCTACTGCCCTCACAAAACCAACCGTTTTCAGGCGTAATCAGAGGTATTCCTAAACGACGAGCGAGAGGCTCGAGTAAGAATTTTTGTAGAAGCTCCGGCGCCTGATCTTTCGGCCATCTGAATAAATCCGTCATATCCGGCAATGCCCAGATCACCATAAGTGGTGACGAATCCTGCATTATTTTTTGCTTTAATCCCGGAGAATCCAGCAAGCCCTTTACCGCACGCTCGGCGAGACGTAACCAACGAGCCTGCTGCACATAGCCTCTCGTTAAAATATTTATCGGCGCTCCCGCGATCGGTGCTTCAAATTCGTCGCCGTCGTAAACCTTGATATCTTCTAAAGACTGAAATCGATTCAAGCCAGCCCTTATAGACGCCGCACTATGCGCAAGATCCAAACCTACACTCGTGACTAGACCTAGGCCACGGATTTCTACTGGAGAGCTCATTAATGCACCTTCGGCTTAAGAGAGCTTAAAAGACCGGTGAGGGGACTGGTAAGCAAGCCAGCTACGAGGTGCGGGAAATGGCAGAGCACAATCTGCCATAGCTGTGCTTGGCGCTAGCTTGTATTCCTGTGCAACCGCCAAATCCTGTTGCTTCGCCAACTTTATCCATGCCACCACCTCTGTTGACATATGCGTAAGTATGGATGCCTCATCCTGAGTCCCTTTGTACAAGTCACCGCCGTCTGAGTACTGCTCGGCACGTTCATCAATCAACACCTCCAACGCGTCCGCAAATCCAGAACTGTCCTTATTAAATAAGGCAAGGAGCAAGCTATAACGCTGGTCCGGATAATCAACATGCAAAGATTCGAATTCCTTCATCAATGGTGCTATGTCGTCAGCCGTTTTTTGGAGCGCGAAATAGTCCATCAATATACGCATATAAAGAAAATCTTCTTCGTACTCTTTGCGAGGATTTCGTGTCGTGGGTGCAAACCGCGCAATGCCTGCCATAAGTTCAACATCGCCCAGACAAACAGCGTCGAAGAATATCAATATCTTGGATATTGCTATCTCAGATGGATTAGCGTTTTGTAAAAATTCTGTATATGCCTGAATACCCAGCTGGAGATGCTCATGAAGATAGGTTTCATCATCAGTGAGCAAAAATTCACCTATACCAAGCTGCCTGTATAAGCTCGAGATACGATCGAAATAAAGGGATTTATATTCCCACGAAGGCGTTTCCTTCATCGCTCCCAAGATGTCTTCGAGCGTGATGCTCACATTCTTAACCGACAGCGGTAAATATTGGAAAGTAGGCATGCTTTAAATTTTCTCCGCCCCGCAACCCATTAGAGCTTTTCTCCACAAATCAAGCATTTCACGTCTTCGATCACCGGAATGGAAATGATTGGGATCTGGATAACCGGAAAAGGCGGTGTGTTTTTGTCATTGTGCAGCATCAAGTCAAACGCGCGCGGGACGTTTTTTCCTTCGAATTTTGTATCAAAGGAAAAATTGACAAATTCAGCCTTCCCTTTCGTTTTGCTTGAAATAATGCCTTTTGCAACGCCCGGTTCATCACCGGTGCTGGTACTGAAATTTGAATCTTTCACGCACACCGGTTTACCGTCACACTTTACTTTCTTGGTCCCTTTTGCTGTGTCCGATGACATTGCAACGTTGGGATAAGGTATAGGTACAGGGCCGCCGGGCGTTGGGGTTTTGCACACATCCGGAAAACATGGGGTGATCCCATTGCTTCCTCCGTGGACAACGGATAATTGATTAACGCCAACCGTTACACCCATAACAATCTCTCCAAATACACGTTCATCTTTATAAACGACTGGCAGTTATTGGTGCTGCACGTCAGTTTATGCTAACGCTACTGCCTTTGATCTTGTTAGACATGGAAGAGCGACTGATCAGGTTTTCACCTTTGATAACAACTTTGCCATCGCGGCGTAGAAGTATTGAGCTTTTGCCGCATTTCAAAAGTATTTCATCCTTAGCCGTAAAAACCATTTTCTTCCCATCGATATAAATATCGCGGCCTTTTTCCGCAGCAAAATTATGCGACGCAGAATCCAAAGGAAATGGTGTGTCGTTAATAAGTCCGATGATAATGGGCTTACTTGGCTGATTGTTCTCAAACATCAGCAACACAGGAACGGGTAAAGGCACACCTACAACAGCGCGGTGATCCGGCAATGTTGATCTCGCAACGCATGGGCCATCTGCCAACCCCGGATAATCCACCAAAGCCTGGCCAGATGAATCAAAGGCTACGATCTGACCAACCACGGGCCCACTGGAGACCTGTTGTTGATCTGTCGGCTGTTTAAACGAGGTGATCACTGACATATCAGTTCTCCTTGATATTGCTGCCTTTGATAATAACGTCGCCAGAACCTTTGACATTGATCTTCTTGCCCTGGACCGTAATGTCGCCATTCTTTTTCATAAGAATGCTTGCAGATCCCACCTTTATACTGATCTCATCTTGCGCTGTTATCTGAATTTTCTGCGCTTTGAGAACGTAATTCTTCGTGACCGTCTCTGTATGATTTGCCCGGATGTTTTCGGTTAAATCTTTGCCAATAGTGGATTTTTTATTGCCGTCAACCGTTTCCATGTAGTCGACCCGGATATCCTCCATCAGATTTTTGCCAATGGTGATAGTCATATTGTCACCAATGGTTTCGGAGTGGTCTTTGCCGACAGATATTGTTTTATCTTTTCCTATTGTTTCGGTTTCGTTGTTTCCGACCGTTTTTTTCCGGTCGTTTTCGATATTTGATGTTTCATTATGTTTAACGGATTTGGTGCGATCGTTTCCAACCGTCAGACTTTGATCGTTTTCTACTTGAGTATCAAAGTCCTTTTCCGCATGGAGATAAATCTGCTCACTGCCTTTTTTATCCTCAAAGCGGAACTCGTTGAAATTTTGCGCGTTTCCACCTTTGGTCGAACGGCTTTTGATACCGCTCTGAGTTTTGGAAGTGTAAACGGGTTTATTCCAGGCATTGTAAACAGAGCCCGTCACCAAGGGTCGGTCCGGATCGCCATCCAGGAAATTGACAATGACTTCATGACCAATGCGCGGGATAAATGAAGAGCCCCATTGATTACCCGCCCAGCTCTGCACTACGCGAATAAAACAAGTGCTATTTTCATCATTTTTGCCATCACGGTCCCAGTAAAACTGGACTTTGATACGGCAGTGTTCGTCGATATAGATTTCTTCGCCTGCAGGCCCTACGACTATTGCTGATTGGGGGCCTCGCATCACGGGTTTTTGGTGGATCAATTGCGGCCGAAATTGAATATTTGCCGGAATACAAACAAACTCGTTGTGATATTCCGGCTGCCCTTCCTGACCAGAAAAGAAACTCGCATCGCTGACAAAATGGCGCACAGTTACCAACACATAATTATCGCGTTCTGCCGCCGTATCGTGTTTAGCGAGTTTAAATTTGCCGCCGGCATAAAAGGTCGAACAATCGCTTGCGCCTTCCACCACGTTGCGGAAGGTTTCCTCTGCCTCCAGGCGGATTTTCACCAGATCATTTCCGGATGGAAAATCGTAAAGGCTCGCGTACTCGTAATGCTCGAATTTGCCGTTGTTAGCGAAAGTGCTGTTGGTTTTGATGGTGGACTTCAGATCCTTTTTGGGCTCTTTGAAGTTGTAATCATTGAGCGTCCACTGTCCCTTTCGGAATTTATGTGAATGCTCCCAGCGGTGAATCTGAGTATTGGGCATATTGCCCTTTGAATATTCGAGATTGGTTTCCGCCACTTCTTCGTAAGCGTTGAGCTGGTCAACCAGAATCAACTTATGCTTGCCCTGCGAGTGCTGGAAGTAGTAGGCAATACCCTCTTCTTCGAGAAGGCGCGAGACAAAATTAAAGTCTGTTTCGTGGTATTGCACGCAATATTCGCGCGTTTTTCCACCGGCCGCTTTGAATTCAAAGTCGCTAAAACCAAGACTGGAAAAAACTTCGCTGACAATTTGCTTGGTATTTTTTTCCTGGAAAATACGGCAGTTTTGCGTTTTGGTGAGAAACCACAGCCAAGGGACCATCGTCATGCGATAACGACGATAATTATGTGGTCCGATTTCACCAAACGTGAATGAGGAGATATAACCGTTAAAGCAACGCTTGTGATCGTTTTGAATGGTAACGGTCGCAGACTTGCCAACAATTTTATCTGGCGGAATCTGGTGGTTATCCGAATAGAGTTCCAGCTCGAATTCAAACAATCCGGAAATATACTCGATGCCACTTAGTGACGTGATTACAAAAGTATCTTTACCGAGAGAGAAATCCGTGATGGATATCAGACGATGTTCTTGAGTGATTTGCGGCATACAACAATAACCCTGTCTGAGATCTGAGCGCGAAGAGACTTACCCAGGACGTCCTTGCGAGTTCATTTAGAACAGCGGGTGAACATTCTCCCAGCCTCTAGCCGGAAGAAAAATAGCCCGCACGCGTATCGCGGACAGGCTATTTTCGTACTACTGAGATTTACCAACTACAGAAATTACAGCGGCTTAGCAGTTGTCAAATCGTAACCAACGCGTTGCGGACTCTTACCAGCATTCGCTTTATCGTAGTCGTGATAGTTGACCAGAATTTTGGAGTAGCTCAAGGTGATGCTTTCGATAGGGTCGGACTCACCACTAGCAGAGATTGAATAACCGCTCACCAAACAATCGTGCAGTTCGTAATCCATGAATTGAACAACTTTGTCTGCACCGGTTTGAACGAGTTTGATTTTTACCAATTTACCAGCAGAACCAGTTACGGATTCTTTGAACAGCGGAGAGGAGGAAATGTCCGCATTTTTGGTGAAAGTGATTTCGCTCAGGCTAGGACGGGTAGCTTCACGGTTGGCCATATGACCTGCCTCCATGGTAATACCACGACCTACACCAAACTGGATGGAGTGAGCAGAAATGTGGTTAGCAAAACCTTCTGCGGTCACGTTTCCAGGAATTCCTTCGTATTCGATATAAATGGCCATTTGATGTTCTCCTTAAAAATCGATTGTGTTGTAACTGCGCTGGGCGGACGAGATAGGAGTTGCAACACAATCTGCTAATACATGCAGAAAATTAATTTTGTGTCCCTATCCGTGATTGAGCCACATGGCTCCGTTTAGCCAGCGGCGTTAACGATAAGCGAATCGAAAGCCCGATTGCAACCCGCTTGAGAATGTTTTTACGAAAAAAAATTTCCAATAGTTTCAATTAGTTAATGTAAAAAAACCCGGCATTTGGAGGCAAAGAATAATGTTGATTTCGACGCCAACCCCCATGCAAAACAGCGGCCAGATTTTGTTGCTTCTCTAAAAAAATGGTTCCGCTCGTCGGGTCAGCGCCACCTCAGCCGTTTGTAGCGCCTGCCAAAGGTTGCCGCAGCAATGACTCCAGCCAGTGCACCAAAGGCATGCCCCTCAAAGGAAACCCTAGGATCCGTAGGGAGGACTCCAAAGATCATCCCGCCATAGAGCAGGATCACCACAAGCGAGATCAGAAAATTCACCACACTGCGTTCAAACAACGCCAATGTGATCGTCAGGCTCCACAGGCCGAAGATCCAGCCACTGGCGCCTATGTGGATCGCCGGGCGAGCAAATGCCCACACACATAACCCGCCTAGAATAATGATTAACAAGCTCGCTTGCCAGAAAAAACGTTTGCCCCTGATCAGACACAAGCAGCTGAAAACAAAAAATCCCACTGCGTTATTCGCCAGATGCAACCAACTCCCGTGGATAAATGGCGCCGTAAAAATCATCGGTAAACTGGTGAGATCGCGGGGATGGATGCCAAAAACATGCAACCGTCCCCCAGTAGATTCATTGCCCAGCTGAACCAAAAACATGATCAGAAGTATTTGGAAAACCAGGGTGAATCCATAGCGGGTGAAAAATTTTTTCATCCTCAGGTTTCATCTTCCCGGCGCAGAGAAACTGCGGCACCGTCATCAATTACGGTCACAGTTACAACAATAGGGCGACAACATACCGAGCAATCTTCGGTGTATTCCTGTTCCAATTCCGAACAATCCACCACCAAGTCAATTTTTTCACCGCAATAAGGACAAAAATCTGACACGACTTCTAGCATTATCAACCCTCGTGAACGCATTCGTTTTTTATACAGCCCCATAAAATTCGCTAACGCGACCGTTTTCCGAATGGCTGTGTTTTCTACGCAGATTTTCGTCCGTGCTGAAAACCAAAAAATAATTATGGGCGATTTTTTAAAAATTTCCGGTTCGTTGTGGTTTCGCTGATTTACTACCGTTAAATCTCGTTCGAGCAATTACGCATTTCATTATAAGGAAACACCATAAGGCTTATCCGAAGCCGCTGCTACTCTTTAAATAAGGATCGCGAGTTGTTTGCGGTCGGTACCAACCAAAAGCCAGCATATAAGGAAGTCCAATATGCGACGAGCGCTTGTCCGGGCATTTATTACCGTTGCCGCATGCGGTGTTTACCTGTTATCAGCCGTAAACCCCCGTTTATCGGAACACGTCCCCACTTCCTCAGAGTCTACCGCTTCAACCCAAACCACACGACCTCACTATCGATCACCCGGTAAACCGGGCGCGGAGATACACTTGGTATCTGCCGCTATTCACAGAATCCCATTAGGTGCCATAGAAACGTTGCAATTGGAACTCGCCAGCCAATTACCAAAAGGCTCGTTACAAATAAATGTCGAACCTAGTGAAGGTTTGACGTTGATCGATGCAAAAAACGAGTGGCACTTCACTATCGACAACTCACAAAACCTCTCCCTGCCCATCCACGTCCGAGCAGATCAAGAAGGCCAACACTACGTCCACCTGTTCGTGCAACACAACGCTGAAGATGGCGCCTACGCCGCGCGAGCTTTGGCCAGTGAAATCCGTGTTGGAGATATGGATTTTGAGCCTGTGTATGCCAAGAGCTTCAAAGGCGACAAAGCCAGCGAAGTGCGTTCGCTTCCGGCGCAGGAAACTATTTTTTAAATTCCATTTCAGTTAATTGATTAATTCAAAACAAGCTTTTACTACTTCTTCGTGGCAAGCTGCATACGGTTTTGAATAATTCGCCAATAAGCGAACAATAGACTGTCGATGAAATTCAAGATTTTCTAGCATTTGATTAATTGCAATCTCTAAATCCTGTTCACTAGTAGGTCGCTCCATGAGGTGACCAACTCCCAAAGATTGAATCCTCATACCTGTCAATAATTGTTCTCCCTGAATTGGCAATACCAAAACAGGCACGCCAGCAACTAGACTTTCTAATGCTGAACCTGCACCACCATGACTAACAAATAGATCTGCTCGCGACAGCATTTCAGGCAAATTCACTACTTCCGTGGTAAATTCGAAGCGGGAGCTAGCAAAATTCCGCAGCTGGGCAACGGGTCCCATTGGACTCACCACAAAAATATGAGCCCTACAATTTGCAAGAGCCTGCAATAACCATGGCAAATACGGGTAAGAGGGTTTTAGATATACAACAATACGCGGTCTGCCATTACTCCTGAATTTGATTTGTGGATATGTCACTCTACCCGGCGCGATGCAGTAGCGAGCATTGAGTCGATTCGGATATAAATCCAGCTCTCGAAAATTCGTAATCAACACTCGGTCGCAGCTAAATATCTCGGTAAAGCAGGACAAGGGTGAGTAGCCATGTTGTTCTAACATTTGGTTTACAACACCTAATACCCGGCTTTCCTGCCGAAGAATCAGGCCATCTGCAAGAGGATTGAAACGCCAATCTGCGGTCGGCAGTCCAGGAATTGGTTCAGCAAATCCAGTCCCGACAAGAATCTTCGGTATCCTTAACTCTCGCAGGGCCAACATTGCTGTTGGTGAATAATCAAAAATAATCAAGTCCGCTCGAACCAATGTCGCGAGAGACTGCCACGCTTGTACCAAACAGGCCAAAGGCTCAGGTTCAAGGTATCCCATTAAGAGCAGGGCGTCAGGTAAACATGCGACTGGACGCTGCATGGTGATTCGCGGCAACCACACTGGCGCCTGAAGAAGCTGTACACGCGTACCAGCAAAAAAGTGATAAGCTCTCGATAAATCTTTCAGAGCAACTACCACACGATAGCCCGCAGCTTCCAACGCTTTGGCTATTGCAGACAACCTAGATATATGTCCCAATTCCGCCCCGATTTCCCAAGTACATAAAACAGTCTTGTGACACGAAGTCATATCCAATTCTCAATTCAGTGATTTCTCGAACAAAGGAGCGTTTTGATGAAAGATGTTTATCGTTCATTTCCCCTATTAATCCTTGGAGCTGCGGCACAACAGGCAAATGCGGATGCTATCGCCAATCCGGACAACTTTACTGTGACGCAGGGAAACCAGGATATTGCCCTGGATGTGTTGCAAAATGATACCCCGAGCACCGTTCACGGACGCGCCGCGATTTATGCTTTCAGTGCAGCATCTACCGTCGGCGCCGTTCGTTTGGTGGATCAAATGTTTTATTACACCCCACCATCCGATTTCATCGGCACAGATTCATTTACTTACTATTTATATGATGATGCAGGATATATAGGTTCTCTCGGTACTGTAACAATCAATGTTGTATCAGATGATTTGGAACCCGAAATTCCGCGTAATTTTTCGTCTGTTGCGGTCGGAAAAACGAATAAAGCTATCGCGCGAATAATGGATGATTTGTGCACTCCATCTCAACAAAATGATGGGGAACCGACCAACAATCCCGATACAACGTTCAATACGACAACTCTCGCCATTTCCCGTGAATCTCTCACAAATACTTGTGGTGCTTTGTTCGAAGCCACAACAGAAACCGCTCAATTTAATTCTTTGCTGCGCGAAATTGCCCCTGATGAAACGCTAATCCAGCGCGATTTATTAACAGAAAACTCTCGTAACAAAACATCGCGGCTGTATCGCAGCATTGCGCAGATGCGCAATGGCAGCAATATCAGCGTCGGCATTAATGGCTCCATTCTGCCGCTTGGAGGTGCAGCGGGTGATAGCCTGGGGTCTCCATGGACGCTGTTATCGACAATCCAAATAGAAAACTTCGACCACGACATAACCGAAAACGAATCTGGCTACAACTACGACGCCTTCGGGTTGATGCTTGGTTTGGGATATCGCCTGAGCGGTAACGTAAATATTGGCGCAGCTCTTGACTGGACATCTTATGACGTAAGCTACGATGGCAACGCAGGCAAACTCGACTCCGATATCTACAGCTTGACCAGCTTTTTGAGCTGGTACAAAGGTGCCTGGAGTGTAGATATACAGGCCGGCTATACACAGGGCAGCACCCAGGCACAACGGCGTTTCACTCTGCTGGAAATTTCTGCGGCAGATAGCGATTACAACAGCAGGCAACTAGATGTCAGTACTCAAGTCGACTGGTCCTTGCAGCTCGGTGCCTGGGCACTGCGACCATTCCTGCGACTGGATTACCTTAACACCACTATTGACGCATTCAATGAAACTGGCTCTGCGAGCTGGCTAGTCGCAGCAGAAAAGCAGCGCCATGAACAACTCAATACCAATGCTGGCCTGAATACCTCTTACACGCTCAGTTATTCCTGGGGAGTGATGGTTCCTAGTATCAGACTTAGCTTGGTCAGCCAATCCAACTTAAGCAACAGTCCTATCGCCTTCCAGTTCATCGGTGTCGAATCCAGCTCCGGTCACTTCGAACTGCGCTCTGATTCGCCTGATAGTCTGTTCTATCAATGGGACATATCCACCGCTTTCGCTTTGGCGAACGGCCTGTCTACCTTTCTCAATGGACAGGTGCTGAGCGGCTATGACGGCATCAGCGCATACCAGATCAGCGGCGGGATTAACTGGGAGTTTTAATTCGCAGGAGCCTCCCTGTACAAATAATCAGTTATCATCCCCGTTTTTGCGTTGCGATGATCGGCCTTACCCATGAAAGATGACGTCTCCCACCTGCTCGACTCCTTGAATGATGCCCAGCGCCAGGCGGTATGCGCGCCGCAGAGCAATCAGTTGATTTTGGCGGGGGCTGGTAGTGGCAAGACGCGGGTTCTGGTGCACCGTATCGCTTGGTTGATTCAGGTTGAGGGGGTATCACCGCACCAGATCATGGCAGTGACCTTTACCAACAAGGCCGCCAAGGAGATGCGCGAGCGTCTGCATAACCTGCTGGCCGACCATCCCGCACTGGCCGGGGCCTACCGCAGTTTATGGGTAGGCACCTTCCACGGCATAGCGCACCGCTTGTTGAAGGCCCATTGGCAACAGGCGAAGTTGCCACAGAATTTCCAGATTCTCGATTCCGACGATCAGCTTCGCATGATCAAGCGCGCCTATCAGGCGCTGCAGTTGGACGAAAATCGCTGGCCTCCGCGCCAAGCTCAGTGGTTTATCAACGGCCAAAAGGATGAAGGCATTCGTCCGAAACATATCGCCGACAGTCACGACCCTTTCATGAAAACCATGAAGAGCGTCTACGCCCTGTACGAAGATTTATGTGCGCAGGCAGGAGTTGTGGATTTTGCGGAATTATTATTACGCTCTCACGAACTCTGGCTGACCCATCCGGATTTGCTGCAGCATTATCAGCACCGTTTTCCTTTTATTCTGGTCGATGAGTTTCAGGACACCAACGCCGTGCAGTACGCATGGCTGCGCGTGCTCGCGGGCAGCTACAGTTTTGTCTCTGCTGTGGGCGATGACGATCAGTCGATCTACGGTTGGCGCGGTGCGCGCATTGAAAATATTCAGTCTTTTTCCAAAGATTTTCTCAATGTCGGCACCACTCGCCTGGAACAAAATTATCGTTCTACCAGCACTATTCTCGATGCCGCCAATGCGGTGATCGCCAATAACAGCGGCCGTTTAGGCAAGGAATTATGGACCTCTGGAGAAAAAGGCGAGCCGATTGATCTGTACTGCGCGTTCAACGAGCAAGATGAAGCGCGCTACGTGGTGGAAAATATTGAGAGCTGGTTAGCAAAAGGCTGTAAACGCCAGGATATCGCCATTTTGTATCGCTCCAACGCCCAGTCGCGAGTATTGGAAGAAGCGCTGATTCGCGAAGGAATTCCCTACCGCGTTTACGGTGGCCAACGATTCTACGATCGGTTGGAAATTAAAAACGCCCTCGCCTATTTGCGTTTGTTGGTAAATCGTAATGATGACACCGCTTTTGAGCGCGTTATCAATACTCCGACACGCGGCATTGGCAATAAAACCGTCGATACCATTCGCACAACGGCGCGCGATCAAGGATGCAGCCTGCATCGCGCCGCTCAACTTTTAATTCTCAACCAGGTGCTGACCGCGCGCGCAGCAAATGCATTGCAGAGTTTTCTCAGCTTATTGGATGCATTGGAAGAGCGCATTGCAGGTTCTCCACTGGCTGAACAAGTCGACACCGTTATTCGCGACAGCGGTCTGCTCGAATTTCATAAAAATGAAAAAGGCGAACGCGGTGAAGCGCGCGTGGAAAACTTGCAGGAACTGGTCAACGCGTGCCGCAGTTTTGAAAGCGACAATGAGCAGGAAGCACTGGCGAATTTCCTCGACAATGCCGCACTGGATGCAGGTGAAGCACAGGCAGAGGAATACCAAGATGCCGTGCAAATGATGACCCTGCACAGCGCCAAAGGCCTGGAATTTCCGGTGGTATTTCTGGTGGGCATGGAAGAAAATCTATTTCCCCACCGCATGTCGTCCGACACTAATGAAGGCCTCGAAGAAGAACGCCGCCTGTGTTACGTCGGCATCACGAGGGCAATGGCCAAATTAACTGTCACCTACGCGGAAAGCCGTCGTCTTTACGGCAGTGAAACCTTTAATGCCATTTCCCGCTTTGTGCGCGAAATTCCGTCTCATCTTGTTCAAGAGGTGCGACTGAAATCGACTGTGATACGGCCAACATCATTTCACTCCATGCCCTCGGCAAAAAATGACTTGGATATGCCCTTTAGACTCGGCCAGGAAGTTCGCCATCCAGTTTTTGGTGAAGGCACGATTTTGCAATTCGAAGGCCAAGGCCCCTCCTGCCGCGTACAGGTGAAATTCGGAACAGAAGGAACAAAGTGGCTGGTGGTGCAGTATGCGAAGTTGGAGCCGGTTTAATAGCCGGATTCAGCGATAGGCCATCAAGCCCGGATTTGATGGCCTCGGGATTAATACAGCAAGTTACATCATGCCTTTAAGTTTCAGTTGTTGCTCCATCTGAGAAATCTTTCTCGTCAGTTGCACCAATTGAGCATTAATCTGCGTATATTGATCTCGCGGATCCCGCATTCCGTCAGGTGAAGGTGGTGGTGGAGGGGGTGTACCATGGCTACCAGGTACTGGTTCGCTCTGATTAGTATTGCCATTCGGAAATAACGTTGCGTATTCTCGAATGATTTCTGCTATCAAATACGGTGATTTGCGCAGATCTATAGTATCACCATATCGCTTAACGATTTCTTTTATTGCTTTCTCTTGCTGTTTAACAGTTTCATCAGGATTGTTTAGCTTTTTCATAATGCCTCCATTGAATGTTTGAAATTGCTCTGTCGCTGCCAAGTTTGCAAAATCACCTTGATTCCTCGAACAACCGGTTCACCAGAATGAATCATCGCGAAATTTGGATTTCCTGTCGCCAATAGGTTGTCCCAAACCACTAATCGACCAGGAACCGGCTTGATCCATAAATTTAACGCACGAAAATATGTCTCTCCCCCTTCCAGAGGGGCTTGCAAGTACAGCAGGATCGTTTTAGTTCGTGGGCCTTCAGGATCTTGGTCACCTGAGTGGCTGTCTAAATGGGGTTCAAAATATTGACCTGGATAATAACGAGTAACCTGCCAGGGCTCCCAATTGCTTGGATTGAGATCTTTTACTCGAGAAACAACTCTCGTTGTAATCTCCAATAACACATCATTAAATTGGTCCCGAGGAAAAAACAGCGAATTGCTGGTTCTGCAATTTGAATAACCATATTCCAATTTCTTACCATCTTTTACGCTCATAACAGCGCTTCTTTCCCAAAGGCGATTATCAAAACTCAGCAAGAGACGATTGCACTCATTCCGCGACAAGACTCGATCGAAAATGTTGATTTGATTCTGCCGCAATCGGTCAATAGAACTAGTTCGATTCATATCACCAAGTCCCAGCCAACCAACTGCTTAAAGCTATTGAAGCTTCGTTTCTTTCCACGCGGGAAACCGCTAAGCTCTTGTCCGAGAAGGCTCGCTCGCACTCGCTCATAAGAGACTTGATTCAACTCCGTCCAATCTTGATGATCATCCCAGTGTGTCACTCGAGTGCCGCGATCATAAAGATGCCAGGCAACCAATTTTTGCGGATGAAAAAAATCGTAACCATGACAATGTGCGCGTAATGCAGTCGTAATATCGTCACCGAAAAAATAAATGTCGGGGTCTATCGGAACCTCCTCATTGAACCGTCCGTCCGCGAAAACAAAGCACATTCCGAGAAATCTGGCGGGCACTGGCTCTTTCAGCCAGCGGAATAAAGGTAAATACTCTGCATAAAATCGGATCAACATCCCCATCTCATGATTTCTAGGATAGATGTTTGTAGGAAAGTTGGCGCGATCCTGAGGAAAGTTCTGCGGAGAATAATAAGCTGGAGGTAAGGTGGAAATTATCGGCTTTTTGTGCCCTTGCCTTTTGAGCTGTACCATCGTCTGAACGAGGTATTTATCCCAACCTTTGACAAATCGTAAATGTGAATCGATTAGAAAAGAGTATTCTTGTCCATCCCATTGTTGTTGCAAAATTCGCCGAGCCCAGCCACAACCTCGACTTTTCCGCCAATCAATATCAATAATATTGACCTGTGGATTCTCGGTAATGGATTTTGGCAAAACTTCAGATGCGTCGTGCTGCCAACATATCCAGACATCCAATGCTTCCTTGTCTTCCGCATTCTCGAAAAGACTCGTAATGGTGGATGCGAGCTCTGAGTCTCGATATGCCGGTATTTGCACAAATATTCGCTGCTTCATTTTGGCATAGCCCTCACCTTTTTTCTTAACCTACAGGTGATTTTGCTCGTTTCCAGAGATTATTCTGTGAAAAATTACCCTCTTTTTTGTGCCAAATTAAAGGCTACTAAAATGGACTAATACCTGTGAATTTTTCACATATTTCCAGGTAATTCTCCCTGACATAGAAAAAGCAGATCCTAAAAAATTAGGGCGGAAAACTGAAATAGTTTTTCTATCCATTAATAGCTAAATAGCTGAAGGAATTGGCCATGCAAAGAAAAATCCTAATTTTTCTAATACCTTTATTTTTTGTCAGCGCTTATCTCCTCGTGGGCTGTGAAATTACGCGCACGGTGAGCAACAAAGATAAGCCAGTGTCGGGAGCCACGGTTTTCGAGCTATACGTTCCTCAAAGCAATCCGGATAAGGCTTTTAATATAGTATTTGTACCGGATTCGTCTTACGGAGATTTGTCGGTTCTGGCAAATCGGCAAGCGTTTGTGGATGATATGGCGGACGTTATTGAAAATGCGTATTGGCAGAATCAAGCGTATTTCAACGGGCTATTTTATTACAATTATTATTACATGACCGCAACAGGTTCAGTTACCGAGAATCCACCCGATGCAAAAGGAAACTTTCGCTGCCCAACCGTGGTGTGGCCCTCTCAGGTCAACACCGACGCCGCATTTGCTGACCAACTTGTCTTAATACACCGAAACAAACTGCGCGACTGTGGCGGCGGTGGTCGTGTAACGGCAGAACCAAACAGCTACAGAACCATAGTGCACGAGACGGGGCATGGATTATTTGGGTTGCCCGATGAATACTGCTGTGACAGTAGTTATTCAGAGGTGCGTCCAATCCTCTATGCCACGCAACATGGTTGCACAACCGACCCTAACAACGCTTCCTGGCGCAACTGTGTATCTATGACATCTTCCCGAGATGGATCCGTATGGTGGCGGTCTCAAGGAAATATCACTACCAATTTAATCATGCGCAATACTGAAAATGAGGTTTGGGAATCGGGTCCAGCTGATTGGTTTTTAATGCGCAAAATTTATCAAGATGTCTTAGGCGTATCCATCGATGACCCGAGCGTATTTGCTCCCGGACAATGGAGTTATTCCGTTCCTCCCGCACCTTGATCACCACGAAAGGAAATCAAATTATGAAAAATCTATTCTATTTTTGCTTATTTGTGCTTTTCTCAAATATGGCCAATGCTCAGGTCGTTGACAACCGTGTCCATGGACCAACCAAAGTTGTCACAAGTTCTAAACCAGTGCCGATGAATCGACCTCAGGCCAATAAACAAGTTGCTGTAGTGACGCTTTCTTTCGATTTCGTCGATGGCAAAGTGCAGAGTGCACGTAAACTCTCATCCAAGCGGATTCAAGCCTATGCGCCCAAGGTTTTCGCCCGCCAAAGCGGAGATTGGGAAGTATTAATCCGCGGAGCCGGAGACCACCGTTTCTACATCGCAAATCCAGGTTATCGCGAAGCCGAACCTCATTCCAGTTCAAACGATAAATATGAATGGATTGGAGTTACCGGTCGTGTCGAATTGCCTTTGATCGTGCCGCTATATCACAAGGAGGAAACTCTACAAGTCAGTACAATAACAATAAAGGACACACGCACAGGTGAAATTATTTTGGAAACATCAATTTAGTTTCCGATGTTTGCACAGAAAAATGCAGATTGTTTTTCCAGCAATCTGCTTCCATCCAAGAAAGGTAGTGAACAGCACGCGTTTTTGCGGACTTTTGGGATTGATAATTAAAGGGAATTCATTTTTTGGATTCAAAATATAGTTCGACAATATTCAATCCAAAAAAATGGGCCGTATAAACGGCCCATTCAAATCAATTAAAAATTTAATTTCAATTACACATCCAAATTCGCCACATAAAGTGCGTTGGTTTCAATAAACTCCCTACGAGGTTCGACGTGGTCGCCCATCAAACATGTGAAGATTTGATCGGCCGCAATCGCATCTTCGATGGTGACTTTCAACATACGGCGAGTGGCTGGATCCATGGTGGTTTCCCAGAGTTGTTCTGGGTTCATTTCACCGAGGCCCTTGTAGCGTTGGATGTTATAGCCTTTTTTTGACTCCGCCATGATCCAATCCAGAGCTTCTTTAAAGCTGCTCACAGGCTGTTTGCGTTCACCTTTGGTGACGTAAGCACTGGGTTCGAGTAAGCCTTCCAGTTTTTCACCCAGGTTGCGCAGGGCGCGGTAATCGTGGGATTCGACGAACTCGGGGCTGATACGAACGACTGTTGGCACACCGTGGGCGGTAACTTTCAATTCCGGCAGATACAGATTGCGCTCAGTATCGTTGTGGATAGTCACTGCATAGCGGTGCGTACGCGAAGTTTCGCTTAACTTGTTAAGACGTTCGCTCAACAATTGATTCCACAGAGAAATTTCTTCTACGGAAGATAGTGATTGCTTACTTACAGTTGGCAGATAGATGAGTTCTTCCAGTACTTCTTTTGGATACAAGCGCGAAAGTCTATCGATAATCGCCATGCCTTTGCGGAATTCTTGCACCAAGCTTTCAAGTTGTTCGCCCGAAATCGGTGGCGCATTTTCGTTGACGTGCAACGCGCAGGATTCCAGAGCCGCGTTGGTCAAGAATTGGGTCAGGGCTTCGTCGTCTTTCAGGTACTGTTCCTGTTTACCTTTGCTGATTTTGTAGAGCGGTGGCTGAGCGATATAGACGTGGCCACGCTCCACCAATTCGCGCATTTGACGGAAGAAGAAGGTCAACAACAGGGTGCGAATGTGCGATCCGTCGACGTCAGCGTCAGTCATGATAATGATGCTGTGGTAACGCAGCTTATCGATATTGAATTCGGAATTACCAATACCGCAACCGAGCGCCGTAATCAGTGTGCCCACTTCTGCAGACGACAGCATCTTGTCGAAACGCGCTTTTTCGACGTTCAGAATTTTACCTTTGAGAGGCAGAATAGCTTGGGTTCTGCGGTCGCGGCCCTGTTTAGCCGAACCACCCGCAGAATCACCCTCCACGAGGTAGAGTTCGGAGAGAGAGGGATCTTTTTCTTGGCAGTCGGCCAATTTTCCGGGTAAGCCAGCGATATCCAACGCACCTTTGCGGCGAGTCATTTCCCGCGCTTTACGCGCTGCTTCACGAGCGCGCGCGGCATCGATCATCTTGCCGACAATGGCGCGGGCGTCTTGCGGGTTTTCCAGCAAATAATCGTTCAGGCTGTTGCCCATCTCCTGCTCTACCGCTGCCTTCACTTCGGAAGACACCAGCTTGTCTTTGGTTTGTGAGGAGAATTTCGGATCTGGCACTTTTACGGAAATGATGGCGGTCAGACCTTCGCGGGCATCATCGCCAGTGGTCGCGACTTTTTCCTTCTTCGCCAGACCTTCTTTTTCGATGTAGTTGTTAAGACCGCGGGTTAATGCCGCACGGAAGCCAGCCAAGTGGGTACCACCGTCGCGTTGGGGAATATTGTTGGTGTAACAAAAAATGTTTTCCTGAAAACCATCGTTCCACTGCATGGCGACTTCTACACCAATGCCATCTTCACGCTGGACGGTGAAATGCATGACTTTGTTGAGCGTGGTTTTATTTACGTTGAGGAATTCAACGAAGGCTTTGAGGCCACCTTCGTACTGGAACACTTCCTTCTTACCCGTGCGCTCATCCATCAGCAGGATCCTTACGCCCGAGTTAAGGAACGACAATTCACGCAGGCGTTTGGCCAGGATTTCGTAATGGAACTGGATATTGGTAAAGGTTTCTGGGGACGGTTTGAAGCGAATTTCGGTCCCCTGGGCGTCGGTTTTACCGATCACTTCCAGCGGTTTTTCTGGTACGCCGTGGTGATAAACCTGCTCAAATACCTGCCCCTTACGGCGGATGGTTAAGCGCAGAGTTTCAGACAGCGCGTTTACAACCGACACACCCACGCCATGGAGACCACCAGATACTTTATAGGTGTTGTCATCGAATTTACCACCGGCGTGCAGAACGGTCATGATGACTTCCGCTGCGGATACGCCCTCTTCGTGCATCTCAGTCGGAATACCGCGACCATTGTCGCTGACGGATACAGATTCATCTGGGTGAATGGTGACTTTGATTTCGGTGCAATGCCCTGCCAGTGCTTCGTCAATGGAGTTATCCACGACCTCGAACACCATGTGGTGCAGGCCGGTGCCGTCATCCGTATCGCCGATGTACATACCTGGACGCTTTCTCACTGCGTCCAAACCTTTCAGCACTTTAATACTCGACGAATCGTAATCTTTGTTCTCTGTCATGGGATACTCCGGTGACATGGTTGTTCAGTAATCTGCCCGTGTTTCACGTGAAACAATTTTCTCGCGCCCTCTTCTTCCGAGGAAACACGAGCGGGCCAAATACGATTTATCAGGGACAAATCGATCCCTGTCATAAAACTTTGTACGCGCTCCAAGTTGCCGATCCATTTGCACAGACGCTGGACATTCTGCTCATCCAACTCTGCTGGCAAATCATCAATCAAAAGGACACAGTCGCGTGGATTATTCTGCAAGAACGCCTCTAGCTGAGCGAGGTAGAACGCCGTAATCACTGCCTTTTGCTGGCCCCGGGAAAACAGTTCTACCAGGGGTCTCTTATTAAAGGCGAAACGAACATCACTTTTATGGGGCCCCAGCGAGGTGTAGCCAAGAGCCAAGTCACGCTCAAAATGAGCATCGAGCTGCTCAAGCAAAGGCTTTGATGTATCCCAACCCGCCTGGTAGCTCATTTCAAAATGGCCCGACTCGATAAAGTCGCATTCCTTAAGGTAGTTTCGAGTGATGGATTCAAAAGCCTCAACCACTTCTCTCCGATAAGAATCGATTTCCCCACCAAGCTTAGCTAAGGCATTGTCCCAAATAGCGAAATCTGGGCGCTGTATTCTATCAGATCGGAGGAGACTATTCCGCTGCTTGAGGCAGCGCGCATAGTCCGACCAAACCCGACGGAAATTTGGTTTCACGTGAAACACTAACCAATCAACAAATGCCCTTCTCTCGGATGGTCCACCTTCCAGCAACTGAAAAGAGTGGCTATCAATTACCTGACAGGGTAAGAGCGCCGCCAAATCCGCAGCACTATTAATGACTTCGCCGTCGAGCTTGAACAGGCTGGTGCCATCGCGACCGCGTGTAACACCCAAACGATGGGGTATGCCCTGTTGGGCAAAGTCGCAATAGATGTGAAACGCCGGTTGATGATAGGAGATCAGGTTTTTGAACTTACGGGTACGGAAGGAACGGCCCAAGCCGAGAGTATGAATGGCTTCCAGAAGAGAAGTTTTTCCCGAGCCGTTTTCACCTTCGATAAGGCTGACGTCCTTCCCTGGACGCACTTCAACGGATTTCAAATTGCGGAAATCGTCCACTACCAGGCGGGTAATGGGCATAAAGTAAATCCGCTTACCTTAGAGTCGCATCGGCATAACGACGTACAGAGAGTCGCTATTATCAGGCTCTTCGATCAAGGCACTGCTATTGGAGTCAGCGAGAGTAATACGCAGATTCTCGGAAGAGATGACATTTGCCACATCCTGCAAATAACTGACGTTGAAGCCAACTTCAATCGGCGAACCTGCGTAATCCACAACAACTTGCTCTTCCGCTTCTTCCTGCTCCGGGTTATTGGCAGTAATGGTCAACAATCCTTCGGTCAGCACAAAGCGTACACCGCGATATTTTTCGTTGGAGAGAATGGAGGTTCGGGTAAATGCCTGACGCAATTCTTCCCGATTACCGATCATGATCTTGTCCCCATTACGCGGCAATACGCGCTCGTAATCCGGGAACTTGCCATCGACCAGTTTAGAGGTGAAAACAAAGGATTCAGTGATCGCTCTTACATGGCTGTTGCCGATGATGATTTCTACTGGTTTCTCTGGCTCAGACAGCAAACGCGCCAATTCAATAACACCTTTGCGCGGCAGAATGGCTTGCTTCAACTCCTCGGACAAAGAAGTATTCACTGGGCGGGTGCACATCGCTAAGCGGTGACCGTCAGTGGCAACCACTCGCAATGAGTCTTGATGCAACTCCCACAACATACCGTTCAAGTAATAACGAACGTCCTGTTGCGCCATAGCAAAACTGGTGCGATCAATAAGACGTTTGATCTCGGCCTGCTCGCAGCTGAAGCTCAGATCGTTGTCGCCCAGTTCAATCGCCGGGAATTCACTGGCAGGCAAAGTAGAAAGAGTGAAACGGCTGCGCCCGCTTTTTACCGTGACTTTCTGATCCTGGTAGAGGAACTCTATGATCGAACCTTCCGGCAAGCTGCGGCAGATATCCAAAAACTTTTTCGCTGGAACCGTAATTTCACCGTCGACGCCTGGGTTTTCCAAAGTCACTCGGCCGATGATTTCCACTTCCAGGTCGGTACCGGTAAGGGACAACTTCTCACCTTCCAGCACCACGAGGACGTTTGCCAGAGCGGGTAGCGTTTGGCGCTTTTCGACCACACCAGCAACCAGCTGCAAAGGTCGTAACAAGGCTTCGCGTGATACGGAAAATTTCATTGTGCAGTCTCTTTAAATTGATAGTTATAAAACTGATAAATCAGGTCGTCAGGGTACGCAGAAGATTTTTAACGTCTTCGCGGATGTCCGCATCTGAATCGAGAAGTTCTTTGATCTTGCGGCAGGCGTGCAACACGGTTGTATGGTCACGCCCTCCAAATGCATCGCCGATTTCCGGCAAGCTGTGATTAGTCAGTTCTTTCGCCAAATGCATAGCGACCTGGCGGGGCCTTGCCACAGAACGGCTGCGCCTTTTGGAGTGGAGATCGGAAACTTTGATTTTGTAGTATTCCGCGACCACTCGCTGAATATTGTCGATGCTGACCAAACGATCCTGCAGCGCCAGCAAATCCTTAAGCGCTTCCCGTACCAAGTCGATGGAAATTGGCCGCCCGGTGAAATGCGCATTGGCGATCACCCGTTTGAGCGCACCTTCCAATTCACGCACGTTGGAGCGAATTCGCTGAGCGATAAAAAACGCCGCATCGTTCGGCAGATCCATGGCCGCCTGCTGCGCTTTCTTCATTAATATAGCAACGCGCGTTTCCAGCTCCGGCGGCTCTATAGCAACCGTAAGCCCCCAACCAAAACGCGACTTCAAGCGCTCTTCCAAACCGTTGATTTCTTTTGGATAGCGATCACAAGTCAGAATGATCTGCTGACCACCTTCCAGCAGCGCGTTAAACGTGTGGAAAAATTCTTCCTGTGAACGCTCTTTACCGGCGAAGAATTGAATGTCGTCAATCAACAGAGCATCGACCGAACGGTAATAGCGTTTAAAGTCGTTGATGGCGTTGAGCTGCAGTGCTTTTACCATGTCAGCGACAAAACGCTCGGAGTGGAGATAAACCACTTTGGCGTTGGGTCGGCGATTAATTAACGCGTTCCCTACTGCGTGCATCAAGTGGGTTTTCCCCAATCCCACACCACCATAGATAAATAGAGGGTTGTAGGCACCGCCGGGATTTTCCGCCACCTGAGTCGCTGCGGCTAAACCCAACTGGTTGGATTTACCCTCAACAAAGTTGGCGAAGGTAAAACTCGTATTCAAATAATTTCGATGGGTGAGGCCGCCTTCGATATCTTCTTTCGCAATTCTGCGACCGGAAGGCTCATGTTCATTCAGATCACTCGGGCTGACCGGCCGGGACAACATAATGTCCTGCTCTTCTGCCGGTATATCACCCACCATATCGCGGTAAGCCCCGGCCGTGCCGTCCAGGCCCAAATCACTCATCGAAGAAAATGACGATGAATTGGAACGCCGCTCAATTAATGTCGCATCGGCGGTCGAGTAAGAATCATAAGATGATGTTGCATGCACAGGAGCCGGTGGCGGAGTCGGAACCGCGGCTGGTGTCGAACGTAAAAAGGCCGCTTCCTGACGAGCCATAACACCCAACTCAACAGGACCCTGGCCTGTTTCCGCAACAATCTCGCGAATCCGATGCAGGAATTTATCGTTAACCCAATCGAGCACAAAACGGTTGGGCGCGAACAGGCGCAACCCGCTACCGTCATGATCGGCTTTCAACGGCCTAATCCACGTATTGAACTGCTGTGCGGGCAACTCGCCTTGCAAACGTAAAAGGCAGCGCTCCCATAGAGAATCAGGCAAAGGAAATACTCCGGTTATCTTGTCGTTATATTCAAGATGCCGCTTCGCAAACAGCACGAAGCTAAGCCGACAGGGAAGCCAGCAACCTGCGGCAGAAATGGACGGCCATTCTACCGACTTCCGCCAAAGTTATCCACAGACAACGCGAAATAAAATTGTGTGTAACTTTCGACGTAGACCGCCTTACAAAGTACGAAATTTGCTTATGCGGAACTTATGCCGCGAATTTCGCCATTTCCAACGACAAAGAAAAATTCAACAGGCCAAAGCTGAATAAAGTTGATCTGTGGAAAAATCTGTGGATAACTTGAACAAAAACTGTACAGATCCTGGGAGAAGTGAGATAAACCAAGCGTTGTATGAAACCACCCCCGGATCGACATGAACAATAAATGCTCGTTGCGCCCGAACCGCTTTTTCTATATCATGCCGCGTCCTTAAACGGCCTGGGTTTGCCAGGACAAAGACTCAAACTAATCCGCATATCCCTCAGGTAGTGATGTCATGAAAAGAACATTCCAACCCAGCATTTTGAAGCGTAAGCGTACTCACGGATTCCGCGCTCGCATGGCAACCAAAAACGGTCGTAAGGTTTTGGCTCGTCGTCGCGCTAAAGGTCGTAAGCAACTGGTTGCTTAATTCCAGCTCTGCTGTGGTGTTTCGGCTTTGAATGTTTCCTCCCTGAGCCCCGAGGGCTCCGATCAAATCGAAGCCGGCACCTCTTCTACTCCGCGCTTTCAATTTCGTAAGAAACAACGTCTTTTAAAGCAGGCGTTGTTTTCTGCTGTATTCGCTGACGCACCGATTCGAGCGTCCCATCCCAATTTTCTGATTCTCGCCCGGCCGAACGATCAAGGCATCGCTCGCATTGGACTCGTCATACCGAAAAAACACGTGCGCCGCGCCAATCACCGCAATTGCATCAAACGCATTGCGCGCGAGACCTTTCGCAATGAGCAGCACAATCTTCCCGCGATAGATGCTATAGTTCTCGCCCGGCGCGGAGCCGAGATTGTCCCCCGAGAGCAGCTGACTTCTTTATTTACCGGTTTATGGAAACGCATCTCCAAACGTGCAAATGCGCCCACCCCATAAATCGGCTGAGTGTGCGATTGCTGGTGGCACCGATCCGGTGTTATCAGTATTTGCTTAGTCCCTGGCTGGGTCACCACTGTCGCTTCCAACCCACCTGCTCACACTACGCCATAGATGCGCTCCATCATCACGGACCCTTAAAGGGCCTCTGGCTCGCAATACGGCGTTTGAGTAAATGCCATCCCTGGCACCAGGGTGGTTATGACCCGATTCCCACCAAACCCGAACAATCAACACATTAAAAGATGGTTAATAAATGAAGATGGATTGGCTACGCACATCCTTAATTGCCGGTATCGCTTTTATTTGTTTTTTACTGGTGATTCGCTGGGGCGAGTTTCAAGAACGCCATCAACCCAAGGTTGACCAGACCACTGTTTCCACCGGCACTGCACCATTGGAAACATCCGAAGTTCCAGATATCAGCAGTTCGACGGTTCAGTCTTCCGACGATCAAATTCCAACGCCGAATGCACCTATTCAGTCGAGTGCGGGCTGGGTTCGCGTAACCACAGACGTGTTGGATGTGTTGATCGATCCCAATGGCGGCGACATAGTCAAAGTCGCATTGCCGACCTTCTTGAAAGCATTGAACACTCCAGACGATCCACTGGTATTGCTTAATCAAACCGACTCGCACACTTATGTTGCACGCAGTGGCTTGGTTGGACCCAACGGCACGGACACTACCGAGTCGCGTCCGCGTTTCAGCAGCAGCCAAAAACAGTATTCCCTGAATGGCCAGGAGCAGATCGACGTCGATCTGACTTATCAACAAACGCCGGATATCACCATCGTCAAACGCTTTTCCTTTAAAAAAGGCAGCCATTTGATCGACGTGCGTTATCTGATTCAAAACAACAGTTCCGCCCCTTGGCAGGCAACGCTGTACGGTCAGATCAAACGCGACAGCTACAATCCGAATCGCAGATCCTCATTTGAAATGGCGCCATTTCTCGGCGCGGCTACCAGTACTACGGATAAGAACTATCTCAAGCTGACCTTCGACGATATCGCCGATGAGCCTTTGACGCACAAAAAACAAGGCAGCTGGGTCGCCATGGTGCAGCATTATTTCTTGAGCGCCTGGGTTCCGCCGCAAGACACTCTCAACGAATTCCGCTTATTCAAAAGCAAAAATGCCGACATGTATTACCTGCAGTTCACTGGTCAGCCATTCAACGTCGCTCCAGGTACAACTGGTGAAGTGGCCGCTGGTTTTTACGCAGGTCCTAAAGATGTCAAAACCTTGGAGACTATTTCTCCTTACCTCGACCTGACGGTGGATTACAGTTTCCTGTGGTGGATTGCCAAACCTCTTTTCAAAATTCTCCATGCGATTCACAGCGTGGTTGGCAACTGGGGTGTGTCGATTATTTTGTTGACCTTGTTGATCAAAATCATCTTCTTCTACCCCTCTGCCGCCAGTTACAGATCCATGGCGAAAATGCGCAAAATTCAGCCCAAAATGCTGGAGCTGAAAGAGCGGTACGGTGAAGACCGACAGAAGTTTTCCGCCGAAATGATGAAGTTGTACCGGCAAGAAAAGGTCAATCCATTCGGCGGCTGTTTGCCGATCCTGATTCAAATGCCGGTATTCCTTTCACTCTATTGGGTTTTGATGGAAAGTGTTGAATTGCGCCAGGCGCCATTCATTCTGTGGATCCAGGATCTGTCAGTGCGTGATCCTTATTTTGTTCTGCCGTTGATCATGGGTCTGACCATGTGGATCCAACAAAAGCTCAACCCAACACCGCCGGATCCTACCCAGGCCAAGATCATGCAAATGATGCCGATCCTGTTCACCTTCCTGTTCCTGTTCTTCCCGGCAGGTCTGGTGCTGTACTGGGTGGTGAACAACTCTCTGTCTATTGCCCAGCAATATGTCATCACCAGAAATATCGAGAAGTCCGCTTAACTTCTCGCTCGTATTGATAAATGACTAGGACCACCATCGCCGCTGTCGCCACCGCACCAGGTCGCGGTGGCGTTGGTATTGTCCGGGTCTCAGGACCCAAAGTTTCCGATATTGCCCGGCGTCTGCTGGGCAAACTCCCCCAACCGCGTTACGCCCACTACGGGCCGTTTTTCTCCGCCGACGGCGAAATTCTCGATCACGGCATAGCCCTGTTTTTCCCCAACCCGCATTCCTTCACTGGCGAAGATGTCCTGGAGTTGCAGGGTCACGGCGGTCCCGTGGTGCTCGACTGTATCCTGCAAGCGGTTTTAGCGTGCGGTGCTCAACTCGCCAAACCCGGTGAATTTACCGAACGCGCTTTTCTCAACGACAAAATTGATCTGACTCAGGCCGAAGCCATCGCCGATCTGATCGAAGCCTCCTCCGTCGCTGCCGCCAAACAGGCTGTGCAGTCGCTCCAGGGTGCGTTTTCCAAGGAAATTCATGCGCTGGTGGAAGATCTGATCCACCTGCGCATGTACGTGGAGGCCTCTATCGATTTTCCGGAAGAGGAAGTGGATTTTCTCAGCGACGGTAAGATCGCCGCAGACCTCGATGAACTCTTACAACGCCTCGACACTATCTTCCTGACCGCCCGCCAAGGTGTAGTGATCCGCGATGGTATGAAGGTGGTGATCGCCGGTCGGCCAAACGCCGGTAAATCCAGCCTATTGAATGCTTTGGCCGAACGGGATATCGCCATAGTGACTGATATCGCCGGCACTACTCGCGATGTATTAAAAGAACATATTCAAATCGACGGCATGCCTCTGCATATCTTCGATACCGCGGGACTGCGCGAGAGCGATGACGCCGTCGAACAAATCGGTATCCAGCGCGCCTGGCAGGAAATCGCCAGCGCAGATCGCATCCTCCTGTTAGTCGACGCCTCGGCCAGCCAAAACCAGGAACTCGACCATCACTGGAATCAACTGTTACAAGCGCCTCACCGGGACAAGCTGACCCTGGTATTCAACAAAAGCGACCGACTGACCTCTCCATTCCAGCCACCTGAACTGGATCTCCCCTATCTGCTGATTTCCGCCAAAACCGGCGCCGGACTGCAAAACCTGAAAGATCATCTGAAACAGGTAATGTCGTTCCAAGGAACCCTGGAAGGTGGCTTCAGCGCCCGTCGCCGCCATCTGGATGCCTTGCAACGCGCGCGCGACTATTTGCTGGCCGGGCGTGACCAACTGCAACAGTACGCCGCTGGCGAGCTGCTCGCAGAAGATCTGCGTCGCGCCCAGGAGTCCCTCGGCGAAATCACTGGCGCGTTTTCTTCGGACGACTTGCTCGGACGTATCTTTTCCGGTTTTTGCATCGGCAAATAAATCTTGCTCCCACCCATTCCTTCCTTTTTCTAGCTCTTTCAGGCTCTTAGCCAAGAGTCTGTTTTAGAGTTATCCAATCCTTTCCACAGACTTATCCAAACTTACGTGCAAAAAGCCCACAAACTTTTCCACAAAACTAAGCTTCCGGCCATAAAAGCCCAAAGCAAGCCAACAAGAAACCCACAGACTTAACCACAAATGTGGATAACTCAGACAAAAACTGAGTGTTAGCTGGTATCAAAAATTGTTTTTGTCCACAGAAAACAGGGGCTTTTGGCGAGACATGGCCAAACTGGGTTTTTCTGACCACAGGCACCACACCCTTTTTGCCTGCCTGAATACAGTTCTGTTGCAAGGTTTATCCATTCTTCAAACCATTGTGGCTAAAAGCATTTTTCCGCTTATGCACAACCGAAGGCGAGCATAACAGCCACAACAGATTCAAACCTTCTCTTCTTCATATTCAAATTCTTTTCTTAAATTCTTATGTACTTTTTTATGTTTTGTGTATCGTTCGTTTTTTGATCGATCGAGGAAAATTCTCTATAATCGCCGCCCTCCTTCGATTAAACTGGCAACTTTTCCTCGGTGAAGACCCCATGATTTACCCTAAATCCTTCGATGTAATCGTCATCGGCGGCGGGCACGCGGGCACGGAAGCGTGCTTGGCAGCGGCTCGTATGGGCTGCTCTACCCTTTTGTTGACTCATAACATCGAAACACTGGGGCAGATGAGCTGTAATCCAGCCATCGGAGGAATAGGAAAGAGCCACCTGGTCAGAGAAATCGACGCACTGGGTGGTGCTATGGCGATCGCCACAGATAAAGCCGGCATTCAATTTCGCATTCTGAACAACCGCAAAGGCCCTGCGGTGCGAGCGACACGTGCACAAGCCGACCGCATTCTCTATAAAGCGGCCATTCGCCACATTCTGGAAAACCAACCCAATCTGACGATTTTTCAGCAAGCGGCAGACGACCTAGTCGTTGAAGGGGACCGAGTTACTGGCGTTGTGACCCAGATGGGCGTGCGCTTTAACGCCCGCGCTGTGGTGTTAACCACCGGTACCTTTCTGTCCGGCAAGATTCACATAGGTTTGCAGAACTACTCCGGCGGTCGCGCCGGCGATCCTCCGTCGATTGCATTAGCACAGCGCTTGCGCGAACTGCCGTTAAAAGTGGGACGTTTGAAAACCGGCACGCCGCCGCGAATCGATGCGCGCACGGTGGATTTCTCCGGACTGGAAGAACAATGGGGTGATACGCCAATCCCGGTAATGAGTTTCCTGGGTAAAGTGGAAGACCACCCGCGCCAAGTCTGCTGCTGGGTCACCCACACCAATGAACGCACCCACGACATTATTCGCGGCGGCTTGGACCGCTCGCCTATGTACTCCGGCGTTATCGAAGGTGTCGGTCCGCGTTACTGTCCCTCTATCGAAGATAAAGTCCACCGCTTTGCCGATAAAAACAGCCACCAGATTTTTATCGAGCCGGAAGGACTGACCACCAACGAGCTCTACCCCAACGGTATTTCCACCAGCCTGCCATTCGATGTGCAGCTGGACTTGGTGCACTCCATCAAAGGTTTTGAGAACGCCCATATACTGCGTCCGGGTTACGCCATCGAATACGACTTTTTCGATCCCCAGGATTTGCAATACAGCTTTGAAACCAAAGTCATCAAAGGCCTGTTCTTTGCCGGTCAGATCAACGGCACTACCGGCTACGAAGAAGCCGCTGCCCAAGGCCTGCTGGCGGGACTCAACGCCGCGCTGCAAGTGCAGGAGAAAGACCCCTGGTGCCCGACCCGCGATCAGGCCTATATAGGCGTGCTGGCGGACGACCTGATCACCATGGGAACCCGCGAGCCCTATCGCATGTTCACCAGTCGGGCGGAATATCGTCTGCTGTTGCGCGAAGACAACGCCGATATGCGTCTGACAGAGAAAGGTCGTGAACTCGGCTTGGTGGATGACGTGCGCTGGCAGCGTTTTTGTGAAAAACGCGAAGCCGTCGCCCGCGAAGAACAGCGTATGCGCACCACCTGGATCCAGGCAGGCTCCGCTGAAGCTGATGTTTTGGCGCCCAAGCTGACAACGCCGCTTACCCGCGAATACAACCTGTTTGAACTGTTGAAGCGGCCTGAGTTGACCTATGACGATCTCGGCCAGCTGAAAGGCGAAGGTGTCAGTGATGCCGAAGTTGCCGAACAGGTGGAAATCATCGCCAAGTACTCCGGCTATATCGATCGCCAACAGGAAGAAATTGAGCGTCTGCGCGCCAATGAACAAACCAACATTCCGGCGGATTTTGATTATTCTGTGGTCGACGGCCTGTCCAACGAAGTGAAACAAAAATTGACCGCTGCGCGGCCGGATACCTTGGCGCGCGCTTCACGCATTCCCGGCGTGACCCCGGCGGCGATTTCCCTGTTGTTGATTACTCTGAAAAAACGCGGTCTATTGCAGAAAAAAACGGTGGTCAATCAGTAGTGATTTCTTCGGAGGAGCATCAGTTGCTGGTCCTTGGCGCGCAAGAGCTGGGACTGGATTTGAAAACCAGGCAAATTGATCAGCTGATGAGCTATCTGCGCCTGTTCGACAAATGGAATCACGCTTTCAACCTGTCGGCGATCCGCGAACCGGAGGCGATGGTCAAGCTGCATTTGCTGGACAGCCTCAGCATAGCGCCGGTATTACAGGGCGAGACCTTTATCGATGTCGGCACCGGCGGCGGGCTGCCTGGAATTCCATTGGCGATCAAATTTCCCAATAAACGGTTTACCCTGCTCGACAGCGCTGGCAAAAAGACCCGCTTTTTGTTTCAGGTAAAACAAGAGCTTGGTCTGGATAACGTAACCGTGGAAAATCTGCGCGCAGAGCAGTTCCGTCCCGCTGAAGGATTCGATGGGGTCATCAGCCGCGCCTTTGCCTCTCTGCCCAATATGATCAGCTGCTGCGCCCACCTGTTGAAGGCTGACGGCCGCTTTTGGGCAATGAAAGGACAAATCCCCGTCGAAGAATTAAAAGAAATTGAACCCGAATATGCGCTAGAGTGCTGCCACAACCTGAAGGTGCCCGGCGTGGAAGCGCAGCGGTGTCTGTTAGTGATCAAGCCCAACGGCAAATCCGGCAGCCTTTGAGCAATCAAGTCTTGAGCAATATCGAGAATAAACGAGTGGCGAAAATTTACGCGATTACCAATCAGAAAGGCGGAGTCGGCAAGACCACCACATCGGTAAACCTCGCCGCGTCCCTGGCTGCAACGAAAAAGCGCGTGCTGATGGTGGATATGGATCCACAGGGCAACGCCACAATGGGCAGCGGGATCGACAAAAACAGCCAGATCGCCACTGTTTACGACGTACTGGTGGATGAGTTGGCGCCGCAGCAGGCGATGGTGTTTTCACCCGATGCTGGATATCACGTACTACCCGCCAACGGCGATTTGACCGCTGCCGAGGTTCAGTTGCTGGAAGTCGACGGCAAAGAACGACGTCTCAAGCGTGCGCTCGACTCCATTGCAACCGAGTTTGATTACATTCTGATTGACTGCCCGCCTTCCCTTAACATGCTCACCGTTAACGCGCTTGCCGCGTGCGAAGGCGTCATTATTCCGATGCAATGCGAGTACTACGCACTGGAAGGGCTTTCTGCATTGATGGGCACGATCAACACCATTCAGCAGGCGCTCAATCCAAATTTGAAAATCGAAGGTATATTGCGCACCATGTACGACCCGCGGATGAGCCTCACCGGCGAGGTATCGGCGCAATTGACCGAACACTTTGGGGACCGCGTCTACCGCACCTGTATCCCGCGCAATATCCGTTTGGCGGAGGCGCCGAGTTTTGGCAAGCCAGTGTTGGGATATGACCGTCAATCCAAGGGAGCCCTCGCCTATCTTGCCTTGGCTGGAGAGATCCTGCGGCGCAATGAACAACATGAACATGCGGATATCGCCGATGCGGCGGTTCTGCAAGGGTAATTGAGTCGCCAATGAATAAAACATCGAAACGTAAAGGCTTAGGGCGCGGATTGGATGCGCTGTTGGGAACCAACACCCGTACAGAAGCGACGCCAGCCGCTCCCGAATCCGCATCTGCAGCCACTGCGGCAACCATGGTAATTGCCAACGCAGGTCCTCGGGACGGTCAGCTGATTGAAGTACCGGTCGAATATCTGCAGCGTGGAAAATATCAACCGCGTCGCGATATGCACGAAGACGCCCTGCAGGAACTGGCGGAGTCCATCAAAGCTCAGGGTGTGATGCAACCCATCGTTATTCGCCCTCTGGATACCAATCGCTACGAAATCATCGCTGGTGAAAGACGCTGGCGCGCTTGCCAACTGGCTGGTCTGGAAAAAATTCCCGCGATTGTGCGCGACGTCCCGGACGAAGCCGCGGTCGCCATGGCGCTGATCGAAAACATCCAGCGGGAAGATCTCAACGTTGTTGAAGAAGCGGTCGCGCTCAAACGTCTGCAGGATGAATTCAATCTGACGCATCAGGAAGTTGCCGATGCGGTAGGTAAATCCCGCACTGCCGTGTCCAATATTCTGCGGTTATTAAATCTCTGCCCCGAAGTTCGTACCATGCTCGAGCGCGGTGACCTGGAAATGGGACATGCACGCTGCCTGCTCAGCCTGAGTGAAGATCAACAACGGATTTTGGCGCGCCAGATCGTTGCCAAAGGTTTATCAGTAAGACAAGCAGAAGCCCTGGTGCGCAATGCACAGGCAGAGCAACAAAAAGCACAAAAAGAAAGCGTAAAAGTCAGCGCGGATATCGAAAGGCTGCAGGAAGCCCTGTCAGAGCATATTGGCGTGCCGGTGCTGGTTCAACACGGAGCCAAAGGCGCAGGCCGATTGGTCCTCAAATATAACAATCTCGATGAGTTGGACGGCATTTTGAGCCACCTCAACTATCAGATGTCATAAAGCCCTTCCCTATCAAAATCAAACCTGACGTTGGCCCCATCGTTACCGATGGGGTCAAAAATACCAGGCGATTTTTCCGGTAAGCGAATAACTTTCCCACTCCATTTCCGGTTGATGCTGATTCAAATAGAGCGGAGCGCCGTTGAGGTATAACGGATATTCCCGGCTTTTATCCATATGAGTGTATTCGAACGCTGGAATCAGACTGATCGCGAAGCCCCCGTCCCTGCCAATATCAAAGAAAAATTCTGCTGACGTGTGATGTCCAAAAGACTTTCCGGGTTCAAAGGTCAGCGGATCAGCCTTTCCGTCCATAGAGACGTAAAAGCTCGAATCTATATCTGTCCAGACACGCGCTTCTAAGCGAATTTGAAAGCGTTTGTGCGGAAATAAGTTCGCCCGCAAACCAAACATCGCATTGGTGTGTTCTATTTCTTCGTACAGGCCGGAAATGTTTTCGGTTCCGAGAATATTTCGTTCGCGAAACGAACGCCCTACTCCAATAAATGCCGAGGTCTGACCAAAATTGCGGCCGAACAGAAAAGTCGTATCTTCGAGATACAACTCGGTATTGGTCTGCACAAATCGGCCCTGTTGCGTCAAACCGCTATAGTCCACAGTATCGGATGATTCGCGATAAGAAATTTCCGCAAAAAGCCCGGACCGGGTCTGCCAATAAAATCCCCCACCCACAAAAGTGATAGCGCCGGTTTCTTCTAGCAGAGGTTCACCTTGATCATTTAATTCAACGAATTGCTGATCAAAATAACCAACGCTGATGTTTAAGCCGCGCAGATACTTTTGTTCCTCTGCAACAGTAGAAACTGGAGCCAGAACGAAAAGTACTGAAACCAGCAATAAATGAGAGATTTTCATTGAATTTCCAAGGCCACAAAATAAAAAAGGTCCTATTAGGACCTTATTATAGTGTCATACAGTGCGGACTTTGGTTTCTACTGAGCCTGCAAAGGGCGCAATACCAAGTCTTGCCATGTAGTGGTATAGCTGTCATCGATAGTGCCATCGTCGTCTAAATCCAGCTCGAGCAACAAAGCACCCTCTTCCTGCGGATAAACGTAGACGGTTCCATTTTCACCAAAAATAGCCAATTCTCCTTCGGTAGGTAGGGAGAAACCTTTCCCTTTCAAAGGAGCAAGCGTTTGATAGGAGATATAGGCTTGCGGGTATTTTGAATCCGTGAACTCGCTCGTCATCTCATAGGAGTATTCGCCAGTGGAGTTGTTGACCACTTTGCTCAGAGTCAGATCAAACTGTTGGTAAGCGTCGTCAGCAAAATAAAGGGAGTGATGTGACTCTATATCGATACGAACAGAAACGTAGTCGGTGCTGGACGCTTCGTAACTAAAATCACCATTGAAAACAAAGCTTGGGAAGTTGGGTTGTTCAACCGCAAGTGATGGCACCTTCAAACTGGTTTTGAAGTTGTTTTTCGAAATATTGCCGTTCAATGTGCCACTGACATTGCCATCGAGACCGAAACCACCGTGATTACAACCGGCGAATTCAGCGCTCAGGGTTCCGATCAGATCACGCGAAGGATCCAGAATCAGACTGCCGTCGGCGTTGTTGAGCGAGAAAGAGCCTTTAATCGTACCCGAGTTACTGCAAGGAAATGGACTAATGGTAACCACAATCCCGGTTACCGAATCCTGAGAAAACGGGTTAATGCGATCAGTTGTGATCACAACTGATTTATTTAACGCGTTGGAGCCAGCTTCGTTCAACAGCAATGATTTCAGAGCCTGACTGGACACTTCCGTATAGTTCTCACTGTCCAATACAACCGGAGCCAAATCATTCTGGGGATTTTCGTTAGCCGGAGGAGGAGTAGACTGTTTATTACTGGATTTGGAGGTTCCGCTGCCGCATGCGGTGACCAACACAGTAAACACAGCGAGGCTGAGTGCCTTCATTGTATTGTTTAAAAGGTTCATTTCTAACTACCCTTGATTCTTCGTGTGTAATCAAATAATTAATATGTTTCGCATTCCTAAATCAGACCCAATGCTTAAGTATTAGTATTCAAGGTCGACGATTTACTTCAACAGTATAGACACCTCACCTTCGTGGCCATGACCGCTGAATGACTGCTTTCTTGCTAAACATGTCGGTCCGGCATCTTGGTGGATGACTGGTCCGGCTCGAACCCCTTTCGCAAGGTCAGACTCGACGCGTCTCCTTGATTATTAGGAACTTTTTTTGGTCGCGCCTTTGTGACAAGGGTTAGCTGAGTATATGAGTGCATCTAAAGGAATATCGGTAAGGATTCAAAAAAAAACGGTTCGTTGGCGCGAAAATCAACACAACTCTGGTCAAGCATTAGATTTTGTGACGTGGATAAAAGTTGGTGGTCCTCTTTACTGACTCATACAAAAGTCGCGCTTTGCATTATTTGATTATTTTTTGAACAGTCTTGCGCGTCGTCGAGAGAAAGGTATTGGTTTCAATCCCTTGTTGAACCTGAACGATATTTAAACCTATAATTCGCGTCGCCCTGCCCCCCTCGGGGGTATAACAAACAAACAGCGGGCGAAGCGGGTGTAACAAAGGTAATACCGATCCAGGACATCTGGCTGTCGGTACATCAAACAGGCAATTCTGTGGAGCAGTTCCGCGAACGGGCGTGTCCCGATCATGGGGTCTCAACTTATCCCGAGGCGGAAATGTTGCTGCCGAGCCAGATGAAAAGGCCAATCAAGCCATTTATACAAATTGTGGCCGTTGAACTAGCGGTTGTGGGTTTGCTTGTGCTTGCTGTATGGCTTATCGACCAGGACAGGATTTCTTCCATAGTCGTGGGCAGTTTGGTGTTTATTATCCCTAGTGCCTACTTCACCCTTTATGCTCTCCTTTTCGCTGTCAATCGCGAGCCGCGATGGTTTCTCGGTGCTTTTATCAGGGGGCAAACCGGTAAATTAATGTTAGCTGCGGTAGGATTCGCATTGGCATTCAAGTTTGTTGAGCCATTGCATGCGCCTACCGTTTTTATTGCTTACGGCGTGCTGATGTTGGTGCACGTAGTGGTAACGACCAAGGTTTCCAACGCACTGTCTGCGAAACTGTGAGCGTAACCGACCGATAAATCTGAATTCATGTTCTTGAGACGAGAAGTGTTTGCGAATGGCCAGTGAAGCCCCAACTTCGATCGAATATATTCAGCACCACCTTCAAAATTTGGTTCTCGGTAAATTGCCTGCCGGCTATGAGCGTTATGACGGCTCCGTACTGGCGGCAGATACCTGGACCTTCGCCCACAGTTCCCAAGAAGCTGCCGATATGGGCTTCTGGGCGTTTCATATAGATTCACTCGGCTGGAGTGTGGTTCTCGGTCTGCTGTTTTCATTCTTTTTCTATCGAGCAGCCCGCCGCGCTACCGTATCCACCCCGAAGGGCTTCCAGAGTTTTGTCGAGCTTGTGGTTGATTTCGTCAACAACACAGTAAAAGACATCTTCCACCACAAAAATCGTCTTATCGCACCTATGGCGCTGACCATCTTTACCTGGGTGTTTTTGATGAACTTGATGGACTTGGTGCCGATTGACTGGATTCCCCAGGCGGCGACCATTGTTTCTGGCGATGACCATATCTTCTTCAAAGCGGTACCGACGACTGACCCCAACATCACGCTCGGAATGGCTTTTACGGTATTTTTGCTGATGATCATCTTCAGCATTCGTGAAAAAGGCTTCTTGGGGTTCATCAAAGAGTACACCTTGCACCCTTTCCACACCGACAAGTGGTACGTCAACATCCTGCTGATTCCAGTGAACTTCATTCTTGAAGTAGTTTCGCTGCTGGCCAAGCCGATCTCTCTCGGCATGCGACTGTTCGGCAACATGTATGCGGGCGAAATGATTTTTATCCTGATTGCGCTGATGTTTGGTGCCGGTTTGCTGTTGGGTGCGTTTGCGGGCGTACTGCAATGGGCATGGGCCGTGTTCCACATCCTGGTTATTACTCTTCAGGCGTTTGTATTCATGGTTCTCACCATTGTGTATATGGCAATGGCCCATGATGTCCCTGACGAACAACACTGATTTTTCACCTTAACTTTTTCTTTTACTCAACTTGGAGAACAACAATGGCACAAGCATTGGTTTATTTGGCTGCAGCTCTTCTGATCGGTCTGGGCGCACTGGGCACCGCTTTGGGTTTTGGCGCGCTGGGTGGAAAACTGCTTGAAGGTTCTGCTCGTCAGCCAGAACAAGGTCCTGCCCTGCAAGTAAAAATGTTCTTGATGGCGGGTCTGCTCGACGCGGTTCCTATGATCGGCGTTGGTATCGCTATGTATCTGATTTTCGTGGTTGCTCCTGGTATTCCTGTTTAATTTCGGAACACCTTAATTTCCACGAACAATCACAAGAGGTGGTGGTGTGAACATAACCGCAACGCTCATCGGTCAGTCCATTACATTTTTGGTGTTCGTGCTGTTTTGCATGAAGTACGTCTGGCCTGCGCTTCTGTCTGTGATGGAAGCCAGGGAAAAACGTATCGCCGAAGGTTTGGACGCCGCCGACAAAGCCAGTAAAGATCTTGAGTTGGCCAAACAGAAAGCCGCTCAACAATTGAAAGAAGCCAAAGAACAGGCAGCTTTGATTGTTGATCAGGCTAACAAGCGTGCCAATCAGATTATCGAGGAAGCGAAAGAGCAAGCTCTGTTGGAAGGGCAGCGAATCAAATCCTCAGCGCAAGCGGAGCTTGATCGTGAGATTGCTCGGGCGCGTGAACAACTGCGTTCGCAAGTAGCGACATTGGCTTTGGTAGGTGCTGAAAAAGTACTCGCCCGAACAATTGATCCTTCGGCGCACAACGACATGCTCGACAAGCTCGCAGCAGAACTTTGAGCAAGAGGCTGATATGGCGGAAAACATTACTCTGGCTCGCCCTTACGCGCGCGCGGCTTTTGAAGTAGCGGCAGCGGAAGGTCAACTGCAACAGTGGGCATCGAGTTTGGCGTTGGCAGCTGCCTTGACCCAGAACGACAAGGTCGACGCCCTTTTGTCTTCTCCCGCAGCAACCGCTGCGGAAAAAAGCACTTTGCTGACAGAGTTGCTTGGTGAGACCGAAGGCACCAAGTTCGCCAACTTCCTTGCGACATTGGCAGACAATAAACGCCTTTCGTTGTTACCGGAGATCAGCAGCCTTTTCCAGGCACTGAAGGCCGAGCATGAAAAAGTTGTGGATGTCTCGATCACAACTGCTTATCCGATCAAAGACGATCTCTTAGACAAATTAAGCCGGGCCTTGGCCGACAAACTGGGACGACGCGTAAAACTGTCCAGTTCGATCGATCAGAGCTTGTTGGGCGGTGCGTTAATCCGTGCCGGTGATACCGTAATCGATGGTTCGGTCAAGGGCCGCCTGGCGAAGCTGGCCGAAGCCATGAACGCCTAATTGAATTAGGTTTGAGGAATTGCGCATGCAACAGCTGAATCCTTCAGAAATCAGTGAAATCATCAAACAACGCATAGAAAAGCTGAACGTATCCGTCGAATCACGGAACGAAGGCACTGTAGTATCTGTCACAGACGGTATTATCCGGATTCACGGTCTCGCCGACGTTATGTACGGCGAAATGATTGAATTCGAAGGCAATGTGTACGGCATTGCGCTCAACCTCGAGCGTGATTCAGTCGGCGCAGTAGTACTCGGTGATTACAAATCCGTTGCCGAAGGCCAGAGCTGCCGCTGCACAGGTCGAATTCTCGAAGTTCCCGTCGGTCCAGAGCTGCTGGGCCGTGTAGTGGATGCCCTCGGTAATCCAATCGATGGCAAAGGTCCCATCAACGCTAAAGCGACCGACGCGATCGAAAAAATCGCTCCCGGTGTAATTGCGCGTAAATCCGTTGATCAGCCGGTGCAAATCGGTTTGAAAGCCATCGACGCGATGGTGCCAATTGGTCGCGGCCAGCGCGAATTGATCATCGGTGACCGCCAGACGGGTAAAACGGCTATCGCCGTTGATGCGATCATCAACCAGAAAGGCACTGGTATTAAATGTATCTACGTAGCGGTTGGCCAGAAGGCTTCTTCTATCGCTGCGGTAGTACGCAAACTGCAAGAGCACGGTGCACTGGAGCACACCATCATCGTTGCCGCTTCTGCGTCTGACCCTGCAGCTATGCAGTTCCTCGCGCCATTCGCCGGTTGCACCATGGGTGAATACTTCCGCGACCGCGGCCAGGATGCTCTCATCATTTATGACGACCTGACCAAACAGGCCTGGGCGTATCGTCAAATTTCTCTGTTGTTGCGCCGTCCGCCCGGACGTGAAGCATACCCCGGAGACGTTTTCTATCTGCACTCTCGTCTGTTGGAGCGCGCTGCACGCGTTAACGCCGAGTACGTGGAAGACTTCACCAAAGGCGAAGTGAAAGGCAAAACCGGTTCATTGACCGCTCTGCCGATCATTGAAACTCAAGCCGGTGACGTATCTGCATTCGTTCCGACCAACGTGATTTCGATTACCGACGGCCAGATCTTCCTGGAAACCAGCTTGTTCAACTCCGGTATCCGTCCGGCAATGAACGCCGGTATCTCGGTATCTCGTGTAGGTGGTGCGGCGCAGACCAAAATCATCAAAAAGCTGTCCGGTGGTATCCGAACCGCGTTGGCGCAATACCGTGAATTGGCGGCCTTCTCCCAGTTCGCTTCCGATCTGGATGAGGCGACCAAGTCTCAGTTGGAGCATGGTCAGCGTGTAACCGAATTGATGAAGCAGAAACAATACGCGCCACTTTCCATCGCGGAAATGGGTGTTCTGTTGTACGCCGCCAACGAAGGTTATTTGAAAGATATCCCGGTCGATAAAATCGGCTCTTTCGAAGCGTCTCTGTTGTCGTTCATGCGCACCGAATACGGTCAATTCATGAACGACATAGTGGCCACTGGCGACTACAGCGGTGAGATCGAAAACACCATCAAAACTGCGTTGACCCGCTTCAAAGCGACGCAAACCTGGTAATCGAGTGCTGGCCGCTGCAAAGCGGCCAAGATCTGACAGAGAGTGAAGCATGGCAAGCGGAAAAGAGATACGCACCCAGATCCGAAGCATCAAAAACACGCAGAAAATCACCAGCGCCATGGAAATGGTGGCGGCGAGCAAAATGCGTCGTGCTCAGGAGCGTATGCAGAAAGGCAAGCCCTACTCCCAACGCATTCGAGCAGTGGTCGGCCATCTCGCCAACGCCAATCCGGAGTACAAGCACACCTACCTGCAAGAGCGTGAAGTTAAGCGAGTCGGCTACATAGTAGTTTCGACTGATCGCGGCTTGTGCGGCGGCTTGAATATCAACGTCTTCAAGCGTGTTGTCACCGAAAGCAAGGCGTGGGTTGATTCTGGTGTACAGGTGGAATTTTGTTTGATCGGCGCCAAGGCGATCGCTTTCTTCAAAAGCGTCGGCGGCAATATCGTTGCCTCGGTGAGAGATATAGGTGAAGAACCTTCGCTGAATCACCTGATCGGCAGCGTAAAAGTGATGCTGGATTCGTTCGCGGCAGGCCGCATCGACAAGTTGTTTTTGGTTGGCAATGAATTCGTCAACACCATGGTGCAGAAACCCTACACCCTGCAGTTGTTGCCGATTCCGCCGGAAGACGACAAAAAATTGCAGCATCAGTGGGATTACATTTACGAGCCCGACGCGCGTGAACTTTTGGACGGGTTGTTAGTGCGTTACATCGAGTCTCAGGTGTATCAGGCAGTGGTGGAAAACGGTGCCTCAGAACAGGCCGCGCGTATGATCGCGATGAAGAACGCCACAGATAACGCCGGCAACCTGATCGATGAATTGCAGTTGGCTTATAACAAAGCCCGTCAGGCAGCGATTACCCAAGAGCTGTCGGAAATCGTCGGCGGCGCTGCGGCAGTTTGATGCCGGTCCAGAACCCTTTTTTGAATTAAGTTAGAGGAAACTCCAATGAGTAGCGGACGTATCGTGCAAATTATCGGCGCGGTCATCGACGTGGAATTCCCGCGTGATGCCGTACCCAAGGTCTACGATGCATTGAAAGTGACCGGTAAGGATTTGACCCTGGAAGTGCAACAGCAATTGGGCGATGGCATCGTTCGCGCGATTGCAATGGGTCCTTCTGAAGGTCTCAGTCGTGGTTTGGCAGTGGAAAACACTAACAACCCAGTATCTGTACCTGTTGGTGTTGAAACACTGGGTCGCATCATGGACGTACTCGGTAATCCGATCGACGAAAAAGGCCCGATCGGCGAGCAAGAGCGCGCTTCCATCCACCGCAAAGCACCAGCTTACGACGAACTGGCGGCTTCTGAAGAACTGCTGGAAACCGGTATTAAAGTTATCGACCTGGTATGTCCTTTCGCCAAGGGTGGTAAGGTCGGTCTGTTCGGTGGTGCCGGTGTAGGTAAAACCGTAAACATGATGGAGCTGATCAACAACATCGCGACCGAACACTCCGGTTTGTCCGTGTTCGCGGGTGTAGGTGAGCGTACTCGTGAAGGTAACGACTTCTATCACGAGATGCAGGAAGCTGGCGTTGTTAACGTCGAAGAATTCAAAAAATCCAAAGTGGCGATGGTGTACGGCCAGATGAACGAGCCACCGGGTAACCGTCTGCGCGTTGCTTTGACCGGCTTGACCATGGCGGAGAAATTCCGTGACGAAGGTAAAGACGTTCTGTTGTTCATTGACAACATCTACCGTTACACCCTGGCCGGTACCGAAGTATCCGCTCTGTTGGGTCGTATGCCTTCGGCGGTGGGTTATCAGCCGACGCTGGCGGAAGAAATGGGTGTGCTGCAAGAGCGCATTACGTCCACTAAGACCGGTTCTATTACCTCTATTCAAGCGGTATACGTACCTGCGGACGACTTGACCGACCCGTCTCCGGCGACCACTTTCGCGCACTTGGACTCTACCGTTGTATTGTCCCGTGACATCGCTGCTAAAGGTATTTACCCAGCGATTGATCCGCTCGACTCTACTTCCCGCCAGCTCGATCCATTGATCATCGGTCAAGAGCACTACGAAGTGGCGCGCGGCGTTCAGTCCGTATTGCAGCGCTACAAAGAATTGAAAGACATCATCGCGATCTTGGGTATGGACGAATTGTCTGAAGAAGACAAGTTGACTGTATACCGCGCGCGTAAGATCGAACGATTCTTGTCACAACCGTTCCACGTGGCGGAAGTATTCACTGGCGCACCTGGTAAATACGTTTCCCTGAAAGACACCATCGCGGGCTTCAAAGGCTTGTTGAACGGTGACTACGATCACCTGCCAGAGCAGGCGTTCTACATGGTTGGCACCATCGATGAGGCCATCGAAAAAGCCGCGAAACTGAAGTAACAACCCGAGTCGGGTCAATCACGGGGAAGGGTTATGGCAATGACAATTCATTGCGACATCGTCAGTGCGGAAACGGAAATTTTTTCCGGCTTGGTGGAGCTTTTGGTAGCGGCTGGAGTGGAGGGTGACCTGGGTATTTGTTACGGTCACGCTCCTCTGTTGACGGCGCTGCATCCGGGGCCAGTGCGTATCAAAAAGCAAAACGGGGAAGAGGAAATTTATTACGTTTCCGGTGGCTTCCTCGAAGTGCAACCGCACACAGTAACGGTTCTCGCCGACACGGCTCTACGTGCCGCTGATATGGATGAAGCTGCGGCTTTAGAAGCCAAAAAGCAGGCCATGCAGACGTTGCACAATACCAGCGGCGATTTGGATTACTCCCGCGCCGCAGTGCAATTGGCTGAAGCAGCTGCTCAGTTGCGTACGCTGCAGGCGATCCGCAAAAAAATGGGCAAATAGATCCTTATCACCATTCATCCAAAGGCAGCTTAGGCTGCCTTTTTCGTTTATAGGGGCCCTCCCCCTTTTGTTCGTCTGAAAGGCTAGAATACGGCCCTTTATTTCTTAACGAGCTATTTGCATGTTGGAAGCCATCGTTCTTGCTGCGGGCAAAGGCACCCGCATGAAATCAAACTTGCCGAAGGTTATGCATCCGTTGGCGGGTAAACCGTTTTTGCAGCATGTATTGGAAACCACCCGCAGTTTGGCACCGGCAAATATTCACTTGGTATTGGGGCATGGTGCAGACGTGGTGCAAGCAAGTCTGAACCTAGCCGAGGTCAACGTTGTGCCACAGGAACAGCAGCTTGGCACCGGTCATGCGGTAATGCAGGTACTGCCCCATCTGGCAGATGATTCCGTGGTGCTGATTCTGTACGGCGATGTCCCTCTGATCAGCCGGGAAACTCTGGAAAAACTGGCTTCCGTCGCCAATCGCAAGGCTCTGGGATTGCTTACCGTACGCCTGCCGGATCCGACCGGTTATGGCCGCGTGCTGCGCGACCAACAGGGAAATATCAGCGCTATAGTCGAGCAAAAAGATGCATCGCCTGAGCAGTTGACGATCAATGAAGTCAACACCGGTTTTATCTCCGTGCATGCGGCGTTTCTGCGCGACTGCCTGCCCAAACTGAGCAACCAGAACGCCCAGGGCGAATACTATCTCACCGATATCATTGCCATGGCGAAAGCGGCTGGCCTGGATGTGGTGGCGCTGGAAACCCGCCATTTATATGAAGTCCAGGGCGTGAATAATCGCCAGCAGCAGGCGGAATTGGAGCGCCTGTTCCAACAGCATCAAGCCCAAAAACTCATGGAACAGGGACTCACCCTGGTGGATCCGGCGCGTTTCGATTGCCGTGGAGACTTGCAGATCGGCGCCGACTGTATAGTCGACATCAACTGCGTGTTCGAAGGTCGAGTTGTTTTGGGCAATAACGTCCGGATTGGGCCAAACTGCTTGATCAAAGATGCGGTAATCGGGGACGACGTGGAGATCGAGGCCAACAGCGTGATTGATGACGCGAAAATCGGCCCCGAGTGTCATATAGGTCCCTTTGCGCGTGTTCGCCCTGGATCGCAATTCGCCAAAGGCGCTAAAGTAGGCAACTTCGTCGAAACCAAAAAAGCCGTGGTGGGTGAAGGCAGTAAGATCAACCACTTAAGCTATGTCGGCGACGCGGAGCTGGGCGCTAACGTCAATGTCGGCGCTGGTACCATCACGTGCAACTATGACGGAGTGAATAAACATAAAACCCGCATAGGTAACGACGTGTTTGTCGGCTCCAACACCGCTCTGGTAGCACCTGTGGAAATTGCCGATGGTGCAACAGTGGCGGCTGGTTCCACTATCACCCTGAATGTAAAAACCAACCAATTGGCGGTGGCGCGCGAACGCCAGCGCAATGTGGACGGTTGGCAAAGACCAAAAAAATAATTCATTGGAGGTTAAGGTCCCGTTCCATAAGCTCCGGGCTTTTGCGGTACCTCTCATCTAGCGGAGACTCATTTTATGTGCGGAATTGTTGGCGCAGTCGCGCAACGTGACGTGGTGGAAATTCTTTTGGAAGGGCTGCGCAGGCTAGAGTATCGCGGTTATGACTCTGCAGGTGTGGTGGTTCTCGACCAGGAGCGCCGTCTCCAGCGTGTGCGCTGCCTGGGCAAAGTGAAAATTCTGGCCGACGCCGTCGCGCGTGAGCCGCTGCAAGGCGGAACTGGCATTGCGCACACCCGCTGGGCGACCCACGGTCAACCGAGCGAACGCAACGCCCACCCGCATATTTCTAACGACCGAATTGCGGTGGTACATAACGGCATCATCGAAAACTACGCGAAATTGCGCGCGCAATTGCAGGCGCAAGGATTTGTTTTCACGTCCGAAACCGATACCGAAGTGATCGCCCATCTCGTCGAATACGAACTGCGCCGCTCTGACAACTTGTTACAAGCAGTGCAAAAATCCGTGGCGCAACTTCATGGCGCTTACGGCATGGTGATTCTCGATAAAGATGAGCCGGAGCGACTGGTACTGGCGCGCTCTGGAAGCCCTATGGTGATCGGTTTGGGTATAGGCGAAAACTTTGTCGCCTCCGACCCGCTTGCGCTGCTGCCGGTCACACGCCGATTTATTTATCTCGAAGAAGGCGATGTGGCGGAAATTACCCGCAGGGAAGTCCGTATTTACGACACCGATGGACAACCTGTTACGCGGGAAATTCACGAGAGCAGCGCTAGCTACGATGCCGGCGACAAAGGCCCCTTCCGCCATTTCATGCTCAAGGAAATTTTTGAGCAGCCGCAGGCGGTGGCCAACACCCTCGAAGGCCGTTTGAGTGAATCCAGTGTGTTAGATGAAACCTTCGGTAATGGCGCGGCGGACATGCTGCGCAAAATCGAGCATGTGCAAATTATCGCCTGCGGTACCAGTTACCACTCTGGTTTGGTGGCGCGCTATTGGATGGAAGAAATTGCCGGTATTTCCTGTAACGTGGAAATCGCCTCGGAATTCCGCTATCGCAAATCTGTGGTGCGTCCCAATAGCTTGCTGGTGACCATCTCTCAATCCGGTGAAACGGCGGATACTTTGGCGGCGTTGCGCCTTGGCAAAACACTTGGCTATGTCACCAGTCTGGCGATTTGTAATGTCGCTGGTTCCTCTTTGGTGCGCGAATCCGATTTGGCATTTATGACTCGCGCCGGAACCGAAATCGGTGTGGCCTCCACCAAAGCCTTCACCACCCAATTGGTCGGTTTGGCGATGTTGGTGCTCGCGCTCGCCAAAAATCGCGGTTTGGACACAGAACAGCAGAAGGAATTGGTAAAGGCCCTCAAGGGGCTGCCGGGTCTGTTGGAAGACACCTTAAAACTCGCCCCCGTTATTGAAACTCTGGCGGAAGATTTTTCTGAGAAGCAGCACGCATTATTTTTGGGCCGCGGCGAGGAATATCCCATTGCGATGGAAGGCGCACTCAAACTCAAGGAAATTTCGTATATTCACGCCGAAGCCTACGCCGCGGGCGAGCTGAAGCACGGCCCGCTTGCGCTGATCGATTCCGAAATGCCCATCATTGTGGTCGCCCCCAATAATGATCTGCTGGAAAAGCTCACTTCCAATATCGAAGAAGTGCGTGCGCGCGGCGGTATGCTGTATGTGTTTGCCGATGAAAATGCTCACTTTGAGCCGTCACCGGATTTGAAAGTGATTAACCTGCCCCACTGTCACGAATGGTTGACGCCGATTATCTACACTATCCCGCTGCAGCTGTTGTCTTATTATGTGGCTGTGATTCGCGGTACGGACGTCGATCAACCGCGTAATTTGGCTAAATCAGTTACGGTGGAATAGCCGGTCACTGCGGAATAATCGGTCGCTGTGGAATACCGGTCATTGGAATAAGTGTGGGCAGGGACGCCTGTAATGAAATGAGGTACACGAAGTGAAACCGGAAATCGCCCTGTGTTATTACCCGACCGCAGTTGCTTTTATTGATGACAGTCAGAGTTTCCTGCAGGCCGTGGAATTGGCCATGTCCAGCAGATTTAATTGCATTACCTTCAACGATCCTATTCGCGCCCTCAATCATTCCAACAATCTTAATAAAGTGAATTGGAATGCCTTTACCAATAATGATTACAGTTACGCCAGCGATTCCGAGCAGTTCATCAAAAACACCTTAAATCTGTCGATCAATAAAATCACCGATACAGGGCGTTACGACGAAATATCCGTGGTAGTTGTGGATTACGACATGCCGGAAATGAACGGCGTGGAATTCTGCCGCAATTTGAAAAACCCCAATATCAAAAAAATATTGCTGACGGGCCAGGCAGGTTCCGATGAAGCGATTAAAGCCTTCAACAGTAATATCATCAATTATTACATTCGCAAGTCAGATGACAATTTGTTTGAACATCTGACCCATGCAATTCAGGAAATGCAGAATCGCTATTTTCTCGATATTTCCTCGTATATCAAAATTCGCGCGATTGATAATAAAAAGTCACTGTTCAGCGATGCGAAACTGTCGGAATATTTCAACAATCTGCTCAAAACCCACGGGATTGTCGAATATTATTTTTTGACCAATCCTCCGCGCTACAAACTCAAAGCGCGCGACGGCAAAACCTCGCTGTTTTTGGTGTACAGCCGTTACGATCTGAACGAACAGATCCGCGTAATCAAAGAGGAAGCGGGACCGGCATGGTTATTGGATAGTTTAAAAAGCGGTCTGTACGTGCCCTACTTTCAATCTCAGGATGGATTTTACGATCCGGAGAGTTTTGACGAAAACAACACCATCTACGTGGCGGACGTAGTCGAAGGTCAGGAAACCTACTATTGTGCGTTGATTGGCGATGATACCCGTGCGCTGGAGCCGGTACTGACGCCGAATCAGCCGTTCTATCACTAACCTGAAGCAGCTGTATGACATATTGCCTGGCCATCAAATTAAACAGTGGGCTCGTATTTGCCGGAGATACACGCACTAATGCCGGTGTCGACCGCGTCGCGTCCTACCGCAAGCTTTTCAGTTTCGGCAATGGTACGACCCATGCGATTGTGCTCCTGTGCTCGGGCAATCTGGCGACCACCCAGGCCTTGATCGAAACCTTAAGCCGCTCGCGCACGCAACACGACGGCATTTACAGCGATATCTCCTTGTTCGATACGGCGCGCCGCGTCGGCAATATTCTGGTCAATCTGATTTCGGAAGCGCAGTCGCGCCCCTTCAACCAGGGCATAGATTTCGGCTGCAATTTAATTCTTGGCGGACAAATTGCCGGTGAAGAGCCACGCCTGTTTCATATCTATCCGCAGGGAAATTTTGTCGAAGCCAGTGTGGAAACACCGTTTATGCAAATCGGCGAAGAAAAATACGGTAAGCCGATTCTCGACCGCATCATAAGGCCGCATACGCCGATCGATCGCGCGCTGATGTGCGCCCTCGTCTCCATAGATTCCACCATGAAAAGTAATTTGACTGTCGATATGCCCTTGGATGTGCTGGTGTATCACAGAGACAGTTTTGATTTGAGCCGCGCCCGCCGTATCGAAAAAGACGATCAGGAATTTGCCGAAATGCGCCGCTATTGGAGCGATGGATTGCGCGGTCTGATCGACAATATTCCTGTGCTCACCATTTAATTGCTGGGGCGGCACATGTTGGAGCGTCTGGATAAAATTCTGGTGGACCAGGGCTATGCCGCTTCCCGGACGCAAGCGCAAAAATTGATTGAAGCGGGCGTGGTGGAAGCCAAAATCCAAGGTCAATGGACAAGCCTGACCAAACCCGCACAAAAAATTCCCGCCGATACCATTCTGCGCACCGGTGAAATCGATGAACTGCGGTTTGCCTCGCGCGCCGGGTTAAAACTGCAGTGCGCGCTGCAGTATCTGGATTCAAGCGGCTTATTTTCTGCCAGCATTGCCGCCATTCTGCGCGGCACCACTGTGGTGGATATAGGTCAATCCACCGGCGGTTTTACCGATTGTTTGCTGAATTACGAAGTACAAAAAGTCGTCGGCATTGATGTTGGCCACGATCAATTAGTGCAAAGACTGCGCGATCATCCGTCTGTGGTCTGTCTCGAAGGCATTAATGCGCGGGAAATGCCTGTGGAATTGTTATTGAGTTATGCCCCGCAGGGATTTTCCTGGGCGGTGATGGATGTGTCGTTTATTTCGCAAACACTGATTTTGCCGCATATTCCTTCTCTTTTGAGTGAAAACGGATTTTTGCTGAGTTTGGTGAAACCGCAATTTGAAGTTGGGGCGAAAAATCTCGGTAAAAACGGCCTTGTCAAAAATCCTGAGCTTTATGGTGAAGTGCGCAACACGATGGTGAATTGCGCAGAAACGGCAGGGTTTCGTCTGCTTGCCTATTTTGATTCTGCGATCGAAGGCGGTGATGGCAACCGTGAATTTTTTATGTTGTGCCAAAAAGCGGCGAGTGCCCCTTTATGCTGAAGCATTTTTATCAAATCCCCGAGGAAACCACCGATTGGCGCGCGTTGCGCAGTGATGGTTACCTCGGCGATGCCAAAGTGCGCGCTCGCGATGGCCGTTATATTCCACTAGCGGAATTTCCTCCCCTGCTGCGCACCCTGCTGGTGACCGATGGCACTGTCACCAAAGTGCTGGAAGCCTATTTCTGGGAGCCGGTGGATGTGCGCGCCGAATATCTGGAAGTGGTCCGCCCGGAGCAGTCGATTCCCTGGTTGAACCTGGAAGCGGGCGAAGACGTTCTCGCCCGGCGCGTGCAACTGGTCGGTGAACAGAGCGGCACCTTGTATGCGGAAGCCTTTTCTGTGGTGCGGTTGGATGAGTTCGAGCCGGGGCTGCAACAATCCCTGGTGGAAGGCAGCGTCGGCATAGGTGTATTGCTGCGCGAATCCGGGCTCGAGACCTACCGGGAAATCATGACCGTGGGGGTGGAATCCGGCCCCGCCGAGCGCGGCGACTGGGTATACCGGACCTATCGCATCACCTGCGACAAAAAGCCCGTTATCCTGATTCGCGAAAGTTTCCCCTGGCGTTTATACGCGTCCTAAACTCAATCCAGTTCGGGCCTCGCAGCCTTGCTATAATCCCCGGCTTTTGAGCAACGCCAAGCTTCATGTTCTTCAACGATCAGCGGCACCAATTCTTCAAACCGCTCACCACCAAGTACCGCGAGCAAGTGGTGGAATGCCTGTGCCTGCTGCACCAGCGCCTGTACGGCTCTGCTGCCGAATACGGCCAGTCGCTGACGCGCGAGCAGGTGATCGACATCTTCGAAGAAGCTCTGGCGCGCGCGCCGCTGCTGGAGGCTGACGGCGACGAGGTGGAACAGCGCTTCAAAAGCAACCGCGAGCAGGCCAACTGGATTCTCAAGCTGTTGCTCGACCACGGCTGGATCGAGCGCAAGGTCGACACCGCTACCCTGCAGACCAGTTATCCCCTCACCCGCGCCGGTCGCCTGTTCTCTCTGCCGCTGGAAGAAATCGACCGCCGCCGCGTGCGCACCCGCCATCGCAATACCCGCAACACGCTCAATTCACTCGAGGCATTTGCCAGTCGCGGCGAGGTGCACGATTTATTGGACGCGCTGGAATATTCCGAACGCATCATTGCCGACTTCACCGATGTGATCAGCGAGCTGGAAGAGCGCAAGCGCGATCTGGTGAAACAGGTGGAATCGCAATTATTGGTGCAGCAGGCGACCGACCAGTTTTTTGAATTTATGGAAAAACGCTTCCAGCCGGATTTGTCGATTCGCCTGTCGGCCGACAGCGTGGAAAAACACCGCGACCGCATTGCACAGGTGATCCAGAAAATTCGTCGCCGCGATAAAAATTTTCTGCGCGATGCAGAACAACGGGTACGCACGCTGGCACCGGAATTGGTGGAGCCGAATAAATCGGTGCTCTGGTACATCCTCGATACGATCGAACTGCGCATGCGCAATGCCTCGGACATTATGTTGCCCGCGCTGCGTATGGCGTTGCAGAGTTTTACCAAACGCGCCGACATTATTATTCGCCAGCTCAGTTATATCTCTGTCAATCGCGACGATGTCACTTTGCGCGCGTGTGATTATTTGGCATCGGTGGACGATACTGCGCGCGCGCAGGCACTGGAACGCATGGGCAGTCAGCTGGCGTCTGTCAGTGTTGGTCTTATAGATCCCGCGCAAGTCAAACTCACTCAGCGCAAAGCGCCGGCACAAGTGAATACCAATGTGGAAGAGCGGGCGGCGCTCGATCCGGAAGCGCAAAAAGAAATGATGATTCAGGCTCTGCTCGACCAGGCCTTTGTGCTGAACAACCAGACGTTGACGGACTATATTCGCCGCGTGCTGGCCGATGGCAGCCGTGTCAGCAGCCGCGATCTGCCGATCAAAGATGCGCGCGAATTATTGGCGGCTGCGCATATCATCGAGCTGGGCGCGATCAATAATCTCAGCAGTGACTACGAATTCCACGTGACCTTTTCCAACAAAGAACCTTTCAGCAATCGCTATTTTTCCCAGGCGGATGATTTCGTAATCGAATTGCGCGAAAAACACGGTGATACGCAACATGCTTAAACATTGGTTGAGCGAGCAACTCAAAAATAAACATCTGTCGGTGGATGAATTCAGCGAATTGTTGATTCGCCTCTTGGATTACGGCGTGCTCTGCCGCGATGAAAGCGCTGTGGAACAGAAATTCTACGACCGTTTTGTGCAGTGCGAAGAACTGGTGGAGGATTATCTCTCCATTCTCGCACTGCGTTTGGATCACAATCGCCGTTTTGGTTATGTGCGGGTATTTCCGCCTGGTGCGCAAGTACCTGGACTTCAAGACGACGATCAACAGCCGTTTAACGGCGGTATGCGCGCGCGTCTCAGCCAAATGGAAGTCGCATTAGTGTTGGTATTGCGCATTGAATACGCCAAACAGCTGCGCGAAGGCCGCGTGGACGAAAATGGTTGTGTGCTGGTATCCATCGAATCTCTCGGCATTGCTTTTAATAATCTGCTCAAACGCTCCCTGCCGGAAAATTTGACCGAGCGGCGCGCGCTGTTGCGCCGTATGCGGCAATTGCGCTTGGTGCATTATCAGAGCGAAGACGATCTGGACAACGCAGAAAGCTGGTTGCGCATTCGCCCGGCGATTACCAGTTTTGTCACGGACGAAGCGCTCGATGCACTGTTGGAAGGTGCTGGGCCGCTGGATACGGCAGCGGAAGAAGTATCTGCGGGCGATAAAACGGTTTCTGCAATCGCAGCGTCCTCCCTGTTTGCAGGGAAAAACGAGTTTGAAGGTGACAACTGATGTTTTTAAAACGCGCGATCCTGATCAACTGGGGCAATATTCCCAATATCGAATTGGAATTCGGCCCGGTCAATTTATTTTCCGGCGGCAACGGTTCAGGAAAAACCACGGCGGCGGATGCAATTCAGGCGTTGATGACTGCGGCGCACGAAAATTTATTTGCCTTTAACCCCGGCCAGGACGAAACCACACAAAAAGGCCGCGGTGGCAAACAAGTGCGCACCCTCGCCTCTTATCTGCTCGGTTGTGACGACGGCAGTTATGCGCGCACCGGCACTCACGACGGATATGTCGCCGGTGTTTTTTGTCCGACCGAAGGCGAAGACAGCGAGCCGTTTACCGCGGTTATGGCCATGCGTGGCCATTTGGAAAAATCCGGCACAGTCAAACAGGCGCGTTTGGATGAATTGAGTTTTTTGCTTATTCCGTTTGAACAACTGCATATCAGCCACTTTATTCGCCAGGATAGCGGCGGCAAATATCTGGTGCCGATCGATCGTATTGCGGCAATTTTGAAAAAAGAATTCGGCTCGGGTGCCATCGAGGTCTACGACAAAAAAGGCGCCTATTTGCGCCGTTTATACGGCGCTTTGCGCGGCCGCCGGGATTCTGTGTCCGACCGCGAAGCGCGTCACGCCGCGCGCACATTTTCCGGTTTTATGGCGTATAAACCGGTGCGCAGTATTCACGAATTTGTGGCCGGCGAAATTCTGGAACCGCGCGATCTCGGCGAAGCCATTCGCAGTGTTTCCGATTTGATGCGCACCATTCACGATATGGAAGCCAAAGCGGCGGCGATCAAAGAATCCGTGCAATTGTTGGAACACGCACGCGAAGTCACGCAGCAATATCAAGATCATTGGGTCGCTCGCGTGCTCAGTTCTTACACCTTAAATTGCACGCGCCTGTGGCAATCGCAGCAGGTTTATTTAAAACACAAAGACGAACAAAAACGGCAGCAGCAAAAAGTGCTGGAATTGCAGGATCGTATCGACCAGATCGATCAACAACGCCAGCTTTTGCACTCAGCCATTGTCTCCCTGGAAGCGCGTCGCCAGGGGATTGCAGCGCTGCGCGATAAAGATTTATTGAACGAAGAAATTGCGCGCTTGCAAAAGAAAATGGCGGATTTTGCCCGTCCGGTGGTGGCGCAATTGCACCAGATGCAGAACAACCTGGAAGCGGCAGCTGACCTTCTCGAACAATTGCAAAAAACATCGCTCGGTGCCGATATAACGTTGTTGGATCAGCGGGATTTTGTGCAGCTCACCCGGCAGGTTGCACAAAACACGGAAGCGCGCGAGCTCGATGCGCGTCAGTTGTTGAACCAGGATTGGATCGATCCCAGCCGCTTGCAACAAAAAATCGGCGAAATTTTTACCTGGCAAAATCAGCAGAACCGCTGGGTGGACTTTTTTTCTGCCAGCGATGAGCCGGGCTTGCGTGAATCCATTTACACACTGGTCGCGCGCCGCAATGAATTGCGCGAGAAACTGAATCAGGAAGTCAAAGACAAAACCCGTCATATCAAATTACTGCAGACACAGCAGGTGAAATATCCGCCGTTTGTGGAATTGGCGGTAAAAACCATTCGTGAACAGTGCCCCGCAGCCGACCCAAAAGTGTTGTGTGATTATGTGGAAGTCGCCGATGCGCGCTGGCAGATGGCGATCGAAGGTTATCTCGGCGGCGCGCGCTTCGGCATTATGGTGGAACCGGAGTGGGAAGCGGAGGCGATTCGCATAGTACGCAATATGCGCGCCGAGCGAAATAACAAAGCGCGCGTAATTCAAGGCAGCAAAGCTGCACGCGATGCCGAGCGCATGAACTGTCCCAATAATTCCATCGTCGAGTTAATGGTGTTCAGTCACAGCACGGCGGCGGATTACATCAAGGTTTCCTACGGTAATGTGGTGCAAGTGGCGGATGCGGAAACTTTAAAAACCACCGCGCGCGGTTTGACTGCCGACGGCATGGGCTCCGGCAATTACGCCATGTGGCGCTGTGACCTGGATGACAGCGAATTGGTATTCGGTAAATCCGCCCGCTTGCGCGCGCTCAAAGCCACGGAATTGGAATTGGAACGTTTGACCGAACAGGCGCGCGATGCCGAGCAAGCCTACCAACAAGCACTGCGTCTGCAGGAAATCTGTCAGCGGGTAAAACCCGTGCATCTGCACCAAGTGCTGCAGGATATGCTGCATATTCAGGGACAATTGCACGAATCGGAACAAGCGCTGGAAAAATTGGATTTAAAAGATGTGGAATTTCTTGAGCAGGAGCTCGCCGACAAACGCGCAGAATATTTCGCCAAGGAGCAGGAGAGCAACCAGCATAAACAATCCTTGGGTGGTTTGTTGCAGCAGCAGAAACAGACCGATTCCGCCATCAAACAAGTGGCGGATCAGCAGGAGCGTTTAGAAGAGGAAAAAGACGAGGCTCAACGCGCAGTGTTGGCGGTGCAGGAAATTCTGCCACGGTTTGACGTGGATGCCGCTCTGCGCGAAGCGGAAGAGCGCGCGCGCACCGAGCACGAAGACGATGCGCTCGACGTGCAAAAACATACCGACCGTTTGAATGCTCTGGAGCGCGAGCTGTTTAAAATTACCCAGGTTCACAATCAAACGGCCGCGACCCAGGATCAACTGATTTACGACACTGCCTTCAGCGAGTTGCACTCGCTGGAATTTTTCCGCCACTGGGTCAATTTGTCCGGCGTGATCGAATCCCTGCACAACCGCTTGAAGAACAATATTCTGGTGGAGCGCCATCGCCAGTTGCGCCAGTTGAAAGACAGTTTCAACACCGCGTTTGTCACCAATTTGTGCCACTCGATTTATCAGGCGATCAACGAAGGCAAAAATATTCTGGAAGATCTCAACCGCGAACTGAGCCATCACTGCTTCGGCAGCGATCAGGAGCGGTTTTATTTTGCGATGGAATGGGTGCCGGAATATCAGGAGTACTGGCAATTTTTCAAAACCATTATCAATTCACCGAATTTGGGTGACGGTGCAACGCTGTTTGAATTGGATCTACCGCCAAAACACGCCGCCACGCGCGATCGTTTATTGGCGATGTTGTTGGATGAGGATCAACAAACGGCGCATCGCGAATTGGCGCGCATCAGCGATTACCGCAATTACCGCCGCTACGAAATTTATAAACAGCCGAAAGACAAAGAGCCGATTGCACTCAGCCAATACGGCACAGGTTCCGGTGGCCAGTTGGAAACACCGGCCTATATTATTCGCGCCGCTGCGGTAACTTCGGCCTTTCGTTTTAACGAAGGCAAATCCCATTTGCGCATGGTGATGGTGGACGAGGCGTTTTCCAAAATGGATGAAACGCGCTCGCGCGAAGTGATTCGTTATTTAACCGAGAGTTTGGGTCTGCAATTGATTTTTATTATGCCGACCAGCAAATCCGGTCCGTTCCTCGACATGATCAGCAATCAATTCGTATACAGCAAATGTCCGACCGAAAAACCCGTCGGTGAATTGCGCACCCGGGTGTTGGTGGATCGCAAAGTGTGCCGGCAGGAACAAATCGCGCGCTTGTGGGCCAATCACCGCAAAACCATTCGCCATCAAGCGATGTTGGATTTTATGGAGGGGATACAGTAAGGACGAAATTCGCCAGGAGGCGACTTGTCCTTACTGGATTCTAATATCAAAACACGCAAGCCCGCCGTTGGAGCGATTCCAGTCGGCGTTGCTCTCTTCATAAACCTCAAAAATATATTCGCCCGCTTCCAGCCAGCGCGTTGCGTTTTCGCTGTCGGGCGTGCCATTCATAATGGAACCCACCTCATTGCCCTGGCGGAAAATGCGCAGTTGCGGATTGGTGCGCAGCAGGGTTCCGCCTTTGCGGTGGGCGCTGATGGTGTAAGAGCGGGTGGCAGGCAGAGTGATGTGCAGAAAGCGCCGTACATCGACGCCGTTGTAATCCTGGGTCTGACTGTTGCTACACACGTTAACCGTTTGGCCGAGGCTGATCTGCCGGTACACAGGTAAGGTGATTGCTGAACCTGCGTCGTTGGTCTCCCCTTCGCCGTACCAGCCAGTGCCGAAAATATTCAGAGAGTGCAGCATCTGCGTCAGTTGCGACGTTATTTCCGGACGTTGACGCAACAGCTCGGCATTAAACGCAAATACCGAGGCAAATCCCGCAAAGCTTAAGTAGCGTTCGCTGGTGATCACATCGTAAATCGGTTTGAAGCCAAGGCTGAGCATATCGCTGCCATCCTGCTCAGCGTCGAACAGGTCGTACAGCAGGGTTTGAATACTGGATTCGCTGAACCAGCCCTGTCGGCCGTAGCCGCGGTTTTCCACATTGATGGTAAAGACCTGGGCCTGTTTCTGCCCCATTGAATCCCGGTAGATAGGATCGCCGGACACCATACCGGCAAACGCGTTGCCCCAGGCCTCGCCAAAGGCGACGCGCATGTCCAGCTGAGCGGACAGGCTGTGGCTGCCGCCGAGGGTCTCAGTGCGGGACAGCTGGTGTTCGATGTAGTGGGCAAATTCGTGTTGCACCACACCGCGGTCATATTCATCGGTGTCATTGTCGGCCGCGCCGAGCAAATAAATCGCCGGACCGTCGGAAGTGTAAAACGAAGTGCCTATGTGACCTTGGGAATAACTGCCGCTGATGGCGATATTTTTCTCGCTCCAGTAAATCGTCAATGGCGGTAGCACTACGTCTGGATCGGCGCTGACTACGGTCTGCAGGGCGTCGTAAATGGAATCGAGAATGGCAAAAGGCGCGGCGCTACGGGCGGCGTTGTAACCGTCGCCGCCCCAACCGGAAGCTGCGTGTAGATTGCGGGTTTGATCCGAGTCGCCAGTGCTGGCGAGGGAGCCGTCGAGCACGTACAAGGCATTGCCAGCGGTGTTGTCGCGCACCTGAATATGCCAAGCCGCGCGTTCGATGCCGAGCAATTCCGCGACCACGCGCACACGCAGGTTTGCGTCGCTCTCAACGCTGAAGGAATAGTTGCCCTCGTCATCGGTAAAACTGCTGTGGCGAACCACGTTATTGCCGTCCAATAGCTGGACGCTGACGCCGCGAGCTGGCAGTGGCAGGGTTTTGCTGTAATCCAGACCGCGAAAGGTGCGCCCGTCAAACTGCACGCGGTCATAGGTGATGCGGCCAGACAATAGAATTTTGCCGGGTGCGGGCTGGGTTACAGGTGGAGTATGAGGTTCCACATTCTCAATGGCGGGTGTGGGAGCTGTGACATTTGACGATTGCGGTTTGCTATCGGGGCGTTTGGGCCCGCTGCCGCCCCCGCACGCACACAAGATCACCATAAAACTTATGGTCAGGCTTACTCGTGCGAAATACATCCAGGACATCGAAATCACACTCCTGCTGATTGGACCCTACGAGCAATCTTCCGGGTCCCTATAAAAACGCGCTGCTCATAGCAACTTAGTTATAAGCAGAGTTCGCGTTAACAACTTGTTGTAATGAAAGCCTAGATCAGCGAGTTGCTAAGCAGCGGCAGCGAGGTTTGTCAGTAGGCAAGTGTTGTTATTTCGCAGAAGATCGAATTCGTGCAGAGCTTTTCCGTTTGGTTATAGGAAAGCTCGTCTAACGCGATTTTTATTTCTGAAAGTGCTAAATCTCACGTTCTTAGTACGCTGTTCCATAATAAAAATGACTGAAGCAAAGCGTATGAGGCGACGGGCGGTCGTTTGGATGCTATCTATGGGACGGAATTCAAAATGCCTAACACGCTATCCATTTGGATAAAGGCATATCGACGCACAAGGTCATTACGACTAACCTAGCATCCCACCATAAATTCCAACCCTCAAAACAATAAATAAGGGGCGAAATGGAAACCGGGAATACTGGAAGTAGATATCACAGATTCGCCCGTTGGCTGCTCGGATTGGTTTTTATTGCCGAAATCAGCGGTGCTTTCGCAGCACAGGACCTGCGCATTCAGCGGGTAATGGAAAATTCCGACGCGATCAAAAAATACGCCTCGGCGCTGATGAGCGTAGTGCAGGACAACACCGGCTTTATGTGGTTTGGTGGCGAGAACGGGCTGGTGCGTTTTGACGGTGTCAGTTTCAAACGCTATGAACCCTCGCCGGAACCGGGTGGCCCGCCATCCAATATAGTTCGCGCGTTACTGGTGGATCAGCAGGGCATCATGTGGGCGGCGACAGATCGCGGCTTGTGTCGCTATGTCGCGGAGGAGGATCGCTTTGATGTCTTCCGCCCAGTATTAGACGACCCCACCACTTTGCCCCACAACGTCACTACATCTCTGGCGTTGGATCAGCAAAACCGCCTGATCGTCGGCACTGGCAGTGGGATCAGTATTTTCTCCGCCGATCGCACCACCTTTACCAATATACCGCTGGCGGTCAGCAGCGCCGCGGTGACCTTTGTGCAAGACACCTTCGTCGACAGCAAAAACCGCATCTGGGTGGGAACGCGGGACTACGGTTTATTTTTATTGAACACCGATGGCTTCATCGTTCGCCGTTATGTCAGCAATCCGCAAGACCCGTCGGCCTTGCAGAGCAACATGGTGAAAACCATCGAAGAAGATCAGTTCGGTAGGATCTGGGTGGGTACCTATGGCGGCGGTGTCAGCCGCATCAATGAGGGCGAGCGCTCCTTCACCAACTATTTGGCAAACTCCTCCAACCCCGGTGCCATCGGCAGCAATACCATCTGGGATATCTATCTCGACAGTTCCGACACCCTGTGGATCTCGACCGACCAGGGCGGCCTGGCGCGCTATCAGCCGGACACCGACAGCTTTGTGCACTACCGCCACAGCCCAATCGACCGCAACACCCTGGCGTCCAATCAGGTGCAGGCGATTTACGAAGACCGGGAGAACAACCTCTGGATCACCACCTTCCCCGAAGGCATTCACTTCTACGATCGCAGCCACAGCGAAATCATCAATTACACCCACCGCGAGGACGATCCCAACAGCCTGAGCCACAGTTCGGTTCTGGATTTTATGCAGACCGCCGACGGCCTTTTGTGGATCGGCACGGAAAACGGCCTCAATCTGTTCGATGTAGAGAGTCAGCGTTTCGTCAGCCGCTTTATGCGCGATCCAACAAGTGATAAAGGATTACAAGCCAACGCCATATTGAGCCTTGCGGAGGATTACAACGGCGATATCTGGATCGGCACCTGGGGTGCCGGCCTGCACAGATTCGATCGAATCAACGAAACCTTCACTCACTACCCCGCCGACCGGGATCAGCCGGGCAGTCTCAATAGCGATTACATATGGGACATTTTGCTCGATAGCGACAATACCCTCTGGATCGCCACAGAAACCGGCGGCCTTAACCGTTATGACCGGCAAACGGACTCATTCGAATCGTTTACCCTGGATCAAAGTGACTCCAACTCCCTGTCCAGCAATTTTGTCTGGGCAATTCTGGAAGACCGGCGCGGTGGTTTCTGGGTGGCGACAGTGGACGGCCTCAATCGTATGGACCGCGCCACACGCAAATTCACCCGCTATACCAAAGAGGCCGGCAATCCTAAAACCCTCAACAGTGTGCGCATTCGCGCTTTGATGGAGGACAGTGTCGGACGTATCTGGATCGGCACACAGGACGTAGGCGCCGTTATCTATAACCCGGAAGACGAGACTTTCACCCATTTGAACTGGCCCGATAGCCTTGCCCCTTTGGTGACCAGTTTTATCGAAGACAATCTGGGATTTGTCTGGGCGGGGACGGCTAACGGCGTGGCGCGCATCAACCCTAATAATCTGCAGATTCGCTCCTTCCACCGCGCCCATGGACTGGTGGGCGATACCTTCAATCGCCACGCAACCTTCAAGGATCGCAAAGGCCAACTCTATTTCGGCGGCACCGATGGCTTTTCCGTATTTAATCCGCGCACCTTTATGCGCGGTGACAATGACTTTCCTTTGGTGCTGACCGACTTCCGCCTGTACAACCGGCCGGTGGCCATAGGTGAACCGGACTCCCCTCTGCCGCGCTCTATTACCTATAGCAATGGCATCACCCTGCGCCACGATCACGCCATGTTTTCGTTCTCCTTCGCGGTGCTCAATTACCGCCTGGCGCGCGAGAGTCGCTATGTCTACAAGCTGGAAGGATTCGATGAGGAATGGCATGAAGCCGCGGGCACTAACAGCGCGACTTACACCAATTTGAGCCCGGGTTCCTACGTCTTCCATGTGCGCAGCGCCGATCGGGACGGCAACTGGAACAGCAACACAGCGCGAGTGGCGGTGACCATTTTGCCGCCGCCCTGGCGCAGCTACAGTGCTTATGTCGTCTACTTGTTAGCGGCTCTAATGGTGGTGTTGTTTTTGATCCGCATGTTTCTTAAACATGTGGAGCTGGACAAACAACGCGCTCTCAATGCCGAGCTGTTGCGCCTCAACAAGATCAAGGACGCGTTTCTGGTCAACACCTCCCACGAACTGCGCTCGCCCATCAGCAGCATGATCGGTCTGGCCGAGGCGACCCTGCGCGAGGACAAAGAGCGGCTCCCACCCAACGCAGGACAAAGGCTTGAATTGATCGTCGCCCACGGCAAGCGCTTGTCTAATCTGATCAACGATATTCTCGACTACGGCAATTTCGCGGAACGCAAACTGGAAGTGCACTCTGAGCGCCTGGCACTGCGCCCGCTGGTCGAATCCGTCATGCAAATGTCCCGGCCCCTCGCCTACGGCAAATCTGTGCGCCTGCTGAACGAAGTCGATCCTGCAACTGGCTGGGTAATGGCTGATCGCAACCATCTGAAACAGATCCTCACCAATCTGATCAGCAACGCCGTGAAATACACCGACAAAGGCGCGGTAACCGTAAGTGCAACGGTGGAGGGGAGCTGGCTCAAGATCCAGGTGCGCGACACCGGCTGCGGCATCAAACCCGATATTCGCGACAAGATCTTTACCCCTCACATCAGCAAAACCTTAAGCGAGCAGGCATTGTCCGGCGCTGGCCTCGGTCTTGCGGTTACCAAACATCTGGTGGAGCTGCACGGTGGGACGCTGAGCTTCGAAAGCCATTGGCGGGGGGCAAACGACGGTGAATCCGGCACCTGTTTTACTTTCACTATGCCCCTGGAACATCAGGAAGCGCCAGTGCCGTTGGAAAAGTTCAGCGCGCAGGGGCCATGCGCTTATGCCAACGAATTATCTCCACCGTCCCACGGCAATCGGTTTACCGTGATGATCGTCGACGATGACCCGGTCAACCGCATGGTGTTAAGCGGCATTCTCAGTTTGCACGATTATCAAATTCTCGAAGCGAGCAATGGCGTGGAGGCGCTGCATCTCATACTGGATGAAAAGCGCAGCGTCGACCTGGTGATTCTCGATGTGATGATGCCGCGCATGTCCGGCTTTGAAGTCTGCGAAAGACTGCGGCAAAGCTATTCCGAGGATGTGCTGCCAGTCATTTTTCTGACCGCGCGGCACGGCGGTGAAGAAGCCAATGTCAGTCACGATGCCGGCGGCAACGCCATTCTCTACAAACCCGTGAGCAAGGAGGTCCTGCTGCCTCAGGTTAAACACTATCTGTTACAGGCGGAGCGGCGGCGTCTGATCAACGCTGCCAGAACATAGGAGTGAAAAGGATCAGCAGAGTAAAAATTTCCAGTCGCCCAAGCAGCATGGCAACGCTCAGCACCCATTTGGCCGACGCGCTGATATCGGCGTAGGGAACGACCACTTCACCCATGCCGGGGCCGAGATTGTTCAAGCAGGCACCGACAGCCGTAAACGCAGTAGAGAAATCCAGACCTGTGTGCAGAAGTAGCAATAAAAGCAGCAGGTAAAGCGCCAAATAAACCGCGAAAAATCCCCAAACTGCCTCCACGACCCGTTGCGACACAGTGCGCTGCCCCAGCTTCAACGGCTGGATGGCGTTCGGGTGGATCAGCCGGCGCACTTCCCTCAAACCCTGTTTGATGATCAGCAATACGCGAATCACCTTCAGACCCCCCCCGGTCGATCCGGCGCAAGCGCCCATAAGCGCCGTCAGAAAGATGAAGACCAGCAAAGCCTTTGGCCAAACCGTGTATTCGGTGGAGGAAAAGCCGGTAGTGGTCAGGGTGGAAACCAGGGCAAAGCTGCCGTGCACCAGACTGTCGGCGAGGCCCAAAGTATCTGTCAGATAAAGCGCAGCGGCGGTTACCAGACTGCCGGCCAACAGGACGCGCAGATAAAACCGGCATTCGGGATCGGTCAGATAGTGGCGCAAGCCGCGTCCGTGCCAGGCGACAAAATGCAGCGCGAAGTTGATGCCTGACAAAACCATGAACACCATGGCGATGAACAGGATGGTCGGATTGTCGTAATAGCCAAAACTGGCGTCGTGGGTGGAAAAGCCGCCGATGGACACTGTGGCGTAAGCGTGACCCACTGCATCAAAGACAGACATTCCGCCCGCCCAATAAGCAAAACCACAAACCAATGTCAGGCAGAGGTAAATCAGAAACAGTGCCTTGGCCGTACCGGTGACCCGCGGCGTGAGTTTGGAGTCTTTCATAGGGCCCGGCGTTTCCGCCCGGTACACCTGCATACCGCCGACGCCGAGCATAGGCAGAATGGCCACAGCAATTACAGCGATGCCGATGCCGCCGAGCCAATGCAGTTGCTGGCGGTAATACAACAGGGAGCGCGGCAACTCATCAAGGTTGGATAAAACCGTCGCGCCAGTGGTGGTCAAGCCAGAGACGGATTCAAAAAAGGCGTCTGTCAGTGACAACCGGGTGGCGTCGGAGAGCATAAATGGCAGGGCGCCGAATACCGCGAGCACGATCCAGAACAGCACCGTGATCAAAAAGCCGTCGCGCGCGCGCAGCTCCTTATGGATGTCGTGCAGCGGATACCAGGCGGAAAGCCCCGTGATCAGAGTAATGGCGAAAGCGAACAAAAAGGTCCAATGACTGCCCTCCTGATACCACAAAGCGACGCCGATCGGCGGCAGGAGCGTCAAGCTGAACATCATCAGCAAAACGCCCAGAACCTTGCAGATAATCGCCGGGCGCATCAGAAGAAGGTAAAGCCAACCTGGAAGAGCCGCTCAATATCGCGGGTGTAGCGCCGGTCGACCAGGAAGACGATTACATGGTCGCCGGACTCTATGCGGGTATCGTCGTGGGCGATCAGAACCTGATAATCCTCCACCTCACCGGCATCGTTTTTCTTGGCGCGCACTATGGCGCCAATGGTCGCGCCGTCCGGCAGATCTATATCCTCCACTGCCCGTCCAACCACTTTCGAACTCTTGCTATCCCCGTGAGCAATCACTTCGATTGCCTCTGCGGCTCCTCTGCGCAGTGAGTGAACATTTACGATGTCGCCGCGACGGACGTGCGTGAGCAGGCTGCCGATAGTCGCCTGTTGTGGCGAAATGGCGATATCGATCTCGCCTCCCTGAACCAGATCCACATAGGCGGGATTGCCGATCAGGGTGAGCACTTTGCGCGCCCCCAGGCGTTTGGCCAGCATGGACGACATGATGTTGGCTTCATCGCTGTTGGTTACGGCGAGAAACACATCCGTGTCCTCAATGTTTTCCTCCAGCAGCAGGTCCTTGTCGGACGAGTTACCGTGCAGAACTATTGTGTGGCGCAGGTTTTCGGCGAGATAGGCCGCACGTCGCTCGTTGTTTTCGATAATTTTGACGGCATAGCGATCTTCCAATTTGGCCGCCAGGCTCAAACCAATATTGCCGCCACCCGCAATCATGATGCGTTTATAGGGGCGGTCCAGGCGGCGCAGCTCGCTCATCACCGCGCGAATATCTTCCCGCGCAGCGATAAAAAATACTTCGTCATCCGCTTCAATCACTGTGGTACCGCGCGGTGTGATGGGACGGTTGCGTCGGTAAATGGCAGCAACTCGGGTGTCCACGCTGGGCATATGGGTGCGGATAAAGCGCAGTTCCTGGCCCACCAGTGGTCCGCCGTAGTAAGCGCTTACAGCAACGATTTGCACCCGCCCTTCGGCAAAGTCCACCACCTGCAAAGCGCCCGGATGCTGCACTAGCCGGTAGATATAGTCTGAAACTATCTGCTCCGGGCTGATGATAACGTCCACGGCAAACGCGTCCTTGCCGAACATGCCGGGGTAGGAAGCGTATTCCTGGGAGCGGATGCGCGCGATCTTGGTGGGGGTGTTGAACAGGCTGTGGGCGATCTGGCAGGCCACCATATTGGTTTCGTCATCGTTCGTGACGGCGATCAACAAGTCCGCGTCTTCGATACCGGCCTGCAACAAAACTGAAGGGTGCGAGGCATTGCCGGCAACTGCCCCTATATCGATACGGTCGCGCAGTTCGCGCAATGCGGTTTCATTGCGATCCACAACCGTGATGTCGTTGGCTTCGCTGGAGAGATTGACGGCGAGCGTCCCGCCGACTTGTCCGGCACCGAGGATGATGATCTTCATGATGACAAGCTCTTTACCGAAGGCGTAAACGCAATCAAGGCGCTTGGGTTTTCCTTAGCGCCGCATAATAAAACCCGTCGTGGCCGCCATGTTGGGGCAACAATTGCCGCCCAAATGGCCGTGTAATCCCCCATTCCGCCTCGATCGCCAGATGTTCGGCGTCTGAGTGATCGGCGAGAAATGCAGCGATATTGTGTTCATTTTCCTGCGGCAGCACGGAACAGGTGGCGTAAACCAAAATGCCGCCCGGTTTTAAGGTGCGCCAGAGTTCGCCGAGCAGCTTGCGCTGCAAGGCGGCCAGCTTAGCAATATCGTCAGGGCGCCGCAGCAACTTGATATCCGGGTGCCGGCGGATAACGCCAGTAGCGGAACAAGGAGCGTCGAGCAGGATCCGGTCGAATGGCCGGCCGTCCCACCAGCTGTCCAACTGCGCCGCATCCGCCGCCTTCAAAGTGGCATTCAATCCCAGGCGCTGCAGATTGTCGCGGACGCGGGCCAGGCGTTCCGCATCGACATCCAGCGCTATCACCTCTTCCAGACCGGCTTCTCTTTCAAGGATATGACAGGTTTTGCCGCCGGGCGCGGCGCAGGCATCCAATACCCGCTGACCCGGCGCAAGTTGCAGCACATCCGGGGCCAGCTGCGCAGCTTCGTCCTGCACGCTGACGCGGGCCTGCTGAAAACCCGGAAGGTCTTGCACCGGTCGGGCTTCGCTCAAAGTGATGCCGTCGGCAGCAAAAGCGCAGGCGGTCGCATCAATTCCCGCTTCTTTCAGCGCGACCAAGTATTCATCGCGGGTGTTGTGACGCTTATTGACGCGCAAGGTAAACGGCGGGCGCTGATCGTTATTGACGAGAATCGTCTGCCACTGGTCCGCCCAGGACTTTTGTAAAAGCTCGATTAACCAGAGTGGGTGGTTGAACTGGCCTTCCGTATCCGTCGGCGTCAGTGAATCAAGCTTGCGCTGTGCATTTCGCAAAACCCCATTGATCAGACCCTTTGCCCAAGGCTTTTTTAGTCCTACCGCAGATTCCACGGTAGCGCCTATAGCGGCATGGTCGGGGATGCGGGTGTGGCGCAGCTGATATAAGCCGAGATAGAGCAGCGCCAAAACGTCTGAATCTTTGCTTTTCAGAGGCTTTGGCAGAAGTTGTCGCACGATCGATTGCAGTTCGAAGAAATACCGGCATACGCCGAAACACAGCTCCTGCAGCAGGGCTCGATCTTGCGCGGTTAAATTAGGTGTCGATGGCAGCGCTGCGAGGGAGCGTTCGCCTTTGATTACCTCAGCGAGAACCCGCGCAGCGAGGGTGCGGACATTGGCTGTCATATGCCTAGCACACTGCCGGCGCGGACCTTACCTGCCAGGCCGTTGAGAAGATCTTTGACCGCCATGGCTTTTTTGCCCGGCAGTTGCACTATTTGCAAGGCCAGCGCGGTGTTGTTGCCGCAAGCGACTACCAGCTCGCCATCAACGGAAACCAAGGTGCCCGGCTCCGCTGATTTCGCCAGCTGGCGGCTCTCGGCAGCGTAAATGCGCAAGTTCTCGCCATTTAGCAGCGTAAAGGCGATCGGATAGGGGTTAAATGCGCGAATTTGACGATTGAGCTGTTCGGCGGGCTTGCGCCAATCGAGCAAAGCTTCTTCTTTTGTCAGTTTGTGTGCATAGGTTGCCGACGAGTCATCCTGCGGCTGTGCCACGAGACTGCCTGCGGCCAATTGATCCAGCGCATCGAGCAAAGCGGGTGGACCCAATTCCACCAAGCGGTTGTGCAGATCCAGCGCGGTATCCTGCGGCAGGATCGGACAGGTGCGGGTCAGCAACATAGGGCCGGTATCGAGGCCAATTTCCATCTGCATAATGGTGATGCCGGTCTCGGCGTCACCGGCTTCTATGGAACGCTGAATCGGCGCCGCGCCGCGCCAGCGCGGCAACAAGGAGGCGTGGACATTCACACAGCCCAACCGGGGTATAGCCAACACCGCCGCGGGCAAGAGCAATCCATAGGCGACCACCACCATCAGATCTGCGTTATAGGCGGCCAAAGTGGCTTGGGCTTCCGGATCTTTCAACGTGAGCGGCTGTTGCACTTCCAAACCGGCGTTAAGGGCAATTTCCTTAACCGGGCTGGCTTGCAGCTTCTTGCCCCGCCCCGCCGGGCGATCCGGTTGGGTGTAGACGGCGGCAACTTGATGATGGCTATTGAGAAGGGCCTGAAGGTGGTGCGCGGCAAATTCAGGTGTGCCGGCAAATACGATCTTGAGCCCATTGCTGCTGGACATGGGGGAGAATTCCGCCTTGTAAATAGGAAGGAGGGATCAGGCTTCTTTACGGTGCTTTTCCAACTTGGCGCGGATGCGCTGGCGCTTCAGGTTGGACAAGTAGTCGACAAACAGCTTGCCATTGAGGTGGTCGCATTCGTGCTGGATGCACACGGCCAGCAGACCTTCCGGCTCAATGGTGAAGGGTTCGCCATTGCGATCCAGGGCAGTGACGCGCACGTGGCGTGGACGCGTGACCTTTTCGTAAAAGCCAGGAACGCTCAAGCAGCCTTCTTCATAATCGAACAGTGTCTCATCGAGCACTTCGATTTTGGGGTTGATGAACACCAGCGGTTGGTCGTGATTTTCGGACACGTCAATAACCACAACTTGTTCGTGGACGTTGACTTGCGTAGCCGCAAGGCCAACTCCAGGAGCGTCGTACATGGTCTCGAACATGTCGTCGATCAATGTACGTATGCGGTCGTCGACCGTCTCCACAGGTTTGGCGTGGATACGGAGACGTGGGTCAGGGAATTCAAGTATGGTTAAACGTGCCATTGGCCTTTGTGACAAACTTCTCTAGTAAACGGGTAAATGTCGCTGCTAACATTAATCCAATAACAGTTGTTAAAGGCGACCTCTGCCGGTTCCGGCTTTAAACCCAGCAGCATTCGACTACTATAATAACTTAAACATCTCTAGGGCCGCATGGTACAGGACCTCCGAATATGAAAAAACGCATTTTGGGATTGCTGGGCGCATGTTTGTTGCTCGGCCAGGCAATAGCGCAAGAGCCGGACATCAAGGCCAATTACCCCGAGCAGTACACGGTAGTGAAAGGCGATACCCTCTGGGACATTTCCTCTACCTTCTTAAACAATCCCTGGATGTGGCCGGAGATCTGGCACGTCAACCCGCAGATATCCAACCCTCACTTGATCTACCCCGGCGACGTCATTCGCCTAGTGTACTTCGACGGCAAACCCCGCCTTGTGGTCGACACCTCCAACCGAGTAGTGAAATTGTCGCCGGAAGTTCGCGTCATTGACGCCGATCAGGCAATCCCGGCAATCCCGCTGAATAAAATCAACAACTTTCTGTCTCGCAGTCGCATCGTTACCCAGGCTGAATTGGATCGCGCTCCCCATGTGGTGTCCGGTGAGGCGCAACGTCTGGTGTTGGGCAAAGGCGACCGTCTCTACGCCCGCGGTCAGTTCGATGACGACGTTTCCGTTTACGGCGTATACCGCAAAGGCGATATCTACGTAGACCCCGAAACTGGCGAATTGTTGGGCATTCAGGCGATTGATATAGGCTCTGGCAGAATGCGTGCGCTGGACGGCGAGATCGCCACTCTGCTGATGACGCGCACTACTGAAGAAGTCCGCGTGGGCGACCGCCTGCTGGCCGACGAATCCCGCACCATCGATTCCACTTTCTTCCCGTCCGCACCGAAAACCGAAGTCAACGCACAGATTATTGCTGTGGAAGGCGGTGTAACTCAGGTCGGTAAAATGGATGTGGTCGTGATCAACCGCGGTGACCGCGAAGGTATGGAAGTTGGCAATGTGCTGGCAGTCTATAAGCGCGGTGGTAAAGTGAAAGACCGCGTCAAAGGTGACATTGTGACTCTGCCGGATGAGCGCGCGGGATTGGTAATGGTGTTCCGCACCTTCGAAAAATTGAGCTTGGGATTGGTACTAGAAGCGGATCGTCCGCTGGCCATCAAAGACCTGGTGCGCAATCCCTAACACTTATTTACAACACCTACGTACTATTGCGTGTAAAAGCCCCTTTTATGGGGCTTTTCTTTACCGTGACAGCCAAGTTTCTAGCTGATAGGCTTTCACCTCATTCGTTAGATTTTCATGGATGAATGTCATGTTGACTTCCATTGAACAGATTTTGCTGCTGCAACGCCTGCCCGAAACAGGTTCGGGCACTTATTGGCGTTTGTTGGACGAATTTCCCGTTCTCAATACCGCCTTGGAAGCCCCCATCGACGTTCTGTCTAAAGTTCTCTCCCCCGCCGCCTGCAACACCCTGATGGAATACCGCGAACGCGGTGAAGACAGCGCTGTAATGCGCCAGGTGCGCACAGATCTGGCCTGGCTCAGAGAGCGCAATATTCAGCTGCTGGATACCCATAGTGAACACTATCCGCCGCTGCTGCGCGAAATCCGCCGACCGCCGCCGCTGCTCTATGTATGGGGAGATCCGGCGGTTCTGTCACTGCCGCAAATTGCCGTGGTCGGCAGTCGCAGCCCTACTCCGGGTGGGCGCGACAACGCCATTCAATTTGCCAAAGAGCTCGCCGCTGCCGGTGTCACTATCACCAGCGGACTTGCCTTGGGAATCGATATAGCCGCGCACCAGGGCACTTTGAACGTCAATGGCAAGACCATTGCGGTGCTCGGCACCGGCATAGATCAGATATACCCACAGCGGCATTTTCAGATCGCGCAGGAAATCGTTGAACACGGCGGCGCGGTGATTACCGAATTTCCGCTTGGGGTTCAGCCATTGCCGGCCAATTTCCCGCAGCGCAATCGCATTATCAGTGGCTTGAGTCTCGGGGTATTGGTGGTCGAAGCGGCGGTTAAAAGCGGCTCCCTGATCACTGCCCGCTACGCGTTACAACAAAACCGCGAAGTCTTCGCCATCCCCGGTTCCATCCACAATCCTCTCAGCCGCGGCTGCCACGCACTTATCAAAGACGGCGCCAAACTGGTGGAAACTGCCCAGGATATAGTCGACGAATTGCGCGGTTTTTTATCGATGAAATGGCAGGAGTTGGAAGACCCGACCCGCGCAGCTCTGAAAGTCGCTGGCGAGCTGGTCGAAAACGAACACGAAGGACGCATTCTGGCGGAATTGGGATACGACCCGGTTTCCCTGGATACCCTGGTAGCGCGAACCGGTTTGGGTGCTGGTGAATTGATGGCCGCGCTGCTGACCATGGAGCTGAAAGGACTGGTGGGCAATATGGGCAGCGGCTACGCGCGGGCGATCCCTATGGAGCGAGCGCTGGACTTGTCGCTCAAGCTCAACTGAGGTACTTTTGCCGGCCTTCGACTGCATATGCCGTGAACAGTGGCGGCGCCGGAAATCTGAGTGAACTATCTCGCCCATCCCTTAATTCATTTGGCCGCACAACACGTCATTTCCGGCGGTGTGGTGGCCTACCCTACTGAAGGCGTTTGGGGACTTGGCGCCGATCCTTTCAATCAACAAGCCGTTAACACCATCCTGCAGCTCAAGCGCCGTCCGGTGCACAAAGGTGTGATTCTGGTTGCGGCGCATATTCAACAATTTGAATTTATTTTGCGGCATCTGGATTCCGCGCAGCGGCAGGCACTGGCATCCTCCTGGCCTGGTCCACATACTTGGCTGGTGCCTCACCACAACGAAATTCCCTATTGGATCTGCGGGGATCACGCCACGGTCGCGTTGCGCGTCAGTGCTCATCCGGTGGTAAAAGCCTTGTGCCAATTGGCAGGCCCCTTGGTATCGACCTCGGCAAATCCGCAGGGCTTGCCGCCGGCGCGCACGGGATTTAAAGCGCGCTGTTATTTTGCCGACCAAGTCTTGTACGCGCCGGGCCAGGTTAATAAAAACGCTAATCCCAGCACTATTCGCGATCTGGCGACCGGCCAGATCATTCGCCCCTGACAAATTGGTAAACCTATGAATCAGCCGGACAAACACGCGGTTAAAACCTATTTGATGGATCTTCAGGAACGCATTTGCAGCGCCCTGGAAAAAATTGACGGTGGCAAGACCTTTGTCGAAGACCAATGGGAGCGGGAAGAAGGCGGCGGCGGACGCTCGCGCGTGTTGGCGGAAGGCGATGTGTTTGAAAAAGGCGGGGTCAATTTCTCCCATGTGATGGGGGCACGCATGCCTGCGTCGGCGACGGCGCATCGCCCAGAACTGGCCGGGCGCAGCTTTGAGGCCATGGGGGTGTCCCTGGTGATGCATCCGCGCAATCCATATGTTCCCACCAGCCACGCCAACGTGCGCTTTTTTATTGCGGAAAAACCCGGTGAAGCACCGGTGTGGTGGTTTGGCGGCGGCTATGACCTGACGCCCTATTACGGTTTTGACGACGACTGCAGACACTGGCATCAGACCGCTGCAGCGGCATGCGCGCCTTTTGGCGCGGACGTTTATCCAAAATACAAACGCTGGTGCGACGAGTACTTTTTCCTCAAGCACCGCAATGAACCGCGCGGTGTTGGCGGTTTGTTTTTCGACGATCTCAACGAACCCGGCTTCGACCAGAGTTTTGCCTTTATGCGTTCCGTCGGCGACAGCTATATCGATGCCTACGGGCCTATAGTTGAGCGGCGCAAAAATACCTCTTACGGTGAACGCGAGCGCCAGTTCCAGCTTTACCGACGCGGCCGCTATGTGGAGTTCAACCTGGTTTACGACCGCGGCACCTTGTTCGGTCTGCAAACTGGCGGGCGCACCGAGTCCATTTTGATGTCCCTGCCGCCCTTGGTGCGCTGGGAGTATGACTGGCACCCGGAACCCGGCACACCTGAACATGCGTTATATACCGATTATCTGAAAGCGAGGGAGTGGCTCTGACCATGGATCGTTACGCGGTGGTTGGCAATCCGATTGCCCATTCCAAATCTCCGATGATTCATCAGCGCTTTGCGCAGCAGACCGGGCAGCAACTGAGTTATGAAAAAATCTTGGTGGATCTCTCCGCTTTCGACGAAGAAGTCTGCAGTTTCTTCGCCCTTGGTGGCAAAGGCCTCAATGTAACCGTGCCCTTCAAAGAGGATGCTTTCCGCTACGCGGATGAGCTCACGCCGAGAGGCAAGCAGGCGGGCGCGATCAATACGCTGACCATCCGCAGCGATGGCACTGTGTTGGGAGACAACACGGATGGCGCAGGGCTGGTGGCGGATCTGCTCAATCTCGGTTGGCAAATTCAGGGCAAACGCATCCTGTTGCTCGGCGCCGGCGGCGCTGTGCGCGGTGTGGTGGGGCCATTGCTGGCGCAGCAACCGCAGGAAATCGTGATCGCCAATCGCACGGTGGAAAAAGCTGAAGCCGTAGCGGCGAGTTTTGCGTCGGACGTCTTGAAGAGCAGCGGCTACGCCGAACTGGCAGGCCAGTTCGATCTGGTGATCAACGGCACTTCGGCCAGTTTGGGTGGCGAGGTACCGCCGCTGCCGGAAGGTTTGCTCAATGGCAACACCCGCGTCTATGACATGATGTACGGCGCAGAGCCGACGGCGTTTTTAAAATGGGCGGCTGCCCAGGGTGTCACATCCTTGTCCGACGGATTGGGAATGCTGGTAGAGCAGGCGGCAGAGGCGTTTGAACTGTGGCGCGGCGTGCGCCCGGATACGGCGCCGGTGATCCAGTCCCTGCGCGCCGAAATGGCCAAATCCGCCTGATCAGGCAGGCGGATTCAGATATTCGTTTTTCAGCTTTAGGTAATTCTGGGCGGAGTACAAAAAGAATTGCCGCTCACTGTCTTTCAGTGGGCGGGCCTGCTTACACGGACTGCCCACATACAAAAAGCCGCTTTCCAGGCGCTTGCCCGGCGGCACCAGACTCCCCGCTCCCACAATGACCTCGTCTTCGATCACGGCACCGTCCAGCACAGTAGCACCTATGCCGATCAATACTCGATTGCCCACGGTGCAGCCGTGCAAGCAGGCTTTATGGCCGATGGTGACATCGTCGCCAATGGTCAGCGGCCAGCCGCCCGGGTTGTAATCGCTGGCATGGGTGATGTGTAACACGGCATTATCTTGAACGCTGGTGCGCGCACCTATGCGGATGTGGTGCATATCGCCGCGGACAATGGCGCCGGGCCATACGGAACAGTCGTCCCCTAAAACGACATCACCAATCACCACGGCTGCCGGGTCGACGTAAACATTGTGGCCGAGCACAGGTCGCTGGTTTTTAAAGGGGCGTAAGGAGTCGGACATGGAATGCTCCTGTCAAAAAGGGATTCACGTATGATAAACCAATCACGATTTTTCTCAGGGGAAGTTTGTATGTCTGCTAATCCATTACTGGAGCACCACCGCCTGCCACCCTTCCGGGCTATTCAAGCGGCCCATGTGCTGCCCGCTGTGCAAACCTTGACGGAGAGCAACCTGGCGCAGTTGCAGGCGCAGCTGGAGCAGTTGGGCGAACCGGATTGGCAGACCTTGGTGGAGCCTTTGGAAGAGCGCGAGGATTTGCTGAATCAAGCGTGGTCGCCGGTCAGTCACCTCAATGGCGTCGCCAACAACCCGGAATTGCGCGAAGCCTACAACCGCAGTATCGCGTTGCTTACCGACTACAACACCAAAATCGGCCAGAACGTCGCGCTGTTCAAAGCCTATGAAAAACTGGCCGCCAGTGAGCAGTACAAAACACTGACTGTGGCGCAACAGACCACCGTGCAGAATGCCCTGCGCGATTTTCGCCTCGCCGGTGTTAGCTTGGACGAGGACAAAAAGAAACGTTACGGCGAAATTCAGACGCGTTTATCCGAGCTGAGCAACCAGTTCTCCAATAACGTATTGGATGCAACTCAAGGTTGGTTCAAACACATCACGGATAGTGCTGAACTGGAAGGACTGCCGGAATCCGCCGTTGCCGGGGCCGCGCAGGCGGCCAAAAACAAAGGGCTGGAAGGTTGGGTGTTGACCTTGGATGGCCCGGTTTATTTGACCGTGATGACCCAGGCCGCCAACCGCGAATTGCGCCGGCAGATGTACGAAGCCTTTATGACGCGCGCGTCTGATCAGGGGCCTACTGCCGGCCAGTGGGACAACACCGCGCTCATCGAAGAAATTCTGCAGCTGCGCCAGGAGTTGGCGAAGTTGCTGGGATTTAGCAATTACGCGGAACTCTCCATAGCGCCGAAGATGGCGCAAAGCACCGAGCAGGTTCTGTCATTCCTCAATGAGCTGGCGCAAAAGTCCCGCCCGCAGGCAGAGCGGGATCTGGCCGAATTGCGCGAATGGGCGCGCCGCGAACACGGTATGGAAACCCTGGAAGTGTGGGATGTTTCCTATTACTCCGAGCGTCTTAAAGAAGCGCGCTACCAGATTTCCCAGGAAGTATTACGACCCTATTTTTCCCTGCCCAAGGTTCTCGACGGACTGTTTTCCCTGGTCAACAAACTGTTTGGCATTGAGGTCAAACCGGCGGAAGGTGTGGAGGTATGGCACCCGGATGTGCGCTTCTATCAAATCAGCCGCAAGGGCGAGCCCCTCGCCTATTTCTACCTCGATCTATTTGCGCGCGAAGGCAAACGCGGTGGTGCCTGGATGGCGGAGTGCCGTGTGCGGCGGAAAACGGCGCAGGGGCTGCAATTGCCGGTCGCCTATCTCGTGTGCAATTTCAATGCACCCATTGGCGACAACCCGAGCCTGCTGACGCACAACGAAGTCACCACCTTGTTCCACGAGTTTGGCCACGGTTTGCACCATATGCTGACGCAAGTGGATGTTGCCGCTGTCAGCGGTATCAACGGTGTCGCCTGGGATGCGGTGGAGCTGCCCAGCCAATTTATGGAGAACTGGTGCTGGGAGCCGTCAGTGTTGAAAAGCCTGTCCGCTCACTACAAAACCGGCGAGTCGCTCTCGGATGAACTGATCGAAAAATTGCTCGCGGCAAAAAATTTCCAGGCTGCCCTGATGACAGTGCGTCAGATCGAGTTTGCCGCCTTCGATTTTCGTCTGCATATGGAATACGGCACCGCCGGCTTCCCCGGTGTGCAGGCGCTGCTCGACCAAGTGCGCCGCGAAGTGGCGGTGTTGATTCCACCGACGTTCAACCGCTTCCAGAATGGTTTTAGCCATATTTTTGCCGGTGGTTATGCGGCGGGTTATTACAGTTACAAATGGGCGGAGGTGTTGTCGGCCGATGCTTTTGCTGCATTTGAAGAAAACGGTTTGTTCGATCGCGCGACCGGCGAACGCTTCCTGCATGAGATTTTGGAAAAAGGCGGATCGGAAGATGCCATGACACTGTTCCGCAGATTCCGCGGCCGCGATCCGGATTTGGCTGCCCTGTTGCGACACTCGGGTATAGGCGCATGAGTACACCCAAACGACGTTTTGTTGCAGGCGCTGTCTGTCCCCGTTGCAAAGCGATGGATCGCATTGTGATATATCGCATCGACGACATCGATTATCGCGAATGCGTCGAGTGCGGTTTCAAAGATGAAATGCGCTTCAAACCGGTGGTGCGGGAAATTCAAACCCGGGTGAATACGCCGGAAGAAAAACTGGCGGAAGAAACTCAGGTGGTGAAAATTCTGGGGCCGATTCCGACGAAAAAACCGGATAAGACTTAGCTATCAAAATCAGGATGAAAGTTTCTTGTTAGTGTTCGGTTACTTTCGTTGAGGTCAAACTATTAAAGCTAAGTTGGATATCCGAATCTTCACTCAACAAGCAGGGCCAGTCCTGTAAGCTTTGCAACTGGCTCGCCTGTGGATGACGTTTGACGAATTCTTTTAATTGTTCGTCGAGATTGTTCGGCTGAAACAGTGTTTCTACCGCATAGAACACGGCCATATCCAATTTGCTGGCAAACTCTTCCCCCAACAGCTCGTACACCAGAATATTGGCCAGGGAATTGTCCATGGGTGCGAGCGGTGTCCCACATAACATCAACAACCGATCATTGATTTCTTCCATCAGTCGGTGGGTCAGATAGGCCTCATCGATCAATTCTTTCAAACCGCCTTTTTGTTCGATCTCTTCTGGAGGCTGAAGAAAGAAATCGGTGGCAATGCGAATAAACACTCCGCCGTAAGGCTCAATGCCACTGCGTTGCATGGACTCGTGCAATGCCTGCAAAAAATCCGGCGCGTACTCGATATAGCGGATGACAAACTGCAACAGCGCTGCAACCGGGTCACCTTGAGGTAAACGAATACTTCGGTGCAGGCGCGGCACCAGCAGCGTCAAATAGTTTTTCAGATGATGGGTTGTCTCTTCGTGAATGCGCGCACGCGCGATGCATTCACGAATGAGAGCCAAGTTTTGTTCGGTCATACAGAGACACACACTGCACCGGTTGTGCCGGCTATCAAATCATTACTCGCGTAATGTGTCGTTGAAGTGCTTCTTATGTATGCAAAGAAAAAAGTGTCAAAGGTCGCCTTTTAGTTTCGTTTCGCTATTAAAAAAATTTTTTAAACAGCCAAACAAAATAAATAACCCTTGGTGTGCGCCATAACGAAGCAGACGAATCCAAAGAAGATAGATGAGCTTCGCTAAAACTCCTAGAAATTTAGTTACAAAAAATAATTGGCTGGACGATCGGGCGAAAATGAGAGGATAAAAGCGCCAAAGCCGCCTATGCTGAGATATAGAAAAAAGAAATGGGACGCACTGAGCGTTAGTTGAAACGAGCATTTTAAGCGTTGACCTTTAAAAGGTTTTATGGCTTGCTATGACCCTGTTTTTGGGGGTGGTCTTGCGCAGAAGCCGTTTGCACTCCGTCCCTGAGCGGCCGGAAATCCGCGCCGCAGAAGTGAATAACGAATGCCTGGGATGCAAATCCCGAAAAGAATAACAAGATTACTTTTTTCACTTTCCCTCACAAAAAAACAACACGGAGACGGGGCGATGTTAGGCAAATCGAAACGGTTGTTGGTGTTGCCGCTCTACGCAGTTCTAAGTGCAGGCCTACCTGCCTTAGCGTGGGCGTCAGAATGGCCGCTGAACATGACTGAAGGGGTAACATCGATAAGTCGGCAGGTGCACGGTTTGCACATGCAGATTTTTTGGTGGTGTGTTGCCATTGGTGTCGTGGTGTTCGGTGTCATGTTTTACACCATGTTTGTTCACCGCAAATCACGCGGGGTAAAGCCAGCCCACTTTCACGAAAATGTGGCTCTCGAACTGACATGGACGATCATTCCGATTTTGATTCTGGTCGCAATGGCCGTTCCTGCCACGAAAACACTGGTCCATATCTACGATACTGAGGATGCGGATCTGGATATTTTGATCACCGGCTATCAATGGAAATGGAAGTACGAATATCTGGATGAGAACGGTGACAACATCAGTTTCTTCAGTCTCCTCAGCACCCCCCGCAGTCAAATCGAAAATGCTGAAGCAAAATCCCCGGAATACCTGCTCGAAGTTGATGAGCCAGTCTATATCCCCATAGGTAAAAAAGTCCGCTTTTTAGTTACTGCTGCTGACGTTATCCACTCCTGGTGGGTACCGGCGCTGGCGGTCAAACGCGATGCGATTCCAGGTTACATTCACGAAGCCTGGACCAAAGTTGAGCAACCCGGTGTTTTCCGTGGCCAATGTACAGAGTTGTGCGGTAAAGACCACGGTTTTATGCCGGTTGTGGTGCACGCCGTAGAGCAAGCAGAGTTCGATGCGTGGCTCGAGGGCAAACGTGAGAAGGCTCGCCAGATTGCCGAAGCAGTAAAGCAGACGCTGACTTTCCAAGAACTCTACGACCAGGGTGAAGCGGTTTACCAGAAGAACTGCGCCGCTTGCCACCAGCCGGACGGCAAAGGTATTCCAGGCACTTTCCCCGCAATCATCCGCAGTCCTATAGCCACCGGCCCAGTCGCAGGCCATATCAATCGGGTGGTAAACGGTGGCGCCGGTATGCCTCCTTTCGGAGAACAGTTAACACCGGTGGAAATCGCCGCAGTGGTGACATTCCAGCGCAATGCATTTGGCAACAATATGGGCGATCAGATTCAGCCCATTGATGTCGTTAATTTCAAGCAAGGCCAATAATAAGGAGAACATCTTATGGCACATGGTCCTGCGAAAGGTTTAACCCGCTGGTTATACACCACCAACCACAAAGACATTGGTTCCATGTATTTGTGGTTCAGTTTTGCAATGTTTTTTCTCGGCGGTATTTTTGCTCTGGTAATCCGCGCCGAATTGTTTGAACCCGGTTTGCAGATAGTGCAGCCCGAATTCTTCAACCAGATGACCACCATGCACGGTTTGGTGATGGTGTTCGGTGCGGTGATGCCGGCGTTTGTCGGTTTGGCGAACTGGATGGTGCCCATGATGATCGGTGCACCTGATATGGCGCTGCCGCGCATGAATAACCTGAGCTTCTGGATTCTGCCTTTTGCCTTCGCAATGCTCGCTTCCACCCTGTTTATGGAAGGCGGCGGTCCTAATTTCGGTTGGACTTTCTACGCACCTCTGTCCACCACCTATGCGCCCCCCAGTGTGACGTTTTTTATCTTCGCGATTCACATCATGGGTGCCAGCTCCATCATGGGTGCCATCAATATCATTGCCACCATTCTGAATATGCGCGCGCCCGGCATGACTCTGATGAAAATGCCGTTGTTCGTATGGACCTGGTTGATTACGGCCTATCTCCTGATTGCCGTAATGCCGGTGTTGGCAGGAGCGGTCACCATGATGCTGATGGATATCCACTTCGGCACATCCTTCTTTGATGCCGCTGGTGGTGGTGACCCGGTTCTGTTCCAGCACGTGTTCTGGTTCTTCGGTCACCCCGAGGTATACATCATGATCCTGCCGGCGTTTGGTGTGGTGAGTGCCATTATTCCCACCTTCGCACGCAAGCCGTTGTTCGGTTACTCCTCCATGGTGTACGCCACTGCCGCTATCGCGATTCTCAGCTTCATGGTATGGGCGCACCACATGTTCACCGTCGGTCTGCCTTTTATCGGTGAATGGGTGTTTATGATTGCGACTATGGCTATCGCGGTGCCGACAGGCGTTAAGGTATTTAACTGGGTAACCACCATGTACAAAGGTGCCCTGACGTTTGAGACGCCTATGCTGTTCTCTATCGCCTTCGTGATTCTGTTTACCATCGGCGGATTTTCCGGTCTGATGTTGGCGATTGCTCCAGCGGACTTCCAATATCACGACACCTACTTTGTGGTAGCGCACTTCCACTATGTGTTGGTGCCGGGCGCGATCTTTTCCATCACCGCAGCGGTTTATTACTGGCTGCCGAAATGGTGTGGCCGCATGTATGACGAAGTGTTGGGCAAAACGCATTTCTGGTTGGCATTTATCGGTCTCAACCTGACGTTCTTCCCCATGCACTTCTCCGGACTTGCCGGTATGCCGCGCCGTATTCCGGATTACAACCCGCTGTTTGCCAACTGGAACATGCTGTCATCCGTAGGCGCATTCCTGTTTGGCGCGGCGCAAGTACTCTTCCTCTACATTGTTATCCGCGCGATCGTCAGCGGCCGCAAGGCGACGGATCAAGTATGGGAAGGCGCACACGGTTTGGAGTGGACGGTGCCCTCACCTGCGCCCTACCACACCTTTACGACACCACCGAAAGTGGATTAAGGGGGAGCGGTTATGGAAAAGGGCACGCGTAAAACCGTTTTGCGCCTGGCTCTATCCGCCGTTTTGATGTTTGTTGCGGTGTTCACCATTATGCCGCCGCTTTACACGCTGCTATGCGAAGTCACCGGCCTGCGCAAGGTCGGTGGCGCTTACGAGGCGGAAGAAATCAAGGTAGACGCAGAACGTTGGGTGAATGTGCAATTTGTGGCGACTCACAACGACGCTATGCCGTGGGAGTTTCGCCCTATGACCTACAAAGTGAAGGTCAATCCGGGGCAGAAAACCGTGATCAAATATTTCGCTAAAAATAATACCGATCGCCCCATGGTTGCCCAGGCAGTGCCTAGCATCACTCCCTTCAGTGCCGTGAATTACTTTCACAAAATCGAATGTTTTTGTTTTAACCATCAGCCCTTGGAAGGTGGCGAAAGCGCTGAACTGGGGCTGGAATTCGTGGTGGATCAAGATCTTCCCAAGCAGGTGACCACCATTACTTTGTCGTACACGTTATTTGATATTACCGAGCAGGCAAAACCCGGACTGGCGCAATTAAATTGATGCCGCAGCCCAAACGAATTGGAATTTAACCGCATAACCTTGAATAAGGCGGAGACAACAAGAATGGCTCATCAACACGACGCATCGACATACTACGTACCTGAGCAGAGCAAGCTGCCGCTCATTACCGCGTTCGCCATGTTTCTTACGGTGTACGGTCTGGGCAGTTGGTTCAACAATGTAAGTGCTGGGCCCTTTTTATTTGCCAGCGGATTTTTGCTGATGGCAGGTGTGATGTTCGCCTGGTTCAGTGCGGTGATCAAAGAAAACCTCGCGGGTCTCAATAACGCTCAGCTCAAACGCTCTTATGTGTGGGGCATGGGCTGGTTTATTTTTTCTGAAGTGATGTTTTTCGCCGCCTTTTTCGGCGCACTGTTCTATGTCCGCGTAATTTCTTTACCAGAGTTGGGCACTGCCAATAACAGCGAATTATTGTGGGGTGGTTTCAAACCGGATTGGCCGCTGATGACAACGCCGGATATGGCCGTAAAAGGCGAAGCCGCTAAACATCTGGGACCTGAAGGCAATATGAGCAACCCGGGAATTCTCGGTTGGTTGAGCTGGCTGCCATTTTGGAATACCGTCATTCTGTTGACTTCGAGCTTTACTGTACATTTCGCCCATACAGCGCTTAAAAAGCACAACAAAAAACAATTCAACATCTGGCTGGGTGTTACCGTTTTTCTAGGTATCTGCTTCTTGATTTTGCAGATCGAAGAATACGTTCACGCTTATCAAGAACTGGGTCTGACTCTGCACTCCGGTATTTACGGCGCAACATTTTTTATGCTCACAGGCTTCCACGGCGCTCACGTCACCATTGGAACCTTTATGTTATTAGTGATGTTGTTGCGATCGGTGTTGAAAGGCCATTTCAAGCACGACGATTGTTTTGGTTTCGAAGCGGCCAGTTGGTACTGGCACTTTGTCGACGTGGTGTGGTTGGGTCTCTTTATTTTTGTTTACATTTTGTCTTGATTATTCAACAACTGGCGCCTTGGGCAAATTATCCCAAGGCGCTTTATTTTTTAGCTGACCTGTTTGAATGCCGTAGGCAATTGTCGCCATCAATGCAGCGGCTAACGCGATGCGAATACCGAGAGCGTAAAGCGTCCGTTTGGATTCCGGCACGTTCATGTCCTTCAGAAGAAAAATCAGCGCGCTGGTAAGGCTGATTACGACCGCGATAAAAAGAATCACGATCAGTGCTTTCAACAGCATGATTACATCCTCCACGGGTGAGCAGTGAAAAACCCAGACAAAGATCCGTTTTCCCTGGAATTGAATTGGAAGATCACCATCTTCACGATTTTATTGTTGCCGCTGCTGGTGAGTCTCGGATTTTGGCAATTGCAAAGGGCGGACGAAAAAAGCACCATACAGCAATTAGTCGCTGAGCAACAGGCATTGCCGCCAGCGGAATTGACCGCATCGACTGCAGCGCAAATGACGCCCTATCGCCGCGTGGTTTTTTCTGGAGCCCCTGAAGCAGAGCACATATGGTTGCTGGAGAATCAGCTTTATCAAGGACGTCTCGGTTATCACATGATCGTGCCGGTGGCGTTGAGTGCGGATACGTATGTGCTGGTGAACTGCGGTTGGATTAGTGGCGCAGAACGTCGCGATCAATTGCCTCAGATTCCAGCACTGCCGGAGGCGGCGAGGTTTTTTGGCCAGATCCGCCAACCGAGCTACAACCGTTTTTTACGTGGAGAGGCCTTGGACGCAGGTTGGCCGAAGCGGATTTTGCAAATGGATATTGCCGCTATGTCACAAGCTCTGGGTAAGCCACTATTGCCTTGGGTGATTCAATTGGATGAAACCAGTCCTATGGCACAAACGGTTCATTGGCCGATCGTCAATATGTCAGCGGATAAACATCTGGGTTACGCCGCGCAGTGGTTTTTGATGGCGATTGCGTTAGTAATTTTGTGGGTATTTGCCAATACCAATCTCGGGCGCCGCAAAAAAGAAGTTAAATAAGGGTGATTTGTGAATAACGCAGCTGCGCATAATCAAAAGAAAATGTCATGGCAATTGCTTGCCATTTTAGCTGTATCCATCATTCCCATCGTCGCTGCCTACATCGCTTATTACACCGGTTGGGGTGTGCCTCAGGATACTGTGAACGAGGGTGTCCTATTGCAGCCCGCTAAAAATGTTGCGGATCTGCTCACCGAGGCCGAGGGTGATAAACCGCAATTCGCCGATAATTTGCAGTGGCGATTATTGATTCCTGTGCCCGCGGATTGCGACAAAGGCTGCCAGCAAAATCTTTATATCACTCGTCAGGTCCATATTCGCCTTGCAGAGAAAGGCGATCGTGTGGAGCGCTACGCCGTGAATCTCGGCGGTGCTGCCGGAGAGGATTTTCTGCGCAGCATTCAAGCGGAACATCCAGGGTTAAAACATTTTTCTGTTCCACCAAAAACCTGGGAGCGGTGGTTAGCGGGCAGCAATGTGCCGAACAACTTCACGGGCGATCATTACTATTTGCTGGTGGATCAGGTGGGCTTTGCCATGATGTATTACAGCCTGCAGCACGACGGCAACCAGCTGCTCAAGGATTTGAAACGCGTGTTGCGCCACAGCCCGGGAGGCTGAGAGCAACAATAACAACACTGACTCAACGATAACAAATAGGTACTCAGTGGATGTCCAAGGCACAAACAATCAACGCCGATTTCGCAGTATCCAGAACTCACCTGCAACGCCGGCCGTTATTTTTTCTTAGCTTGTTCGCCGTATTGCTGGTGCTGGTGGTTGTGGTGTTGGGTGCATTTACCCGGTTAAGTGACGCGGGGCTCGGTTGCCCGGACTGGCCTGGCTGTTACGGTCATTTGACATGGCCGAAGACAACAGAGGATGTCGCATTGGCGGAAGCGCGTTTCCCGGAAACCCCCGTGGAGCACGATAAAACCTGGCCGGAGATGGTGCACCGCTATTTTGCCGGCACCCTCGGGCTGGTGATCTTCGCCATTGCATGGCTCTCCTGGCGCGCACATCGCACCGATCGTGCAATTCCCTTGCGACTGCCATTGTTTTTAGCCGGTCTTGTTATTCTGCAGGCTGCCTTCGGCATGTGGACGGTCACATTGAAGTTATGGCCCCAAGTAGTTACGGCCCATTTGTTGGGTGGTTTTGCCACCGCTGCGGGCTTATGGCTGCTGGTCTTGCGCCTGAGTGGTTGGAAATTTCCGAGTATCAAATTTTCGCCGGGTCTGAAAACCTTGGCGGCGATTGGATTGTTGGCTGTGGTGATTCAAATCGCGCTCGGTGGTTGGACCAGCGCCAACTACGCCGCTATTGCCTGCCCTGATTTGCCAACCTGCCATGGTGTCTGGTGGCCGCCTGCGGACTTTTTGCAGGGCTTTAATATTTTCCAGCATGTAGGTCCGAACTATCTCGGTGGTCTATTGGATAACCACGCGCGCACTGCCATTCACTTTACCCATCGCCTCGGCGCTGTCACCGTCACCCTGATCTTGATCACCTTAGCCATAAGCCTGTGGCGATCTGGCGCATGGGGCCGCAAGATGACGGTGGTGCTCCTGGCGGTGCTGACACTACAGGTGGGTTTGGGCATCAGTAATGTGTATTGGGTACTGCCACTTCCAGTAGCGGTGGCGCATAACGGCGTCGGTTTGGTTCTGCTGCTGGTTTTGGTTGCTCTGAATTACGGCTTAAGGAAACAACAGCATGTCTGAGAGTATGAGTGAAAGCCGCGAGCGCGCGGTCTGGTCGGATTATTGGGAGCTGTGCAAACCCAATGTGGTCGCTTTGATGATCCTGACTTCCGTAATCGGAATGTTATTGGCAGTGCCCGGAGCCGTGCCTTTGCATATCCTGATTTTGGGCAATCTCGGTATTGCGTTCTGTGCAGGGGCAGCTGCGGTCATCAATCATCTGGTGGATCGCCATGTAGATCAAAAGATGGCGCGCACCTTTAATCGCCCTATCGCCAAAGGTCGGGTCGCGCCAGCGCAGGCTCTGGTATTTGCCTTTACCCTTGGCGGTGTGGGAATGGCGATACTGCTGGTCTATATCAACGCCCTCACCGCTTGGTTGACCCTGGCGTCCCTGCTCGGTTACGCGGTGATCTATACCCTGTTTTTAAAACGCGCGACGCCGCAGAACATTGTCATCGGCGGCTTGGCTGGCGCTGCTCCTCCCCTGCTCGGCTGGACCGCAGTAACCGGCACACTCGACGGTCACGCACTGCTGTTGGTGCTGATTATTTTTGCCTGGACGCCGCCGCATTTTTGGGCGCTCGCAGTGCACCGCCAGAAGGAATACGCCAACGCGGAAATTCCCATGCTGCCGGTCACCCACGGCGAGCGCTACACCAAAATTCATATCCTGTTGTACACCCTGATTCTGTTCGCGGTGAGTTTGTTGCCCTTCGCCACCGGCATGCTGCATTTGATCTATCTCGCAGGCGCGGCGATTTTGGGCGCGATTTTTATTGGTTATGCAGTGAAGATGCTGGTGTCGAATGAGCCGGGCACGGGCATGGCGACTTTCCGTTATTCCATCGTGTATTTGATGCTGCTATTCGGGCTTATGCTGATCGATCACTACACCTTCCCTCTCACCGGTCATGTGGTAGGTTTCTGATGTCGGCACCCGTACCCAGTGAGCTGCAACAGCGCAATATTTTGCGCACGGTGGGATGGCTGGTTTTTCTTATCCTGGTGGTGATCGCGCTGTTCCTGCACAAGTTTTTTTCTCCCCGGGTTATGTCGCCTCAGGAGCTGAGCATCAACGGCGCGGTGGTTTTCGAAAAACCGCGCATTATTCCGCCGTTCGAACTGGTCGATCACACAGGTGCCCCCTTTACGCTGGAGCGTTTACAGGGCAAATGGACGGTGATTTTTTTCGGTTTTACCACCTGTCCGGATATTTGCCCGACGACTTTGGCGACCTTATCCCAGTGGTACAAAAAGCTCGACGGCGATATCAAGAAAAATACTCAGGTGGTGATGCTGACCGTGGATCCGGCGCGCGATACCGCGGAAAAACTGAGCGCGTATATGAAACATTTCGACCCGGATTTTATCGGGGTCACTGGTGAGTTTCTGCCAATTAAAACTCTCACGGATCAGTTGAATGTGGCATTTAATAAGGTTGTGATCGGCGAGGATTACACGGTGGACCACTCCGGCCACTTGGTGCTGATCAATCCGTACGGCCACTACCACGGCATCTTCAAGCCGCCTTTCCAGCTCGGTCAGCTAAAATCCACTTATCAATCCATAGTGGTCAGCTTCCGCCATTAAGCCATGCGCCCCTTTATTCTAATAAGCCTTATCCTCGCCGTCAGTGCGGCGGCGGATACGGTTTATCGCTATCAGGACGAAAAAGGCCGCTGGCATTTCAGCGACCGCAAACCGCAGGTCCCCCACGAAAAACTGCTGGTAGTCACCGCCAATCCCCAGCCCAAAGAACCGCAATTGGTGTATCTGCGCCGCGACGACGACAGCCAGCAGCTCACCGCTATAAACCCGTGGTTTGCGCCAGTGCAATTTGAGGTGCGTGCGGAGGGGCAGAGCATTGTTCGCTGGGTGGTGGAACCGCGCAGCGAAACTCCGGTTTTACACCGCGGCCAGCCGCTGGAATGGCAGTCCCACTACGAATACGTTTTGGTGATGGGCAAACCCGTTCCCCGCAGTGATATGCGCCCGCTGCAACCGCCGGTTCCACCGCAAGGGCGCTATCGCATCAGTCAGGGATTCAACGGTCACTTTTCCCACAAGGAAGAACCTTCACGCCATGCCGTAGATATAGTGATGCAGGTCGGCGATGGCATTCATGCAGCGCGGGATGGTGTGGTGGTCACCGTAAAAGACGACTATCACATGGGCGGAGTTGATAAGTTTTTCTACGATAAAGCCAACTACATCCGCGTATTGCATGACGACCACACCTTCGCCATCTACGCGCATATTTTGTTGGGCAGTGCCCAAGTGAAAGAAGGCGATCGAGTGAAAGCCGGCGATCTTCTCGCCAGCGCTGGCACATCCGGCTATTCCACTGGACCGCATCTACACTTTGCCCTGCAACGCAACGACGGCAACGGCATGGTGTCCGAGCCATTTCGTTTTATGCTCGGCCAAGGCGTATTCAAGCCGGAAGCCGGCCAATGGCTGACGCGCGCGGCGCAATAAACAGGCGTAGAATCGCGGTTTTTATCGCTCCGGAGTTCCTATGACTATATCCAGAATGCCCCTCAGCTATCACGGCTTGGAAATCTCGCAATTTATTGCCGGATTCTGGCGTTTGAAGCATTGGGGAATGAGCGCAAAGGAGCTGCTGCGATTTATCGAAGAAATCATGGATCTGGGCATTACCACCATGGATCACGCCATGGTGTATCGCAGTGAAGCGCCTTTTGGTGAAGCCCTGGCGCTGCAGCCGGGACTGCGCAAAAAAATGGAGATCGTCACCAAATGCGGTATCCGCCCTGCCGGGTTTGGCCCTCTGGGCGCACAGCGCACCAATCATTACGATTCCAGCGCCGAAGCCATTATCGAATCCGTGGAGGCATCGCTGCGGGATTTGCGCACGGATTATCTGGATGTGCTCTTGCTGCACCGGCCGGATTATCTGATGGATGTACACGAAGTCGCGGAAGCCTTTGCGCGCCTGAAAGCTCAGGGCAAAGTGCGTTATTTCGGCGTATCGAATTTCTCCACTGCGCAGTTCGGCGCCTTGCAGAACGTCTGGAGTGACGGGCTGGTGACCAACCAGATCGAATTGTCGCCCTATCGCATGGAAGCTCTGGACAGCGGCGTGTTGGAGCAATGCGCCACCCACGGCGTCCGCCCCATGTTGTGGTCCTGTCTCGGCGCCGGCTCTCTGTTGAATCCGACGGATGCCAAAGGCCAGCGTCTGTTGGCGACCTTACAACAAGTGCGCGAAGAGTGCGGCGCAGCGAGTGTGGAGCAGGTGGTCTACGCCTGGGTCATGGCGCTGCCGAGTCGCCCGGTGCCTTTGCTCGGCACCAGCAAACTGGAGCGGGTGAAGGATGCGGTGGGCGCGGTGGATGTGCTGCTGACCCGCGAGCAGTGGTACAGCATCTGGGAAGCGTCCAACGGTGCGTCAGTTCCTTAAGCCTGTTGCAACAGGCTGCAAAGCTGCCGTCGAGGTAAAGCCTAATCTCGTCGAGGTAAAAGCAAGCTCAGCGCAAAACACAGGCTGGCCGACAACACAATGCTCGGTCCAGCCGGTGTATCCAGCGTGTACGACAGAACCAGCCCGGCGATAACCGCCACTGTGCCTATCAGGGCGGCGCCGACTGCCATGGTTTCTGGAGATCGACTGAAACGCCGGCTGGTAGCAGCGGGAATAATCAGCAATGCGGTAATCAGCAGCACCCCCACCACCTTCATTGCCAGAGCGACCACTAGCGCAACCAGCGCCATCAACAACAGACGCAGACGCACCACGGGCACACCTTCCACCTGCGCCAGGGTTTCATCCAGCGTGGCGAAAATCAGCGGCTGCCAGAAGCGCCACAAGGTCAGCAACACCAGCCCGCCGATGCCGTAGATGATCAGCAAATCCGTCGCGTTGGCCGTCAGCAGATCGCCGAACAGTAACCCCCAAAGATCGATACGTGTATGTGCCAACAAGCCCGCACACACCAAACCCAGTGCCAATGTTGAGTGGGACAGAATGCCGAGCAGCGTATCGTTCGCCAGCCATTTTTCGTTCTGCAGCCCCACCAGCACACCCGCCAATATCAGGCTGGTGACGATTACCGCCAGCAGCGGGTGAACTTCCAACATCACGCCGAGCGCCACGCCCAACAGGGATGCATGCGCAAGGGTATCGCCGAAATAGGCCATGCGCCGCCATACCACAAAGGCACCCAAAGGCCCGGCAACCAGCGCCACACCGACGCCGCTCAACAATGCGTAGAGTAAAAAGTCTGGAATCATGAGTGGTGGTGCTGACAGTTGGAGTGATCGTGGTGGTGATGGGCGGCGGGCACCACATCGCCGTGCAGGTTGTGTTCGTGATCGTGGTGGTGGGTATAAATCGCGATATCTTCCGCCTGCTTGCCAAACATCTGTAAATATTCCGGATGGCGCGCCACGCTTTCCGGTGCGCCCTGGCAGCAGATGTGGCGGTTGAGGCAGATCACCGTATCGGTTTTCGCCATCACCAGGTGAAGGTCGTGAGACACCATCAAAACCCCGCAGCCCAATTCATCGCGCAGCTCGGAAATATGCCGATACAACTCCGCCTGGCCGATGACATCCACGCCCTGAGTCGGCTCGTCCAGCACAAGCAATTCCGGTTTGCGCAGTACGGCGCGGGTCAATAACACCCGCTGCAGCTCGCCGCCGGAGAGATTTTGCAGCTGCTGGTTGTGCAGCTTGGCAATGCCCAGGCGCTCGCTGTAGTGATGGATCACCTTTTTATCGCTGGACGCCAAGCGCAGAAAACGCTCCACAGTGACCGGCAGATTGTTGTCAAAGCGCAGATGCTGCGGCATATAGCCCAACCGCAGGCGCTCCTGCCGCACGACTCGGCCCTGGGTGGGTTCAAGCAAACCAATGGCAAGATTGACCAGAGACGTTTTGCCGGCGCCGTTGGGGCCGATAAGGGTGACGATCTCCCGTGGGGCGACATGAAAGGACACGCCCTGTAAAACATCCACGCCGTTGCGCCGCCAGCTGACATTCTCGCAAGCGATTAAAGGGGAACTGGTGGCATTCATAGGCAAATCACCCGGATGGGAAGAGGCGGGATACGTTATGATATATCGTCTGCATTTTACCTTTCTGCACTTCGTGCGACGAGCGATGTTTTATATGGCTTCCTTTCTTCCCTTCCGCTGCACTCTGACGAAATTAGTTTTGTTGTTGAGTATGGCGTTGTGCGCCCGGGGTGTAGCGGCGGAAACGGAAAAACTGGCAGTGCTCGCCAGCATCCGCCCTTTGAGTCTTCTAGTGCAGGACTTGACCCAAGGCTTGCCCGTCGAGGTAGCGACGCTCTTGCCGGCCAACGCCGATCCTCATAACTGGTCCATGCGTATGTCCGACCGGACGCGTCTGCAGAATGCTAACCTGATCGTCTGGCTCGGCCCCGACTTCGAAAATTTCCTCGCCAAAACCCTGCACAGCCATAAATCGCTTGCCCATCTGCAACTCGGTGACTTACCCGCCTTGCAATGGCCGGAGGAGCACTACGATCATCATGAGCACGACCATCACGGTCACGGTCACGATATGCACCTTTGGTTAAATCCCGCCAACGCCATGGAAATTCATCAAGCCCTGGCGGAAAAAATTGTGCAGCTTCGACCCGACTGGAAACAAACGGTGCAACACAATCTGCAGCAACAAATCGCGCAGCTGGAAAAATTACGGGCTGATATTCAACAACGCCTGTCGGTACATTCACAACACCGTTTTATCGCCTATCACGACGCCTACGGCCATTTTGTTGCCGCTTTCGATTTGCACCAATTAAATGCCGTCAACCAATCCTCGGAACAGCGCCTGAGTGCAAAAGCTTTGCATCAATTGCAAAACCAGGCGCGCAATGCGCGGTGTTTAATGGCAGAAAAAAATGCCGAGCAGGAGCAACGGCTGGCGAAAATTTTAAATTTGCCAATGGTGGTTGCAGACGGTTTGGCGTCCGACGCAAAGCTGCAAACCTATGCGGATTTTCTCACGGGTATAGCGGCAGCGTTTGAAACCTGTTTGGCTGGCTCCAAATAAATTTAATAATCCTTTTTCCACATCAACTCAGCCCCCGCCCCACCATTTTCGCTGGTGCCGCTTTGCAAGGTTAATTTGGGCGATAACTCGATCTGCACAGAACCGTTCCACGGCTGTGTCGGATTGGGAGAGCGTTTGATTTCCAGATACACCTTTTCATTGATGTATTTGCCCACGCCAACGCTGACACCCGAACCTTCCGAGGTAGATGTATTGTCGATGGTGAGCGTGTCCACCCCGAGCATCTGCCGCGCGCTGTCGACCGGATCAAATCCGCCGCCGCTGCTGAGCGTTCGCACTGCCCCGGCCAAACGAATAGCTTCGAAAGCGGTAATGTCCTGCACCGATTTGCCGAAAATCAGCAGCGACAGAATTTCATCTTCGGGACGTGCCGGCACGGAAGTGAGTTTTAATTTCGGTTCGTCGGCTGTGCCGTATAACTCGGCGGTAATAGTGAGATCTTCAGTGGTGTAGGTAGCCGGAATACGCAAAATTGCACCGTCGTTATTGAAGCGTACTTCACCATTGTTCAGCACAAAACGTTTGCCAAATAAATCGATGCGCCCGCGTCGGGTAGTGAATAATCCCTGATATTCCGGGTTGGTCGCGGTGCCGCGAATGGAAATCCGGCCACCTAATTCCGTATCCAAACCGCGCCCGCGTAAATAGGCCTGGCGCTCCGCGGATATGGTGATATCCAAATGAATCACCGGCAGCGGATTGGCGCGCTTGTCTTGCTCTTCACTTTTAATTTCGGTCACTTCAATTTCCGGAATCCGTGAGGAAATGGCCGATTCCACGCTGGCGTTGAGCGGAGAAATATCCAGCTTCCCCTTAACCCAAAGCTCCTGAAAACTGCCGGATACTTTAACGTCACCCTGCAATTCGCCTTGTAAATCCCGGCGCTGAATCAAGATCAGGTTATCGGCCGTTACAGTCAGTTCCACCGCATCGGGTTGATTGCGCTTGTCTTCACTCCAGTGAATATGGCCGCTCATAGCGAGATGTCCGTCATCGCCGCTGCGTGCCCAGCCATCGGTAAGCCGCAAGGTCTGGCCGTCGCCTTCCAGTGTCAGGCGGATATCTTCCAGCAGTGAACCTGTCGCGGAATTGTTGTAGGTGCCTTGCTGCAGTTGTACCTTGCCGACAAATTCCGGTTCGGCGGCAGTGCCGCGCATGGTCAAGTCGGTAAGGATTTTGCCGTCGATACGATGGCTGCCCAAATCGACAAACATGCGCAAAAAGCGCAAATCCAATTCGCCTTTGGCATCGAGAAAAAGCGGCAAATCCTGCTGGGATCGCCCTTGCAGATAGGGACCGAGCGGCAGAGAAAACGAAAGATTGCCGACCTGGTCATTGTTGTGGGTAAAACCGGCGTGCAGATTCAGTTGTTCGTTTTCGGTGGCGAGGTCGAGCCGCATCATTACAGGCACACGCCCGCGACCGGGACTGGGCATTTGGTCTCTATATTCGAGAAAACCGGCAATCACCGGACTCTGCAGCGAGCCGCTGAATTGCAAGTCGGCTTTCGCTTGTCCATCCACCCGCTGCCAGCCGAACGCCGCCAGTGTTTCTGTCGGCAATCCATCCATATGTAAATGCAGGTTGATGTCGGAGGCTTTGTAATGACCGTCCAAAGTGAGAGCGGGTTTATCAAACAGGATAAGTTCGACTTGCGTCAGCGCCATCGACAAATCCGCCAACTGGCCGACCTGCACAGTGCCGTCGAGGCTTAGCTTGTAAGGCAAACTCTCTGTGGGGCGGGCGTAAGTACCGCTGATCACACTTTGCGTCTGCACTTTCGGCTGCTTTAAATCACCCGATACATGGAGGTTGCCGCTGGCGTTAAAGGTGAGTTCTTGCGGAATCGCCTCGCGGTTTTCCTCGGGCAGAAGTTGCAGCAAATCCTGACTGAGATTTGCAAATTGCAGCTGCAATTTGGTCGACGAGCCTGTCCAGTCGAGACGACCAGAGGCTTTGGCCTCACTTTTTTCCGACAGCAAATGCATGTTGCTGATATTGGCGGATTTCTGCGAGCCGCTGCCGGACAGCGTCAGGGAAAATGCGCGTTTCTGAAATTGTCCGTTCAAGCGCGTATCGATTTGCACAATAGGATCGGTAATCGCTCCGCGCACGGTAAATACTGCATGATCTGCGCGCACATTTAATTCTCCTGGAATCGGAACATTAAATTCCCGCAACAGCCCGTCTTCGAGGCCGACGACTTTGCCACTCAAATTGCTTTGATCGCCAATCAGATCCAGCTTGCCCTGGGCTTCAACCTGAGTATTGCCAAGGCGCGCGAAACTCGGTTGCAGGGTGACGAGTTTGTTTAACAGGCTACCGGACACTTTGGCGTTGTAAGTGCGTTGCTGATAGGTCGCGGTGGCGTCGACAGTGGCAATCACATTTGGCCAGGTTCCTTCCTCCTGATGTGACCAGGTGAGATTGATATCGCCGCTGACGCTACCGCCTTGCAAATCTTCCACCCAAGGTTGAGCCAATTCGAGCGGCAATTGATCGAGATTGATCTGCGCAGACAGGTCTTGTGGCGAATAGCTGCCGCTCAAGTGTTGGCGATTGCCATCGATGCTGATCGCCAATTCACTAACCGATAAGGTACGGCTGCTGGTGGTGTAAGAGAGGTTGCCATTTGCCTCCAGAGCATGATTGCTCAAGGACAAACGCAAGGTTTCCAGGCCTAACTCGAAAAGGCCTTCTGTATATTCCAAGGTCGCAGCGAAATTAGCCTCAATATCTTGCTCCTTCGGCCATTGAATCAACCCGCCCAATAATCCGCCGGAAGCTTCGCGAAAATCTCCGGTAAACCGTACTTTCTGCGCAGAGAGCGCTTGGGTGTCTATGTGCAAGGCGGTTTCGATGGCGCCAAGAGAGGTAATATCCAGGCGCAATTGCAGAGGATACTGCGGACCAAACGCATCTGCTGCACCGCTGATCTGATAGCTCGGCAACGCTTGCTCGGATACCTGAAGATTGTGCAGATCCAGCTTGTAGACCGACAGATCCTCGAGCGTAACGCGAACTGGTGAGGAAAATTCGCCGCTGGATTTTTCTTCCTCGGGCGGTGTTTCTTCTGCGGAAGGCGAATGGTGATAAGCGATCTGATATGCACCTAAACGGTGGACTAAAAGCTGACGGTCGACCAGTGCTGATGGCGACCAGAGCAATTCCAGTTGCTGTACCTCCACCAGGATCTGGTTTTCCCGGCGGACGATAATTTCATCTGCTCGCCATATACCGAGGCTCGGGGTGCGCAGATTGGTTAACTCGATATAGATGCCGGCATTTTCGGCAAACTCCCCGCCGCGCTTTATCAACCAAAGGCGACCGGATTCCGTGCCCAACAGAATTGTCACAAAGACTGCCGGCAGCACCAGGATCAGTACCAGACAAATCAGGAACCATCGAACCACTCGTTTCCACATCGTCAGAATGCTTGTCCAATGCTGATATAAATTTGCACGCTGTCGTCAGCGACCCCATCTTTTTCCATCGTACGTTTATTCAGAGGCGTCGCTACATCAAATCGAATGGGTGCAAACGATGTGAAATAGCGAATCCCGATCCCGGCCCCCCAAAGAAAATCTTCACCAAAACTTGGATTTTTATCAGGATAGGCATATCCGCCATCAGCGAACACCACAAATCCCCACGAATTACTAAGGCGCAGACGGACCTCAACAGACGTTTCGCCAAAGGATAAACCCCCATCCGGTTCCCCATCCGTTAACAGTCCCACCGCTTGATACGCGTATCCCCGGACAGAACCGCCGCCACCGACGTAATAGCGATGCGCAGCGGGCACCGCTTCCAGACTTTCACCTGTAATGGTTCCGGTCGCTGCGCGCATTGCCAAGGTTGGCTGCAGTTTCCAATCGCTTTCCGTTAGATACACACTCGCGACAAAAGTCGTTTTCACAAACCGGGTGCCGGTGTTGTACAGATTGATAAAGGGGCGGGTCTGCACCCCGAAAGTCCAGCCATAACGGGGGTCGAGAAGGTCGTTGGTGTGAATAAAATCGACCCCGACCGGGAAGGACAAGAGTGCAAAATCTTTTTTCTGCTCGTTTTCGATAGTGCGGCTGAATTCCAGCACTGTGCCGATATTGCCCGTCCAGTTCTGCTTCAGTTCGCGGCTGAGCCTCGCCCCTACCTCGCCAAGCGTGCGTTCATAAGCCTCAGGCACTTCATGGGTAATTTCGCTGTGCAGAACCAGTGTCTGACCTTTGCGGCGAAAGTGCGGGACGGTCAACTCGCCGGTCAACCCCCTTTCGATTTCGGAAATTTTGGCTTCCGTCTCCAACCGCTGACCGCGATGGAACAAATTGCGATGTTCCCATCCCAGGGTCAGGCCGGGACCTATATTGCTGTCGTAACCTATGCCCGCTTTTAAAGTGCGGTGGTTGCGTTCGGTCAGCTCGAATGCGATGGGGACTACACCGTTTTGCGGTGGCGAAATCGTGACATCAACCCGTGCCAGCAAATTGGTTTGCAGTAGCGCCAGACGGCTCAATTCGATTTGCCGGCGCTTAAAGCAAGCGCCCTTGCCGAAGGTCAGATAAAGCCGGAGGTAATCCTCTTCCAACGAGGTAACACCGGAAATCTGAGTTTCACCAAACACCACGCTAGGGCTGGGAGCCAGTGTGTAAGTAACAAAGGCTTGTTGGGTGCGGTGATCGACTTCCGCGTCATAGTCAACAGCCACTTCATAAAGGCAGTAGCGATCCAACACAAAGTCGCGCACGAAATCCTGTCCTGCCAATACATCCTCTGCGCGCAGCGGGGCGCCTTCGCGTATAGGCAGGCTATTCATCTCGGGAGGCGCTACATCCGCTGGAAAATTTAAGGTGAGCCGCTCGATCCGGTAACGAGGGCCTGGTGTTACCTGATGATAGATTCGCCCGTCGTCAAACGTTGTATTAAGAGTCCCGGCAAAATATCCCTCAGAGCGCAACCAGCGGACAATCACATCCCTGTCAAAACGCCCCGCCGCTCTTAAGCGTTTAATAGCCTGAAATTCGGCGCTTTCCTTGCGCTGAATTTTGAGCGCTTCTTCCAATTCTTTTGCCAAGGTTTTATTGCCATTGGCGGAAACGGTAACCGGGAATTTGTCGCCGATTAAAGGGAGATCATCCAAAGCTGCATAACAGATGTCGGCTGCAAATACCGTTAAAAGGAGGGGGAAAAAAAAGCGATAAAAAACAGGCATGATCCAGCTTTAAAGCGAGTTGGACGGCCAGTGTAGCAGCAAAAAAAAGCCCCATACCAGCGAACCGGAGGGGCTAAACAAATAACGCACATTCAGCATGTAGCGTTTCTAGGGAAGAAGTACCGCTATCGCCTTTCAGTGATAGCGGTGGCGATCAGCGACCTGCGTAGCGGGCCTCTAAATCTTGCAAAACTCGTTGCTCGAAATTTACCGCCATCTCTTCAAGAGCATTTTCGGTGTAGGTGTGCAAAGGGATGTACTGTGCAGCCTCTTCTACGACTTCGGGTTTGGCTTCAACAGCCAGACTGGAGCTGGCGCCAGTCTCCGCAATTGCAACAGCCAGGACGGCGGTAGTATTTGCTAATTGTGGAAATGGGGCACCAACCTCACTGGCCAGAGCGCCTTTAGACGCAAGAGCGGCAAGCAGCAGAAAACCAAGCTTGTTCATGTGTGGTCCTCTTAAGGTGGTTGGATACCGAATGTCGATATGGGTGGTCGACATGTCGTGTAAGGGTTTGTGTTACCTTACGTTACTAATGGTAACAAAAAAGGACGCGTTTGCAAGTCGAAGTGGAAAAAAATTCGTAAATTTCTGTTATCATGTTGATTTATATGGATTTAAAAAATTGATTATTTTTTATTCGCAGTAACAAAGTAAAAGTGTTACCCGACTTTTAAGATTCGCGTTGACGAATTTTTCATTTTTTAAAAGCCGTTGGTTATAAGAAACCACTCGGTAACACGGATGTGGGCTCTTCGATAAAAAATCGGTAACAGATCGGTTATGCTGCCGCCCTTCCCGCCGTTTCCGATGGTTATTTGTGATGAATCAAGTCCCACCACTCGTGCTGGTAGATGGATCCAGTTACCTCTATCGAGCTTTTCACGCGTTACCCGCACTCACCAACTCCAAAGGCATGCCGACTGGCGCAGTAAAAGGCGTGATCAATATGGTTCGCCGCCTTGCCAAGGATTACCCCAATAGCCCTCTGGCGGTGGTATTCGATGCGAAGGGCAAGACCTTTCGGGATGACATCTTTGCGGACTACAAGGCTAACCGCCCTCCTATGCCGGAAGAGTTGCGGCCACAGGTTGAGCCCATTTGCCAGATCATCAAGGCGATGGGAATTCCGTTGTTGGTCATAGAGGGGGTTGAAGCGGATGACGTTATAGGAACCCTCGCCCGCCAAGCGCGCGAGTTGGAGCGTCACGTGGTGGTATCCACCGGCGATAAAGATATGGCGCAGCTGGTCTGCGATCATGTGACCCTGGTGAATACCATGACGGAAACCGTCATGGATCGAGAGGGGGTCATTCAGAAATTTGGTTTGCCGCCAGAACTCATAGTCGATTATCTGGCGCTGACGGGTGACAAGGTCGACAACATCCCGGGTGTTCCGGGAGTCGGGGAGAAGACGGCGGTCGCATTGCTGCAAAGTCTAGGCGGGCTGGAAAATATCTACGCAGATATTGAGCGGGTTTCGACCTTACCCATTCGCGGAGCCAAATCCCTCGGTGCCAAGCTGGAAACCTTTAAAGAACAGGCGTTTCTTTCCTACCGTCTGGCCACCATCAAAACCGACGTGGAAATGGAACTCCATTTAACGGACTTGATTCCCGGTGAGCCGGACAAACAAGCGCTTTTGGCTCTTTTTAAGGATCTTGAATTCAAGTCCTGGGTAACCGAGCTGGAAAGTAACAGCGCTATAGCAGAAGAGCCTGATGTTGCGCCTCCTGCCCCAACTCCACCTGTATCGGTCGAATACGAAACGGTTTTGACAGAAGAGCAATTCTTGCGTTGGTTGGAAGAGCTGCGCAGCGCCGAACTTTTTGCTTTCGATACGGAAACCACATCGCTCGACTATATGGACGCGCGGGTCGTGGGGGTGTCTTTTTCGGTGACGCCCGGCAAGGCGGCTTATATCCCCTTTGGACATGACTATTTGGGCGCACCTGCGCAGTTGTCAGAGCAGCAGGTTTTGGGTGCTCTCAAACCCATATTGGAAAATCCGCGCTACAAAAAAGTGGGCCAAAATCTGAAATATGACGCTCATGTTCTGCGAAATCATGGAATTGAGCTCACAGGTATTGCCTTCGATACCATGCTCGAGTCCTACGTACTGAACTCCATTGGCCGCCATGACATGGATAACCTCGCTGCCTCTCATCTGCAGCATAAAACCATCGAATTTGAAGATATCGCCGGCAAAGGCGCAAAACAGCTGAGGTTTAATCAAATCGAGCTGGAAAAAGCTGCGCCTTATGCCGCCGAAGACGCCGACATCACCCTGCGTCTGCACCAAACTCTGTGGCCGAAGCTGGAAGCGATTCCGGAATTGGCTAAGGTTTTCACCGAGATTGAGTTGCCTCTGCTCGGCGTCTTATGCCGTATGGAAAACAATGGCGCATTGGTGGACGCCAGGGCGCTGGCAAAACAGAGCGAGGAGCTGGCGCAGAAGATCCTGGAGTTGCAGCATCAAGCTTTTGCTTTAGCGGGCAAAGAATTCAATTTGTCGTCACCGAAGCAACTTGCGCAGATTCTATTTGAAGAACAGGGAATCCCAGTAACCAAAAAAACCGCGACAGGTGTTCCCTCCACTGCGGAAGAAGTATTGCAGGAGCTGGCTCACGACTACGAGTTGCCGCGGGTACTGCTGGAGTATCGCGGGTTGGCGAAGCTGAAGTCGACCTATACCGACAAGCTACCGCAGATGATCAGCCCCAGAACCGGAAGGGTTCATACCAGTTACCATCAGGCAGTCGCTGCAACGGGTCGCCTTTCTTCTACGGATCCCAATTTGCAAAACATTCCGATTCGTACCGAGGAAGGCCGCCGTATCCGCCAGGCGTTTGTGGCGCCTGCGGGTTATCGCATAGTGGCGGCGGACTATTCGCAAATCGAACTGCGCATTATGGCGCACCTGTCGGGCGACGAGGGGCTGCTCTATGCCTTTAGCCATAACCTCGACGTCCACCGCGCAACGGCGGCAGAGGTGTTCGGTGTTCCTTTGGAAGAAGTAACTGCAGATCAGAGGCGCAGCGCGAAAGCCATTAATTTTGGGTTGATCTATGGCATGTCGGCGTTTGGTTTGGCGCGACAGCTACGCATAGGGCGTGGCGAAGCGCAGAAATATATCGATCTGTATTTTGAGCGCTATCCCGGTGTGAAGCGCTATATGGACGAAACCCGCAAAGAAGCCGCAGACCAGGGTTACGTAAAAACCTTGGGCGGGCGCCGTTTGTATTTGCCGGAAATTCGCGACCGCAATCCGGCGCGCCGGCAGGCGGCGGAGCGCACGGCGATTAATGCGCCTATGCAAGGGACGGCGGCAGATATCATTAAGAGAGCCATGATCGCAGTGGATGGCTGGCTACAGAACGGCGATTGCGACGCAAAAATGATTATGCAGGTGCATGATGAATTGGTGTTTGAAGTGGCTAGGGGCGATGTGGAGCGTTTCCGCAAAGAAGTGGCGGCGCTCATGTCATCAGCGATGGAATTGAAAGTCCCGCTATTGGTGGAGGTCGGCGCCGGGGACAATTGGGACGAGGCTCATTAACAGGCCAACAAAAATAATTTGGTTTTGTGTTGAACTTCCTCTTGGGGGCTCAGTCATAACCTGTGCCTGGTAACTGTAGCGAGAGACCCAGGTAACGCTCCTAGTGAATTGTTTATGGATGTAGTCCCAAGGTACAACCTGTTGGTGCCCGGTTTGGAAACAAACCGGGCTTTTTTTTGGTTCTTCACCCAAGTCCGGGGAAGGCCGCCCGGATCTTCAGGAAGAAGTAGGCGTCGTCCCGGTAGCCGTAGGCCACCCGCTTGATGACCTTG